>ERZ773066.125-NODE-125-length-42577-cov-7.724237_pt1 | contig 42577 bp, 35 predicted proteins | sample MGYA00580573_ERZ773066 | MGnify/ENA primary metagenome ERZ773066 (study PRJEB29015, sample SAMEA2738128) | human oral metagenome | biome: human oral; feature: human-associated habitat; material: saliva | place: China | collected 2203 ... | reverse complement strand
TATTTGAGTAGAATCAGTGGATATTTGAAACAAAAACAGCCGAAAACCTGTGTTTGGGTTTCGGCTGTCGGGGGAAAAGGAATTTTGCAAAGGTCTCAGGCCGTCTGAAACCTATTTCCTAGATTTCAGACGGCCTTTTTTTTATTTAGCCTAATATACTGTCAATCAGATAATTCCAGCATTGGCGGCAACAGCTGTGTCATCATGAACATCGGCCGTATCGACAGACGAGTAGCTCATACGCTCAGTATGCGTATTGACGTCTGACAAATTACTGATATTGCCATTACCTGACAACCTACCCATCAACTCTTGCAGGCTCAATGTACCTTCATCGAAACGGAAGGTATCAATCACGGCATCGTTAATGTTACCGGAAACGAATTGGTCATTGATGGTAATGCTGTCCCCTTCTGACCCCTTAATGGTAATTTTCCAATCGGTATTGCCTCGAATATCAGTGATGGCATCAATATGCAGGTCATTAACAGAGATATTTTGGCCGAATTGCGGTGCATTATGTTCGTCCACATTATCGGTAATCGTATCCTTACCTTCTCCAAGGCTGAAAACATAAGTATCGGCACCCTTGCCGCCTACCAAGTAATCGGTTCCTGGTCCGCCGAACAAGACGTCGTTACCATCGCCGCCATTCAAACGGTCATCGCCACTTTCGCCCAATAAGGTATCGTTGCCATTGCCTCCATGTACAGAGTCATTGCCAATACCGCCATTAAGACGGTCGTCCCCATCATAGCCGAAAATGATGTCATTACCTGAATCACCGTTAATCGTATCATTGCCCAAACCGCCTCTGATACGGTCATTGCCATCGCCGCCGCTGACAAGAGCATGGCTGCTGTCTGTAATGGTGATGATATTATCAGCACCTAAATGATTCGCAGCTTGGGTAAGACTGTGATCATCTACTTCTGCTACATTTTTTGCAGAATTATTTTCTGCTACCGAAAGGCTATGATTATTTTTGATGGTCAATGTAGTCTCGTTTACAGACTCCGGAATATTACCTTCTTTAGGATTACGGGTTTTGGTAATTTCTTGATCGGAAAGATTATTCACAATAGTGTTATTTTCAATTTTGATATTGTTGAGTTCTCCCAAAATATCTTTTTCGGGAGTAGCATAATCCCTGCCTTCTTCCAAATCGATAGAACCTTTAACACGACCATATGTATCTGCATTAGTCCCGTTGTTTACCAGTAAATTATCGTGAACGGAAATACCCGTATCATTGAAATCAAAATTATGGCTTTTTTTGAATACAGTGTTTAAGCGTACACCGCCCCAATTAGCATTATCTTTGATAAGGTTATTGGCTACTTCATGACCTTTGCCGCCAAAGATACCAATACCGGCCGCACGCCAGCCTAATTCAACGGTATTATTCAAAAAGCGGTTGTTTTCAGCAACATGGGCATTAGTATTTTCATGAATGCTCGACCATGTTGCTAAGCCATCATCACCATTGCCACGGATATTGGAATTGATAACGGTGGAATTGCTGGTACCTTGGGCAAAGTTAACTCCGTCTGCAAAGTTGTTGCGAATAGTGGCATTGGAGATAGTCAAACCATCAGTGTAATTTAAAGGTTTGTTTTGAGAATAATCTCCAATCCAAACACCTACTTCAAAATGTTCAATTTTGATATCGTGAATAGAAGAGACAGTACCTAAAGTGCCGGATATCCCTTTGTAATTAGCTTGCTCATTATGTCTTGAATTTAGATTTGAATCCATAGAGAGATTACCCAAATCTATATCTTTACTACCGGGTTCAAAAGTAATACCGCCGCCACCGCTCACATATCCCTTCTCATCATATTTAGCAGCTTCTGTATTCAAAAAATGTAACTTAGTGTGCCATTGCCCTGCACCGGTAATCTTAATGCCATCAGGAACATAAAGAGAAATCGGACGTGAAAAATCAAATTGACCTTCAGGAATGTAAACAGATTTTTTAGACGCTTTGGCAGATTCAATCGCAGACATGAATGCTTGGTAATCATCCGAGCCATCATTGGCGACTGCGCCGAAATCAGTAATGCTGACACTGTTTTCAGGCTGTTTAATGGCATCCGGTGCCTTTTCCAAATCAACCAAATCAATGCCGACTGGCGTGCTGTCGATATTAGTGATGGTAACCTTATCCCCTACCTTGATATTGGCCTCTTTAAATAATTGGCTAACTTCGTCAAATTGGAAGCGGGCAAGCCTATCTGCCGCGGGTGTATCATGAACTTTAACATCGCCATCCGGATGATATTTGTAGTTATCCAAATATTGCCAGTTGGATTTGGAAGATAAATCCAAAGTACCGATCACTGTATTATTGACTTTGACTTCTACTTTACCGCTTTCACCGTCAGGAACGGTATAACGGATGGTTGCGGCATTGGCTTCTGCTTGTGCAACAAATGAAACTGAAGCATTGGTCGGCAAATCGACATATGCCTGACCGCTTGCTTCACGGGCAGTTGCGCGATCTGCTTCTTTAGAAGAAGACTGGTTCTCAACGATACCATTCTTCAACTCGCCTTGTTCTGCCTCGTAAGTCGTATAGGCAAGTTTTGCACCATATTGGGAAGCATTTGGTACTACAGTTTTAAGGTCTACCATTTGATATATTCCTTCAAAAATATCGTATTTTTAAATTAATCTGCGATATAAGCTCCTATTGGTCATAAAATTAGTATAAAAGTTCAGTAATCTATTATTAAGTTTGATAAAAAAAAATGCCGTCTGAAAACACAACGGTTTTCAGACGGCATTTCAATACCTTAATAGCTTATCAGTATGGGCTTAAACTAAGCCTTTTTTCTCCAGATAGCTTTCGTAATCACCCGTTTTATATCCATCTTTGTCATCTAATCTGATGAATTATGTGGGCATCTACTACGCGTTAACTTACATTTAGACTACCTGAAACCTTGATTTACTGCGACTTATCCTTCTGCCATGCTTGGTATGAACGAATGGCTAAAAACAGGCAGACAATCCAAATTATACCCAAGAAGCCCCAAACACCGGTTGCACCGAACTCGTTAAATAACCAGGCAACTGCTCGGCCTTTACGAGAAGCGTGTTCAGTATCGACAACATTTACAGTATCTCCAAGCGTAATGTACCAGCCCAGCACTGGCAATACGATTAGCGCAAACAGATTTTGTAGTAGTTTTTTAAGATTTGCATTCATATTGTTTCCTTACAAAACGCCTTTTTTCTCCAGATAGCTTTCGTAATCGCCCAGGTAGTGTTCATATCCGCCTTTGCCATCCAATTCGATGATTTGGGTAGCCAATGAAGATACAAACTGACGGTCATGTGATACGAAAATCAGTGTACCGTTGTATTTTTCCAGCGCCATGTTCAAAGATTCGATGCTTTCCATGTCCATGTGGTTGGTCGGTTCGTCCATGACCAAGACATTGGGTTTCAACAGCAACAGTTTGCCGTAAAGCATACGGCCTTTTTCGCCACCGGAGAGAACCTTCACTTTTTTCACGACATCGTTGCTGCCGAAGAGCAAGCGGCCCAAAGTGCCGCGGATGACTTGTTCGTCATCGCCTTCCTGGCCCCATTGGCGCATCCATTCGCTCAGGTCCATATCGACGTCGAAGTCGTTTTCATGGTCTTGCGGATAGTAGCCGACACTGGCTTTTTCCGCCCATTTGATGGTGCCTTCGTCCGGCAGCAGGCCATCTGAATATTCGGGGTTGTACGCGCCTGCCAAGAGTTTCAGCAAGGTAGATTTACCTGCGCCGTTCGGGCCGATGATGGCGAGGCGCTGGCCTGCTTCAAGGATGAAGTTCAGGTTTTTAAACAACTGGGTTTCAAAACGTTTGGCCAGTTTTTCAACTTCCACAGCCTGGCGGTGCAGCTTGGCTTTTTCATCAGCTTCAAAACGGATATACGGGTTTTGACGGGTAGAAGGTTTGACTTCGACCATCTCCGATTTGATTTTGTCTGCCTGTTTCAGACGGCTGGTTGCCTGACGGGCTTTGGATTTGTTGGCAGAGAAACGGGCGACGAACTCTTGCAGCTCTTGCAGTTTCTCTTTGGCTTTGGCGTTGTCTTTCAGGGCGCGCTCACGCGATTGGGCAGAAGCGAGCATATAGTCGTCGTAGTTGCCCGGATAGATGGTGATGGTGTTGTAGTCCAAATCCGCCATGTGTGTGCAGACTTCGTTCAAAAAGTGACGGTCGTGCGAGATGATGATCATGGTGGAGTCGTATTGGTTCAACACTCCTTCCAACCAGCGGATGGTATTAATGTCCAAGTTATTGGTCGGTTCGTCCAAAAGCAATACGTCTGGCTTGGAGAACAGGGCTTGCGCCAGCAATACGCGCAGTTTGAAGCCCGGAGCGACTTCTGCCATGGTCGCATTGTGCAAATCTTCGGAAATGCCCACGCCGCTCAACAATTCGGCAGCGCGCGCTTCGGCCGTGTAGCCGTCGTATTCGGCAAACTTGGCCTCCAGTTCGGCGGCTTTCATGTAGTCGTCTTCGGTGGCTTCGGGATTGGCGTAAATCGCATCACGCTCGGTCATTGCCGCCCACATTTCGGTGTGACCCATCATCACCACGTCCAGCACACGCATGTCTTCGTAGGCAAACTGGTCTTGGCGCAATTTACCCAAACGCACGCCGTTTTCAATCGCTACTTCGCCGGCAGTCTGTTCCAAATCGCCGCCGAGGATTTTCATGAAGGTAGATTTGCCTGAGCCGTTGGCGCCGATCAAGCCGTAACGGTTGCCTTCGCCGAATTTGACGGATACGTTTTCAAACAGCGGCTTTGCGCCGAACTGCATGGTGATGCCGTTGGTAGAAATCATTATTCGTAAAACCTTTATAAATAGAATGTTATAATCGGACGCGATTGTAGCATATTTTTGCAAAGACCTCAGGATTGAGGCCATGGCAAATGCGCCCAATTTCAATGCAAGATAAAAACAGGCAACGCTTCACGCAAAAATGCGTTGTAGGCAGCATTTCAGGCCGTCTGAAACGGAGAAACGATATGGAAACGCACAAAATCTATTACGCCGTGATTATTTTGGTATGCGCCGCCTCCATGCTGCTCAGCCCGTTTTTCTATATCCGCCGCACGCGCTCTGGCACTGAATTGCGGCGCGCACCCAGACAGTGGAAACCCATCCTCTTCGCCAACATCATCATGATTGCAGCTTTGTTTGTTTGGTGGAAATGGTTTTAAGGAAAAATAAAAAATGAACAAAATTTGGATCAGCACATTACTGCTCGCTTTGACAACTGCAGTTTCCGCCGCGCCTATTTTTGAATGTACCGATTCTGCCGGCCGCAAAGTCTATACCCAAACTGGCGGCAAAAACTGCAAAGCCAGCAATATCGGCAAACCGTCCGTATATACTTCTGCGCCTGTTTCAACACCGGCAACGCCGACTTCCCCAAGCAAAGCCGAGCAGGCGGAAGAAGCTGTCGCCCCGGTCAATCCGGCTGATGTCGGCGCAGCCAAGCGTGCTTTAGATACTGCCAAGAAAAATTTGGAAGAAGGCAAAAAAGTGCGTTATGGCAATGAGCGCAACTATGCCCGCTATCTCGAACGGATCAACGGTTTGGAAAAAGCCGTCCGCTCGGCTCAGGAAAACTATGATGCGGCGCAACGCCAGCCTACATCTCAAGATCCTGTTGCCTATTGATACTTACCACACCAGCGAGGCCGTCTGAACTTTGGTTTTCAGACGGCCTTTTCATCTTTTCAATATAACAAAATCGTCTTTATACCAAACAAAGCATTCTTTCCAGTTTTCAGACGGCCTTGTTAAAGTAAGCGTGTATTAAATTCTGACGGTTGCCATTATGTTGTTACTCAAAACGCCTTCTGTATTGCCGGGTTTCAAGCTCAGCCTGGGTTTGACAGTTTTATGCCTGTCGCTTTTGGTGGTTTTGCCGTTTGCGATGATGGCGGCCAAAGCGGCGGAAATCGGCTGGAGCGGATTTTGGAACACGATTACCGAACCCAATGTCTTGGCGGCCGTCTGGCTGAGTTTGCGGATGTCGTTTTATGCGATGTTGACCAATATCGTGTTCGGTACGTTAGTCGCTTGGGTATTGGTGCGCTATGAATTTCCGGGCAAAGGGTTGGTAAACGCTTTGGTCGATTTGCCGTTTGCGCTGCCGACGGCGGTAACAGGCATTGCGTTGGCAACCCTGTATGCGCCCAATGGTTGGATAGGCCGTTTTTTCGAGCCTTTGGGCATCAAAATCGCCTTTACACCCATCGGTATTTGGATTGCGCTGATTGTCGTCAGCCTGCCCTTTATCGTCCGCGCCGTGCAGCCGGTATTGGAAGAATTGTCGGGCGAGTATGAAGAAGCGGCGGCGACTTTGGGCGCAAGCCGTTGGACTACGTTCCGCCGCGTCCTGTTGCCAGAAATCACACCGGCCCTGTTGACCGGCGCAGGCATGATGTTTGCCCGCTCTACCGGTGAATACGGCTCGGTTATTTTTATCGCGGGCAATATTCCGATGGTGTCTGAAATCCTGCCCTTGATTATTACCGGCAAACTGGAGCAATACGATACTCAGGGCGCATCAGCCGTTGCTCTGTTTATGCTGATGATTTCGTTTGTCATCCTGCTGATTTTAAACATCATGCAATGGACCTTGAGCCGCCGTGCCGGAGCGAAGGTTTAACAAACAATAGGCCGTCTGAAACATCAAGCAAACATTTTTCAGACGGCCTAAACGGATACAAGAATAAATCGAGACTTCACTAACATGAAAACCCATTCTACCAATCCAAACCTGAGCGAACCGCGTTGGCTGCGCGTATTGCTGACCGCTACCGCCTTGGGCTTTCTGCTGCTGATGCTGGTCGTGCCGTTGGTTGCCGTATTCTACGAGGCCTTAAAAGGCGGTTGGGATTTATACCTGCAATCCTTGACCGATCCCGAAGCATGGTCTGCCATCAAATTGACGCTGATTACCGCGCTGATCGTCGTTCCCGTCAATGCCGTATTGGGTGTGGCGATGGCGTGGCTGTTGACCCGTTTCGACTTCCGCGGCAAGCAGTTGCTGACCACCCTGCTCGATTTACCGTTTTCCGTATCGCCCGTGGTGGCCGGTTTGATGTTCGTCTTATTATTCGGCGCACACACAGTATTGGGCGGCTGGCTGGAAGCGCAAGGCATACAGATTATCTTCGCCATCCCCGGCATTATTTTGGCAACCCTGTTCGTTACCTTCCCCTTTGTCGCACGCGAAATCATTCCTTTAATGCAGGCGCAAGGAGACAGCGAAGAACAGGCCGCGCTAATACTCGGCGCAAGCGGCTGGCAGATGTTTTGGCGCGTTACCCTGCCCAACATCAAATGGGCGCTGCTCTATGGCATCATCCTCACCAACGCCCGCGCGATGGGCGAATTCGGCGCGGTCAGCGTGGTATCGGGACACATACGCGGCGAAACCAACACCATTCCGCTTTTGGTCGAAATCTTCTACAACGAATACAACTTCACCGGCGCATTCGCCCTCTCCGGCGTATTGGCACTTTTAGCCTTAGCCACCTTGCTGGTGCAAAACATCATCACCAAATTACAAGATAAAAAACTCGCCGCCGCCGAAAGGAACGCAGCATGAGCATCACCATCCAAAACCTAAACAAACACTTCGGAGCGTTCCACGCGTTGAAAAACATCAACCTCAACGTCCCCACCGGCAAACTCGTTTCCCTGCTCGGCCCTTCCGGCTGCGGCAAAACCACGCTCCTGCGCATTATCGCCGGACTGGAAAACGCCGACGGCGGCAATATCCTGTTTGACGGGCAAGACGTAACCGCCAAGCATGTGCGCGAGCGTAAAGTCGGTTTTGTGTTCCAACACTACGCCCTCTTCCGCCACATGAACGTGTTTGACAACGTCGCTTTCGGTTTGACCGTATTGCCCAAGTCCGAACGCCCGTCCAAAGAACAAATCCGCGCCAAAGTCGAAGAGTTGCTGAAACTCGTGCAGCTCTCCCACCTCGCCAAATCCTATCCGCACCAACTCTCCGGCGGCCAACGCCAACGCATCGCCCTCGCCCGCGCCCTCGCGGTCGAACCCAAACTCCTGCTCCTAGACGAACCCTTCGGCGCGCTGGATGCCAAAGTACGCAAAGAATTGCGCACCTGGCTGCGCGACATCCATCACAACTTGGGCGTAACCAGCATTTTGGTCACACACGACCAAGAAGAAGCCCTCGAAGTTTCCGACGAAATCGTCGTCATGAACCACGGTAAAATCGAACAAACCGGCAGCGCCGAAGCCATTTACCGCAAACCTGAAAACGCCTTCGTTACCGAGTTCTTAGGCGAAACCGACGCTTTTGAAGGACGCATTGAAAAAGGCATCTGGCACTACAACGGCTTCGCATGGAAATTGGACGCGCACTACAAATGGCAGGAGCAAACCGCCACCGGCTACATCCGACCACACGAATGGCAGCTTGCCGCCGAACACGAAACCCCGATGATCCGTGCCAAAATCGAAAAAATCCACGCCGTCGGCGCATTGACGCATATTTTGGTCAAACACGACAAACAAGACGTGCATATCACGCTGGCTGGCAGCGATGCAGCGCGTTACCAAATCGCCGAAGGCAAAGAATTGAAGCTGATTCCGAAACAGATTTATGTCTTTTCTCAAAACGAACTGATTGAATATTCGATTTGAGACTAAATCATAAGGCCGTCTGAAAATCTGCTTTCAGACGGCCTTTCATCTTATTTAAACCTGCCAATCAATCAGCTCTAAACCATGTGCCTGCAAATAAGCGTTTGCCTGCGAAAAATGTTTGCAGCCGAAAAAGCCACGATAGGCCGACAAGGGCGAAGGATGCGGCGCGGTCAGTACCAAATGACGGTTGCGGTTGATAAACGCGCCTTTCTTCTGCGCATGGCTGCCCCACAGCATAAAGACTAAATGCTCGCGTTCCTTATCCAATTGTCGGATAACTTCATCGGTAAACGCCTCCCAGCCAAAGGTCGCATGAGAATGCGCCGCACCGGCACGGACAGTCAACACCGTGTTCAACAATAATACGCCCTGTTCCGCCCAATGCTGCAAATAGCCGTGTTGGGGAATCTGAAAGCCCTCAATATCCGTCGCCAACTCTTTATAGATATTAACTAGCGACGGCGGCACTGCAATTTCAGGTTGCACGGAAAACGCCAAACCATGCGCCTGACCCGCGCCGTGATACGGGTCTTGCCCCAATATCACTACTTTTACATTTCCGAATTCAGTCGTCCGAAAGGCATTGAATACATCGCGCTCAGGCGGATAAACGGTTATCCCCGCCTGCCTTTCATGGCGCACCTTCTCCAAAATCGTTTGAAAATAGGCCTTTTCTTTTTCTGCACCAATTGCCTCGTGCCAAGTCTGCATTATTTGCCGCTCCGTATTTGAATGGACTTAATTATAACTGAAATAAATTTCAACCTTAGCCTTTTCATTTTAAGCCATTGCCATTATGATAAGGATTATCAAAAGATTATTAAAAGGATATGCCGCATGACGATATGGTTTGTTGCCGCCGCCGTTGTTCTGATTGTCGAATTATTTATCGGAACGGTTTATCTTTTGGTGGTCAGCGTAGCGCTGGCCGCTGCCGGAATCATGTACGGATTAAGCGGTCACTTTTCTGCCGCCGTTTTGACCGCAGCCATCATCAGCGCACTCGGTATCTGGCTGGTACACGGCCGTCTGAAAAACCAGTTGGCTCCCCAAGCGCTCAACGATGATTTGGATATTGGGCAAAACGTCCGCATCCTACGCCACCTACATGACAATATTTACGAAGTCGCCTACCGCGGTACACACTGGCAGGCACAAGCCGAACGTCCTCAAGATACTTTTCAGACGGCCTCAAGCGCAGTCATTACTGCCAAAAACGGTAATCTTCTGATTATCCGCACACTCTCCCAACCATCATCATAAGGAAACATTATGGAATTTCTGCTCAGCCCCATCGTCCTCTTCTTCATCGTCGTTGTTGTTTTTGGTTTCAAATCCTTTATCGTTGTACCGCAGCAGGAAGTTTATGTGGTCGAACGATTAGGCCGTTTTCACAAAGCGCTGACTGCAGGTCTGAACATCCTTATCCCATTCATCGACCGCGTCGCCTATCGTCACTCGCTGAAAGAAGTTCCTTTGGATGTTCCCAGCCAAGTCTGTATTACCCGCGACAACACTCAGCTGACTGTGGACGGCATCATCTATTTCCAAGTTACCGATCCTAAACTTGCTTCATATGGTTCCAGCAACTACATCATGGCGATTACCCAGCTTGCGCAGACAACTTTGCGCTCTGTCATCGGTCGCATGGAATTGGATAAAACCTTTGAAGAGCGCGACGAAATCAACAGCATTGTTGTTGCTGCTTTGGACGAAGCGGCAGGCGCATGGGGTGTGAAAGTATTGCGTTACGAAATCAAAGACTTGGTTCCGCCGCAAGAAATTCTGCGCTCAATGCAGGCGCAAATTACAGCCGAACGTGAAAAACGCGCGCGCATTGCCGAATCCGAAGGCCGTAAAATCGAGCAGATCAACCTTGCCAGCGGTCAGCGTGAAGCAGAAATCCAACAATCCGAAGGTGAAGCGCAAGCCGCCATCAACGCGTCAAACGGTGAAAAAATCGCCCGCATCAACCGCGCACAAGGTGAAGCCGAAGCCCTGCGCCTGGTTGCAGAAGCCAACGCCGACGCCATCCGCAAAATCGCCGAGGCTGTCCGCTCCGAGGGCGGTGCTGAAGCTGTTAATCTGAAAGTTGCCGAACAATACGTTGCCGCCTTCAGCAATTTGGCTAAAGAAAGCAACACGCTGATTATGCCTGCCAACGTTGCCGACATCGGCAGCTTGGTGTCCGCCGGTTTGAAAATCATCGACGGCAACAAGCCTAAAGCCTCATAATAGCGTTCTGACTTAGGCCGTCTGAAAACCCAATACGGCTTTTCAGACGGCCTTTTTATATCGTTCGATTTTTATATGAATATACAAACCATCAAAACCTATCTTGTCGGCGGCGCCGTCCGCGACCATCTGTTAGGCCTGCCCGTCAAAGACCGCGACTGGGTAGTCGTCGGTGCAGATGCGCAAACCATGTTGGCTCAAGGCTATCAGCCGGTCGGCAAGGATTTCCCCGTCTTTCTCCATCCGGACAGCCACGAAGAATACGCCCTCGCCCGTACCGAGCGCAAAACCGCCAAAGGCTATGCCGGATTCAGCTTTCATGCCGATAAAGACGTTACGCTGGAACAAGACCTGATGCGCCGCGACCTAACCATCAATGCCATGGCTCAGGATTCAGACGGCACGATCATCGATCCCTTTGGCGGACAACAAGACTTAGCGGACGGCATCCTGCGCCACGTTTCGCCCGCCTTTGCCGAAGATCCTGTGCGTATTTTGCGTATCGCCCGTTTTGCCGCGCGTTATGGGTTTCAAATTGCCGATGAAACCATGTCGCTGATGCGGCAAATGGTAGAAAACGGCGAAGCGGATGCCTTGGTCGCCGAACGCGTCTGGCAGGAGTTGGCTAAAGGCTTGATGGAAAAAAATCCGCGCAAAATGATTGAAGTTTTACGCGAATGCGGCGCACTCAAAGTCTTGCTACCCGAGCTTGATGCCCTTTTCGGCGTACCGCAACGCGCCGACTATCATCCCGAAATTGACAGCGGTATCCATACGCTGATGGTTGTACAACGGGCCGCCGAAATGAATCTGTCCCTTGCCGAACGCTATGCCGCCCTATTACACGACTTAGGCAAAGCAAAAACACCGGCCGATATCCTGCCGAAACACTACGGACACGATGTCAACGGCGTCGAACCCGTCCGCGAAGTCAATCAACGCCTGCGCACGCCCAAACACTGCGCCGAACTTGCCGAACTCGTCTGCCGTTGGCACATCATGTTCCACCAAGTCGGGCAGTTCAAAAGCAAAACCATTTTGAATGTTTTGAAAAAAACCGACGCATTCCGCCGCCCCGAACGTTTTCAGACGGCCTTAAACGTCTGCGTGGCCGACAAACAAGGCCGTCTGAACCTTGAAGACGCTCCCTATCCGCAGCGTGAACACTGGTTGGCTTTACTTGAAGCCGCCAACCAAGTAGATGCAGGCAAAATCGCCACCGAGTGCCGATCGCAAGGAAAAGCGCACCTTATCGCCGAAGAAATCGACCGAGCACGTTTGGCGCAAATTACACCGCGGCAAAAAGCGTATCAAGCAGACAAGTTAGGAGACTATTGATGACATCTTCTCGTTATAAAATCAATCACACTCCCGAGGGCATTACTGTTTCTGCTCGTGTTGTTCAAAATTTACCATTATATGTACCTGTTCGTTTTACCTTATTTATCTCAAATTGGAGATTGGCATAAATGTTTGCGAATTTTATTGCTTCCCTTTAAAATTCCTCAATAATAGAAGTTAGGTTTTCTATTGACGGTATTGAACAAAAACCAATTAAATTTGAGAATAAAATCAGAAAAGGACAATAATGCAAAAACAATTCGATTTATTAAATAATATATGCTCCATATTTTTCTCAGCTCCAGAAAAGTTTAATTTCTTAGAATATGAATATAAATTTAATCCAGAAGAAGCCTGGGTTGGAACGAAATTAATGACTAAACTTGAAGGCAACCCAGTTCAAATAACACTATCAGAGCAAAATGAAGAAAAATTGATGGATTTATGTCAAGAACTACATGATGAAATGCAAGCTCATACCGGTGGTGATTGGAGAAAATTTATACTGACTATTGATGAAAGCGGAGAAGCTCATACAAAGTTCATTTATGAAATCCAATCTGTTTTGGATGAACTTGAAGATAAAGATTATTTTGCTTAAGATGAAATATGGTTAATTTTTAATGAGTTTTTAAAACTTATTGAAATTTAACCATATTTTTTAATTATTAGGCGTTGGTGTAATTTTCTGTTGTCAGAAACTTCCGTATGGCAGCAGTTTCGTGACAACATTCCCCAAGCTCGTGTTACAAGAGGAAGGAAAGCTAGACACCCGACAACCACCACAATATCCGCTATAATCCGCACCTTGACCATCTTATTTCAACAATAAAAATCATGACTATCCAGACAGATTTACTTCACGAAAAAATCAGCAATGAAGATTATCAACGCCTCATTGTCAAACACAGCGAATCTTTCAGCGACGGCGAAATCTGCCTATTGAATGAGATTTTGGAAAAATTTGAATTTGATGTCATACAGGAACAAGCATTGGCGCAAGCTGTGATGCAGCAGGTACGCTTCGATCCAAACGACTACCATATCGACAGCGACGATGAAGACACGACCGGTATCTGTCCGCACTGCATAAATCCGCCCATGCCACCCCTGCGCGATTATTTGGTTTGGCGCGAAACACGCGGCTGAAAATTTTCCTAATCGATTTTGATAAGTTATTAAACATTCACTATCAAACAAGGCCGTCTGAACAGGTGTCATCGTTACATTTGTTCAGACGGCCTTTTGTAAATAAATGTTCATGACTAGGATAAATCAGTATAATCTGCGCCGTTTGAATTTTATTCGGAGCTTTTATGAATCAGCTTAAAACAGCGGTAGCCGGTGCGCAGATTTTGTTTGTCGCATTCGGTGCCATGGTGCTTGTGCCGCTTCTGACGGGACTGAACCCGGCTTTGGCATTATTGGGCGCAGGCTTGGGCACTTTGTTGTTCCAATTGGTTACCAAACGTAAAGTGCCGATTTTCCTCGGCTCTTCTTTTGCCTTTATTGCACCGATTATCTACTCCATCGGCGAATGGGGCCTGCCTTCTACCATGTTCGGCCTGTTTGCGGCAGGTTTCATGTACTTTGTCTTTGCCGCGCTGATTAGATGGCGTGGTCTGGATGCGGTACACAAACTGTTGCCGCCCGTGGTTATCGGCCCGGTGATTATGGTAATCGGCTTATCCGTAGCCGCTGCAGCCAGCAACATGGCCATGGGTCAGGCAGATGGAAAACAGGTCATCGACTACATTGACTCGCTGATTCTGTCCGGCTTTACCTTTGCGGTAACCGTCATTGTTTCCGTATTCGGCAGCAAAATGATGAAGCTGATTCCGATTCTGATCGGCGTGGCTTCCGGCTATGTGTTGGCTCTGATCATGGGCTTGGTCGATACCAGCGCCATCATCAACACTCCTTGGTTTGCCGTCCCTCATTTTGAAACGCCTCAAGTCAATTGGCAGGCTGCCTTGTTTATGTTGCCCGTTGCCATTGCCCCTGCCATCGAACACATCGGCGGCATTATGGCCATCGGTAATGTAACCGGCAAAAACTACACTAAAGACCCGGGCTTGGACAAAACCCTCGCCGGCGACGGCTTGGGCGTGTGCGTAGCCGGTTTGATCGGCGGCCCTCCTGTAACCACTTACGGCGAAGTAACCGGCGCGGTGATGATTACCAAAAACAGCAACCCCGTTATCATGACTTGGGCGGCAATTTTTGCGATTTTTATGGCGTTTTTCGGTAAGTTCAACGCGTTTTTGGCTTCGATTCCTATGCCGGTTATGGGCGGCATTATGTTGCTGCTGTTCGGTACAATTGCCTCTTTGGGCATCAAAACATTGATTGATGCGAAAGTCGATTTGATGCAGCCGAAAAATCTGGTTATCGTCAGCTCCGTATTGACCACCGGTATCGGCGGTATGATTATCAAAGTAGGTACTTTGAGCTTTGCTGGTGTAGGTTTGTGTGCCGTATTGGCGATTATTCTGAACTGCGTTTTGCCCAATACAAAATCAGAAGAAGCATAAATAACTTGTTCAGCGTTCATAAACGCAAAGGCCGTCTGAAAATGAGATTTCAGACGGCCTTTTTAATACGCTTTATGCAATGAAAAATGCCGGAGACTTAACCATCTCCGGCATCTTTTGAATAAGGTGGCGAGCCGAACCCCCGGCACTGGCTCATCAGAGTGGGCTGCTGGCTTCCGCCCCTGACCCGGTGTTCCGAATTACCATGCGGGGAGACCCGCCATAGAAGAAACGCATTATAGCGGTTTTACAGAAAAACTCAAGCGATAAAATCTGTCAGGCCGTCTGAAAACCATTTACACGACAAGATTGTAAACAATATTGCCTAGTTGCAAATCATTCCCATTGAAATGTTTATTGTCTTTTCCGTTGAAAAATATCGAAAATTACACTACATTAACACTTTGCGTCATCAAGAAGAAATTGCATTTTTCAGACGGCCTTTAATATAAAAACATTACATCCATCAACGGAACACGACCATGACCACGACTACTGCCCCTCAGCGTATTCGAGAAATTCCCTATAACTATACTTCTTATACCGACCGCGAAATCGTCATCCGATTATTGGGCGACGAAGCGTGGCAAATCCTGCAAGACCTGCGCGGTCAACGCAAAACAGGACGTTCGGCACGAATGCTGTTTGAAGTATTGGGCGATATTTGGGTGGTCGTGCGCAATCCGTATCTGGTCGATGACTTGTTGGAGCACCCGAAACGCCGCGCCGCGCTGGTACGCGAAATGCGCCACCGCTTAAACGAGATCCGCAAACGCCGCGACGACAATCAGCAAGTGGATGTCTTGGTTGCCGCAGCAGAAAAAGCAGTCGAGCGTTTTGATAGCAGTTTTGATGAAACCATCCAAAAACGCCATCAGATTTTGGAACGCTTAAGCAAAATTACCAAGCCGCACAACATCATGTTTGACGGATTGGCTCGCGTAACGCACGTTACCGATGCGACCGACTGGCGCGTGGAGTATCCGTTTGTTATCGTCAATCCTGATACCGAGGCAGAGATCGCGCCTTTGGTGCGCGCCTTAATCGAATTGGACTTGGTCATTATCCCGCGCGGCGGCGGTACTGGTTATACCGGCGGCGCAGTACCTTTGGATGCAAACAGCGCAGTCATCAATACCGAAAAACTCGACAAGCATCGCGGCGTCGAATACGTTGAGCTGGCAGGCTTGGACGGCAGACATCCGATTATCCATTGCGGCGCAGGCGTAGTAACCCGCCGAGTGGAAGAAACCGCGCATCAGGCAGGTTTGGTGTTCGCCGTCGATCCGACCTCCGCCGATGCGTCTTGCGTGGGCGGTAATGTGGCGATGAATGCAGGCGGTAAAAAAGCCGTACTGTGGGGTACTGCCTTGGATAACCTCGCCTACTGGAACATGGTCAACCCTCAAGGCGAATGGTTGCGTATCGAACGCGTGCGCCACAATTTCGGCAAAATCCACGATGAAGAAACCGCCGTGTTCGACGTACACACGCTGGATTCAGACGGCCTCAATATAGTCAATACCAAACGTTTGGAAATCCCCGGCCACAAGTTCCGCAAAGTCGGTTTGGGCAAAGACGTTACCGACAAATTCTTGAGCGGTCTGCCCGGCGTGCAGAAAGAAGGCACGGACGGCATCATCACCAGCGTCGCCTTCGTGTTGCACAAAATGCCGAAATACACGCGCACTGTGTGTATGGAATTTTTTGGTACAGTCGCCACCGCTACGCCGTCCATTGTCGAAATCCGCGATTTCCTGCTTGCCCATGAAAGCGTACGACTGGCCGGTTTGGAGCATTTAGACTGGCGCTACGTCCGCGCCGTCGGCTATGCCACCAAAGCGGCAGGCAAAGGCCGACCTAAAATGGTCTTGCTGGCAGACGTAGTTTCCGACGACGAAGCAGCCGTACAGGCAGCCGCCGAACACATCTGCGAACTCGCCCGCGCCCGCGACGGCGAAGGCTTTATCGCCATATCTCCCGAAGCCCGCAAAACCTTCTGGCTTGACCGCAGCCGCACCGCCGCCATCGCCAAACACACCAACGCCTTTAAAATCAACGAAGACGTGGTAATCCCACTCGAAAGGCTCGGCGAGTATTCAGACGGCATCGAACGCATCAACATTGAGCTTTCCATTCAAAACAAACTCAAACTCTGTGCCGCCTTGGAGCAATATCTGTCCGGCAAACTCCCCATCGACAAAATGGGAACAGACCTGCCAACCGCCGAACTGTTGGGCGAACGCGGCAAACACGCCCTAGCCCACGTTTCCGCTGTCAAAGCGCGTTGGGAATGGCTGCTTGCTAACTTAGACGCGCCGCTTGCCGACTATAAGGCTCGCTATGGCGCAGCCGTCCATGCTGCGCCCGAAGCCAAAGACAATGAAAGCTGCTTTATTGCCTTCCGCGATTTCCGCCTGCGCGTGTCTGTCAAAGCGGACGTAATGAAGCCGCTGTCTGAAATCTTCAGCGGCAAAACAGATACCAAAATTATCCAAGGCTTGGGCAAAATCCACGCTAAAACTGTGCGCAGCCGCGTCTTTGTTGCCCTGCATATGCACGCCGGCGACGGTAACGTTCATACCAATATTCCGGTTAACTCAGACGATGCCGAAATGCTTCAGACGGCCTATCGTTCGGTCGAACGCATCATGAAAATCGCCCGTTCGCTCGGCGGCGTAATTTCCGGCGAACACGGCATCGGCATTACCAAGCTCGAATTTTTGACCGATGAAGATTTGCAACCGTTTTGGAACTACAAAAACCAAGTCGATCCGAAACACACCTTCAACCGTCACAAACTCATGAAAGGCTCGGACCTGCGCAACGCCTACACGCCATCCTTCGAGCTTTTGGGGGCGGAATCGCTGATTATGGAAAAATCAGACCTCGGCACCATCGCCGATTCCGTCAAAGACTGTCTGCGCTGCGGCAAATGCAAACCCGTCTGCTCCACCCACGTCCCGCGTGCCAACCTGCTGTACAGCCCGCGCAACAAAATCCTCGGCGTAGGCTTGCTGACCGAAGCCTTCTTATACGAAGAACAAACCCGTCGCGGTGTTTCCATTAAACATTTTGAAGAACTGATGGACATCGGCGACCACTGCACCGTGTGCCACCGCTGCGTTAAACCTTGCCCTGTCAATATCGACTTCGGCGACGTTACCGTAGCCGTCCGCAACTACCTTGCCGATTCCGGTCACAAACGTTTTGCGCCTGCGGCTTCAATGGGCATGGCATTTTTGAACGCCACAGGCCCGAAAACCATCAAAGCCCTTCGCGCCGCCATGATACAGACCGGCTTCCCAGCGCAGAACTTTGCCTACAAAATCGGCAAGCTTCTTCCGATCGGCACTAAAAAGCAAAAAGCCGAACCGAAAGCCACCGTCGGTACTGCCTCAATCAAAGAACAGGTTATCCATTTCATCAACCGTCCTTTGCCGAAAAGCGTGCCTGCCAAAACTCCGCGCTCCATGCTGGGTATAGAAGACGACAAGAGTATTCCTATCATCCGCAATCCGACTGCGTCGGAAGATACCGAAGCCGTGTTCTACTTCCCAGGTTGCGGCTCTGAGCGCCTGTTCAGCCAAATCGGACTTGCCGTTCAAGCCATGCTCTGGCATGTCGGCGTACAAACCGTCCTGCCGCCGGGCTATATGTGTTGCGGCTATCCGCAAGACGCAGGCGGCAATAAGGCTAAAGCCGAAGAAATGAGCACCAACAACCGCGTGGCTTTCCACCGTATGGCAAACACCCTCAACTACCTCGACATTAAAACCGTCGTCGTCAGTTGCGGTACCTGCTACGACCAACTGGAAAAATACCGTTTTGAAGAAATCTTCCCAGGCTGCCGTATCATCGACATCCACGAATATCTGCTTGAAAAAGGAGTGAAACTAAACGGCGTACAAGGTCAGCAATACCTCTACCACGATCCTTGCCATACCCCGATCAAAACCATGAACGCCACCCAAATGGCCAGCAGCCTGATGGGACAGAAAGTCGTTTTAAGCGACCGCTGCTGCGGCGAGTCCGGTATGTTTGCCGTCAAACGACCCGACATCGCCACTCAGGTCAAGTTCCGCAAACAAGAGGAAATTGAGAAAAACCTCAAAGAGCTGCCGCAGGGCGAACCCGTCAAAATGCTTACCTCCTGCCCAGCCTGCCTGCAAGGCTTAAGCCGCTATGCCGACGACAACAACATGCCTGCCGATTATATCGTCATCGAAATGGCGAAACATATCCTCGGTGAAAACTGGCTGGATGAGTTTGTGAAAAAAGCCAATAACGGCGGTGTAGAAAAAGTATTGCTCTAAAGACTTAGGCAAAACTTTTGGCTGTAATAAAGGCCGTCTGAAAGATTTTCAGACGGCCTTTTTATTCAAAAGAATCAAGATAAAATAATCAAATCAAACGCCTTTACAAATAGCGATGGCACACCAGCAGCATTCAATAAAAAATAAAACCTGAGGCCTTTTATTCCTCAGGTTTTATTTATCAAGCCTTATGCTTTTTCTTTCTGGAGTTTCTCTGCCATCAGTTGATGCAGCGTTTTCTTAGCCGGTTTCATCGGAACACGGTTATCCGTCCAACCCAGCTGCCTGCTAGGCGTCAATGCACGGAATTTAGTGGCTGTCCAACCGAATGCACGGTAAGCTTTACTGCCGCTGAAAATACCGTTAAACGTACGCCACGCCATTTGTTCGCCGAAAGTATGCGATGCGCCTTGACCACGGATAGGATGTGGAACAATTTCTGTTGGCGAACGTTGTGCTTCAACACGCAGACGTTGCATTTGTTCGGTAATCGGAATGCGTACCGGACAAACCTCAACACAGGCACCACACATGGTACATGCAGTCGGCAGATCGCGTGTCGCATCCAAGCCCAACAAATGCGGAGAGATAATCTCGCCAATCGGGCCGGGATAAGTCGTACCGTAAGCCGCACCACCGATACGGGTATAAACCGGACAGTGGTTCATACATGCACCGCAACGAATACATTGCAAAGTACGGCGCATTTGATCTTCTGCGTAAGCTTGGCTACGACCGTTATCAAGCAGTACCAAGTGCATTTCTTGAGGGCCGTCCAGCTCTTCGCTACGGCGAGGGCCGGTAATCATATTGAAATAAGTGGTAATGTTCTGACCAATGGCGGAGCGTGGCAACAGGCTGTACAAAGGCGGAACATCTGACAGCTTCGCAACCACTTTTTCAATGCCGGTAATAGCAATGTGCACAGGCGGTACAGTGGTACTCAAACGGCCGTTACCTTCATTTTCAACTAAACACAAAGTGCCTGTTTCAGCAACGGCAAAGTTCACACCGCTCAAACCGACATCGGCAGTGCTGTAAATATCGCGCAAAGCTTTACGCGCAAATCCGGTCAGTTGGTCTACGTCGTCTGTTAATGGAGTGCCGAGGTTTTGATGGAAAAGCTCGCTCACCTGCTCTTTGGTCTTGTGAATGGCAGGCATCACGATATGGGTTGGTTTCTCGCCGGCCATTTGAACGATAAACTCGCCCAAATCGCTCTCAATCGCTTTAATGCCTTGGTCTTGCAGATAATGGTTCAGCTCAATCTCTTCGCTGACCATAGATTTGCCTTTCACCATCAGCTTGCCGTTTTTATCGGTAATGATGTTGTGAATGATTTGGCAGGCTTCGGCAGGTGTTTCCGCCCAGTGGACTTTAACGCCCAACTTGGTCAGGTTTTCTTCCAGCTGTTCCAACAATGCAGGTAATTTGGACAACGAACGTTGACGGACATGTTCACACAAGTCACGCAGGCTTTGCAGCTCTTCTTCATCTGTCAAAACGGCTTTACGCTTGGTCATCAGCATATCCATCGCTGTGCGCAAGCTTTTACGCAGAGGCTTGTCTTGCAAAGAAATCGCAGCGTTTTGCTTGAATGTTTCCGGCTTCATATGGAATTTAATGGTTTGGGAACTCATGCTTTTTCCTCCAAATCGGCAGGGGAAATATGATCAGGCAGAACGGCCAAAACCACCAAATCGCGCGGGCCGTGTGCACCATAGGCCAAAGTCAATTGAATATCGGCAGTCTTAGACGGACCGGAAATCAAAATAACGTTGGTAGGCATGCCTTTTTCTACCAGTTTTTCGCCTTCAACAGCATTATGGAATTCGTTGTACATTTTGCTGGTGTCAAACAGGCAGAAATGCACAGGCGGAACCAAACTCAGGCTGCGCGGCTCGAGAGGGCTGGACTCCAGCATAATCGTACCGGTACGGGCAATACCGCATTTAGAGCCGCTAAAACCAGCTTCAATATCGGTAAAGAATTCGTTTTTCCAGTCGTCGATTTTTCGCTCAAAACTACGAGGTTCAATATTGGTATCGGCCAAAGCTGCACGAGCCAGCTGACCATGTTCTGTTTCCAATGGGAGCAGAATGTTTTTCAAGCCTTTGCCTTCGGCTGCTTGACGGAATACTTGCGGCCAGTTGGATTTGGTAACCCAATAGATTTCAGTTTTGACGGCACGCATGGCAGCCGCCCAATGTTTCAAACGCTCGACATCGTTTGCCCAAGAAACACCCATTTCACGGTAATAATCGAAAACCGGCGGTTCTTCCATCGGCAAGGCATCGGCTTTTTTCAGTTTCGCTAAAATATTTTCGCGCGCGCTCATGCTTTACCTCCGGTACGTTCCAACAGGAAAGATGCAATATGTTTCGGACGTGGCATATTGGGTTCGTCTTTGGCAATTTTGCCGCCGATATTCATCATGCAGCCGCAATCCGCACTGATGATTTCAGTTGCGCCTGTTTCTTTCAGGGCTGCAACTTTGTCGGTTACCATCGCGCCGGAAATATCGGCTTGTTTCACAGAGAATGTGCCGCCAAAACCGCAGCACTCGCTTTCATGGTCGTGAACGATACGCTCAACATTTTCCATGCCGTCAATCAGCTGCCAGCCTGACAAATGGACATTCATCTCACGTCGTGCCGCGCAGGAAGTATGAACGGCCACTTTAACCGGCTCGCCTTTATCTTCAGGTTTGTAACCAATCGCCAGCAGGAAGTGGGTAAATTCAATGATACGGTTGGCGCAATCAATAGCTTTTTGCTCGTACTCGGTGCCTTTGAACAAAGTCGGCCAGTGGTGTTTCATCATGCCGCCGCAAGAACCGGAAGGCACGACAATCGGCCAATTTTCAGGGAATAAATCCAGTTGCGCTTTGGCAACATCAAAGGCTTCTTTAGGATGACCTGACGAATAGGCAGGTTGACCGCAGCAGCTTTGTTCCATCGGATAATGGATACGGATGCCCTGCTGTTCAATTAAGGTAATGGCATCCATGCCTGCTTCTGGCATGAAAAGGTCGAGAACGCAAGTACCGAAGAAATAAGCATCGGTTGGCTTGCTGTCGAATGCGGTGATTTGTGGTGGTTTGATTGCGCTCATTTTTTTGGAACGGGACAACCCGTTTTCTTGTGTAAAAATAAGATGGGTACTTTAAGTAATTGCTTGTAATGGGTCAAGTCTAATTTTAAAAAATAATATTAAAAAAGCATGACAAACCAGACAGACACCTTTCCCTTATTGAATTGATAATCTACATAATAACTACTATCAATAAGAAAACTAATGGATTCATTTTTTAATAAATAAAACTCGTGCATTCCCTCTCTATATAAAACACAATAACTGCCTCTTTATCGAATCTTGATTTACATCAGAAGTCATAAATTTAATCGCTATGACACGTTTTTAGACGAAACAAGCAATCCGCTATGCTTTACATATGTTTCAGACGGCCATATTGGAATAAAAAAATGTCTAAGATAATAAAAATAAAAGTTTTTCTCACAGAACCAGGCCGTCTGAAAGATAAGTTCGTCAAAAGGCCTCTTTCCATCTGCTTAATCCTACTTTTAATCAAAATCAAACACTTGAAAAACCATCGTTCCTAACCTTGAAAACCCTATGCACACTCAAGCACTTCCAGTATCATTGAAACAGTTTCTTGACGCAAAATTACAGTCTTAGCCACCCACAATCGGCATGGATTTGCAAAAGAAGTGAAACCAAGCTTCAAAACAATTTCACCTTAACTTCGGAGTAGGCATTATGTTGACCCAGACTCAACAGGTTGATTTGACCTTGCATCACCTTAAAGAACGCACCCTATCGATTTATACCCCCGAACAGCGTGCAAGCATCGAGACATCTGAAGACTGGAAACAGTTTGACAGACGACTTGAGAAACACTTTCCAAAACTGATGCACGAGCTGGACAATGTTTACAACAACAACGAAGCCGTCCTCCCCATGCTGGAGCAACTGATTGCCCAAGCATGGCAAAGCTATTCCCAACGCAACTCATCCTTAAAAGACATCGATATTGCGCGCGAAAATGATCCTGATTGGATTTTGTCCAACAAACAGGTCGGTGGCGTGTGCTACGTCGATTTGTTTGCAGGTGATCTGCAAGGCTTGAAAGCCAAAATCCCTTATTTCCAAGAATTGGGGCTGACCTATCTGCACCTGATGCCCCTGTTTAAATGCCCTGAAGGCAAAAGCGACGGCGGCTATGCAGTCAGCAGCTACCGCGATGTCAATCCGGCACTGGGTACAATAGACGACTTGCGCGATGTCATTGCCGCCCTGCACGAAGCAGGTATTTCCGCCGTTGTCGATTTCATCTTTAACCACACTTCTAACGAACACGAATGGGCGAAAGGCTGCGCCACCGGCAATCCGCTTTACGACAATTTCTACTATATTTTCCCCGACCGCTGGATGCCCGACCAATACGACCGCACCCTGCGTGAAATCTTCCCCGATCAACACCCGGGCGGCTTCTCGCAACTGGAAGACGGACGCTGGGTATGGACGACATTCAACTCCTTCCAGTGGGACTTGAATTACAGCAATCCTTGGGTATTCCGTGCCATGGCAGGCGAAATGATGTTCCTTGCCAACTTGGGCGTTGATATTCTGCGCATGGACGCCGTTGCCTTTATTTGGAAGCAAATGGGCACAAGCTGCGAAAACCTGCCTCAGGCACACTCTCTGATTCGCGCGTTTAACTCTGTAATGCGTATCGCAGCGCCAGCCGTATTCTTCAAATCCGAAGCCATCGTCCATCCTGACCAAGTTGTCCAATATATCAGCCAAGACGAATGCCAAATCGGCTACAACCCTCTGCAAATGGCATTGTTGTGGAACACCCTCGCCACACGTGAAGTCAACCTACTCCATCAAGCACTGACCTACCGCCACAACCTGCCCGACCATACTGCATGGGTTAACTACGTCCGCAGCCATGACGACATCGGCTGGACGTTCGCCGACGAAGACGCCTCACAATTCGGCATCCACGGCTACGACCACCGCCAATTCCTCAACCGCTTCTTCGTCAACCATTTTGACGGCAGCTTCGCACGCGGTGTACCGTTCCAATACAACCCAAGCACAGGCGACTGCCGTGTCAGCGGTACAGCCGCAGCATTGGTCGGCTTGGCGCAAAACGATCCATATGCCGTTGACCGCATCAAACTCTTGTACAGCATTGCTTTGAGTACCGGCGGCCTGCCGCTGATTTACCTAGGCGACGAAGTGGGTACGCTCAATGACGACGACTGGTCGCAAGACAGCAATAAGAGCGACGACAGCCGCTGGGCACACCGTCCTCGTTACAATGAGGAGCTGTACAAGCAACGTCATGACAGCTCGACCACTGCCGGTCAAATCTTCCAAGGTTTGCGCCATATGATTTCCATCCGCCAAAGCAATCCGCGCTTTAATGGCGGCAGGTTGGTCACCTTCAATACCAACAACAAACACATCATTGGCTATATGCGCAACAACGCGCTTTTGGCATTCGGCAACTTCAGCGAACATGCGCAAACCATCAGTGCGCACACCCTGCAGGCCATGCCGTTTAAAGCGCACGATTTGATCAGCGGTCAAACCGTTTCTCTGAATCAGGACTTGGTACTGCAACCCTATCAAGTCATGTGGCTTGAAATTGCATAAGCTGAATTTTTTTTATACATCATTCAAGGCCGTCTGAACAAATCAGCATTCAGACGGCCTTTTAAGGCATAAGATGTATTTTGTATTTTGGGCAGTTTCGCTTAGAATGCACGCTTTAATACCAAATGACACACTTAAAGTCAGGAGTAAAAATCCATGTTGAAAAAATTCGTACTCGGCACCATTGCTGCAGTAGTTTTGGCTGCTTGCGGCGGCGAAGGCAGCAACTCAGCTTCTTCTGCTCCGGCACAATCCGGTGCGGCCTCCGGTTCACTGATTGAGCGTATCAACAACAAAGGTACCATCACTGTCGGTACGGAAGGTACTTACGCACCATTTACCTACCACGACAAAGACGGCAAATTGACCGGCTACGATGTCGAAGTAACCCGCGCAGTTGCCGACAAACTGGGCATCAAAGTTGAATTTAAAGAAACACAATGGGACTCCATGATGGCAGGTTTGAAAGCCGGCCGTTTTGACGTAGTTGCCAACCAAGTCGGCCTGACCAGCCCTGAGCGTCAAGCGACTTTTGACAAATCCGAGCCTTACAGCTGGAGCGGTGCCGTATTGGTTGCCCGCAAAGACAGCAACATCAAATCCATCGACGACATCAAAGGCGTGAAAACCGCACAATCCCTGACCAGCAACTATGGCGAAAAAGCCAAAGCTGCAGGCGCAGAACTCGTACCGGTAGATGGTTTGGCGCAATCTCTGACCCTGATTGAACAAAAACGTGCCGATGCAACCCTGAACGACGAATTGGCGGTATTGGACTATCTGAAGAAAAACCCAAATGCCGGCGTACAAATCGTTTGGTCTGCCCCTGCTGACGAAAAAGTCGGCTCCGGCTTGATTGTCAATAAAGGCAATGATGAAGCATTGGCCAAATTCAGCACAGCCATGACTGAACTGAAAGCCGACGGCACGCTGAAAAAACTGGGCGAACAATTCTTCGGAAAAGACATCAGTGTTAAATAATTTCCTTGCCTCTCTGCCGTTTATGACGGAAACACGCGCTGATATGCTCATCAGCGCGTTTTGGCCTATGGTCAAAGCCGGCTTCGCAGTATCTTTGCCTTTGGCGATCGCTTCTTTCGTTATCGGCATGATTATTGCCGTAGCCGTTGCCTTGGTGCGAATCATGCCCTCCGCCGGCATTTTCCAAAAATGCTTGCTGAAGCTGGTTGAATTTTATATTTCCGTCATTCGCGGTACGCCGCTGTTGGTGCAGTTGGTCATCGTATTCTATGGTTTGCCTTCCGTCGGCATCTATATCGACCCGATTCCTGCCGCCATCATCGGCTTTTCGCTCAATGTCGGCGCATACGCTTCCGAAACCATACGCGCGGCAATTTTGTCCGTACCTAAAGGACAATGGGAAGCAGGTTTCTCCATCGGTATGACCTATATGCAGACTTTCCGCCGCATTGTCGCACCGCAGGCATTCCGCGTTGCCGTACCCCCTTTGAGCAATGAATTTATCGGTTTGTTCAAAAACACCTCGCTTGCCGCCGTGGTAACGGTAACCGAGCTTTTCCGTGTCGCCCAAGAGACAGCAAACCGTACTTATGACTTTTTGCCCGTTTATATCGAAGCCGCATTGGTTTATTGGTGTTTCTGCAAAGTGCTGTTTTTGATTCAGGCGCGTTTGGAAAAACGTTTCGACCGTTATGTCGCCAAATAAGGAGTTGTCATGATTAAAATCCGCAATATCCATAAGACCTTTGGCGAAAATACCATTTTGCGCGGCATCGATTTGGATGTCGGCAAAGGACAAGTGGTTGTTATCCTAGGCCCGTCCGGCTCAGGCAAAACCACGTTTTTACGCTGTTTAAACGCTTTAGAAATGCCTGAACAAGGTCAGATCGAGTTTAACAATGCGCAGCCGTTAAGCATCGATTTTTCCAAAAAACCAAGCAAACACGATATTTTGGCACTGCGCCGCAAATCCGGCATGGTGTTCCAACAATACAACCTCTTTCCACACAAAACTGCGTTGGAAAACGTCATGGAAGGGCCGGTTGCCGTACAAGGCAAGCCTGTCGCCAAAGCGCGTGAAGAGGCTGTCAAATTGCTTGAAAAAGTCGGTTTGGGCGATAAGATTGACCTCTACCCCTACCAACTCTCCGGCGGTCAACAGCAACGCGTCGGCATTGCCCGCGCATTGGCGATTCAGCCTGAATTAATGCTGTTTGACGAACCGACTTCCGCGCTCGACCCTGAATTGGTACAAGATGTTTTGGATACCATGAAGGAATTGGCACAAGAAGGTTGGACCATGGTTGTCGTTACGCATGAAATCAAATTTGCCTTAGAAGTGGCAACCACTGTTGTCGTGATGGACGGTGGCGTTATTGTCGAACAAGGCAGCCCGCAAGATTTGTTCAACCATCCCAAACATGAGCGCACACAAAAATTCCTGCGCCAAATCCGTGCGGACAATGCCGATCTTTAAATTTAATTGAAACAACAGACAATTTGAAAGCATTTCCGGCTGTCATTTCATAAAGGCCGTCTGAATAAGTGAAATAGAAATCGTTGATTTCATTTTCATACTTGTTCAGACGGCCTTTTATATGTCTTTTCAGGTAAAATAACGCCTTTCGTTTTACTTACCCCCTTGCCTGCCATCATGATAGAAATTAAAAAACTCACCCTGCAACGCGGTTTGAAAGTCCTACTCGACAAAGCCGATGCCGTAATCAACCCCGGACAACGCGTTGGTTTAATCGGTAAAAACGGTACAGGAAAATCCAGCCTGTTTGCGCTGATAAAAGGTGAAATCACTCAAGATGGCGGCGAAATCCTTATTCCCAAAACATGGCGTCTGGCTTCCGTCTCTCAAGAAACGCCTGATTTAGATATTTCCGCTTTAGACTACGTTTTGCAAGGCGATGCCGAATTGCAGGCTTTTCAGACGGCCTTGGCCCAAGCAGAAACGCAAAACGACGGCATGAAGCAAGCCGAATATCACGCCAAACTTGAAGAAATCGATGCCTATACCGCTCCGGCACGCGCCGCCAAACTGCTTAACGGCTTAGGTTTTGCACAAGAAGAACATACCCGCCCCGTCAAATCCTTCTCCGGCGGCTGGCGTATGCGCCTCAACCTTGCCCAAGCGCTGATTTGTCGTGCCGATTTGCTGCTTTTGGACGAACCGACCAACCACTTAGATTTAGAAACCGTGTTGTGGCTGGAAAACCATCTCGCGTCCCTACCCTGTACGCAAATCATCATCTCCCATGACCGCGACTTCTTGAATGCCACCACAACGCAAACCATCGAGCTGTCGCAACAAAAACTGACCCAATACGGCGGCAATTACGATTTCTACCAGGCCGAACGCGCCCAACGTCTGGCGCAACAACAAGCCGCTTACGTCAAACAGCAGGCACAAATCAAACATCTACAATCCTTTATCGACCGTTTTAAAGCCAAAGCCACAAAAGCCGTACAAGCCCAAAGCCGCATGAAGGCATTAGCCAAACTCGAGCGCATCGCTCCTGCGCATTTGGATAGCGAGTTTTCCTTTGAGTTTGCCAATCCGACACACCTGCCCAATCCATTATTAAAACTCGACCATGCCGACTTAGGTTATGGCGACAATACCGTTTTACACGATATCACCTTGTCTCTGGAAAGCGGCGCACGTTACGGCCTATTGGGTGTTAACGGCAGCGGTAAATCCACATTTATCAAAGCATTGGCAGGAAAAATCGATTTACTTTCCGGCAGCATCGTCCGCTCCGAAAAGCTCAATATCGGCTATTTTGCCCAACATCAACTGGATACCTTACGCGCCGATCAAAGTCCGGTTTGGCATATCCAGCAGCTTTCGCCCGAAGTCCGTGAACAGGAAATCCGCAACTTTTTAGGCGGTTTCAACTTTGTCGGCGATATGGCGGTTCAAAAGACCGAGCCGTTCTCCGGCGGGGAAAAAGCACGGCTCGCCCTTGCTATGATTATCTGGCAAAAACCTAATCTGCTGCTGCTTGACGAACCGACCAACCACCTAGACTTAGACATGCGCCACGCCCTGACACTTGCCCTGCAAAGTTTCCAAGGCGCATTGATTGTCGTTTCGCACGACCGCAGCCTGCTTGAAGCGACTACCGACAGCTTCCTATTGATTGACAAAGGCCGTCTGAACAACTTCGACGGTGATTTGAACGACTACCGTCAATGGCGGTTGGCACAAGAAAACGCTGCAACAGCCCCCGCCGCTTCTGCACAAAGCCAAAGCCGTAAGGACACCAAGCGCATAGAAGCACAAATCCGTCAGGAAAAAGCCAAACGCAGCAAACCGATTCAGCAGAAGATCGACAAAGCCGAAAAAGAAATCGCACGATTGACTGATATTCAGACGGCCTGTGAAGCATTTTTGGCACAAGAATCTGCTTATTCAGAAGAAAATAAACCCAAATTGCAAGAGACACTCGCACAATTAACAGAAACTAAAGTAAAATTAACGCAACTGGAAGAAAACTGGCTGCAATGGCAGGAAGAGCTTGAGCAAATCCAAGTTGATGTCGAAGCCGAGTTTTCCCAATAAAAATAGAGCCATCAGGCCGTCTGAAATAAAACACAATACGGAAAAACATGACTTCAACCATCAAACAAGCCGGATACTTCCTCGTATCCTCTTTCGTCTTGGGCATTTCTCTTCACGCAGCCGCCACAGTTTATTCCTGCGGCAACGGCAGCTATACTTCCGAACCCAAATCCTCCTGCACACAGGCCGAATTGCCTAAAATCAGCGGCCATCAAGGCAGCGGTTACCACCTCAACATCCGCAGCCTCCATGCCTCTGATGAACGTGCAAGTGCAAAGCCTAAGAAAAAGGCACGTATGGAAAAATCCGATAAACAAGAGAAAAAAGCCGACAAACCGAGCAAAAACAAAAACAGTGCAAAAGCTAAAAAACAGCAGCCCATGCCGTCTGAACAAGAATAAAATGCTCAACTGCAACGAATCAGCCCTACCTGAATCATGAAAAAATATCTGCTTACCCTATCCCTGCTGCCGCTTGCCGTTTTCAACAGCCAAGCCCATGCCGCAAAAATCTACACCTGTGAAGTCAACGGCTCGATTGTCTATACCTCGCGCCCAAGCGGCAACTGCCAAGCCGTCAATGATTTGCCGATTGTCGGCAAATACAGCAGCAGCCGATACGATGCCCCGGTTAGTGATGCGCTGACACTCGATGCACCGACATCACAAACTGCTCCGGCAAAAAGCAAAAACACAGCGGCAAAATCCAACCATAAGGCAACGCCCAAACCTGCTCCTGTCCGTACCGCTTCTGAAACAGCTCCGCCTCCGGTTCCCAAATCCTCCGGCGTCAACAGTCGCCGCTCTATTTTGGAAACCGAGTTATCCAATGAACGCGCGGCTTTGGCCGATGCCAAAAAGCAACTGAGCCAAGCGCGGACAGCCAAAGGGGGCAGCGTCAATCAACAGGCCATCAGCACATTGCAAGGTGCGGTTTTGGATAGGGAGAAAAATATTCAAGCCCTCCAGCGTGAACTGGGCCGAATGTAAGTCCAAATCAATCAAAACATCAGGCCGTCTGAACAGGTAGACACGAAATCCAAAATTTTCGTCACGCCAAACAGACGGCCTGAATCCTATAATGATTACGCCCGTTTCAATTTCTTGTGCCTAGTAAATACGGTATAATTTGCCCTTTACGCACATTACCTCCGGTCTTTTCAGACGGCCTTTATCTCATGACTGCAAAATCTTCTAAAACCCAAACAAAAAAACGCGTCTCTACCAAACCGGCAGCCAAACCGACCACACGCAAATCCACTAAAGCACAAATTCAAGCCGACAATAAAGTTTCCCAACGCCTGAAAGCCGCCAAAGAGCTGCAAAAAAACGAAGAAAAAAAAGCGCGTCCCGAGCATGTCGTTAACTTGATTAATGATGCTTTATGGCTGTTTGGCTTGGTTATCACCATTTATCTGGCCATTTCCCTGGCCAGCTTCAGCATGGACGACCCTGCATGGTCGCGCAGCGTTCCCAAAAGCAACGATGTCGCTAACCTCGGCGGCCTCTTCGGCGCATATCTTTCCGATGTCGGATATTATCTGTTCGGCTTATCGTTTTGGTGGTGGATAGTCGCCTCTTGCGTTTTCCTCTACAAAAATTTCCGCCCCATGAAAAAGCAGGAAAACCACAAGCCCTACAATCACGGCGTAGCCGCTTTGGCATTGTTTCTCCTGCTGGGGTGCAGCCCGATTATCGAACATTTCCTGTTTGACAATGCATTGAGCGAATCCCTTCCCGTTGGCGCCGGCGGCTTGGTCGGCTTGCTAGCCGGTTCGGGCTTAGCTTGGCTGTTGGGTAAGTCGGGCAGCCTGTTGATTATGCTGGTGATGTTGCTTTTATCCATTTCCCTGCTGGCCCAGGTGTCATGGTTGGAAGTCATGGCAAAATCCGGCAGCCATATGGGCGGCCTGTTTGGCAGCCTGATGAAAAAACTGTCTCAATTCCAAAATAAAAAAGAAGATGTCCGCACTGAAGCTTTGGAAACTCAAAATACGCGCCGCATGGTTAAAGAGGCCAAAACCATTACCGCCACGCCGGTTGCTCCGTTGGCAGGCAGCAGCAGCAACCGTAAAACCGTTGCAGTATCCGTTGCACCGCCCCCTAAAATCCAAACTTCCCTGTTTGACGATACTGAACCTAAAAACAACGGCGAATATCACAAGCCTAACATGAACCTGTTGCGTATGCCGTCTGAAGAACCGGTTGCCGTCAATCCGGATGAATTGCAACAAACCGCCGAATTAATCGAGGCCAAGCTGGCTGAATTCGGCATCGGCGTACAGGTTGTTTCCGCCACTTCCGGCCCCGTGATTACCCGCTACGAAATCGAACCGGCACAAGGTGTCAAAGGCAGCCAAATTGTCGCCCTGTCCAAAGATTTAGCGCGCTCGATGTCTCTGCAAGCTGTACGTATCGTAGAAACCATTGCCGGTAAAAACACCATGGGCATTGAATTGCCCAATGAGAAACGCCAAGACGTCATGTTGAGCGAAATCCTCTCTTCACCCGTATTTACCGACGCCAAGTCCAAACTGACCGTTGCTTTGGGTAAAGATATTGCGGGTACGCCCGTTGTCGGCGACTTGGCAAAAATGCCGCATCTTTTGGTCGCAGGCATGACCGGATCGGGTAAATCCGTCGGCGTGAACGGCATGATTATGTCCATGCTCTTTAAAGCCACGCCCGACGAAGTCCGTTTCATTATGATTGACCCGAAAATGCTGGAATTGAGCATTTACGACGGCATTCCACACCTGCTCTGCCCGGTTGTGACCGATATGCGCGAGGCTGGACAAGCGTTGAACTGGTGTGTTGCCGAAATGGAAAAACGTTATCGCCTACTTTCCCATGCCGGCGTGCGCAATCTGGACGGCTTCAACCAAAAAGTTGAACAAGCCAAAGCAGCTGGCAAACCATTGCTCAATCCGTTCAGCTTAAATCCTGACGATCCTGAGCCTCTGGAAAAACTGCCGTTGATTGTGGTTGTTATCGACGAGTTGGCAGACTTGATGATGACCGAACGCAAATCCGTTGAGCAGCAAATCGCACGCCTTGCCCAAAAAGCGCGTGCGGCAGGCATTCATATGATTGTCGCCACCCAACGCCCGAGTGTCGATGTGGTTACCGGCCTGATTAAAGCCAACATTCCGACACGTATGGCCTTTACCGTACAAAGCAAAATCGACAGCCGCACTATTCTTGACCAAATGGGTGCAGATGAATTGCTCAAATACGGCGACTCATTATTCCTGCAACCGGGCAGCGCAGAACCGACACGCCTGCAAGGTGCGTTTGTTTCCGATGATGAAGTGCATCAAGTCGTCAATTTTGTCAAAGAGCAGGCTCCAACCAATTATGTGGAAGGTCTACTCAGTGGCGAAGCGGCCATCGAAACCACCAATATTGTCAATCCGAACGCAAACAGCGATGAGCTATTCGATCAAGCCGTTGCCTTCGTATTGGAGAGCCGGAAAACTTCCATTTCCGCACTGCAACGCCAATTGCGCATTGGCTACAATCGTGCCGCCAATTTGATAGATGCGCTTGAAAATGCCGGTGTTCTCGCTCCGGCAGACATCAACGGCAGCCGACGGATTCTGGCACAAAAAGACCAGCTGTAAAAAACAACAATATCAAAACACAAAGGCCGTCTGAAAAGAATTTCCGACTTTTCAGACGGCCTTTTTATGTTATTCGTGAAACATTGTGTTATACTAAGCAGCTAAATTTTGACCTTATGCACGCTTCCGAAGTTCTTCGGAATACTGTGCAGAAGGATAACCGTTTAAACACAACAAATTTAAGGGCTTACGATGAGCGTAACTGTTGAAACTTTAGAAAATCTGGAACGCAAAGTAGTATTGTCTCTGCCTTGGTCCAAAATCAACGCAGAAACTGAGAAAAAACTGAAACAAACCCAACGCCGTGCAAAAATTGACGGCTTCCGTCCGGGTAAAGCACCGTTCAAAATGATTGCCCAAATGTACGGCGCAAGCGCACAAAACGACGTTATCAACGAATTGGTACAACGCGAATTCTACGAAGTTGCCGTTGCTCAAGAATTGAAAGTTGCCGGTTACCCACGCTTTGAAGCCGTTGAAGAACAAGACGATCAAGAGTCTTTCAAAGTTGCCGCTATTTTTGAAGTTTTCCCTGAAGTAACTATTGGCGACCTGTCTGCCCAAGAAGTAGAAAAAGTTACTGCGACTGTTGGCGATGCCGAAGTTGACCAAACTGTAGAAATCCTGCGCAAACAACGCACCCGCTTCAACCATGTTGACCGCGAAGCCCAAAACGGCGACCGCGTCATCATCGACTTTGAAGGCAAAATCGACGGCGAACCTTTCGCTGGCGGCGCGTCTAAAAACTACGCTTTCGTATTGGGTGCAGGTCAAATGCTGCCTGAATTCGAAGCTGGTGTTGTCGGCATGAAAGCCGGCGAAAGCAAAGATGTTACCGTAAACTTCCCTGAAGACTACCACGGTAAAGATGTTGCCGGTAAATCTGCCGTATTCACCATCACTCTGAACAACGTTTCTGAAGCTACTTTGCCTGAAGTTGACGCAGACTTCGCTAAAGCTTTGGGTATTGAAGACGGCGACGTTGCCAAAATGCGTGAAGAAGTGAAGAAAAACGTCGGCCGCGAAGTTGAGCGCCGCATCGGTGAACAAACCAAAGAATCTGTAATGAACGCCCTGCTCAAAGCAGCTGATTTGCAAGTTCCTGTTGCTTTGGTCAACGAAGAAGCCGCCCGCTTGGCAAATGAAATGAAACAAAACTTCGTTAACCAAGGTATGGCTGACGCTGCCAACTTGGATCTGCCTTTGGATATGTTCAAAGAACAAGCAGAACGCCGCGTTTCTTTGGGTCTGATTTTGGCTAAATTGGTTGAAGAAAACAAACTTGAGCCAACTGAAGACCAAATCAAAGCCGTTGTTGCCAACTTCGCAGAAAGCTACGAAGATCCTCAAGAAGTTATCGACTGGTACTACGCAGAGCCTTCCCGCCTGCAAGGTCCGACTTCTTTGGCAGTAGAAAGCAACGTTGTTGATTTCGTTCTGAGCAAAGCTAAAGTAACTGAAAAAGCGCTGTCTTTTGACGAAGTAATGGGCGCACAAGCTTAATTGCTCTAAGGCCGTCTGAAACAGACAATCAAAAGCACCGAAGCGCTTTAAATGGCTTTGGTGCTTTTCCATCATTAACAGGAGACAAAAATGTCCTTCGATTTCAATAATTACCTTGTCCCTACCGTTATCGAACAAAGCGGTCGCGGCGAGCGCGCATTTGACATCTACTCACGCCTTTTGAAAGAGCGCATCGTTTTCTTGATCGGCCCGGTGACAGACGAATCTGCCAACTTGGTTGTTGCGCAATTGCTGTTCTTGGAAAGCGAAAATCCAGATAAAGATATCTTCTTCTATATCAACTCTCCGGGAGGTTCAGTTACTGCCGGTATGTCGATTTACGACACCATGAACTTCATCAAGCCTCATGTTTCTACCTTATGCTTGGGCCAAGCAGCAAGTATGGGCGCATTCCTGTTGTCCGCAGGCGAAAAAGGCAAACGCTTTGCCCTGCCAAACAGCCGCATCATGATTCACCAACCGCTCATCAGCGGCGGCTTGGCCGGTCAGGCTTCCGATATTGAAATTCACGCTAAAGAGCTGCTGAAAATCAAAGAGAAACTGAACCGCTTACTCGCCAAACATTGTGATCGCGATTTGGCCGACTTGGAACGCGATACCGACCGCGACAATTATATGTCTGCCGATGAAGCTAAAGAATATGGTTTGATTGACCAAGTTTTGGAAAACCGCGCCTCTCTGCAAGCCTAATCTTTATCGGTTTTAACTTAAAAGGCCGTCTGAAAAGTATATATTCAGACGGCCTTTCTTCAATCTTACTTCGTGTTTTCTTTGTTATTCACTTGAACGGGATACAGCAAAATCAAAGGATTGGCTTTCACTTGACTCCAGAAGCTCTTCAGCAGATTACGCATACTGCCCAAACGCGTACCGCGAGAACGAAGCGCAACAGCCAAAGCCAAAGAAAAGCTGACCACCAGATTCACCATGCCTATTGCCAATACACTTGCCAAGCCAAGCATAAAAGTGAATATATCTGCATGACCGCTAATCGCGGCATAACCCAAATTTGCCGAAGAGAACGCAACATGGCGAATATCCAGTGGCAAGCCGAAAAGGTGGCCAAAATAGCCGGTCATCCCCAAAAGCATACCGAAAATAAAATTGCCCATAAGCGAGCCATAATGCTTATGAATATAAGCGGCCAAACGGCGGCGCGGTTGCGGACGCATGATTTTTCGTAAAAACGGATTAAAAGGCAGACGCTGACGTAAGTTCAGATAATCGGAACGGTTGTCAAAGAAGCCGGCAATAATCCCCGAACAAAACAACCATACTCCGGCAATAGCGGCATACCACAAGGTAGGTTGGGTAAAAATCTCAATAGATTTAAGCTGGTAGGCTGTAACCGCTTCATTCAACAAGGGCTGGCCATGCGTGTAGGCATAACCCCAAGCAATCCCCGCCGCCAACAATACAGCGATCGATACATTGCCAAACACGGCGACACTTTGCGAACGGCACACATCAATCAGCAGTTTTGCCAACTTGTTGTCCACCGCTTTGCTGCCTTCATTTGAGTCTACCTGCTCGGCAAAACTCGCCGCCGTCATGGCAGGCTGCTTGGTCGCAACAGTGCAATGCAGCATATGAATCAGCATAAAGCCTAAGCCGTAGTTAAGTCCGGCAAGGAAGGAAGTAGTAAACTCACTGAATCCCAAAGACGCAATATGGATTTTATTCAGTGCCATCAAAGCAATAATTACGCCGCCTCCTGCTGCAGAATAAAACATTTTGAAATATTCGCTACGGTTGCGCGTAATGTAATGCTCACCATGATGGCTTTTGTTTTCCGTAATACTGCGCGCCAGCATTCGGATACTGCTTTTACGCAAGTGGCTGGTACTGTATTGCTCTACCGCCGCGTAAATCATCGCATTCATCAGATTAATGGTTAAGCGGGTACGGCTACCGGTTTCAATTTGAATATTGGTTAACAGTTTCAGACGACTAATGGTTTGTTGCAGGCGCTCCAACAAGTGCGCCACTTTTACTGAGGAACCAGACCCTGCTCCTGTACCACGACGACGCAGATACTCAATTTGCTTGTCGCACTGGTCAAACATGACCTCCAAGTGCGCCGTATCGTAAGTTTCTTCACTGTGGCGATAGTGTTCCACCAATTTTGCAATTTCACGTTGTAAGCCAACAAATGCCGAATCCGCCTCCAACAAACGGGGGGCAATCCGTATTAAATCCGGCTCAATCGCTTCGGAAGCAATCCAAATCGACAGCATTTCCACCGCTCGCAAACGGGCATCTGCCAACTGTCGGCTGGCCGTCTGAAGCAAAGCAGGATCCGCTTTGCCCTGCAACAATTCATACATGCTCAACCATTGACGCAAACTCAGGGTTTGCAACCATTTATCATCGTTTTTCGAATGAAAAAGATATAAAAATACTTCGCGCAGATTGGAAAAATCTTTATAAGACGGGCTGAAACGCTCGTAAATCCGTATGCCCATCTCCCGAGTAAAACTATGGCGCGAGAAAATACCCAGCTTAATCAGTGCAGGATAGATGTGAACTTTAGACAACCAGGCATAGAAGCGCAGGCTGAATTGACGGCATAAAGCATCGTCTTGTTTTAAAGTAGATAAAATCAAATCGAAACGTTCGGAAGCCTGTTTTTTGCCTCCTCGGCGCAAAAATTTGATTAATGCATTAAGAATAAGAACGAAGTCGGTATCATTTAAGCGCTCCGACAAAATAATGTGAAGATTTTGATTAGTCAGTTTTTGCATTGTAGTATTATTACACAAAATGAGATATTTAGCAAGAACCTCGGCAAACAGGTCGGATTATATCGCATTCTTTATCAACCGATGGCACAAGATTTTCGATTAATATTCTCTAAAATTCAATGAATAATCAAATTACATAACAAATATATGATGTGAATCAATAACTAGGAAAGGCCGTCTGAATTCTTTCAGACGGCCTTTTACAACAGCATACTACATTGTTTTAACCTTATGCAAACAAGAGCTTACCACCCTCTTCTTTAACATGGATTGTGCTATCCGGTGCATATTTGCCTTCAAGCAATGCTTTTGCCAGCGTATTTTCAATTTCTGACTGGATAGCACGTTTGAGCGGACGGGCACCATACACAGGATCGAAACCGGCTTTAGCAATCAGATCCAAGGCAGCATCATCGACTTTCAGATGCAGATGTTGTGCTTCCAAACGTTTTTCCAAACCTTTAAGCTGGATTTTCGCAATGCTGCGGATATTGGCCTGATCCAAACCATGGAACACGACTACTTCATCAATACGGTTAATCATTTCAGGACGGAAATGTTCTTTCACATCCTCCATCACGACTTCTTTCACCGCTTCGTAGTCCTGAGTACCCATTTGTTGGATATGTTGGCTACCGATATTGGAAGTCATCACGATAACGGTATTTTTGAAGTCCACGGTTCGACCTTGTCCATCGGTCAAACGACCGTCATCCAATACTTGCAGCAGGATATTGAATACGTCTGGATGGGCTTTTTCCACTTCATCCAAAAGAATCACGCTGTATGGTTTGCGGCGAACTTGCTCAGTCAGGTAGCCGCCTTCTTCGTAGCCGACATAGCCGGGAGGCGCACCGATTAAGCGGGCAACAGCATGTTTTTCCATGTATTCGGACATATCGATACGAATCAGATGATCTTCGCTGTCAAACAGGAAGCCTGCCAATGCCTTACACAATTCGGTCTTACCCACACCGGTCGGGCCTAAGAACAAGAAGCTACCATAAGGTTTATTCGGATCGGCCAAACCGGAACGGCTACGGCGGATAGCGTCAGATACGGCACGCACGGCTTCGTCTTGACCAACTACGCGGCGGTGCAATACTTCTTCCATCTTCAACAGCTTGTCGCGTTCACCTTCCATCATTTTTGACACAGGAATGCCGGTCATACGGGAAACGATTTCAGCTACCTCATCCGCGCCGACTTCAGTACGGAAAAGTTTGTTTTGTTTTTTGCCGTCGGAGTTGCTTTCCGCTGCCTGCAACTGTGCACCCAATTTCGGTAACTCGCCGTATTCGAGTTCGGACGCGCGGGCAAAGTCGCCTTGGCGTTTGGCCTGCTTAATTTTGACTTTGATGTCGTCCATCTGTTTCTTGATGTCGGCAGTGCTGGATGATGCCGCTTTTTCGGCTTTCCAGATTTCATCCAAATCGGCGTATTCTTTTTGCAGTCCGTCGATTTCTTCGTCTATCAATTCCAGACGTTTTTTGCTGGCATCATCGGTTTCTTTGGCAACGTGCATTTTTTCCATTTTGAGCTGGATAATGCGACGGTCAAGTTTATCCATTTGCTCAGGTTTGCTGTCCAGCTCCATTTTGATGCGGCTGGCCGCTTCGTCGATCAAATCAATCGCTTTATCAGGCAGGAAGCGGTCGGTAATATAACGGTCGCTCAACTCCGCTGCGGCAACGATAGCAGGGTCGGTAATATCGATGCCGTGGTGGATTTCATAACGCTCTTGCAAACCGCGCAGAATAGCAATGGTATCTTCCACACTTGGCTCGCCAACCAATACTTTTTGGAAGCGGCGTTCGAGTGCCGCATCTTTTTCGATGTATTGACGGTATTCATCCAAAGTAGTCGCGCCGATACAGTGCAATTCGCCGCGTGCTAAAGCCGGTTTCAACATATTACCCGCATCCATTGCGCCGTCGGTTTTACCTGCACCAACCAAAGTATGGATTTCGTCGATGAAAATCAGAGTGTTGCCATCGTCTTTAGCCAAGTCGTTCAACACGCCTTTCAAGCGTTCTTCAAACTCACCACGGTATTTTGCACCGGCAATCAAAGCCGCCAAATCCAAAACCAAAAGGCGTTTGTTACGCAGGGACTCAGGTACTTCGCCGTTGACGATACGTTGCGCCAAACCTTCAACAATAGCGGTTTTACCTACACCCGGCTCACCAATCAGCACAGGGTTGTTTTTGGTACGGCGTTGCAATACTTGAATCGCACGACGGATTTCATCATCACGACCGATAACAGGGTCGAGCTTACCGTCACGGGCGCGTTGAGTCAGGTCAAGTGTGTATTTTTTCAAAGCATCGCGTTGGTCTTCGGCATTGGCATCGTTCACGTTTTGTCCTCCTCGTACCGCATCGATCGCGGCATTGATATTTTGTTCGGTCGCACCGGCTTCTTTCAAGATTTTGCCGGTCGCATCATTCTGCTGAACCAAAGCCAGCAGGAAAAGTTCACTGGCGATATAGGCATCGCCGCGTTTGGTTGCAGCCTTGTCCATCAAGTTCAATACAGCTTGCAGCTCACGGCTAGGCATAATATCGCCGCCTTGACCGGATACTTTTGGCAAGCTGCTCAAATGTTGCTGCAAACGTTGTTTTACTTGAGGCACATTCACGCCTGCATGAGCCAGTAACGCAGCAGCACCACTGTTTTGATCGTCAAGCAACGCTTTTAAGATAAAGCCGACCTCAAGGTAGCTACTGTCCGCAGCCAAAGCCAAACTTTGACCTTCTTGCAGAGCTTGCTGAAATTTAGCAGTCAATTTATCAAATCTCATTTTACGTTCCTCTACAAATATATTTCTATTAAAGTCTATATAAGCGCAAATGTGGATAACTCAAGAGTTATTTTTTCATTAAATAGCAAATTTAATTTATATTATTGTTTTATAATGATTAATTTTTTATAGTTTTTGTGTATAACTTTTCTTTTCCATTTACTCCATACGTAAAAGGCCGTCTGAAAAATCAAGAAGAATCAGGTATAATCGGCAACATATTAATTTTCAGACGGCCTTTGTGCCGAAGGATACTTTCATGAGCAAAAAACGAGTTTTAACAGGCGTTACCACAACAGGTATTCCACACTTGGGCAACTATGTCGGTGCCATCCGCCCGGCTATCCGCGCAGCACAAGATTCCAATACCGAATCATTCCTCTTTTTGGCCGACTATCACGGCATCATCAAATGTCATGAGCCAGAAATGATTCATCAATCTACTCAAGCTGTTGCCGCCACATGGCTCGCCTGCGGACTCGACCCTGAACAGACCACTTTCTACCGTCAAAGCGATATTCCCGAAGTAATGGAGTTGAATTGGATTCTGACCTGTATCACCGCAAAAGGCCTGATGAACCGCGCCCACGCTTATAAAGCCGCAGTACAGGCAAATACCGAAAACGGTCAGGAAGATCCGGATCATGGCGTGGAAATGGGCCTGTACAGCTACCCTATCCTCATGACTGCCGACATTCTTATGTTCAATGCCCATGAAGTACCAGTCGGTCGCGACCAAATCCAACACGTTGAAATGGCACGCGATATTGCCGGCCGCTTCAACCACCGCTTCCAAGAGCTCTTCATCCTGCCAGAAGTGAAAATCGACGAAAACGTCGAACTCTTGGTCGGCTTGGACGGACGCAAAATGTCCAAGTCCTACGGCAACACCATTCCGCTTTGGGAAAACGACAAGAAAACCCAAAAATCGGTTAACAAAATCATCACCAATATGAAAGAACCCGGCGAGCCGAAACAGCCTGATGAAAGCCCTCTGTTTGAAATCTACAAAGCCTTCTCCACGCCGTCTGAGACTGCCGAGTTCACGCAAATGCTGGCCGAAGGCCTTGCTTGGGGCGAAGCCAAGAAACTCTTGGGCGCAAAAATCAATGCCGAGCTCGCAGAACCGCGCGAGCGTTACAATGAGTTGACAGCCAAACCCTCTCAAATTGAAGACATTTTGCAAGCCGGCGCACAAAAAGCGCGTAAAGAAGCACGCGAATTGTTGGATAAAGTACGCGATGCAGTAGGTATTCGTCCGTTGAAATAATAATAGCAAGGCCGTCTGAATATTTCAGACGGCCATAATATCGTTTATCATTTGAAATATAATCATTTTCTAGGGTTTCTCATATGAAAAAAACCTTCCTCCTTATCTTGCTCAGCCTTTCATTGGCTGCCTGCGGCGGTAAAGCTGAAGATACTGCAGCCAATGATGCTACTTCAGGCAAAGCGCCCAAGCCTACCTTCAAAGTTAAATATATCGATGAACAAGCCATAGCCGGTTTGGATTTAGGTACAGCTCAAGAAGGCGAAACGAAAGAAGGTAAAAAACAACGCACCTATCCGATTAACGGCATAGAGGGCGGCGTCATCAATCTGATTGGCAAACACCCTACCGACTTAGAAGTCATCAGCGGCCAATGCATGGAAAAAAATGAAAAAGGCGTTTCAACCGGCTGGTCAGCCAACGGCATCTGCCACACTGCCTTTGCAAAAATGGTGGACAATATTGCCCAAGATAGCAGTAAATTGACCGACTACCTGATTTCACACGCTGCTTTGCAGCCTTATACCGAAGGCAAAAGCGGCTATGCCGCCGTACAAAACGGCCGCTATATTTTAGAAATTGACAGCGAAGGCATGTTCTATTTCCGTCGCCGCCATTACTAAACCCCTGACCATCCTATTTTCCCCCTGACACAAGGACTGAATCATGGCTCAAGTTACTTTCCAAGGCTCTCCTATTTCTACAAACGGCAATTTGCCTGCCATCGGCCAAGTTGTACCTGATTTCACATTGGTAGCGGCAGACCTATCTGAAAAATCATTGGCTGACTTTGCAGGCAAACGCAAAGTGCTGAATATTTTCCCTAGCATTGACACCGGCGTATGCGCCCAGTCCGTCCGCACTTTCAACAAACGTGCCTCTTCTTTGGATAATACCGTTGTTTTGTGCATTTCTGCCGATTTACCGTTTGCACAAGCCCGTTTCTGCGGCGCAGAAGGTTTGGAAAATGTAGTGACACTTTCCACATTCCGCAGCAGCTTTTCTAACGATTACGGTGTTACACTGACAGAAAGCCCATTACGCGGCCTGACTGCCCGTGCAGTGGTGGTTTTAAATGATCAAAACCAAGTTCTCCACGCTGAGTTGGTTTCTGAAATTGCGAACGAGCCTGACTACGAAGCAGCTTTAGCTGTTTTGTAATTAACCAAATAAAATCAGGCCGAGACCTTTGCAAAATTCCCCAAAATCCCCTAAATTCCCACCAAGACATT
>ERZ773066.124-NODE-124-length-42633-cov-3.674292_pt1 | contig 42633 bp, 39 predicted proteins | sample MGYA00580573_ERZ773066 | MGnify/ENA primary metagenome ERZ773066 (study PRJEB29015, sample SAMEA2738128) | human oral metagenome | biome: human oral; feature: human-associated habitat; material: saliva | place: China | collected 2203 ... | reverse complement strand
TGATGCAACCCTAAGAAGAAACAAGCAATATCCGCTGTATTTCAGTCAGATATGAGTTTTATGCCATTTTCTGCTTTCTACTCCCATACTTCCACAAAGAAGTATTCACACTCCCCGCTTCTGTAGAAAAGGTGCGCACGGGTGCATTCACCTTTGCTATGAGCATCAAGAAGATTGAGGGCGGCAACGACTTCTTCGAAACCGTTGATGGCATGCTCATCCGCAAGGCAGACCGTGCCTTGATGCACTTCCCCTCATTTGTACAACAAGGGCAAGCGGCGAAGCCTATCGAGCTCCCTAGTGACATTAAGAAGATCGAAAGATATGCCTTCGCCTTCAACTTTGTTCCTCAAGAGCTCGTACTCCCCGAGTCTCTCGAAGTGCTAGAAGACTATGCGTTCAATGGCGCTGCCAACATCGTTAAGCTCAAGATCGACCACTGCAAGGCTCTCAAGAGCGTTGGCAACTTCTGCTTCAAGAGTTGTTTCCGATTGGCAAGTTTCGATCTCCCCAGAGAGGGTGTGACCTTCATTGGTGAGCAAGCGCTACAAGGTACTGCCATTGCCTCGCTCAACATTCCTACGAACGTACAGATCGGGGCTAATGCATTCAGAGGCTGCCAGTCTATTGCCAACGTATTCTCGTTCAATACAGCACCTCCCGTACTCGATGAGTTGGCATTCTCCGACATTGCCGAAATCGAGCAAGCAACTCTCCACGTACCCTTCGGCACTAAGGCTGCATACAGCCAAGCTCCGGGTTGGAAGATATTTACCAATATCGTAGAAGAAGACCTCCTCTCAGTAGATGAGGTAGCTCTCGACAACGTGCTCTTCACGACCCAAGGCGAGGCTCTCAGCATCTCAGGGCTCAATAGCGCTCACGTACTTGTTTACGACCTCGAAGGCAAGATGCTTGTAGAAGCTAACGCTCACGAAGCGATCACCCTCAACCTCGGCCGTGGACACTACATCGTAGTGGTAAGCCAAGAGGGCAAGCGTATCGTAAAGAAAATAGCTCTTTAATAGAGCACTTCTCTCTCCCTTTGGGTGCATAACTCAAAGGGCAGAGCAGATGTAATAAGTCGGTATATTTCTCCAAATGGAGAGATATACCGACTCTTTTTATTTGAGGGCTTCGGGAGAAGTTGACTACGAATTATCCGATATAGGTAGCCTTACCCCTCACGTCTCTTTTTACTCTGCAACGGATTCTAGTAAGCACTGCCTCCTACTTTCCCCTGTATTGAGCGAGAAGATGCTTAAAGTCAGGATCATCCCGCATCCCATTCAACCCATTCTCCATAAATTCTACCGAGACTTCTCCTCTTGAGAGCGCGAGATCCAAATACTTCAGTGCATCCTCTTTCCTATTTCTCAGCACATAAAGACAAGCTAAATTATAGAAAGAATCTCCTCCATACTCAATCGCTTGCTGAAATTTTTCAAAGGCTTTGTCGTACAGTCTTTCAGCCTCGCTTCCAGATTTTGTCTGCGCCAGTTCCATTAAAACAACTCCCCAATTGTTATAAGCCTCATGATAGTCCAGCTTATACTCTATGGCTTTCCGATATTTTTTAAAGGACTCATTGTAGAGAGCTTCAGCCTCGCTTCCGGATTTTGTCTCTGCTAGATCACTTAAAGCATTTCCCCAATTGTTATAGGCCTGATAATAGTCCGACTTATACTCTATGGCTTTCTGAAATTTTTCAATGGCTTCATCGTACAGTTTTTCAGCCTCGCTTCCGGATTTTGTCTTGGCCAAACCACTTAGCGCAGTTCCCCAATTACAGAATGCGTAAGAATTTCCAGGATTTAATTCAGTCGCACGCTCATACTCTTCTGAGGCTTCTAGGTATTCCCCAGCTAGATGATACCTTAGCCCGACATTAAAGTGGTTATTGGATTCTCGCTCTAAGAGAAGTGTTTGTCTTTTGGTTATATCCTTCTCATCCTTAAGTTCTTTTGTAAGAACTTTACACCTCTCTTCGGACTCCCTAAGTTGATCCAAACGTAGCTTCTCCTCAAGGTCCCTCTTTTCTTCTACAGATCGTTTAATTTCTAAAAGCTGATCTATAACCGATGGGATATCTGCATAAGAATCAACTTTAATAGGAGTCAAAAAATCAAGAGACTCCCCTAACGATTCAGGAGTAATAATGTAGTGCTCTTGACTATAGATCCCTTGAATTCTTTTGATCTCTTCAAAAAAGCTATTGATTTGAGGATCACCCAAGCCCGTTCCAATGAAGAGAAAAGTTTTATTAAAGATGAGATTTCTCAATGCATATAGGGCATGCTCTGCATCTCTCCCTTTGCTATAATAAAGTGTTTCATAGTCGGATGGGAATAAGACCATAGAGTCTATATGCTCTATACAACCATGTAATTTGAATAAAAAGATAGAATCTTTTTTCAGTCTATTTAGTTCATAGTCTTTACCCCGATATGCTTTTATCTCTTGGAGTCTAGGAACCGCCATCTCAAAGGCTCTATCATAGTTGGTGGTAATGATCTTTGTGGATAATTCGAACAGCTTCTGCTGAAAGGAATAATCGTTCTCCTCTCCCAAGGAGAAGTAGTCCTTGACAAAGCTCCCTACTATTCCTTTGTTTACTCCATTATCTTCTATCTCTTTAAGAGCATCTATCGGCTCCTTTTTATCGCAAGATTGCTTCACCTCCTCCGTGATACGACGTTTCTCTTTTAAATGGGAGGTAATAGAGGAGGCCATTTTTGTCCATCCTTCCAGCGTCTCATTTTTTTTGTTCTTAAAGTTCCAAGATAGACCGGCACCCACAAATAGTACCAACTCATCTGCTTTGATGGCTTCCCTGAGTCCTGTAGGTATATTTACCATAGTTTTATCAAACGCGTTGCACAACTGCTATCATAAGTAAAGAAAAATCGCATAATAAAAGCCCCCAACAGCAATTGGGTTTGGGACCAACGGATTTTCGGATGTGTGAAGGTATAAAAATATTGGGGCTCGGGAAAGTGTTTTTTTCCTGGGTGGAATTTGTTGGGATTCCGGCTAATTTCTCCCACTACTTTCGGGTGAAAAAAGAAAAAATCTCAGGCAGAATGGGGAGAGGTTTTTGGCTGAAAAGGAATGGAAAATTAAGCAGCGATTCTCTCGCTTTTCTTCTTAGACTAAAAAGGCTATTTGCCTCCTAGAGGAGACTCTGTATGGGTGTGCTTTCGACTCCGCAGGCGAGTATGGGGCTTAGCCCTCTTTGTTGCGCGGATGGTGCCGGAGGATCTCCTCTCGCAGGGTTTGGCTATCAATATGCGTGTAAATCTCGGTAGTGCTTATATCCTCGTGCCCAAGCATTAGGCGTATGGCTTGCAGATTAGCCCCTCCATCAAGTAGATGCGTGGCAAAGCTATGGCGAAAAGTGTGCGGGCTCACCGTCTTAGTGATCCCTGCCGCCTCAGACAGAGATTTGATAAGATCGAAGACACTATTGCGTGCAATGGCCTTACCCAAGCGAGAGAGAAATATATAATCCTCCTGCCCCGCTTTGGGTATGGGTCTATGGGGCGAGGCGAGGTATTGAGCAAGAGCATCGAGAGCCACCGGACTAATGGGTACGAGACGCTCTTTGCGCCCCTTGCCAACGACGTGTACGAATGCCTCCTCCGGATGCACATCGCCCAACTTGAGGTGGCACAATTCACTCACCCGCAGGCCACAACTGTAGAGCACCTCTATGATGGCTCTATTGCGGAGAGCGTCGTTTTTGCTATAGTCTATGGCCTCTAGGATGCGGTCGATCTCCTCCACGGAGAGCACGGTAGGCAGATGGAGCTCCAACTTAGGCGATTCGAGCAGTTCTGTCGGATCTTTTTGGATGTACTGATCAACATAGAGAAAGCGGTAGAAGCTCTTTATACCAGCAATGATGCGCGCAATAGAGCGAGCCGCTATGCCACAATCGTAGAGCGAGGCAACAAAGGTCTCGAGATGCTCATACTCTACCTTGTCTAGGGGCAGAGCGCAATCCTCGGCGTAGGCGATGAGTTTGCCCAAATCCATCAGATAGGCACTGATGCTATTAGGGCTCAACGCCTGCTCCAGTTGCAGGTGCCGCTTAAAAGCTGCGGCAAGCCTTTGATTCTCCGTATTCATCCAGTTTGCGAGTTCCGGTGCCCCAAGGGGGGACAACCACCTATAGAGCTAATACACTACCTTTGTAGCCGCAAAGATAAGACTACTACACCTATGCAGCAACGTTACATTATACTAGACGGACCCAACCTCAATCGCTTGGGACGGCGAGAACCCTCTATCTACGGAGTAGTATCGAGCCAAGAAATGATGGAGAGACTGCAACACGACTTCCCCAACGTTACCATAGAGTACCACCAAAGCAACCACGAGGGAGTACTAATCGACCTACTCCAACAGTTCGACGACGAGAAGGTATCGGGCATTATCTTCAACGCCGGAGCCTATACCCACACCTCCCTAGCTCTCGCCGATGCCATACGTAGTCTATCCACACCCGTAATAGAGGTGCACCTCAGCAATACGGCAGCGAGGGAAGAGTACCGACACACTTCCTACATCGCCCCCGTGGTACGTGGCACCATTACCGGATTTGGTATTCATAGTTACCGCTTGGCTCTGCTCGCTTTCCTCGAGGGATAAGGGAGAGGCAACCCCACTATGTCACTACAAACAGACCTACTAGAGCAATATCTGGAGCAACACTCCTCCCAAGAGCCTGCCGAACTACGCCGGTTGCGGCGCGAGGCGCATGTGCACCTGCTGCAACCCAGGATGCTCTCGGGTCACCTGCAGGGGAGACTGCTCAAGATGCTGGTTCAGCTGGTCAATCCCCGCAATGTATTGGAGCTGGGCACCTATACCGCCTACGCCTCCCTATGCTTAGCCGAGGGGCTACAAAATCCCTCTGCTCGGGTACACACCATTGAGCACAACGACGAAATGGAAGACTTTATCCATCGCTCGCTGGCTCTCTCCCCCTTTGGAGATAGAGTGGTAGTCCATATTGGGGATGCTCTAGAGGTAATGCAAGAGCTACTCTCTCAGCACCCTTTTGACTTGGTGTACATCGATGCGGACAAAAGGCACTACCCGAGCTACTACCAACTACTTATCCCTGCACTACCCTCTCAAGCCCTCGTCCTGGCAGACAATACGCTATGGGACGGAAAGGTACTCCAATCCCCTCCCCCTGGGGATGCTCAGACACAAGGGATACTCAGTTTCAACAACCTCGTGGCCGTCGACCCTCGGGTAGAGGTAGTAATGCTCCCTCTCCGTGATGGGCTCACACTCATCCGCAAGCGATAAAAAAGAACGCCTAACCCTCTCGAAGACCTCAAAATGACACGCGTACTACTAATAACCGGCGGACAGCGATCCGGCAAAAGCCAATATGCCGAGCAATTGGCACTGTCTCTCGCTCCCAATCCTATCTATGTAGCCACGGCTCGAGTCTTCGACGAGGAGTTTCGCCAGCGTGTAGCCCTGCACCAAGCTCGCAGAGGCCCTCAGTGGACCAACATAGAGGAGGAGAAAGAGCTAGCCCGCCACGACTTCTCTCAACGCGTTGTATTGATAGACTGCCTTACGTTGTGGGCCACCAACTTTTTCTTCGACCTCAATGAGTCTACCGAGCAAGCCCTACTTGCCCTACGCGAGCAGCTAGACGCTCTATTTGCCCAAGAGGACGTTACCTACATCTTTGTCACCAACGAACTCGGGCTGGGCGGTGTCTCCCCCAATGCCACACAGCGCAGATTTACAGACCTACAAGGGAGCCTCAATCAGATCGTTGCGCAGCGAGCCAACGAAGTCACTCTGATGGTATCCGGCATCCCCGTACGTATTAAATAATCAACTCTAGAATGAGACAATACAATATACCCCCTATTAACCGCGAGCTGATTACCCCTATTCGCGAAAAGATAGACCACCTATCCAAGAGTAAAGAATCGCTAGGCTATGTAGAGACTCTGGCAGAACGCATTGCCCTAATGCAAGGTACCCTCTCTCCCCACCTAGAGCATCCCTGCCATATTCTCTTCTCGGCAGATCATGGAGTGGTAGCAGACGGAGTTAGTTTGGCGCCTCAAATCATTACCTACCAACAGACGCTCAACTTCGCCCGAGGGGGTGCTTGTGCCTCCGTTTTTGCCCGGCTATACGGCTTCGACCTCACCATTGTAGATGCCGGTGTAATAGGAGATCTCTCCATGGAACCCTCCATCATAAACCGAAAAATAGCCGAAGGCACCCGCAACTATCGCCTAGAGCCGGCTATGACTCCCGAGCAAATGGAGCGTTGCCTATCCGTGGGGGAGGAGTTTGTGGCTTCGTTTGCAAGCCAAGGGTGTAATGTGCTAAGTGTAGGAGAAATGGGGATCGGCAATACCTCCACCTCCTCCCTATGGATGCATTATCTCACGGGCTTGCCCCTCGAGGAGTGTGTAGGGGTCGGCTCCGGCTTATCTCGTGAGGGGGTAGAACACAAACTTGAGATACTATCGGCCGCTATTCGCCGATTCACAGGCACCCCAACCCCTGAGCATCTCATGCAACAATTCGGAGGGTTTGAGCTCGTAATGGCTGTAGGAGCCATGCTTGCCGCAGCAGAGCGGCGCATGGTGGTACTCATAGATGGTTTTGTGATGAGCGCTGTCGCTCTCATGGCCGCGCGCATTGCCCCCAACTTCCTAGACTATGCCGTCTTTGGGCATAAGAGCAAGGAGAGCGGACACACTCGGATGCTTGCTGCGATGGATGCAACGCCCCTACTCGACCTCGGCATGCACCTAGGCGAGGGCGTAGGAGCCATGATGGCGTACCCCATTGTACAGGGAGCCGTAGCCATGCTTACCCAAATGGGTACCTTTAGCTCAGACGGCATTATCAAATACTTCAAGTAAGAGACTAGACCATGCGCCCTAAATCCCTCGACGAACTATTTGCTGCCGTATGTTTTTTCACACGCATACCGCTCTACAAGTTCATCCCCAATATTCACCCCGATAGCTACCGCAACGTAGTAGCCTACTGGTCTATAGTGGGTATTTTAACAGGGGGAAGTATGGCCCTAGGCATGTACCTAGGCGGGATCCTTTGGGGGGCTGTTGGAGGGGCTCTCATGGCTGTATTGTTTCGTCTTCTACTTACAGGCGCATTGCACGAAGACGGATGGGCAGATTGCTGCGATGCTTTCGGAGGCAGTTGCTCTCGGGAGAAGGCTCTTGCCATCATGAAAGACTCCCATATCGGCACCTACGGAGTATTGGGGCTAATCGTTCACTTCTCGCTCCTATGTCTCATGCTGGTTTTGCTGCAAAACTACGCCTTGGGATGGGCGTTATGCCTGATCATTGTTTGGCTAGACGTAAGCAGCAAAGCCCTTGTTTCCCTACTACACAACGTCCTCCCTTACGCCCGAGAAGAACAAGAAGCCAAGGTGGGATTTTCTTTTAAATCCCTCTCTATCCGAGGTATTTGCTGCGAATTTACCCCTGCGCTTTTGCTGCTCATCGGCTTACTACTCCTCAAACCTTCTCTTTGGTGGGCACTACTAGGAGCCTTCGGGGTAGGAGAGATTACCTTTTTTGCAGCCCTACGCTATCTAAAGCATCGGATTGGAGGATATACGGGCGACTGCTACGGAGGGATTTTCCTCTTGGTAGAGCTTATTTCCTATCTCTCCCTCGTAGCTTTACTACCCCATACCCTATGAAGCTGCTTTTGATTCGCCATACCTCAGTAGACGTGAGACCCGGGGTTTGCTACGGAGCAAGTGACGTCCCCCTGCGAGATAGTTTCTGCGAAGAGGCTGCTCTCGTGAAAACAAGACTTTCGGGATACCAGATAGATAAGGCTTTTACAAGTCCGCTCAGCCGCTGTAAACGACTGGCTAAGTATTGCGGATTCCCCCATGCGATAGCGGATAGTCGGCTCGTCGAGCGGAACTTTGGGGCTTGGGAGGGACTGGAATATGCACGCATCGACGATCCCCAATTACAACTTTGGTACAACGACTTTATTCACACCAGGGCAACGGAGGGAGAGAGCTTTATGGATGTGGTTCATCGTACTGAGGAGTTCTTAGAAGAGCTAAAAGAGACAATACCACCACCTCATACCTTAGCTTTATTCACCCATGGAGGCGTGATAACAGCACTACGATTCCTAGTTGAGCATTGTTCGCTAGACAATATATTAGACCTGCAAGTGCCCTATGGCACAGTGTACCCTCTAGAGCTCTAACGACTTCTCTTCTGCAAGAGATAGGAGGAACTCTGCCACCTCCTTGTCGCCATTAAGTGCCGGTACAAGGCGAAGTTCCTTTCCCCCTTGGCTTAGGAACTCCTCTCGCAGCACCACCCCAATATCAAGTACCGTCTCAAGGCAATCTATGGCAAAGCCGGGGCAGGCAATGGTAACTCGTTCGAAGCCTTTTTCGATCCACCCCTTCATATCCTCTTCTAAAAAGGGACCTATCCAGTGCACCTTGTCTAGTGCGGACTGAAAGTAGACCCTGCGCTCAGCCGTATGAGGGAGACACGAAAACATTTGGGTAGCAGTCTCCAAGCATTGCTCGCGATAGTTAAACCCTCGCCTCCGCCCCATACGCTGATGTTTTATGGGAATACTATGAAAGCTAGCAACGTAGAGATCACTGGGCGTATCCAACGTATCGGCCAGTCGCTTCTGAATGAGTTGAATATAGTGGGGATAGCGAAAATAGGGAGGCGTGACGCGCAGTATTACCCTCTCACCCAAGAGACGATGTAGATGGCGAAACAGCTGGCGAGATGCCGATAAATAGGTGCTAAAGGTCTTGTGAGGGAAGAGGGGAAGCAGTACGACCTCGGAGTAATCCCCTCTAGCTCTAAGGCGAGCCGCCAAGTCCTCGGGGCACTCCTCTCCATGCTGCAAATACCCAAAGACATCCCAATCATGGGTAAGCCCTTGCATTGTCTCAACCAAGGCATTCATATATTTACGGAGTGGCATTTCTCCATCGTAGAGCGACTCCAACACCCGATAGCGAGCCGCCGAATGGCGGAGCCTGCGTGGTATTATAATGCCATTAACAAGAAGAGAACGGAATGGCTGGGGAAGGGAGATAACATACCTATCGCCGAGGAACTTAGAAAGGTACTCGCGCACATCCTCCGAGGCAGAGGATTTAGGAGTAGCAATATTACACAAAACGATCGCCTTCATTACTCGGCAAAGATACTCTTTTTAGGCTATTTACAGTGGCAATACAGGATAAAACGAATTGATTTTTGTCTAAACATAGAAAGAGAAGTGCTGAAATTGCCTTCGACACCTCTCTTTTATAACAAATGGATAAATAGGGTTTAGCGACTCAAAAATTGGGTAATAGCCTCCCGCACAGCTTCGGAGCAACGTGTGAGATCATCATTGACCAATTGGGTATCAAACTGCTCCGCCAAACTTATTTCGTACTCAGCCCGCGCAAGTCTATCGGCAATTACTTCGGGCGTATCTGTACCTCGCCCTTCGAGTCGGCGGCGCAACTCGTCTATAGAAGGTGGCAACAAAAAGATGGCGAGCACATCTTGTCCATACTTCTTCTTCACCTCCAGCGCGCCCTCTACATCTATGTCTAAAATCAAATTGCGCCCAAGCCCGCCAATGCGCTCTAGTTCGCTTTTGAGCGTACCATAGTAACGCCCGGGATACACCTCGACGTACTCAATGAACCGCCCTTGCTCTATGTAGTCTTGGAATTGTTGGTCGGAGAGGAAATAGTACTCCACTCCATCCTTTTCTTCTCCACGAGGAGAACGATTGGTGGCAGAGATAGAAAAAGTAAGTTTGAGGTTAGGATCCTCTATAATGCGACCTATCACAGAGCTTTTGCCCGTGCCAGAAGGGGCTGATAGTATAACGATGCGAGACATAATAGTATTACAACGCGTTCAGTACTTGTTCCTTGATTTGCTCTAGTTCATCCTTCATCCGCACTACAATCTGCTGCATAGCGGCTTGGTTGCTCTTCGACCCTAAGGTGTTGATCTCTCTACCTATCTCTTGAGCAATAAAGGCGAGCTTCTTACCTACCCCTTGCGCAGAAGCCTCCTTCATGGTCTCCATAAAGTACTTCAGATGGTTGGCAAGTCTCTCTTTCTCTTCGTGTACATCAAGCTTTTCTATGTAGTAGATCATCTCCTGCTCAAAGCGGCCGTTGTCAATGGTGATCCCCTCTAGTTTGGCAAGCTCTTCCGTAAAACGAGCACGAATATCCTCAATACGTTGTACCTCGTAGGGGGCCACTTCCTCTAGCAATGCTCCGATATTGGCAATTTTCTCCTCAAACACACGCTCGAGCATCTCCCCTTCTTGTTTACGAAAAGCCTCAAACCCAAGAAGAGCCTCCTCTATGAGAGCTAATAGCTCAGCTTGCTCTTGAGCGGAAGCCTTTGTTGCCACTTCTGCGGTGTTAGTAGCCATCACCCCGGGGAGGGATAAGAGACGAGTTAGCAAGTCTTGCGGTAGGGGAATGTTATATTGCGAAGAGATCTGCGTCAGCTCTCGGTAGTATTGAGCGATTTTCTCCTTATCAAAGAAAGAACTATCAGATGTCTCTTCTCCGCAGCTAGGGTCAGTAATCGGAGTTAACGTGATCGTAAGTTCCACCTTCCCACGTACTACTCTTTTACTTATAGCACTACGTATCTCAGGCTCTGCATCACGAAATAAATTGGGTATCCTAGAGGACAGCTCCAGTTGCTTATTATTTAGAGAGCGGATGTTCACAGAGATAGCGTTTCCGGCTATGGAACCTTCGGCTTTCCCGAAGCCTGTCATTGATAGAATCATATCTTATAGTTCTATTGTTTCTATGTATAAGAGAGGTATAATGCCCTATAAAGTATTAATCCAAATATCCCAGAATCAAAAAAGATCTCGCACTACGATAGAGAGAGAAGCCCCCTATCGCAGTACGAAATCTGACTTTTATTTCCTCATACCAAAATAAGATATCTCTAAGCGACTTGGATTAGAGATCACGTCCGTGGCAGTTCTTAAACTTCTTACCACTACCACAAGGGCAAGGATCGTTGCGTCCAATCTTCGGCTCCGCACGTACCGGCTCAACCTTCGGTTGCGAAGCCTGTCCGGCTCCTGCGGCAGCGGCACGTTGTGCTTCGCGTTGCGCTTCAATATCGTCTTTTCTAGTCTTATAGCGACTCATATCTGTAGGACGCTCGGGAGCAGCTTGCTTCACCTCTACCTTTTGAGCTGCGGCGGCCTCAGCCTCCTGAGGAGGTGCAACTTGTATATGCGCACGCATCAAGATAGCAGAGGCTTTGCGGTTCATCGAGTCTATCATTGTCTTAAATAGCTCGTAGCTCTCTAGCTTGTAGATGAGAAGAGGATCCTTGTTTTCGTAGCTTGCATTTTGCACAGAGTTGCGGAGTTCGTCCATCTCGCGCAAATGCTCCTTCCACGCTTCATCCAGAGTATAAAGCGAGATACTCTTCTCAAGCTCCTTGACAATGCTCTTGCCTTCTGAGGTATCGGCTTCTTCCAAGTTTACGGCAATGTTGTAGACACGACGCCCATCCGTAATGGGTACTACAATGCGCTCATATTGCGTTCCGTGCTCTTCTCGCACTTGATGGATTACGGGATAAGCAACAGAAGCAATGGTATCACAGCGACGCTTAAAGGTCTTATATACCTCGTCGAAGACAACATCAACAAGTGCACTCTCGCGCTCTTTGCGGAAATCCTCTTCGGACAATTCTACCTCAACGGCCAACGTAGAGAACATCTCGGCAACGAAGCCTTCGTAATCTTCTCCATCCTTGTATCTTGTCACAATCCCTTCGGTAACATCGTAGAGCATGTTGAGGACGTCCATCCCAATACGCTCTCCCATAAGAGCATGGCGGCGACGAGTATAGATCACCTCACGCTGAGAGTTCATCACGTCGTCGTACTCAAGAAGACGCTTACGAATCCCGAAGTTATTTTCTTCGACCTTCTTTTGTGCCTTCTCTACCGACTTCGAAAGCATATTGTTTTCGAGTACTTCGCCCTCTTTGAATCCCATACGGTCCATCAAAGAAGCAATACGATCGCTTGCAAAAAGACGCATCAAATGGTCTTCAAGAGAGATATAGAAAACAGAGCTACCGGGGTCTCCTTGACGACCGGAACGACCTCGCAACTGACGGTCTACACGGCGAGACTCATGACGCTCCGTACCAATAATGGCAAGACCACCCGCCTCTTTCACCTCGGGGGTGAGCTTAATATCGGTACCACGACCAGCCATGTTGGTAGCAATGGTAACGGTGCCTTTGCGCCCTGCCTGCGCCACAATGTCAGCCTCTCGCTGGTGCAATTTGGCGTTGAGCACGTTGTGTTCGATCTTACGCAAAGAGAGCATTCTGCTAAGCAATTCACTAATCTCTACAGAAGTAGTACCCACAAGTACAGGTCTCCCCTGCTCTACGAGGCTTACAATCTCTTCGATAACAGCGTTGTACTTCTCACGAGCCGTCTTGTAGATGCGGTCGTTCATATCCTTGCGGAGGATGGGGCGATTCGTTGGAATAACCACAACATCCAACTTGTAGATGTCCCACAATTCTCCGGCTTCTGTTTCGGCAGTACCGGTCATCCCCGATAGCTTGTGGTACATACGGAAGTAGTTCTGCAACGTAATTGTGGCAAATGTTTGCGTGGCAGCTTCTACCTTTACACGCTCTTTGGCTTCGATAGCTTGGTGGAGACCATCTGAGTAGCGACGCCCGTCCATGATACGACCCGTCTGCTCATCCACAATCATCACCTTATTATCCATTACCACATACTGGTCGTCTTTCTCAAAGAGGGTGTATGCTTTGAGTAGTTGGTTCACCGTATGCACTCGCTCACTCTTGATGGAGTAGTTCGTAATCATAGCGTCCCTACGAGCGGTGCGATCTTCCGGAGAGAGCTCTAGATTATCGAGTTGAGCAAGCTCTGCCGCAATGTCTGGGAGTACAAAGAACGTTGGGTCTCCTGTACCGGACGTTAGCAAATCAATCCCCAAATCGGTAAGCTCAATGCTATTCATCTTTTCATCAATAACGAAATAGAGGGGGTCGGTTACCACATGCATTTGACGCATATTGTCTTGCATGTAAAACTCTTCTGTCTTGAGCATGGTTGCCTTTACCCCGGGTTCGCTAAGGAACTTAATGAGAGCCTTAGACTTGGGCAGCCCCTTGAATGTACGGAAGAGCAGCAAGGCTCCCTCCTCCTGCACCTTCTTATCGTCGCTGTGAATCTTCTGTTTTGCTTCTAGTAGAATCTGATTACAGAGCTTACGCTGAGCCTCTACCACTTTTTCTACATTGGGGAGGAACTCTTCGAAAAGCTGATCTTCACCCTTAGGCGTAGGGCCGGATATAATAAGAGGTGTACGAGCATCGTCAATAAGCACAGAGTCCACCTCATCGACAATAGCATAGTTGTGCTTCCTCTGTACAAGGTCAGAAGGAGCCGTAGCCATGTTGTCTCTCAGGTAGTCAAAGCCGAACTCATTGTTCGTACCAAAGGTAATATCGGCATTGTATGCTGCGCGTCTGCCGTTGGAGTTGGGGATGTGTTTGTCGATGCAATCCACCGTAATGCCATGGAACATATAGAGAGGTCCCATCCACTCAGAGTCACGCTTAGCAAGGTAGTCATTCACTGTAACCACATGTACACCATTGCCGGATAGAGCATTGAGGAATACGGGCAAGGTTGCAACAAGTGTCTTCCCTTCCCCGGTTGCCATTTCGGCTATTTTCCCCTTGTGGAGCACCACCCCACCAATAAGCTGCACGTCATAGTGCACCATATCCCAGGTCATATCATTACCACCGGCAACCCAGTGATTCTGATAAATCGCCTTATCGTCTTCGATGCGTACGAAGTCGAATTTGGTAGCAAACTCACGATCTCGGTCGGTAGCTGTTACTACAATCTCTGCATTTTCTGCGAATCGACGAGCCGTATCCTTAACTATAGAAAAAGCCTCGGGGAGAGCCTCATCAAGGATCTCTTCTGTCCTATCGAGGATTGTTTTTTCTATCTTGTCTACCTTATTCCAAACCTCTTCGCGTGCCTCAAGATCCAACTCTTCTACATTGGATTTGAGCTTCTCAATCTCGGCACGCTCAGCAGCCGTATACTCGCGTATCTTCTGCTTTAGGCTCTCACTTCTAGCTCTAAGCTCATCGTTACTCAGGGCTTGAATGCTAGGATAGGTCTCCTTGATTTTTGTAAGATAAGGTTGTACCTCGCGGAGGTCTCTTTGAGATTTATTACCGAATAACTTCGATAGTATATCATTGAATCCCATATGATCAATCTGTATTATAGTCTATATCTTCTTTTTTATCTTCTTAGAGGGGGTAATCTTTTAGGTCAAAGCCACTCTTCGAGAGGGGCACCTTGAGCCCCCGTAGGAGGCCTTATTCGTAGGATGTACGCCAGAGTGGAGGCAAGTGCCACCATCTCAATGGGTCGTGTAATGCGCTCTCCTTTTCCTCCCGGTCTTGCGATAATCAACCAACAGGGCAGGGGCGATAGAGCCGTAGGGGGAGTACTAAGATGCTCAACATTACCCTCCGAAACATACGTTGTAGCTTCGAGACGAACTAATACGTCAGCTCGACTAGTCAGAGGGATAGCCCGCAACATACGCATGGAGAGGTTATCTCCCGAGGTCACCTCACTCACAGCAAAAGCATCTGCCACACCATCCATCTCTCGCATTAGGGCAGCAGTGCGCAGTTGTAGCTCCCTGAGGGATAAAGCCTTGCGCTCTATAAGGGTGCGATTGAGGTAAACGGCATCACTCGTTGCACGCTCTACCCAATTCTCTTTGCCGTAGAGCGCCGAGAGATAGAGGTTGATCAATGCCGTAGCCTTGGCCGGAGAGTAGAGCGGCTTTTTAATCGAATTGCTAGGAGGCGTTACCTTAGCAGCTCCCGCAACACGAGGTGCCGAGGTCACAACAAAAAGGCAATGCTCTGCACCAAAAGCCTTCTCTGCCACCTGAAGTAGAGAGCCGATGGCTTTATCTGCCCGAAGGTAAGCATCGAGAGCTTCCGGACTATATGGAGAGTACGTGGTGCCTGCTCGCTTGGGAGCTAGGGGGTATGTAATGTTGAGGATGGTGGGTGCAGAAGCCTTTTCCACAGCACTCTCTTGGAGCAACGCCGTTGCAAAACGAGTAATTTCGTCCCCTACTAGGGGCGATGAGATATACTCACGATAGGCATGAGCACCTGCAAAAGAATGTCGGAAATTCCCCTCAGCACGTTGGGGGAGATACTCAGTGGGCAAAGGAGAAGAGACCCGACGCAAAGGAGTCCAAACCTGCTTTGCAATTGTATTTCTAAGCGATTGAGAAGCTCTATTTACTTCTGTAAAAGATTTGGGGAGAGCCGGATAGTAAGCAGAAGAGGCCCACATCCCATTAGTCTCATCAAGCCAAAATGCTCCGGAAGCCCCCGTTGCAGCCAACGTGAGAGCCTCAGGAGCAGTAGCACTTATAGCATAAACAGAGGCTTTCCCCTGGGTTACGTCTCTCAAGACATCCCCTACTGTACAGTAGGATAACCGCTCGGGAGAGAGACGGCTTGACGTATTTATTCCTCTTTGAGAAGAGCGGAAGAGCTCTGTATAGTCAGTACCCCATCCCAATTTATGCTCACGAGGGTAGCAGCCGCTTACGAGGGTTGCAAGAGCACTTTGCGGCTCAGTTAGGGGGGATCCATAATCGGCATTGGCATACAAAACGCCCTCCGAGAGCAACCGCTTTAGCCCATCTTGCCCTAATAAAGGAGTGTAAGTCTCTAGTAAACTACTCTCAGCCCCCTCTAGATGGATGCACAACAAGAGGCGTGGAATATCACGCGCCTCTAGAGGTCGAATGCTGAGTGCAGAGAATACAACCAGCGAAGTAAGTAACCGAGACCAGCCTCCCCCTTTATTCATTGCCGAGCTTTTTTAGATTAGCTGTAACTATCAAACGGAGAGAGACCACCGCAGTACCCAAAGCCCATGCGACAGGAGCTAAATTGGGAGTCTGCCAACCTGCAAATACAATCAGTAGAACATAAAGCAATTGCAGGCCTATATTGACAAGATGGTACCAGTAGCTCCAACGTGAGTAGGGAGCAAAAAGAATAAGAGGCGCTCCCATAAAAAGGTGTAGAGGATGCAACGATAGGAGATTAAGGTTAGGCCATGTAAGGGGATGCAATGATAAGAAAGAAAGAAAAAATAACACTACTCCCACCAATCCTAAAACAGCAAAATACCCTGCATAGAGCATCCGCCACCCTTTGCTTCCTTTGCGATCTATCGCGCAAATAATCAGTATCCCTATTACAAGAAGAGCCGCCAAGGTGCCCGGATGCAGAAAGAAAGGCGTAGGAGCGACCATAGAGGGCTCTGCCGTACGTGCGTAGGAAGACTCTGAGAGTACCAGCTTTCTTTCCCTTCCCAACTCATCTACAATGCGAGTTTGACGCATTATATCAAGCAAGTAGAGAGGGAGAAAAACTTGTTCCCGCACCTCTACTTCTTCATCAGCAGGCATCCCTAAAGCAAGGTCAGTGCCCAGTTTGAGCCACGCCCACTTGGTACTGCAATGATCTATCATGTTGCGCCAAGTAACTTTGAGAGAGCCTTTGAGATCTTCGGGATACAACAAGTGGCCCTTTATAGCTTTCTCTATGATGGCAACAGGGCGCGTGGCGCAATTGTCGTAGACTACATTGTATCTATACCTGGCATTTTCCGGACGAGCGTTCTCAATAAGAAGCATTTCTATATTTTGTGCCTCCTCGGGTCTTAGATTCAGTACTAGCTCATACACCTCACACCCCTGCTCTGTATAGCTCTGTACATAGTCCGCAGTATATTGGGAGGCGAGCATGTAATCATCGGTACGCCCTGCAATAAATTTCGCCGTAAAGTTGGGGGCATCGTAATCAAAAACCCCGTAATTGTACACCCGATCAGCAAGCCCCACCCCTCCTTGTACTCGGATGGCAGCATGACCATAGATCGTATAAATAGCTTCGTCTCTTGGCGGGACAATCAGCAAACTCACCGTAGGAGTGGGCAAACTATCCACCGAGAGACGAAATGGAGTTGCCGTATATTCCTCCAAGACAGGCTCCGCCAGCAGAGGATGAACGGCCAAGAGGGATAAAAGCCCACTCAGCAGACTACAGAATAGCCAACAACTCCAAATATTCTTATTCTGTCGCTTCATAGGCAAACAACTATGTGGTAGGAGAATTACCGAGCCAGCATCTCCCTATATTTCTTATCAATGAGTTCTCTGTCTTTTGGCGTGGGCATAAAGTTTGGCTTCGACGCCATCTTTTCGACCAATTCACTCTCCTCTTTACCTAATGTACTTGGGATAAATACATTCACATTGATGAGCAAATCCCCATGGCCATAGCCCCGTACACTGGGGAGTCCCTTATCCTTTAGTCGGAGGATTTTACCCGGCTGAGTGCCCGGCTCTATACTCACTCGTGCCACACCATCGATGGTAGGCACCTCAACCTTTCCTCCCTGTATAGCTACATGTACGGGGATGAGAAGATTATATATAAGATCGTTGCCATTACGGATCAAATTGGGGTCTTCAATCTCCGAGAACAGCACAATCAGGTCCCCATTTACCCCTCCATGAGGAGCTGCATTCCCCTTGCCCTGAAGGGTCATCTGCATTCCATCTCCGGCACCGGCTGGTACATCAAAGGTTACAAGTTCTTCTCCATTCTCAACGCCCTGTCCGTGGCAATGGGCACAAGGTTTCGTTATAACCTCGCCTGTTCCTTGGCAATTTTGACACGTTGTTTGCGACTGCATTTGCCCAAAAGGAGTACGAACAATACGAGAAGTTCTACCCGTTCCGTGACATACGGAGCAAGTACTTTTCCCATCCGGCTCTGTAGTTCCCTTTCCGTGACAAGAGCTACAAGCCACTTTCTTCTTGACCTTGATCTTCTTGGTTACTCCCTTGGCTATATCACGTAAAGTAAGGCGGATATTGACTCTCATATCAGTACCCTGAGGTGCTACCGGTCCATCATTTCCGAAGCCACCAAAGCCTCCGAAACCGCCAAATCCACCACCAAATATATCTCCAAAGTGGCTGAATATATCCTCCATAGACATACCGCCACCGGAGAATCCTCCGGCACCGGCAGCGCCATCTACCCCTGCGTGACCAAAGCGATCGTAGCGTGCTCGCTTATCGGCGTCGCTCAGCACATCGTAGGCTTCGGCTGCCTCTTTGAATTTCTCTTCGGCCTCCTTGTCTCCAGGATTTTTATCAGGATGGTACTTGATGGCCATCTTGCGATAAGCCTTTTTGAGTTCTTCTGCTGTGGCGTTTTTACCAACACCAAGTACCTCGTAATAATCTCTTTTTGTTGCCATATTATCTATAATTGCTCCGAGAGACTACTTACTCCCCTACTACCACATCAGCAAAGCGAAGCACCTTGCCATTGAGAGTATATCCTTTTTTGGTGCAATCAATTACCACACCTTTTTGCTCTTCACTTGGAGCCGGCACCATGGCAATAGCTTGTTCCTTCTCATCATCGAAGGGTTGCCCTATCGCCTTGATCTCCTCCACTCCATGCCGTGAAAGATAATCCGAAAATTTGCTGCAAATAAGTTCTACGCCCTCTCGCAAAGCAGACACATCACTAGCTTCTCGGATATTCTTGAGAGCCAATTCGATATCGTCAACAACGGGCAAGAGATCTAGCAAAGTACGCTCTCCCCCATTCTGTATCAAGTCTGCCTTCTCTTTTATTGTGCGCTTGCGAAAGTTGTCATACTCAGCCACCAAACGCAGATACTTATCGTTGACCGAAGCCAACTCCTCCTTTGTTTTGGAGAGTTCGTCTTGCGTCTCTTGCTCCACTTCGGGTGCATTCTTGGGGGCTGTTTCCTCTGTATACTGAGACTTGGCAGCGTTCTGCTCAAGTTCTTTTTCGGTATCTTTTTTTTGCTTCATATCTTCATTCATCCATTGCAATGTATCTATCTCGCTGAGGGAACTGACTCTCCAGTCTAAAACTACCGGTACAACATCCTCCCGAGGTGGAGATACAAAAACTAGGCCAACACCTTAATATAGGTACATTTGTCCTACAACTCGGGTACAAAGATAGCGTATTCACCTCATCCGTGACCGGCTAGGAGAGAAACAAATCACAAAAGGGAGCGAAAATAAACTCCCCTGAAGTCTGAAAATCTCCTGCCCAAGATTTTCAAGAAAACTAGCCTATATCTCTCGAAATCTCACCCTAGAAATATTTTGTTTTAGGCCTGAGAAAGAAAAACTATAGGCCTAGAAAATTCTAGGAAGCAACCGACCCTAAAAAAGCAGCTGATTGGGTATAAAGTTGTAACTTTGCACGGAATTGCTCTATAAAAGACCATATGACACTTACCCTTAAAGGTCGGTGGCAGAGGTACAAGAGCAAAAGAGGACGAAAAGAAAAGACTATGATAAAGATAACGCTACCCGATGGGTCGCAACGCGAATGCCAAGAGGGTGTAACTCCGTATCAGATAGCAGAAGAGATCAGTACTCGTCTCGCTCAAGATGTTTTGGCAGCAGAGGTGGACGGAAAGATTGTCGATCTATCCACGCCCCTCATGCAAGATGCAAACGTAAAACTCCTCAAATGGGAAGACGACGGTGGGAAGCACGCCTATTGGCACACATCTGCTCACCTTATGGCAGAGGCAATCCAAGCCTTATACCCTCACGCTCAGTTTGGGATCGGTCCCGCCATTGAGAATGGGTTTTACTACGATATAGACACAGGCGACACCATACTCAAAGAGAGTGATTTGGCCAAAATCGAGGAGAAGATGCTCGAATTTGCCAAAGAGAAACAACCTTTGACTCGTTGCTCTATCAGTAAGCAGGAGGCTCTCAAACGCTTTGCAAACGAGGGACAAAGCTACAAAGTAGAGCTAATCAACGACCTAGAGGATGGTACCATTACCACCTACTCTCAAGGTAGCTTTACCGACTTGTGCCGAGGGCCTCACCTCCCCAATACGGGCTATATCAAGGCCGTAAAATTGCTCAGTGTAGCAGGGGCATACTGGCGAGGCGATGAGAAGCGTAAGCAATTAACGCGTATTTATGGTATCACCTTCCCCAAAAAGAAGATGCTCGATGAGTACCTTGCCGTACTCGAAGAAGCCAAAAAGCGTGACCACCGTAAGATTGGTAAGGAGCTGGAGCTATTCGCTTTCTCTCAAACCGTAGGTGCAGGGCTTCCCCTTTGGCTCCCTCGTGGTACACGACTTCGCCTCCGTCTCGAAGATTTTCTCAAGAAGATCCAAAAAGACTTTGGCTACCAACAGGTAATGACCCCCCATATCGGGAACATTGAGCTCTACAAAACCTCTGGGCACTACGCCAAGTATGGAGCAGATTCATTCCGCCCCATCACTACCCCTCAGGAGGGTGAAGAGTTCATGCTCAAGCCCATGAACTGCCCCCATCACTGCGAGATCTACCGCATCAAACCTCACTCGTACCGCGATTTGCCCGTACGTCTCGCAGAGTTTGGAACGGTATATCGTTATGAGCAGAGTGGAGAGCTACATGGTCTAACCCGTGTGCGTGGCTTTACCCAAGACGATGCGCACATCTTCTGTACGCCCGAGCAGGTAAAAGACGAGTTCCTCAAGGTGATGGATATTATATTCATCATATTCAAGGCACTCAAATTTGAGAACTTCGAAGCTCAAATATCACTCCGCGACAAAAATAATCGCGAGAAATATATCGGGAGCGATGAGAATTGGGATCGTGCAGAACAGGCTATTATAGAAGCATGCCAAGAGAAGGGACTGCCCGCTGTAGTTGAGTATGGAGAAGCCGCTTTCTACGGGCCCAAGCTCGACTTCATGGTCAAAGACGCCATTGGCCGTCGCTGGCAATTGGGTACAATCCAAGTCGATTACAACTTGCCGGAGCGATTTGACCTCGAATACACGGGCGAAGACAATCAAAAGCATCGCCCCGTGATGATCCACAGAGCACCTTTCGGCTCCATGGAGCGCTTCGTTGCTGTTCTTATCGAACACACTGCAGGCCGCTTTCCCCTTTGGTTAACTCCGGATCAGGTTGTCGTACTTCCTATTGGAGAGAACTTCAATGAATACGCTTATAAAGTAAGGGACTTCTTGGCCAATCACGACATAACCGCAACGGTAGACGACCGTAATGAGAAGATCGGTAGAAAGATACGAGACAACGAACTCAAGCGCATTCCTTACCTCCTAATCGTGGGAGCACAAGAAAGCGAAAACAAAACGGTTTCTGTAAGAAAGCAGGGAGAAGGAGACCAAGGTTCCGTAAAATTATCTACCTTTGCGGAGAAAATCTGCCAAGAGGTGGATGATGAAATGAATGCTTGGCAGCGAGATCGCTGATAAATAGAGCCTTACACAGGATTCGAGCGTAATATACTCATCAGAATCATCTTTGTAGAATAGAAGAAAAGAGATAGAATATTCAGAACCCTCAACCCCTCAAGAAAAAGGATAGTGAACGACAACAAGAAGCATAGTAGCAATCACAACAGTAGAGATCAACATCGTATCAACGAAGCCATTACAGCGCGTGAGGTTCGTCTCACGGGAGATAATGTGAACCAAGGGATCTATCCCATACAAGAGGCTCTACGCATAGCAGATCGTGCTGGTCTCGACCTCGTAGAAATTGCTGCAGAGGCCAATCCTCCCGTTTGTCGGGTGATTGACTACCAAAAGTTTATCTATCAAAAGAAGAAAAAGCTCAAGGAGCAGAAGAGCAATTCTGTGAAGGTTGTGATCAAGGAGATCCGCTTCGGTCCCCAAACAGATGACCATGACTACAACTTTAAGCTCAAACATGCTCGTAGCTTTATCGGGGAAGGTTCTAAGGTAAAGGCGTATGTATTCTTCCGAGGTCGCTCTATCCTCTTCAAGGACCAAGGGGAGGTACTCCTACTTCGCTTTGCTACCGATCTGGAAGATATAGCAACAGTGGAGAGCATGCCTTCGCTCGAAGGGAAACGAATGTTTATGATGCTCGCCCCCAAAAAAGGAACAGCACCAAAGAAACAACAGCCCAAGCCTCAAGTGGAGGCTCAGGCCGCAGATTCAGAAAGCAAGTAACAAAAGAGAGTACTATTTCACTTCGATCTCCTTTTAAGAGAGAGGGAGAAGGCTGTAAACAGAAGGGCATAGGCGTGCCCCATGGTTGCAGGAAGCAGTACTGTAAGTTTCACGAATAAATTAGAAAAGAAAATGCCTAAACAAAAGACTGTATCGGGAGCAAAGAAACGCTTCGCGATCACCGGATCTGGGAAGATCAAGAGAAAACATGCTTTTAAGAGCCACATTCTCACGAAGAAGAGCAAAAAGCGCAAACGTAATCTTACGTATAGTGGGTTGGTAGAAAAGGCCAACGTTGCCAGCGTAAGAGAGATGCTCGTTATGCGTTAATAGCAACTTCTCCTGTATCAATTAACCACATCCGATCAGAAGTTTTTCACAAAAACAAAGTTTCACCGAGGGGCAAGCCCAACAAAGAGTTCGCCGGTAGCATTGACTACCGAGAGCCGCTGCCCATCAAAAACGAATTATTATGCCAAGATCAGTAAATCATGTAGCATCTCGCGCAAAGCGCAAGAGAATACTTAAACTAACTCGCGGTTACTATGGTGCTCGCCGCAATGTTTGGACCGTTGCCAAGAATACCTGGGAAAAGGGTCTTACCTATGCTTACCGCGATCGTAAGAACAAAAAGCGCAACTTCCGCGCACTTTGGATCCAGCGTATCAATGCTGCAGCTCGCATGGAAGGGATGTCTTACTCTCGTCTCATGGGTGCACTCCACAGCAAGGGCATCGAAATTAATCGCAAGGTCCTAGCTGACCTCGCTATGAATAATCCTACAGCTTTCAAAGCTATCGTAGAGAAGGTAAAATAAACTCTATAACGGAGATTCTCTCCCCTCGGTACGCATAGTACCCTACTCTTGTAGCCTTCTTGAAATGGCGAAATAGAGGGGAAAGAGGTAACAAGAGAGGATCTTTCGGATTTACATTAGCAAGAAGGGCAACCACTCAAGGCTTGAGTTGGTTGCCCTTCTTGGTATCTATACCTTAACCTCTGAGGGGATGACAGGTTGTCTTTTGGCACAGTGTTTGTATATTCTCCCTATAATTAGATACACTCGAGAGTATTTTCCTCCGAGACAGCTCTTGTACTTCGCAAGGGGCTGAAGCAAATAATGAGAATGAAGTGCATTATGGACTACAATAATATAGAGCAAACAAACCTCCTCAGAGAGATAGATCCATACCAAGAAGACACAAAGCTTGTGGATGGTATTAGTCAAGAAGACTTTGAGGAGTCTCTACCTGATAATAATAACGAGGGTGCAGGCAAATCCTCTTCGGCCTCATCGTCCGAGAGAGAGAGGCACAAAGACCCACAACTGAAGGCTCTATCGACATTTGGTACAGATCTGACAAGGCTGGCACAAATGGGCAAATTAGATCCCATGATTGGGCGAGAGCAGGAAGTGGAGCGGCTTATCCAGATCCTATGCCGTCTCAAGAAAAGCAATCCGGTACTGATCGGAGAGCCGGGAGTGGGCAAGAGTGCTATTGTAGAAGGATTAGCCCAACGCATTCACGACCGTACAACTCCTCATATCCTACACGATAAGCGCATCATCTCCCTAGATACAGCGCTACTCGTTGCGGGCACTTCGTACAGAGGTCAGTTTGAGGAGCGATTAAAATCCGTCGTAAAGGAGCTCAAAGAGCATCCCGAAATTATCCTGTTCATCGACGAGATCCACACCATAATAGGAGCCGGCTCTACCCAAGGGAGTATGGATATGGCCAACATCCTCAAGCCGGCACTCTCCCGAGGTGAGATTCGCTGCATCGGGGCAACTACGCTTGCTGAGTATAGCAAGAGCATTGAGAAAGATGGGGCACTAGAGAGACGATTCCAAAAGATTATTGTCAATCCCACCACCCCCGAAGAGACCCTCAACATCCTAAGGAATATCAAAGGCATCTACGAAAAATACCACAGAGTACACTATACAGATGAGGCTCTACAGAGTGCTGTAGAACTTACAGATCGTTATATTTCCGATCGATATTTCCCCGATAAGGCAATAGACGCAATAGACGAAGCCGGAGCTCGGATGCACGCCAACAATAGCGAACCCTCCGAAAAAGCAAAAGAGCTAGAGGAGAGATGCCAATACTACAAAGAGCAAAGGATAGCGGCCGTAAAGGCATCTAACTACGAACTTGCCGCCTCTTGGCGCGAAAAGGAGCGTGATATGCTTGCCCGCATGGAGCAGCTCTCTTCCGAAGATGGAGAAAAAGGATCGGAATCGACAATCACATCCGATCACATTGCTCAGACCATAGCTCTCATCACAGGAGTCCCTGCAGAGCGTATCGCCAAGGCAGAAACAGAACGACTAAAGGCACTAAAAGATACCCTCAGCAGCATTGTTATCGGACAAGACGAGGCCATCGACAAAGTATCGCGAGCCATCCAACGAAATCGCTTGGGTCTACGCAACGAAAAGCGTCCCATCGGGAGTTTCCTATTTTTAGGTTCCACTGGGATTGGGAAAACGTTCCTTGCAAAGAAACTCGCAGAGCAATTGTTTGGGGATGAGGATGCTCTTATCCGATTGGATATGAGCGAGTACTCCGAGAAGTTTACTACCTCTCGTCTAGTAGGTGCCCCTCCGGGATACGTTGGTTATGAGGAGGGAGGCCAACTAACAGAAAAGGTAAGACGGAAACCCTATTCCGTTGTCCTACTCGACGAAGTAGAGAAAGCACATCCCGAAGTATTCAACATGCTGCTCCAAGTTCTGGACGAAGGGGCATTAACAGACAGCCTCGGACGTAAGGTAGACTTCAAGAATACCGTAATCATCATGACGGGGAATGTGGGAAGCCGTCGGGTCTCAGAGTTCCGATCCGCATTGGGATTCCGAGCAGAATCTGAGATGACGCCCGAATCCGCTTCGGAGTACACACAAAACATCATTGATAAGGAACTCAAACGCACTTTTAGTCCAGAGTTCCTCAACCGACTCGATGCCGTAATTCATTTCTCTCACCTCAGCGAAGATGCTCTTCTACGCATCGTCGAAAACGAACTTGCCACCTTGCAACAGCGCGTAACACGAGAGCATTATAGCTTTGAGATATCCATGGAGGCTAAGCGCTGGCTTGCCAAAAAAGGCTTCGACCCTCTCTATGGAGTACGCCCCCTGAAACGTCTCCTTCAAACCGAGATCGAAGACAAGTTCACAGATCTGATACTCGATGGCGCAATCTCACAAGGAGATTGTGTAGAGTTCGTATTGGAGGATGGATCTCTAAAAGCTAAAGTGCCCTCTCAACAAGAGGTACTCGAACCCGTAGAGGTTACTCAATAATCTAGAAAATAACAAACAATCAGTCGTCAAAATAACATGGCAACAACAGGTCAAATTGGGGTAACAAGCGAGAATATATTCCCCATCATCAAAAAGTTTCTCTATAGTGAGCATGATATCTTTTTGAGAGAATTGGTATCGAATGCCGTAGATGCCACTACCAAACTCACCACTATTGCACGTACCGATACTAGTGTAGGCGAATTGGGAGATCTCTCCGTGCGCGTCGATTTGGATAAGGAAGCCAAGACCATTACCATCACGGATCGGGGAGTAGGTATGACCCAAGAGGAAATTGACCGCTACATCAATCAGATTGCCTTTAGTGGGGCTGAAGAGTTTCTGAAGAAGTACGAGGGGAGCGAAGCCGCCATCATCGGGCACTTTGGTCTAGGGTTCTATTCGGCCTTTATGGTAGCACATACCGTAGAGATTGATACGCTTTCTTATCAGCCCGGAGCAGAGGCAGTTCATTGGTCTTGTGATGGATCTCCGGAATATACTTTGACTCCTTCTAGTCGTACCGAACGAGGCACCTCCATCACTCTTCACGTAGACGAAGAGAGTCTTTCCTTCCTCGAAAAAGAAAAAATAGGAGCTCTACTCGATAAGTATTGCCGCTTCCTCCCCATCCCCATCCTGTTTGGCAAAAAGGAAGAGTGGAAGGATGGCAAGATGGTTCTCACCGATGAGGATAATCAAATCAACGATACCAACCCACTCTGGGTACGTACTCCCAACGACCTCAAAGAGGAGGATTACAAAGAATTTTACCGCTCACTCTACCCCACTTCTGACGATCCTCTCTTTTGGATTCACCTCAATGTAGACTACCCATTCACCCTAAAGGGAGTACTCTTTTTCCCTGATATTAAACCCAATGTAGAGCTACAAAAGAACCGAATCAAACTATTCTGCAATCAGGTCTTCGTTACCGACCATGTAGAAGACATCGTACCCGAGTGGCTCACGCTACTCGAAGGGGTAATAGACTCACCCGACATACCTCTAAATGTAAGCCGCTCCTACTTACAAAATGATGCCAATGCTCAAAAAATCGCACGGCACATCAGCAAAAAGGTATCCGATAAGCTGGCAGAATTGTTCCAGAACGACCGCAAGGGGTATGAGGAAAAATGGAATTCTATCGGACTATTCGTGCATTACGGGATGCTCACCGACGATAAAGCATATGAGCGTCTCTTCCCCTCCATGCTCTTCCAAGATTGCGACAACAAATACTTCACCTTCGATGAGTATCGTACCCTGATCGAAAGCCAACAAACCGACAAAGACGGGAATCTTTGCATACTCTACACAACCAACAAAGAGGAGCAATTCCTATCCATGCGTGCAGCTACCGACAAGGGATACAGCGTAATTGTGATGGATGGACCTCTTGCGCTCCCCCTTATGAATATGCTGGAACAGAAGCAAGAGAAGGTACATTTTGCTCGCGTAGATAGCGATACCATAGACCGCCTCATCGTAAAAGAGGAGGTAAACAACGAGCCTCTTGATCAGCAAGACGAGGAGCTTCTCAATAAGTTATTCACGCAAACGGCTCCACAAGAGGAGGGACGCACTTTCCACGTGCAAGTGGCAACAAAAGATGCAGCCTCAGCTACAGCACTTCCGGTTGAGCTCATCCAAGGAGAATGGATTAGGCGTATGAAAGACATGAGCAAGTTCCAACAAGGGATGGCATTCTACGGCACTTTGCCCGATTCGTTTAACCTTGTGGTCAATGCATCTCATCCTATCGTGCGCTCGCTTCTCACGGAGCTAAAGAGTAATTCGAGAGAGTCTCTCGAATCTCTCCAAGAGGATCTAAAGAAACTCCACGACGAACGCGCCGAAGTAGTCAAGGAAATTGGAGATAAGAAGGAAGAAGAAATTGCAGAGGATCTGCGCACTCGCCGAGGCGATATTACCAAAGCAATCGACGAAAAGAGCAAGCAACTTACCTCCCTTATCAAGGCCTTTGCAGAAGGCGCTCCTCAGCTTGCACAACTTTGGGATCTTGCTCTTCTCAGTCGTGGCTTGCTCTCAGGAGAGCGTCTACACGACTTTATGACACGCTCTTATAGCTTGATAAAGCAATAAGAACCAATCGATTAAGAAACCAATTACCAGGTAGTAATACCTAAGCATCGTCTCCGGAGGAGGAGGAAATCTATCCCGTTTCTTTCCCTCCGGAGACTTTTTTTGCCCAATCAGCCATGTACAAACCAACCCGCTACTACCCATTAGGCAAACCTCAAAAGGAGCAACAACGGAGCAAAATTGCCTGAATCACGAAAAGATAGTAACTTTGTAGACGGTGGAGTTATGCACTAAAATGAGCGTTTGTTTACGGAAACTCAGCCTCATGTAGGAGCAAATTTGCCAAACAGAAATAGAGACAGACGGAGTAAGAAAAACCTAGATATATGTCACATCCCAAGAAGAGGAAGTATTCATTTCACACTCGATTTATTGCTATCATAAGTATTGCCATCCCCCTCTTTATCCTAGGTTGGGTTGGTGTTCTTGAGTCAATACAAAAAGGGATGGAGCGCGAAATGCGCGAGGGGCTTACCTTCACCATCAATCTTGATAAGGAGATGGAGGGCGAAAAGGCAGAAGCCTTGAGCCAAGAATTAGCTCAGCATCGGTATATCAAGGAGGTGCGCTACATATCTCCGGCAGAGGCAGCGAAGGAGCTGGAAGAGGAGCTAGGAGAAAATCCGGAACTGGTACTTGGGCACAATCCCCTACTCCCCTCTATCGAATTACACCTCAAAGCTGAATACACCGACCCCGATAGTCTACCTTTGGTGGATGCCTACATAGCGTCGATAAATGGGGTGGATCAACTCTCCTATCGCCTAGACATGTTCTCCACGGTGGACAAGAGGATGACGAAAGTATCCTACCTCCTTTTGCTTTTGATAGGGCTTTTACTCCTGATGGCTATTGTACAGGTAAACAATACTACCCACCTCATGATCTACACCAAACGTTTTTTGATTCGTTCTATGACGTTGGTAGGTGCAAAATTTGGCTTTATATGCCGTCCCTTTTTGCTCTATAGCTTGATGAATGGATTGTGGGGGGGCTGTATCGCAGTAGCTCTACTGCTTGCTTCTCTCTGGGGGGCAGATCGTTACATGCAGCAAGCCACAAGCTATATCTCTAACCTACATTGTGCCGTTGTGATGGTTGCTCTTCCCCTTCTCGGGATGCTACTATCCCTTATCACGGCACTCTTTGCCACTCGCCGTTACATCCGGATGGATGGGGGTCGCATGGTGTTAAGCTAAAGAAGAAATTAACAAGATAAGGGGGCAGCTTCTCTCATACTCTTCGCACCTCTCCTCGTAAGAGAGAGGGTAAATTATTCGAAAGAGAAAAGCATCTCCCTAAATATCAATCCATACAGTATATGATTTTTGGCAAGAAGAATTACGTGCTGATGCTCGCATCTATAGCTCTCGTAGCTATAGGCTTTATCCTAATGATGGGAGGAGGCTCTGAGGATGGTATCAGCTTTAACCCGGCGATATTCTCGGCTCGTCGCATTGTAGTAGCACCAGCAGTATGCCTTATAGGGTTTGTACTTATGATCTATGCTATCATGAGACAAGACAAGAAAAAGGAAGATAAATCCGAAGAAACGCCTCGCTAATGACCATTCTAGAGTCTATTGTCCTTGCCATTGTAGAGGGGCTTACAGAGTTCTTACCGATCTCCTCTACGGGTCATATGATCTTCACCCAAGGGCTCCTTGGGATGCAGAGTACCGATTATAGCCGTGCCTTTACGGTTATGATTCAATTCGGAGCCATACTATCCGTAGTTGTTCTCTACTGGCGTAGGTTCTTCGTTCCTGGGGCTCAACAGATGGGCGCAACCGGAGATAAATCCACTCGTTGGAAAGACTTCTTCCTCTTCTACCTCAAACTCGCTGTGGGATGCCTCCCTGCTGCGGTACTGGGTTTGCTCTTCGAAAAGCAAATCGATGCCTTACTCGGTAGCGTTTGGGTAGTAGCAACGATGCTGCTCCTCGGCGGTGTACTCATGGTATTTGTAGATCGTATATTCAGTAAATCTCAAGGGGAGAAGATAACCTTTGGGAATGCTCTCTGGATCGGGTTTTTCCAATGTATTGCCATGATACCGGGGGTATCTCGCTCCATGGCCACCATCGTAGGAGGGCAGCAACAGGGGCTGAGTCGCAGAACGGCTGCCGAATTTTCCTTCTTCTTAGCGGTACCCACCATGTTTGGTGCTACCCTACTCAAAGCCTATAAACTCTACAAAGGCTTCGGCTCAGCCATCTTTGTCGAGAACTGGCAAACCCTGCTTATTGGTAATGTAATAGCCTTCCTTCTCGCTCTTGTAGCTATACGATTCTTCATCAACTTCCTCACACGCTATGGCTTTAAGGTATTCGGATACTATCGTATTGTCGTGGGGATTCTCATCCTCACCCTACTGGCTTGTGGGGTAGAACTGACGATTGATTAAGGAGGGCATAGCGCAAAGATGAGCGAAATCGTACTGCATACTCGCACGCAAGATGGCAAGCCAAATGCACCCCTTACCCTCAGGATGGGGAGCATTATTGCTGTAGACAAACCCCTCAATTGGACTTCGTTCGATGTGGTCAATCGCTTCCGCATCATGGTGAAGCAAACCATTGGACTCAAGAAAATCAAGGTAGGGCATACAGGCACATTAGATCCCAAGGCAACCGGACTGCTCCTCCTTTGTACGGGGCGAGCCACCAAACAAATAGAGCAACTAATGCTCGACAGAAAAGAGTATGTGGCCACCCTCAAATTTGGAGCCACTACCCCATCTTTCGATCTTGAGCACCCCGAAGATGCCCACTACCCCTATGAGCATATAACTCAGGGCATGCTGGAGGAGGCTCTTCGGGAGTTCCTCGGCACAACGCTGCAAGTGCCCCCTATATTTTCGGCCGTCTCCGTTGGGGGCAAACGTGCATACGACCTTGCACGTAAAGGAAAGGATTGCCAACTAGAGGGCAAACCCATTACGATTCACGAGCTAGAAGTAGTAAGTTTCGAGCCTCCCTATGCAACTTTACGGATTAGCTGTGGCAAGGGCACTTACATACGCTCTCTCGCTAGAGACCTCGGGGAGAGGCTCCAAAGTGGTGCCTACCTCACCGCGCTACGGCGCACGCAGCTAGGCAATGTACGGGTAGAGGATAGTCTCACACTGGCAGAGTTGCCCGATTTTCTCGCCCACGCAGAACTAAACGAAGAGGGATTCGACCCCATTATTCCCCCATCTTCGAAGTAGTCTCTGCCTCTCAAACAAAAAGGAGCAGAAAGGCACCGACCCCTTCTCCTCCCCCTCTATTGATAATGATTAAATACTAAGATAGCAATGAAACTTTCTGAGTTCGACTTCGACCTTCCCCAGGAATTGATCGCCTCACATCCGGTAGAGCACCGAGATGAGTCCCGTCTTATGATCCTACATCGTAAAGATGGCTCTATCGAACATGGTATTTTCAAAGACATCCTCAAATACTTCGGAAAGGGAGACACTTTCGTTTTCAACAACACCAAGGTAATACCGGCTCGCCTCTACGGCAAAAAAGAGAAGACAAATGCCAAGATAGAGGTCTTTCTCTTGAGAGAACTCAATCCCCAAATAAAGCTATGGGATGTGCTTGTAGACCCCGCTCGTAAGATCCGTATCGGCAACAAACTCTATTTTGGGCCCGATGATGGTCTCATGGCTGAGGTTATCGACAATACAATCAACGGCGGACGTACCCTCAGATTCCTCTACGATGGCTCCCACGAAGAGTTCAAGTCGTACCTCTACGCTCTAGGCGAAGCTCCTCTGCCTAAGTACATGGAGCGGGATGCAACCGACGAAGATTTGGAGCGCTTCCAAACCATCTATGCTAGCGAAGAGGGGGCTGTTATTGCTCCTGCAGCCGGGTTGCACTTTAGTCGCGAGCTGCTCAAACGCTTAGAAATTGCGGATTGCCGTCTTGCGTACCTCACCCTACACAACGGATTGGGCAACTTCGAAAATCAAGACATCGAAGACCTATCTAAGCACAAAAAGAATAACGAACAGATGTTTATCGGGCCCGAATGCTGCGAAATTACTCGCAAAGCCCGTGACGAAGGGAAGCATATTGTAGCAGTGGGTACTTCCGTACTTCGTGCTCTTGAAACCGCCGTAAGCACCGATGGATATGTAAAGGAATTTGATGGCTGGACCAATAAGTACATCTATCCTCCCTACCCTATCGAATTTGTAACATCCCTTATTACCAACTTCCATATGCCGCAATCACTTCTTCTCATGAACGCAGCCGCTGTGGCAGGGTACCAAAACATCATGAACGCCTACGAAGTGGCAAAGCAAGAGAAGTACCGCTTCGGAGCCTATGGCGATGCCATGCTTATTATCTAAGACGGAGGGGGTTCTTTGATGGAGAAGTCGGCTCCGCTCAGTTTGGTTTACCTATCTCTCGGGAGCAATCAAGGCGAGAGATGGGAGTTACTATCGCTTGCTATCCGTAAGATAAGGGACGAAATAGGCTCTATTGCATCCATTGCTCGGTACATAGAAACTGAGCCTTGGGGCTTTAGCTCTCCGCACCCTTTTCTCAATACGGCAGTAGCTGTGTACACGCCTCTCACGCCTCTCGAACTGCTCTCTCGGACGCAATCCATAGAGCAAGCTCTGGGACGTAGGCACAAGCATCTCCCCCACGAAGCCTACCAAGATCGCCCCATCGATATTGACATCCTCCTGTACAATCAAGAGATCATAGACCAAGACGATCAGCTCCAAATCCCCCACCCTCAGATGCTCAAACGCCTCTTTGTGCTGGAGCCCTTGGCCTCTATAGCCCCCACACTCGTGCATCCCCTAACGCAGCAACGCATCGATTCGCTTCTCTCCCAAGCCTCATGAATCTAGATCATCTCACCGACGAATCCACCATTTGCGCCCTTGCCTCGGGCCGTGGCGGGGGCATTGCCCTCATCCGTGTATCGGGCAGTCGGGCCCTCCCCTGCCTCCAACAGCTTTTCTCTCCCCATAGAGATAGTTGGACTCCCCGCCATGCCTACTACGGAACGATAAGCCGCTCGGGAGAGATCCTAGACGAAGTAGTGGCGACCTATTACCAGGCTCCCAACTCCTATACGGGTGAGGACCTCGTGGAAATATCCTGCCACGCCTCCCCCTACATCGTACAAACGCTCCTGCGCTGGCTTGTGGCAGAGGGATGCCGACCGGCACAACCGGGAGAATACACCCTCAGGAGCTACCTCAATGGTCGTCGAGACCTAGCCGAAGCGGAAGCCGTTGCGGATGTGATCGCAGCCGAGAGTGCCGCCCAGCACCGCCTTGCCTTACAGCAATTAAGGGGGAAGCTAAGTCAGGAATTGGGCTCCCTGCACGATCAGTTACTCGAGTTTGCCTCTCTGCTCGAGCTCGAATTAGACTTCAGCGAAGAGGACGTTGAGTTTGCCGATCGACAGGCCTTGCGCTCCCTTGCCACCGCCATCCAGCAACGCATCGGGCAACTCATCGGCAGTTTTACCCAGGGAAAACACCTCAAAGAGGGCATCCCTATCGCCATTCTTGGGCAACCGAATACGGGCAAGAGCACCCTACTCAATGCCCTATTGGGTGAGGATCGTGCCATTGTAAGCGACATAGAGGGAACCACCCGCGATAGCATCGAAGAGAGACTCGTTATAAAGGGGGTACTATTCCGCATCATAGATACGGCGGGACTGCGCCACACCCAAGACCCTATCGAGCAGTTGGGGATCAAGCGAGCGCTACAAAAGGCAGAAGATGCCGCCCTCAGCCTCATCCTCCTCGATGCATCACGTGTACAGAAGGAAGGGGTAAATTCGTCTCTAGAGCAACTCGCCTCTCTGCCGCTATCCCCCGAGAATCGACTCATCCTCCTCAACAAAACTGACCTTCTAACTGAGGAAGAGCTGGAGGCGTTAGCCACAGAGGTTAGCGCAGCATTCCGGCAGACACCCATCCTGCTATCGGCAAAAGAGGGGCGTGGACTCGAAGAGTTACAAGAGCTACTCCTCGAGAAAAGCGGAATACAAGAGGGCAATACCGAAGAAGAAACGTTGATTACAAACGAACGGCACCTGCACGCCCTAGAGAAGGCCGCCACCCATCTTCGGACTGTGTTGGAGGCTCTGGATGCCAACGTATCGGCCGACTTTATCACTCTGGACCTCCGTTGCGTGCTTGAGGCGCTAGGCGAAATAACGGGTCACACCATCACCGGAGAGGAGGTGCTCCACTCCATATTCGCACACTTCTGCATCGGCAAATAATTCCTGATTACCAACGATAATCAAGCATCACCAAAAATCACAAAGGCGCTCATTATGAGTGCCTTTTCTTTTGCCCTTTCTGTTCGTTAGGCATCATTCGGAGCAGTTCTTTCGCTCATTCTTGTACCTTATTTGTACCGCACGCAGCTCGCCAACCCTCCAGCCCCTCGCGTATATACCGAGATACTGGACAAAGTTGAATATGGTTGAATATGGAATAAGATAGGATAACCATATCAGGCGAAATGAATTTGAAGTAGAATCAATCAAATGTGATATGGCAAAGAGTAATGAGCTGATAAAGAAGGTGTGCGAGTGGTGCGGAAATGTTTTCTATGCCCAGAAGGTTACAACTCGATATTGCAGTCATACCTGCAATAGCAGAGCTTACAAAGCGAATAAACGCAAAGAGCGTGTCAAGGTTGCTGAGGCTTTGACTTATAGAACTATCCAAGAAAAGCCGATAGAGCAACTAAAAGATAGACCTTTTCTCTCCATTGCAGAAACAGCAACTCTATTGGGTTTGTCTCTTCAAGGAGTGTACAAGCAAATCTATGCTGGTCGCCTCAGAGCCTCCAAGATAACAAGCCGTCTTTCTGTTGTGAGGCGTGAAGACATAGAACAGATGCTGGCGGAGCGACCTTATGAGAAGCGACAGCCCCGAGATGCGATTGTAATCACTGAACTATATACAACCGAAGAGGTATGCGATACCTACGACATTTCTCGTGCAGCTCTCTTTGCGATAGCTAAGCGAGAGAATATCCCTCGTACCCATAACCGAGGGAAGACCTATTGGAGCAAACGACACATCGATGCCTACTTTGCGAAGAAAGCTCCCGATGCTTCCATTACCGAATGGTATACAGCCGAAGACATATCGGCTCGCTTTGGTATGACTATCACTGCAGTCTATAACTTTGTCTTTGACCACAACATTCCCAAGAAAAAGGTCAAAGGAAAGAGCCATTATTCGATTCGACACGTAGAAGAAGCCAAAGGGGTACTTGATGCCACCGCACCGAGTTACTACACCGTCAAAGAAGCGATGGCTAAATATGGCCTCACTCGCGATCAACTCTATCACTACACCAAGCAACACAACATACCGAAGGTGAAACAAGGGCGTAATGTCCTCATCTCCCAACGAGAACTCGATGAAGCATTACAACCACCAACCATCATTCGATAAGTTATTTCTCGGTGCTTTGCCCCACCGAAAGAACACTGATTTCTTTTGTAGACAAACAATAAGTATCACCCACTAATCAATAAAAGTATGAGACATACATGTACTAAAGTAACATTGAGACAGAGATTGTATGACAGCGGACGGATTTCGCTTTATTTGGACTACTATCCTGCTATCCGTAATCCCGAGACAATGCAGATGACAAGACGAGAGTATCTGGGTATCTATCTATATGCCCATCCCAAGAATGAGATGGAACGTTCGTTCAACAATGATATGCTGAACAAAGCCGAAGCCATCCGTTGTATTCGTGTTCAGTCCCTCATCAATGAAGAGTTCGGGTTCCTTGATAGGACTAAAATGAAAACCGATTTCCTTGCCTACTTCCTAAAGATGTGCCGAAAGAAAGATCAGAAGTGGCGCATCGTCTATCAACATTTCTATAACTATGTGCAAGGACATTGCACCTTCGGAGATGTGACAATAGAACTCTGTCAAGGCTTTCGAGAGTATCTCCTCAATGCCAAGCAACTCAAACGAAAAGGGAAAGTCTCTACAAACTCTGCATCTGGCTACTATTCCACCTTTAGGGGACTCCTGAAAATTGCGTACCGAGATAAGTGGCTAAGAGAGAATATCAATGATTTCTTGGACAAGATAGAGGCTAAGGAGGTCAAGAAAGAGTATTTGACACTTGATGAAGTGAAGATACTCGCTCAGATGCCCTGTGAGCATGATGTTCTGAAAAGAGCATCTCTCTTCTCTTGCCTTACGGGGCTACGCATCAGCGATATTCTCAATCTCCGTTGGGAGGATTTCACTCTTGCTCCTGACCAAGGTTATTGCATCCGCATCAGGACACAGAAAACCTCTACCGAAGCTACTCTCCCAATCAGCTACGAAGCCTATGAATTGTGTGGCGAACCAAGTTTGGGCAAAGTCTTTAGAGGGTTACAACGAAGTATGATAAACTATCCGCTGAAGAAATGGATCAAGCAAGCAGGTATCACGAAGCATATTACCTTTCACTGCTTTCGCCATTCTTATGCTGTGATACAAATTTCATTAGGTACAGACATCTACACGGTGTCCAAGATGCTAACGCATAAGAACGTCTCCACGACGCAAATTTATGCTGACCTTGTGAACTCGAAAAAGCGTGAAACAGCTGAGAAGATTTCTCTAAAGTGAAACTTGTATTTACTTCCTTTTCCCTATGCTTCCCGCTATTTCCCTAAGTAATGAATGGTGATGAATACTTGTCTATGTTTGCATCAAAGCATAGATAAGTATGAAGCCATCAAGCACTAACGATAACTATATTCCTCAAACAATCACCCTCGGGTGTATTGTCCTGTTTTCCCTTGCCGTTCGTTCCACTACTTTGAGTTGTGGAGCAGACGGCTTTACTGCGTTCTGCGTTTTCCTTATTTGTTCCGTTGTCTTCTTTTTGCTCTTTCTGGCGGTACAATCATTGTTAGAAGATTTCTTCTGGCATATCTTCAAATCTAAAGAGAGAGCGGTCATCGAACCTCCGAAGACAATTATTCCCTCTCCATTGCCCTCCAACTATGAACAGTTCCGTCAAGAAGCTTTTCAAGTAAAGGCAAGAGAAGAGCAAAAGAAAATGGAAGTCGTCACCTCCTACACCCAAAGAACACTTGCAGCCTATATGAGTGAGGAAGAGCTGACAAAACTTTGCGAACAGATCACTCGCTATCTATCCTCTGGATGGAGTATCGAGAGTAGCCAAGATATCAAAGTATCTCCCCATCTCAAAAGCATTGACCTAATGCACTTCGGATGGAACATATCTCGTCCTTTCGGGAAGAAAAGAGAAGATATAGCCTTTTTTCTCAAACACACTTTTGCCCATGCCTTGAGAGATGTCGAGGTGAGTTCTATCCAACGAAAGCTCACCAATACAGAGGGGAAATACCTTATCCCTCTCTGTAAAGACCTTGTCATTGATGAGCATTCAACCCTATTAGAAAGTTATCCAAAAGTTACTTGAAGGAGTTGTAGCGCCCCGAGAGAACACCGATTTCCTTTGCTCGCAAATAATCAGAAACCCGCAGGGCAACCTGCACAAATTTATTTGCGAACATGGACAAAGAAATTACATTCGACAAGTTACCCGAAGCGGTAACGTATCTGACCGAACAGGTCTCTGCTATCAAAGAGATGGTCTCGGCATTGCGTCCCCCTATACCTGAAGAGAAGTCTCTCATCGGTATAGATGAAGCGTGCGAAGTCATTCAAAAAGCAAAACCTACCATCTATGCTCTCGGCCGTAAGGGGATTATCCCTGCTTACAAACGAGGTAAGAAGCTCTATTTCTATAAAGAAGAGCTACTGCAATGGGTAGAAAGCGGACGTAAAGGCATCACTTATACGCCCTCCTCAGAGGATCAATTATCCTCCATAAGAGCAGGCATTCGACACAAGCCTAAATCATTCAAAGGATAATGGGCTATGGGAGAACAAACAATCGTGCCAGAAGTCCTGCTGGATAAAGCCATCGAATTGGGATTGTCATTCTCAGACTCTGCTTTTCCCATTGGTATCTTTCCCTCTGAGATACGAAACATCATTGCTGAAGTCCACGAGTGTCAAGGCTTTCCTATCGACTATATCGCATCGGCAATGCTGGTGGCTATCGCTGTAGGCATCGGGAATACGCACCTTGTCCAGCTCAAACGAGGTTGGCAAGAGAGTGCAATGCTTTATGTGGCATTAGTCGGACGCCCTGACACGAACAAAAGTCATCCACTTAGCTTTGCGATGAAGCCTTTTCTTGACGTTGACTATCAGGAGAATAAACTCTACGAACAAGCCTACACTGAGTATGACAATGTTGTACGGATGAGCCGTAAGGAGCGTACAGAGGCTGGTCATTCAGAGCAACCTACAGAACCGATACGAAGAAGATTTATTGTCTCCGATATCACACCCGAAGGTTTGAGTTTTATCCATGCTCAGAATAAGCGAGGTCTTTGCTTGTGGACGGATGAACTTTCGGCTTGGTTCAAGAACTTCAATCGCAACAATAGCGGTTCCGAGGAGCAGTTTTGGCTATCTGTGTTCAGTGCTAAGGCAACCATCAGTGATCGCAAGGGAAATCGGAGTTCCATTTTTATCAAGCGTCCCTATATCTCTGTTGTAGGCACCATTCAAAAGAAGATACTCGGAGAACTATCTAAGGGAGAACGCTCCAGTAATGGTTTTATAGACCGTATCCTTTTTGTGATGCCCAATCTACAGCAGAAAGCACGATGGAGCAGAACGGAACTCCCAGAAAGCACCGAAGGAAGATGGTCAAGCATCATTCAGCAACTTATTGAGATACCTTGCTCCAAAGACGAAGAGGGCGAACTACTTCCTGAGATTATCCCTTTTGCCGAGGATGCCAAGGCTCGACTTTATATGTGGCAAGAGGAGCATGCCAAACTCTGCGATACCGAATCCAATGAAACTCTCGTCGGAGTCTACTGCAAGTTGGAAGTGTATGTCATTCTCTTTTGTCTCATCATCCAAATGGCTCGTTGGGCGTGTTCCGAGGGTGATAAGACCAAAATTGACCTTGTTTCTGTGGAGCGTGCCATCACTCTTACCGAATATTTTCGCCACTCGGCACAGCAAGTGCACTCAGAGATTTCAGGTATTCAGCTCACTCAGCAACAGCAACAACTCCTTGCCGAACTGCCAACATCTTTTCAGACTGCCGAAGCCCTGAGTATTGCCGAGCGATTGGGGATGAAAGAGAGGGCTTTTAAGGATTTTCTCAGTCGCAATATCGGACACCTATTTGCTAGGGAACGACACGGACTTTTCCATAAACTCAATGTTTAACCCAGCGCACTTTCTGCATTATCAGCATTTCTATATCCCTTATTAACCTGAAAGTGTACAAAATGCAGATAGTGTGCTATTCAAATCAAATTTATCAATGAGCAATTATAGATTCAAATTAGAACCATATAAAGGTGTGCGCACACGCCACACCTGCCCAGCCTGCGAATGCTCCAGATGCTTCGCTCGCTATATAGACACAGAAGGAAAAATAGAGTTCCCTGATAACGTAGGACGTTGCGACCACGAACAACGTTGTGGCTACCACTTTACTCCCAAAGACTACTTTGCCGAGCATCCATTAGCGAAAGAAGAGTTGTATTCGTCTGATAGCACCGACTACAAACCGACACCAATCACTCTACCGCCATCCTTCATCGAAAAAGCAACGATGGAGCAGACCTTGAGAGGATATAAGCATAACAACCTCTATTGCTTTCTTTCCGAACAACTTGGAGAAGATGAAGCACTCCAATTGGTACATCGTTATCACGTTGGCACATCTAAACATTGGGAAGGGGCAACCGTATTCTGGCAGATAGACACTATCGGAAGAGTTAGAACGGGTAAGATTATGCTCTACAATCCCGAGACTGGTAAGCGAGTAAAGCAACCTTTCAACCACATCACATGGGTACATAGCCTACTCAAACGTCCAAACTACAACCTTAGTCAATGCTTTTTCGGAGAGCATCTTCTTGATGCCGACAAGCAGAAACCAATCGCTCTGGTTGAGAGCGAAAAGACGGCACTCATTGCGTCTCATTATCTACCTCAATATCTGTGGCTGGCAACTGGCGGAAAGCACGGATGTTTCAAAAGCAGCAATCTCGTTCCTCTCTTCGAGCGTCAAGTAGTTCTCTTCCCCGACCTCGGAGCAACGGACTATTGGCAGGAGAAACTAAAGATGATGCAGAGCCTCGGAATGGAGGTGCAGCTCTTCGATTATTTGGAGAAACACGCTCCTCTTCAAGACCAGCAAGCTGGCTACGATATCGCGGATTACCTCCTCCAAATCAAAACACAAACGAGTGTGCTGAAAGACCTCATTCGGCAAAATCCCAACCTCCAACTTCTGATCGATAAACTCGGACTTCGGGTCGTGAAAGAGCAAAGATTGGCACAACCTCTTCCACAGAAGAGAAGACTGCATAGGTAGAGAAGCAAGTTTGTGTTTTGGATAACCCAAAACCTCCTCAACGCCCATCAAACAGGGCGAAATAATCCCGATGGTCTCATCAATAAAACGAAAGGAACAATGACAACAGAAGACAAAAAGAAAGGGGGACGCCCCACTAAAAAACTATCCGAGAAGAGAAGCTACTCCGTCCTACTCAAACTGAATACGATGGAGTACTTCACCCTCAAAAGTAAAGCCTCGGAGGCTGGTATCAATAAGAATGAATTTCTGAGAATACTTATCTCAGAAAGTTCTATCAAGCCAAGAGTTACTCCTGAACAGATGCAAGAGATACGCCAGCTCTCAGGCATAGCAAACAACATCAACCAAATAGCTCATCGCCTTCACACTTTTGGCATCTCCACCATACCAACCGAACTACGAATGCTCAAACTTTTAGTCGATGAACAACTCAAAGCTCTAAAATCATGATAGCCAAGATAATCAAAGGAACATCCTTTTCTGGAGTGCTCGCCTATATCCTCGGAAAGCAAGAGGGAAAAGCGAGAGTTCTCTATGCAGAAGGAGTTAGGAGGGATGCTTCGTCCCACGAGATAGCCAACGACTTTGCACTACAAGCCTCGATGCATCCTAATGTGAAGAAGCCTGTCTGTCATACCATTTTGAGCTTTTCGGCTGAAGATGCTGAGCGACTAAACGACCAGACGATGAATAACTTGGCACTACAATACTTGCAGAAGATGGGCTACGGAGATACGCAATACCTCATAGTACGCCATCTCGACAGAGAGCATCCCCACGTACACATCTGCATCAATCGTATAGACAACAACGGCAAGACAGTTTCCGACAGCAACGAAAAGTATCGCTCAACAAAGGTCTGCAAAGAAATCACCGAGGCTAACCAACTAAAATGGGGCGAAGGGAAAGAGGCTGTAAAACGTAATCGGCTTCGAGGGAATGACCGACTTAGGTATGAAATCTTCGATACTATCAAAGCCGTATTACCTCGGTGCCAAAATTGGGACGAACTCTCTTCTGCTCTGAGATGCCAAGGGATAGACATACAATTCAAAACAAAAGGACAGAGCGATCAGGTCGAGGGCGTACTCTTCAGCAAAGATGGCGTAAGTTTTAGTGGTTCACACATCGACCGCTCATGTAGCTACTCTAAACTCACCTTCGCTTTAGAACAGAATGCAAAGCAAGCTCTTTCACCACCTCTCCCTTCTTCTGAAACAGAAAGTTTTATCGGAGAGCTGGGCGAAGCCATAGAAAACTTTGGAGAGGGTCTATTCGAGAGCAATGCACCTGCCGTAGATGTCGCAGAACTCGTATTCCAACGTAAACTAAGAAATCAAGCTAATAAGAAACTAAAACGTAGAAGATTATGAACGAACAAATGAACATTCTCCTCGAAGTACTCGAGGAAATCAAGCAACAGAACAGAGAACTCAAAGCGAGTGTCTCCAACCTTGCATCTCAGCCAATCTCAACAACTACATCATCAGAAGAGGATGGTATCTCTCTTACAGATGTAGCACGCCTTATTGGGCAAAAGATTGAGATAGATGGCAAATTCAAGAGTGAATTAACAGATGTTGCTATCGTCCTTGGCAAACGAATCCGAGAAATTAAAGATGGCATCACAAAGACCCAAGAGAAGCAAGCCGAAAGCATTGCCTCTCTATCCAAGAAACTCAATCTCCTCCAGAGATAAAGAAGTACTACCTCTTTGATGTCAAACGCTGGATGGAGTGGCTCATCTGGGGTATATCAATCATTCTTCTCGCTTGCACTATCGGCTGGGCAGTGTATCTTCGCAATGCCAATCAGACTCTCGAAAGCTATGCTCTCCGCTACCGCATCATACGTATGGAGCAAGGCTATAATAGCCCCACTATCGCCCATCTCGACAGTCTCTTCTCTTCCGAAGACTCCTCCGACTCCATTCACCAACTACGCCACCAAGTCAGCAACTACGAACTCGCAATCCAACGCCAAGCAGAGCTCGCCCTTCGAGAGCGACAACTCTCGCAAGAACAAACAGAAGTTCAAAAGGCATTAGCGAAATAAAAGTAACCCTCCTCACAGACGCTGTCTGCGAAGAGGGTATTAAGAGACCTAACACTCAGTGTATTACAATATACTCTCTTCATCTCCTATCATATTTCTCTCTCCATTCTATTTGAAGGATAGACTGAAAAAGTCTATATTTGCACAGAATAAGTATAACGTCGAGTGGAAATGAGTGCAACTAAATATCCTAATCGCCTACGTGTGGTTATGGCAGAAAAAAATATTACCAATCGTTGGTTAGCTCGCCAATTAGGGGTAACAGAAATGACTGTTTCAAGATGGTCTACCAACAAGGTGCAACCATCAGTCACACAACTTATCAACATTGCTAAAATATTAGATATAACGTTGGACGAGTTGGTCGAACCATATAGGGATAAAAATAAATAAAATAAGAAAAAAAGAAAGAAAGAAAGGAAAAAATTAAAAATTATGA
>ERZ773066.119-NODE-119-length-43536-cov-6.294588_pt1 | contig 43536 bp, 76 predicted proteins | sample MGYA00580573_ERZ773066 | MGnify/ENA primary metagenome ERZ773066 (study PRJEB29015, sample SAMEA2738128) | human oral metagenome | biome: human oral; feature: human-associated habitat; material: saliva | place: China | collected 2203 ... | reverse complement strand
TTGAGGGGGTGGTGAGCGTACGCTCGTGAGGGTTCAAGTCCCTCCAACCGCACCATTTCTATTTGTGATTTAACAGATTGTAACGAATTGTAACAAATTGTAACAAACAAAGCATTTACAAGGATATTTAAAAGATAAAGAGTAACAAATTGTAACGCATTGTAACAACAATTTGCCCCTTTATTGCCCCTTTTAAAAATAAATATTTGCCCCTTTTATATGAGGGTTAAAAAGCCACTGCACAGATGATGCGGTGGCTCTTTTTATTTATTTGAAAGTGCTTTACCCATATTAGTAATTGCTGCATTTACTTCCTGTTTCATTTCATCTGTTACATGAGTGTATATGGCAAGTGTAGTACGTGGCTCATTGTGGCCAACACGTTCCATAATAGCTTTTAGAGGAACATTAGATTCAGCAAGAATAGAAATATGAGTATGTCTAAAGGTATGGGTGCTTACTGGTTTTGGGAAACCAAGTTTTTTTATAGTACGATTTACATAATGTAGATCATATGGCAATCCACCATCCGTAACAAAGATATAGCCTAGGTCAGCAAATTTAGATTTCCATAATCGCCTTGCTTGATTAGCGGTTATAAAGTGATTAATAATTTGTACAGCACGTGCATCCAATTTCACCTTGCGGATAGAATGAACATTCTTTGGAGGAAGGCGCATAGCAGGGTCTGAAAAACTACCACGAGTAGACAAAGTAGCGTTTATATCAATTTCTGCATTTTCAACATCATAGTCTTGAGTGCGCAACGCTACCATTTCACCAAATCTAAGACCAGTTAAAGATTGAAACTCACATAATAGGGATACATGATGATTGATAGTATCTAATTGTGATAGTAAATCTTTTAGTTCATCTTTAGTTAGAAATTTAGAGCGCTGTTTCTTGATGCGGTCTACATCCGCTACTGGTTTTTGTAATTCGATATTGTCTAAGAATGAAATATCACGAATATATTCCATGCGCCTTGCGTACTTTAATGATTGTCTAATAAGACTAAGTGCCAGTTTTGTATAATTGTAGGAATACTGGCAAGCAAATTTATCAAAGGTACTTTGGATAATATAAGGGGATAACTTAGACAATAATATATCAGCAGGAAACCATTTCATAATCTGTTTGTGAAGATTATCCATACTATATTGTGTAGATGATTTTCTAAATGCACGTTTAGATTCTAAATATTCAGAGACAACATCATTCAATGTCATATCTTTTGCAATATCTGTATTAGTGGCCAAGTCAATTTTATTTTGTAATTCAGCTTGTGCGATTTTGTAGGCTTGCCTACTATTACTATTTAAGGTAACAGATATTCTTTTTGTTTTACCGCTATATGGATCTACATAACGTTCTTGAAATTTATACTTAGTAATACCAGCTTTGGTAGTTACAGTTTCACACCACATTAAAAATACCTCCTAGGCTAAAAATGGTATAGTAAATAAGCCTTAGAGGTATGGTATAATATAAATATGCGGTGTCTCTAAGGCATCAAGCCTCTATCTAGTAGTAGCTAGATAGGGGCTTTTTTATTTTGTCTAATATTTTTCTGTATATTGGACTATTAAAAAATATAGTCCAATATAATGAGATATATTGGACTATAAAAATATATAGTCTAAAAAAGATTAAAATATTAGACTTAACTATCTATAATACTTAATAATTTTGGACAAATAAATGTTCTGTTTTTAGCTTTATCTGAACTAATTAAAATATCTTGATCTACCATTTTATTCAAAAGTGTAAATACAGTTTGCTTACTAGCATTGATTTCTTCGATAAGTTGTTTACTTGTAAATATAGGATGCTGAAAAATAAAGTCTAAAATCGGAATGAAGTAATATGATTTTATAGAATCACCTAAAGATTTAAACTGTTCATATAAAGATAAAATATTTAAAGCTTTCTTGGTATTGTTATGAGATTCAGCAATTATGCCACTTAGGAAAAAATAAATCCAAGATACCCAGTTATTACTTTTAGAGATATTGGCTAAATTATGAATATACTCATCACGATTACGTTCAAAATAAGAGCTCATGTAGAATATGGGAGATGGAATAATTCCACGATAATAAAAGAATAGAGGAATTAGCAATCTGCCTATACGACCATTCCCATCTTCAAATGGGTGAATCATTTCAAATTGTGCATGAATAATAGCAGCTTGAATTAATGGGTTTATCTCATCATAGTGTAAATACGTTTCTAGATTAGACATATAAGAATCTGTTAGTTGAGGGGAAACTGGAGTATAAGAAATAAAATCATAGCCACCAATATAGTTCTGTAACTTTTTAAAATCCCCTGGATGTTTAGTAGAACCACGAACATTATCTAAAAGAATGGCATGCATTTCTTTAATAATTTTTATTGTTAAGGGTTCTTTACTATTAGGATTTGACAATTGATTATATGGTGAAATTGTATCTAATGCATGTTTTAGTGCAGAACGATAATTGAGGATTTCTTTTAACTCATCATCCTGAATATCAGTTTGGTTGCCAGCTTCATGATTAAGAATATCTTCAAGAGTTGCGTGTGTACCTTCTAATTTAGAAGATAATACAGCCTCTTGTGTAGTAATAGGTGATAAAAGCAAAACAGGATTAGGCGTATTTACTAAAAAGCCTTTATATTCACCTAGAGCCATATTTGCTTCTGAAGACAGTTTAATTAATTCAGGAGTGAGTAAATTAAAGGTATCAAAAGGTAAACGTTGAGGTTCGTATGGTGGGGGTGCAGATCTACGTAATTCTGCAAGCCTTTCATCAGTAATATTAGACATAAAAGTTATCTCCTAAAAAAATAAGCAACCATAAGTAAACAGTAATTATTATAATACATGATGATAGAAATCTATTTCATCTAATACATCATCAGTAAGTTCTTTTCGTCTCACCATATGTTCAATAAGGTTAACATGTTGGTCAACATGGAAATCTTCATTGATGATATGTAATAATTCATGAGCAACTTCTTTTCTTATATCTTCAATAGACATATTCTTACGGATATAAATATTGTGAACACCGTCATCTTCCCCAGTAGATGAAATAGCTTTCACAGATGGAATATCACACTCAATAATATTAACAATCAAATTAACATCTCCCTATGTATCGTTAATTTCGTTTCTTTTTCATTGTAGACGCAGTAAGTTTGTCGAAGTCAGACTCAAACTCTAGATCCTGAATAATTCGATATTTTTTAAACTCTTCTTTAGCTAAGTTATCTGCTACTTTCTTTGATATCTTACCTGCATTGGATAAAACATCGTATTCATTAAACTGTAAGAAACTATCTAATCTATATGCCCAATCGTCCATTGACATAAGGTTTTGACGCCTTGCTTGGTTTTCAGCATAGTCTAGGAACATGCTTACAATATTATTGAGCTCAGATATTTCTTCTTGTAAAAGATAATTTTTAGCTATAACTACATCTGTACTTATAATTTTGCCGTCTGGAGCATCTTTCCATGTGGTTAAGCCCATGTGTGGCTTGTTATGGTCTGCACGTTCAGCGATGATTTCAGCAGCAGTTTTATTGGTAATAGCCCAATGCAATTTATTTTGAATAGTAGCATAAAATTGTTTAGCTTCAATACTATCTTTGTCGTAGTCAAAACTACACTGTGCAAAAATATCTGTAATCTTTTGATAAAATCTTCGTTCCGATGCACGAATTTCTTTAATACGAGCTAATAATTCATCAAAATAATCTTTACCGAATTGGCGACCATTTTTCAGCATGTCATCATTAAGCACAAAGCCTTTGACAATATATTCTTTTAGGGTATTTGTAGCCCATATTCTGAATTTGGTAGCCTCTTTGCTGTTTACTCTATATCCAACAGCAATAATAGCATCTAAATTATAAAATGTTACAGCATATGTTTTGCCATCAGAAGCAGTTGTTTCCATTTTGGAAATAACTGAATTTTCATTTAATTCTCCATCTCGAAAAATATTGTTCAAATGCTTACTAATTGCTGGGACACCAACATTAAATAAATTAGCAATATCTTTTTGCGACATCCAAAATGTATCGTCTTTAAAAAGAACGTTTGTTGTGATGTTTTCATTATCTGATTGATATACGATCACATCGCCTTGTGGGACAATACCATCTGGGAAAAAGAAAAACATATAAATTTCACCTCCTACTATTTATATATAACGAATCATTTATTTTTTATTTCTAGATTTGATATATTCTATGTAATTTACTGCCTCTTGCATTTCCTCTTTAGAAATACCTCTTGATGCGGAAAACAATAAACGCATTTCAGGGCGAGTGCGAAGCATTTCAGCATACTCTGCAGCTTCTTTATCTTGGTAGTATTGCTCATCGTCTTTATCCCAGCCCATTATCACTGCAGGCGATATATTAAAAATCTTTGCTAATCCTTCAATCTTATCAGAGGGAATATTTGTAATAATATTATTCTCATATTTATATAATGTTTGTTTTGAAACACCGATTTTTTCACCGACTTCTTCTAGAGTCATCTTATTGTTAATTCTGAGATTTTTAATTCTATCTCCTAAACCTGCTAATAATACTTTTTTCATAATAAAATCTCTCATTTTAATAATGAAATATATAAAGGTTGCCATTGCAACTCGAACGGCCTATATAAGTGTTCTGTAATTTTTGCTAGGATATGTTTTAATAATATATTGCCCACAGGAACATTGATAAATAGATTTATCTGTATTGTTATCCATATGAATATGAGCTTGTTCTTTTAGTTTAGGTAAGGGATAGTGACATTTGATACAAGTCAGTTTATTATTTTTGATATATACACCACTATAACGAACTCCGTCTATATCGACTGATTGAAGAGTATCCTCATCTAAAGCAGCTAATTCTGACAAGCTATAAATATTACTTAGTAATTCTTTATCTACACCAGATTCGTCTATAAAATTAAATTTGATTTTTTCCATGAAAGTTAATCCTTTCAATTTCTTTTAAAGATTCTAATCCAATAGGTAAACCAACTGTTCTAGCTAAATTATATAAGTTGGTATCACGATGATCCATAATAAGTTCATCAGATAATAATTCTACAGTAAACTTATTAACGTCCATTTGTGATTTATTAGTACAATTCATTTGTTTAGCCTTATTTGATTTCTGATTGTTTTAAGACGGCTAAACCTAATATAAAAAATGAATCGATATCATTTTCAGTAAAAATCATTGGTGGATAGTTAACCTTATCTGGATTTTCTGATTGCAACATCACCCCATTTTGGATTTTATAAAAGCGTTTCAGAGTAACTTCATCACCATTGATGCGGATTACTGCAATTTGACCGTTTTCTACAGTAGGTTGTGAATGGATAAAAACGATATCACCATCATTAATACCTGCATCAATCATAGATTCACCTTTGACACGCAAACAAAAATCTATATTGTATTTATCTTCAACATCAATATAGCCATCAAAAGATTCTTCAGAAATAATGGGTTTCCCGGCGGCGGTATAACCAAGTAGTGGAATCTTTTTAAAATTAGGGAGAAACGTATCAGATGGTAATGATACGGAAGACTTATTTTCAATTAAGTCAGATTTTTCTATTGAGAAAATATGTGATAATAATTCAATTTTATCTATGCGTGGATATTTTTTGGCATTAAGCCAATCTGATATTGTAGAATATGGAACATTAATATTGATTGATAAATCTTTTCTGGTTAAATTAAATAGATCCATATATTTTTGTAAGTTTTTGGCAAAAACTTTTTTATTTCCTAAATCGCTCATTGTATCACCACCTTTAATAGAATAATAACACTTAAAGCGGTAAAAATACAATATAAAATTTAAAATATAACGCTTTTAGCGTTGACACAACGCTTTAAGCGTTATATAATCGTGTTAAAGGAGGAGGTGGTGTTATGAAATATTCTTTAAAAGCATTAAGAGTTAATAAAGGAATGAAACAAGAAGAATCTGCTGAAAAACTAGGAATTGATGTATCTACGCTTCAACGTTATGAACGTGGGAAAGCATTTCCCAATGTATTAATGATTGAAAAAATAACTAAACTTTATGGAGTTAAATATGATGATATAAATTTTTTTGTTTATCAATTACGCTTCAAGCGTTAATTGAAGCACAAGAAAAAGAAATGGGTTAAAGAAGGGCAATCAGAATAGGAGGTGTGGAGATGACGAAACATGTAGGTAGAATTTATACAAAAGAATATAAAAAATAATTAGTTTCTAATGGTGAAGCGATAAAAATGAGAGAGGTGAAATCAAATTGAAAACTCCATTACAGAGACATATGGAAAACAAGTCAAAAGAAGGAGGGGAAACAAATATAAATAAAAAAGAGCCACATGATGCGGCTCAAAAAAAATGGATTATAGTTAAATATTTTAATGCCTTGAAATATAAAGAAAATCAATCTATAGAGGAAACATTACAAGACATAAGATATTGCACAAGAGTGAATTTGGGAATGTTTGTTATTGCAGTAATCCTAACGATTCTAAATATTACGAGAATATAAAGGTTAATATTGCAATTATTATTGTTGTAAATATACCAATGCCAGCTAACCATGCAGCAAATTTGCCAACTTATTTTTATAAATTAAAAAGGAAAGAGAATAAATCATGAATATAAAAATAGAAGTTCTAATAACAGATATAAATGAGTTAAAGGAAGTAATGAAAACAGTTAAAAATATAGAAAAAGAGTACAGCTGCAACTGCACTCTTTTAGTAAAGAAAAGCAAAATAATTAGTGACGATCTAAGTTAGTTAAAACATTAAATAGTGTTTCTGAAATTACTGAGGTAAGAATATCTTTTAGATTTTCAGAAGCTTGGAAATCATCAGATTCTTTTATTGCAGCAATAAGTTCATTCACATCTATTAGAGATAAAGAATTTTCGACTGAGAGATTACAAATTTGGCGTAAAGCCATTTTATTTATAGTCATATAATTACCTCCTTTCAAGGTGATTATACCAATAATAAAAATAAGATGAAATAGAAAGGGATATGTAGTTATGGAAAGTGTTCAACCTAAATATGTTCCTATTAGCACATTAGCTAAGATATGGGGACGCAGCAAAATGTATATCTACAGAAGAGTAGATATGATCCGCAATGAAGGTAAATTTAATGATATATGCCTACAACTAGGGCCACAACAAACATTGGTTCATGTAGATAAATTTGAAACATGGATGAAAAGCCAGAATATGAAGTGGTTAAAGGGGGCATAACAATGAGAACTAAGTTAGACATTATTACCAATATACAGTTGGTGTTATGGGTAATGATTCTAGGACTATGTGGAGGCATAGAGTTTCTACATGGCTGGAATATATTATTAAATGTTTTAATGATGATACTAACAGGGGCAATCATATTCCTGTTAAGCACATTAAAGGGGGTGATTATACATGAAAACAAAAGGGCAAGGGCTATCACTGTTAGGAAGGTATCGTTCAACAACTTATTAAATAAGTAGAACTTAGCAAACAATCAAAATGATGAATGGTGCAGATTTATATAGTTATTTACAAGATAAACAATTAGAACTCAATAAAGCATTGCGTTTAGCCAAAGATAGAGGAATTGATTTGGCAAATGCTGAGTATGCTTATAAAAAGGCTAAGGCTAAATTTATAGCCTCGGCCAGATTGGAAAAAGTAGCAGTTACATTGATACGTGATCTAGCACAGGGAGATGAATATATTGCTGAGCTTAGGTTAAGAAGAGATACCGCTAAGGTGCTTTATTTAAATGCACAAGAAGCAATTAATGTATTCAAACTACAGTGCCGATTAGTAGAAGCACAACTAAAAAGGGAGTGGCAAGATGGATGACTGGTACAACCAATTAACTAACATGGAATGCCCAATATGTGGAAAACCAATACATTGTGCAATTGTATGTCACAAAGAAAAGAAGCGTGTATGTGATACATGTTGTAGTGAATGCCAATACCTAATGAGATATCAAGGTGAATGGCATTGTGAATTTAATAAATAAAAAACCGCCGTGCTATAACACGGCGGTCATTAAGTAGTTATATGAGAATATAACCATAAATAATCCTATTTATAGTTTACCTCATATATAGAGAAAAGTCTAGTAAAAATGCGGTTTCAACTGCATTTGTGGGACTTGATAGATATATTAACAACTCGACATAAGGGGTAAATAAATGCGTAGGAGAACAATAATAGAATCAAAAAATATCAGAGAGGTTACAGATTCTATTACGGGTAATTCATATCTAGGGAAAATAGGAAAAAAATCTAGAAGTGAAAAACAACATGTAACACCTGAAATGATTCGTAAAAATAACATACGTATTGCTGAAAAGAAATTAAGATTATTAATCGATATGAATTTTGTAGAAGATGATTATTATCTAACGCTGACATTTCGAGATGATCCTGATGAAACTGAAGCAAAAAATAGGATGACTAAATTTATTAGAAGATTGAGAGCAAGATTTAAGAAAGAAAATGAGCCTTGTAAATATATTTATATTATGGAACGGCAAGGCAAAATACACTTTCACATGCTACTTAATCAAGGTATTCGATTAAATACTAAAATTCTAAAACAGTTATGGGAATATGGATATACAAAAGTAGAGCTGTACCGAGGAGAAGCTGAAGATGCAATTGGATTAGCTAAGTATTTTATAAAGGAACGAAAAATGGATGTACAAGGCAGTCTAACACATGCATCCAAAAAATGGGTTTCAAGTACGAATTTAGATAAACCAAAGGTAGAAAGTAAAACTATTAAAGCTACAGAGTGGAGAAAAGAAATTAAAGTTCCACAAGGCTATTATTTGGATAAAGATAGCGTATATGAAGGTATCAATAATTATGGATATCCATTTAGAACATATAGATTAATACGTCTTACGAAATGGAGTGAAATATATGCGAAGAGAAAATCGACTGAGACCATGTCCATTCTGCGGGAATAAATCAATCAGAGTGGTAACAGGTATTAAAGTTACAGAAAAGCATCATATGGTGGTATGTGATAAGTGTTCGGCTATTGTATGTTTCGAAGAAGCGACAAAGTATTTAGCTTGTGAAAAATATTGGAATAAACGGATAGATTAGGAGGAAATTATGAATAATGTGCAATTAATGGGGAATTTAGTGCGTGATCCAGAGTTAACTTTTACAAAAAACGGATCACTTGTAGCAAGATTTACTATTGCTGCTAGTAATGAATATGTAGATAAGAGTACAGGTGAAGTAAAAGAACAAACTGCATATGTTAATTGTGTAGCGTGGAAGAAGTTAGGCGAAAATGTAGGTAAGCTAATCAAAGGAAATAGATGTATTGTAAATGGAAGACTACAAACACGATCATATGAGACTAAAGAGGGTGAAAAAAGATATGTTACTGAAGTAGTAGCAGATTTCATTGGTGATAGCTTATCGAATAAAGATGATGAGCCAAGTAATTTTGAAACATTTGGTGATGATGAACAAATTCCCTTTTAAAGGCAGCGCAGAGACACTGCCAGATAAAGAAATAAAACATAAAACAAATGTACGATGTAAAACAAGGAAAAAAGCAGAAAGGTTGATGCGGTAGTGGCAAGACGGAATGAATACAAAAAAGCAAAAACATGTAAACATGCCATTCAATTAACTGAATTTGGAGGTTTATTTGTTAAAAATACATGTGTTAATGAACATAAGCTTATGCTACCATGTCCAAATCAAATGGGGATTGCAGTTAAAAGACCTTATGTTATGGCCAAGTATTGCAGTGGATGTAAACTCTATGAAGACAGAAGAAAGACAGAAAAAGACAGAAAAAGACAGAAGAAAGGTTAGGTGGAATATGACCAGGAATGATCCTACAGGTGTGAGATTAAATTGGTTGGCATTATGGGCTTGTGTATATGGCAATGTGACAATTACTAGAGCCTTAAAATGTATGGGCATACATTCTTGTAAGACGATTTCACAAAAAGATATGCAAGACTTAAAACACAATAAATTAAGTCAAAGTGTAGGAAATAAGATATGTGAAGATTATAAAACAGGAAACTATACACTTAGGGAGATGGCTAAAAGATACAAGATTTCATATGGTTCAACTTATCGTATTGTAAAAGGAACATATAAGTACGAGAGCGTATGATATGGAATCAAGAACAGATAAGATGATGCGGTATGCAAATATGTTGGTAATATCAAAAGCGTATATAGCGGATATAGTAACAGAATTAGAAACGAAAGATATACCACATAAAAAAGAAATCATAACACTATTAGCCCAACTATGGGTGATAAGGGCAAGGTAGGTGATAATAACATGGGAATTACACATGTAAAAGCAAAATCGGCTAATTATTGGGTATATGGTGTAGCAATTAGACACGATGGGAAATGTAAAATATATCAGGAAAATGAGAAACCAATCAGTATAAAGGAGTATACGATTTGTAGGGCTACAGATGGTGTAGATGATGCGGATGATTTGATTTATGAAAACGACATCATTGAATATAAAATGCCACACTGTAGCAGACGATTTATAGCCAAGGTATTTTACAACGAACAAGATATGAAATGGTGTGTCTCGGTCATTACGAGTGAACAGAAGTGTTATTGGGATTTAGGATTCATAGTGAATGAAGCAGAAGAACTAAAAATTAAAGGGAATGTATTTGATTAGGAGACACAACATGGATACGTATGAATGTATTAATCAATGTTATGCAGCAGCTTTTAATGGAAATAAACCAAGAAATTTGGATTGGGAAAAAGTAGCACGACACATTATTAAGATTGGCTGTAATTGTGTTGTATATGCGGGAATTGAAGAAGATTGGGATAACACGGTTGGCATTATATATGACCATGGTGAAGTTATTCATAAAGAGGCATATACAACTAGTCTATGGGGAACACCAACTATAGAGGTGTATGTAGAAGGTCAAAACAAACGAATTGATGCGGATACCATCTTCTATAAAGAAGCTAATGAACATATTCATGATTGGACTGCTCAAAGCATAGCTATATTGGAGGGAAAATATGGTGGAAAAGGCATGTCAAATCTGTGGAAAGAAATATAAAACAGAATATAGATTACGTAATACAACAAAAACCTGTAGTAAATCATGTGGGCAAAAATTAAGAATGGCCAATAAGGTACCTGAAAAATGGGTAGATAAGGCCGTTGAATTAAGACAACAAGGGTTGAAATTAAGTGCTATTGCAGTAGTAGTTAATAAATCTACTAGTACTGTATGGCAATATCTGAAGAAACGAGGTTATTAAAAATGCTCGAACAGGATAAAAATCAATATTGCTGGTGCTTTGATGGTGATGCGGGTGATCCACAAGGAAGCATTGAAGAAGCCATTGATGACTTTTTAAATTACTATGGTCATTATTGTTGGGATGAGAAGAATAATGTTGAATATTTAGAACAAGATGTACTTGATGATTACGTAGAAATTGGACATCCTTATTTTTATGTACCTGAAGTAAACGAAGAACTTGTAATAGATAACATAATCAATGAAGATGTACCAGATGAGATTGCTGAATATTATGAAGATTATTTACATGACGTTAAAACAGAACATAAAAATGAATTAGGGAGAGAACTAACAAAGGTTTTTAGAGAGTGGGAAAAACGACATAGATATGAATGTAGAGCATATGTAGTGTATGAAACAAAAACATATCGAATTGGTGATTATATTGATGCAGATGGTAATTATAAATGAAAATACTAGATGCATGTTGTGGAAGCAAGATGTTTTGGTTCGATAAAGAACATAATGAAACCTGCTATGTAGATAAACGCACATTAGATACAACACTATGTGATGGTAGAAAATTAATTGTAAAACCTGATGTAATCGCAGATTTTCGCAAGATGCCTTTTGAAAATGAAAGTTTTCATCTTGTTATATTTGATCCACCGCATTTATTAAATGTTGGAGATAAATCATTCTTGGCATTGAAATATGGACGGTTAAAACAAACGTGGCAAGAGGATATAAAACAAGGCCTATCAGAGTGTTGGCGAGTACTAAAACAAAATGGAACGTTAATCTTTAAATGGAATGAAGAGCAAATTACGTTACCAATGGTTAAACCTTTGTTACCATGCGAGCCGCTAATTGGACAACGTAGGGGCAAGACTATATGGCTAGTGTTTTTCAAAAGTTAATATTCTAAGAGGTGAAAAATGATAGTCCAAAAAAAACGAAAACAACAATACATAAAAGCCTATTGTCTAATGTATCCGTGGTACACATATGAGGCACATTGTGAATGGGTTGAAGCGGTAACTTATGCAAGTCCTGGGCCTAGAAATAAGCCAGACGGCTTGAAGCATGGGCGGCATTGTTTAAAGTGGTTAATGGAATATGATGTACACTCAATGAGTGGCGAAACGGATATATGGGGCATAGTAAATGATAGATGGTGAGTATATAGGAGATGCACATATGGACGAAAAAGATATTCAATATGTTCTTGGTAGACATTTATTTCTTAAAAATATATGCATACCTAATGTAATGATGAGGGATAGAGGAAAGCCACCTTATGAGGCTGACTTTGTATACTTCAATCTAAACACTTTGCACTTAACAGAAGTTGAGATCAAAACGGATATAAACGATTTTAGAAATGATTTCAAAAAAGCACGATATCACGACAATCACAATGTTATGTATTTGTATTATGCAGTACCTAGAGATTTGTATGATGATCATTATGGAGTAATCGATGAAATGCTTGGTGATGCTGGCTTAATTTTAATTGATGAAATAGATATGTTTGGTTGCATAGGCAATATTTATAGGTTTGGTGGTTTTGTAAAAAGAGCAAAACGAATAAAAGGTTCTGTTAAATTGAACGAAAAAGAAAAGGAATATTATATGAGAATTGGATGTATGAAATGGGTGAATAAGGGGCGTTAGTATGACGGTAAAAGAACTAAAAGAGGTTTTAAATAAAGTTAAAAATGATGATATTGAAGTAATCATATATGATGAAATGTTTGGCGGTACTGAAATTGAGTGTGCCGTACATCAAAAAGAACATCCTGAATTTAATTTTAAAGAACGTGTAGAGTTAATGATTGGATGCGAGGTTGAATAATGCCGATAAATAGCAAACAAAAAGGCGCTAGGGGTGAACGCATGTGGCGTGATGTGTGTAGGTCGCATGGGTTCTTTGATATTTGGATTTGCGGTTTCGATTAACGTATTGATTGGATAAGATATAGGCGGTGAAATATCCGCCCTATCATAAGAGGTGAATAAAATGAACGAAGAAAATAAAAATGAATTAAGTATTAGTGAACCTGAATGGCAAGCTAGATTTAGAGGAGAGTATAAGGCGTTAAAAGAACGTTACAACAAACTGCACAGAATGATTGTTAAATATGATGCTGGAACTTTAGATTTTAAACCAACTTGTCCTATAGATTTGTTGCGTAGGCAAAAGGCTACTATGGGAGAGTATCTAAACATACTTGAAATTAGAGCGGAAATTGAAAATATACGTGGTTTAGATGATGATACCCCTAAATTAAAAAGCTATATAGTTGAAACTGGTGCATGTGGGTAACTAAGAGGAAGAAAGGTAAATAGAAAATGGTTAGGAGATATGAGAAAAGGGTTAATGAAATTCAAGCTGTGCAATATAGCGGTACTAATATTATGGAAATAGTCGATTTTGTTGGTGATGTAATTGGTATTGATTGGTATGAAAACGCATCATTAGAAATCACAACAGATAATGAAACGATCGAATGTTTTAAAGGGGATTATGTTGTTAAAGATCATAAAGATAAAATTAAAGTTTATGAGGCAAACGAATTTGAAAAGAATTATAGCGAGGTAGAAGATGATTAATGATAAACAATTTACGGATGAACTATTTAAACGCATGTATGATCTAGGGTATCGAAAAGCAGAAATTGAAAGTGGTGTATTGTTCTTTTTTAACGGTAAAAGGGAGCTTTTAAACTATTTCTTGCCACGTGTAATGGTGGACAGTACGTGCTTTGAGGGAAAAGACCAGTTGATTGATATTGGTGAATATCTAGGTATTGCTGATTGGTCGAAAGTGGCGGTTGATACACCTATATTGATTAAGGATTTTGACAGTAACGATTGGAAAAAACGCTATTTTGCGTACTATAAAGATGAAACTGTATATGCTTGGGAAAGCGGTGCAACATCTTGGAGTGTTGAAAATAATAGAAGAGTAGTACCTTGGAAATATGCAAAATTAGCAGGTGATAGAACATGAATAAATACTTGATTACATTCGAGAGTGGTAATTATGAAAGGACTATGAGCGTAAGTTGGATTTTAGAACATCAAATTAGATGAAAAGGAGAATTAAATAAATGAACGAAAATCAATTTGAACGTGTAACAGGATATGAAGATGCTGATTTACCTGAACGAAAAACAGAATATGCAGCAGGATATGATGTTAAACCTTATGAGACTGGCGTCGTATTACCACATCAAACAAAACTCATTCCTACGGGTATTAAATGCAGATTGAACTATGATGAACATATTCAACTACATTTAAGATCTAGCGTGGGTATTAATAATGATGTCATGCTTGCTAATGGTACAGGTATTATTGATGCAGATTACTACAACAATGATGATAATGAAGGTCATATTATGATACCTATTAGAAACCTAGGTGATACGCCGTTTGAATATAATAAGAACGAAAGATTGGCGCAATTAATTATTATGCCATATCGTATTACGGCTAAGGATAGAACTACAAAGAAACGTACAGGCGGTTTTGGAAGTACTGGTAATAAATAATGGCGATTAAACATAAGAGAATCATTGATAAAAAAATGATTAAAACAATTAGAACAAACCATTGTGAATACTGTGGCAGACTATGTAATATAGAACCACATCATGTATTTTCTCGTGGTAGTGGTGGTGGAGATATCAGAGAAAATCTAATTCAATTATGCAGTCAATGTCATGTCAATACACATGCAGGAAACATGCCTAACAAAGAAACTTGTTTAAAAATTATAGCTAAAAGAGAACATACTGATGCGGAAACAATATACGTAATAAATCGTAAAGCAATGGGATATGACATATAAAAGGGTAATAAATTTATAACGGGAGGTGATGCGGATACATGGATAAAGAACAAGAAAAGAAATATATAAGAAATGCTATTGAATATTTAAAGCCAATAAAATCATGCACCTTAGAAATACAATCAGCCAAAAGAGAATTACAACGATTAAGAAGTGATATTACGTCACTAAGTGCAATAGATTATAGTAAGGATCGTGTATCAGGTGGCGGTATTAAAGAAGGGTTAGAAGCTAGTATAGCTAAGATGTTAGAAAGCGAATCTAAATGCCTTGAGAAAACAAATGCATTGATTCAGTTACGCGAAGATGCAAGAAAACATATTGAGTGCTTACGATGTGTTGAGGGGAAGATAGCATTGATGCAAGAATATGTTAATGGTATGTCATTTAAAGGTGTGGTATCATTTATAGGGTATAGTAAAACACAGGTACAGTCATATAAAAAGGAAGCATTAATTGAATTAGGTCAAGAATTGACCCAAATAGTACCAAACTGACCCAAATAGTACCAAACTGGTATTTAGATATGTGATATTATATATGTGTGAAAATTGCCACTGAGCAATCATTCACCAAATCACTCAAAACAAAATATTAGGCTCGTGTAACCATTCAGTTATACGGGCCTTTTGTTTTGTACACATGATATACCCCCCACCCCCTGGTGCCTATTGAATACACACAACTCACCAATCAATGATTCATGTTTGACCTCTTTGAATATATAACTACACAACCTTAAGATACACTTATACCTTGTGAGTTGTGTGTATTGAGTAGGCAATGAAAGGATGTGAACGGTATGCCTAATGTAAAATGCAATAAGACTGCATGCTTAGATAATCATCATGGAATGTGTGGTGCTAACAAAATAGTAATAAAAGCTAATGGTTATTGTCGTTCATGTTCGCATGCACATCATATGATGAGACATGTGGATAGGGATGAGGCACGGCACCGTCATGAAGATGAGCGCCGTCAGTCTCATCGTAAAAATAAAAAATAAATTTTAAATATTGAATATATTATTTTAAATTTGGATATTTTTTTACGGGTCCTTCTGGCCAAAGCTGATGCCTTGCGGTGGCCGAGACCCCAAAAATTGCCTAGATTTTAATTTTTTTATGACCTTGCTAGTGATACAGGTAATGAAAGGAGGTTGATTGATAAGTGAAAATTACAGATGATTTGAAAACAGCAACGGCCTCTCAGTCGAACCTGGCAAAAGCACTTGGACTCTCGCGTCAACGTGTTTCGCAACTGCTCCAAGAAGGGGTTTTAGCAACGGATGAAAAAAATCAGATTTTGGTTATCAAATCCGTTATTAATTATGTCAAATATAAGGGCCAATCCTCTACTGAAAAGGTAAGCAGTTCAGATGATACGGTATTCGAGGTTGAAAAGACCAAGAATGAACGTGCGAAACGTAAGATTGCGGAGCTGAAACTGGCAAAAATGAATGGCGAAGTGTACTCGGCAGATACGGTAGAACAGGTTATGACAGAAATGCTTGTTAATTTGCGTACACAATTGTTAGGGTTGCCAACTAAATTGGCGCCACAACTACAGAATGTGACAAAAGAGGAAGCATATAACTTGTTAACGCAAGAAATTGAGGATAAATTATCTGAATTAAGTGAATATACGCCGTCATTATTCATGGATAGCGATGAATTAGATGATGATAATGCGCCAAATTAGGCGCTTTTTTAGTGTAAAAAAGGAGGTGATAGCATGAAAACAGCAAAAGAATTGTGGCAATATGTCTCTAAAATGGGTCTAAAACCACTACCAAAAACCAGTGTTAGCCAATGGGCTGACGATTACCGCATGCTATCACAAGGCCTTTCAGCGGAACCAGGACGATGGAAAACGAGTAGAGCACCATATCAAAAGGATATTATGGATGCTTTCACGCAACCTGGTATCAATCGGGTAGTGGTTAAGTCAGCGTCACAGGTCGGGAAGTCGGACATAATGAATAATGTGCTAGGGCGATACGCTCATCTTGACCCATGTGCAGTCATGATGATTCAACCAACTATCGAATTGGCTCAAGATTATTCAAAGTCTCGTATCTCTCCGATGATCCGTGATACAAAAGTGCTTTCACAAGTATTTTATGAGACTAAATCCGAGGACGGTGCAAAAACAAGAGATGGTAAGAACACAATCTTATCCAAATTCTTCCCTGGTGGCCGTCTTATCATGTGTGGGGCGAACAGTCCGGCAGGATTGGCATCGCGTCCTGTACGGGTGTTACTTGCGGACGAAGTTGACCGCTTCCCAGATAGCGCTGGCACAGAAGGTGACCCAGTAGACCTTGCTGCAAAACGTATGACAACATTCTGGAACAGGGTCATGGGGTTATTCTCTACGCCAACAAATGAAGGTAGCTCACGAATCGATGTAGAATATCAAACAGGAACACAAGAAGAGTGGCAACATGAGTGCCCTAATTGTGGTGAGTACCATTTGATACGACATACTGAAATGGAATGTGAGACAGAGGAACATAAGGACGCTAAAGGTCGGAAGATTGTAGTAGTTAGTAATGTGAAATGGCGGTGTCCAGATTGCGGATCTATATTTTCTGAAGACGAAATGCGGAAAGTTCCTCAAAAGTATATATCGAAAAACCCAGCTGCGTTGCATAATGGCATACGCAGTTTTTTTGTAAATGGATTCACGTCTCCGTGGCTAACATGGAATGACATCATGAGGGAATGGCTAGAGGCTAAAGGCGACCCTACTCGTGAAAAGGTAGTCATGAATACGCGTTTCGGTGAATCATACGCACAACAAGGTGCATTCGAAGACTATCAGCAATTCATTAGGCGCCGTGAGAAATATGGCGCAGACCTTCCGGACGGTGTATTACTACTAACTGGTGCCGTAGATACACAAGATAATCGGTTAGAGTATGAAATCACCGGTTGGGGGTACGGCGAAGAATGTTGGGGGATATGTAAGGGCGTTATCCTTGGGGAACCTGATAATAAAGCAACATGGGATGCACTTGATACGGTGCTTGATAAAGTATACCGATTTAAGAACGGCACAGGTCTTAAAGTGGCACGTGCTTTCATTGACTCCGGCGGTCACTACACGTCAAAAGTATATGAATACTGTGAAAAGAACTTCAGTAAGCAACGATTTGCCATCAAAGGTACGGCCGGAACACCTGGTATACCGTTAAATTATAAGATTGGTAAAGCTTCGGGGAGCAAGATTCCACTTGTAATGCTAGGTGTTGACGATGGGAAACAACAGGTAATGAACCGATTGGCCATCGATGAACCTGGAGCTAAGTACTTTCATTTTCCTTTGGATGAAGAATTCCTAGGAACTAGAGGGTACGACGAGCTGTATTTCAAGGGAATTATTTCAGAACATAAGAAAAAAGTTAAACGTAAGGGCGTTATCCATGAAATATGGGAACCTACAGCAGGGGTTCGTAATGAACCATTGGATTTACGTGTATATAACCTAGCCTGTATGAATTCAATCCATCCTGATTGGGATAGATTGGCGGAAGTAGTTAAAGGTGGAGGCCATTCCACTACAACAGTAACTACTCCAAGAAAGAAACCAATGCGGAAACGTGTTCGCAGAGCTAGTAAAGCAGCAGATATTTAGGAGGATGTATGGCAACTAGTTATTCAAGTAAGCCAAGGCTTATTGATGTACGGTTAGAGTGGTATGTCAAAGCCGAGGAAGCAATATTGACCGGCCAAAGCTATACCATCGGAAATCGGACTCTTACAAGGGCAAATTTAGCCGAAGTAAGAAAAATGATTGATGATTTAGTGGCTAGAGGAGCCAAATTACCAGGTATGGACACCGATAATGGACGTGGAAACCGGTCAAAACGGGTAGTTTTTAGAGATTAAGGGGCTAAAATGGCGAGAAAAAACAAGAAATTTAGCGCTAAAATAGGCACTCCGAGGGCTAAAAATAGCGGATATAGTGAGGGTGGAGCCTCTCATAATAACAAATCATTGAAGGGATATAATCCTAGAAAACTTGGGTATAAGGCTGATATTGGCGCAAATCTATCAACTTTGCGTGATAGATCCGCAGATTTAGCCATCAATACGCCAGTCGGAACGGCTGCAATCAATACAAGCACCACTCATACAGTTGGTGCAGGACTCAATGTGTTCCCTAGACCTAAATTCCAAATCTTGGGAATCAGTGCAGAGGAGGCTAGAGCATGGGCTCGTAAGGTTCGCGCAGAGTTTGACTTGTGGGCTGAATCTAAAGACTGTGATATTTACCGCAAGAACAATTTATATGACATGCAAAGCATAGCATATCAAGGATATCTTACTGATGGTGATAGTTTTGCAGTGTTTAGACGTAAGCCAACAACACCAGATATGCCGTATACATTGCGACTTCAATTAATTGAAGGTAATCGTGTAAGTAATCCGCTTACTAGTTCAACATATGCTACAGGCGACCCGACTGGTGTTGAAGCGCTTAACCCAGATAATGGGAACCGCATATTGAATGGTGTAGAAATTGATACTGATGGCGCTATTGTAGCCTACTGGGTATCTAATCAAGTGCCAGGTGAACCAATTACAAGCATGTTAACGACATGGGCAAGAGTTGAAGCATACGGCAAGCGAACAAGTATTCCTAATGTACTGCAAATTAGTAATGATACTAGACCTGAGCAGTACAGAGGGGTGCCTTATTTAGCTCCAGTCATTGAAACACTTAAGCAAGTATATCGTTACACAAATGCAGAGCTTACATCTGCCATTATTAAATCGTATTTCGCATTATTCTTTACTGAAGCCGTTACTAACTCCGGTTCGTTAAATGATATGTTGGCCGATAATGGCGTTGATGATCCAACGGAACCAGTAGTTGATGTATCAGAATACAATTTAGGCCCTGGAACATTAAATGCCTTGCCGAAAGGTGTGGATGTTAAGAGCGTGGATGCATCCAATGCTCAATCTACTTTTGAAGTGTTTAGCACGCAACTAATCAAACAAGTAGGCGCAGCACTTAACCAACCTTACGAAGTACTAATGAAGAACTTCAACTCCTCGTATTCTGCAAGCCGTGCAGCAATGTTACAGGCTTGGGAAGAATATAAACTACGGCGAAAGTGGTTCGCTCGTGACTTCTGTCAACCAATCTATGAGGTATGGCTAATGGAAGCCATAGCGAATGGCCGAATTGAAGCACCTGGTTTCTTTGATGATCCATTAATTCGTAAAGCATGGTGCAATGCTGATTGGTTTGGACCGACTATGTCAATCCTTGACCCTGTTAAGGATATGAATGGTAGTACACTTCGCGTTCAGAATGGAGTTTCCACTCGTGAACGTGAAGCAGCAGAAATGACAGGGACAGACCTTGAAGAAAACATTGCACAACTTGCGTTTGAAAAACAACTTATGGAGAAATATGGCATGGGGCTAGCTGATGCGGTTAATCCTTCCGTTGGCTCTAAATCTAAAGCGAAAGGAGGTGAAGAGGATGAATAAATTCTGGTCTGTTAAGAATTTTGTAAAACAAGATGGTACCGGTCAATCTGAATTGATTTTGTATGGTGATATTTCTGATACTTCTTGGTGGGGTGATGAAATTACACCACGTGAATTTGCAAGTGATTTGGCTAGTTGTAATGGTAATGATCTAACAATGCGCATCAACTCTGGCGGTGGTGATGTATTCGCAGCGCAAGCCATACACAATATGATTAAGACTTATACCGGCAACGTAACGGCACATATTGATGGACTGTGCGCAAGTGCAGCTACGATTATTGCATGCGCTGCCGATAAGGTAATCATGCCAAGCAATGCTTTGTACATGATTCATAACCCATCCGTATATCTAGGCGATAGCTTTGATGCGGACGGCTTAACTAAAATGGCTAACTATTTGGCGAGTGTTAAACAAACAATTGCAAACGTTTATTTGAGCCGTAGCGATGTTTTGACATCTGAACAGGTAAATACACTTATGGATGATGAAACGTGGCTCACAGCGGACGAGGCGAAATCCTACGGCCTAATTGATGAAGTAGATACGGCGATTATTGATAATGCTGTTATGAATAACGGAATGGTTATTGTAAACAAAGTATCTTGCAAGTACTCGGCCAAAAATGAAGCCAAAATCAAACAATTTTTAAAACATAAGGAGAAACCTATGACTGAAAATCAATTCATGGCAAGCTTAAAAGGTTTGCTTGGTATTTCTACAAATGAACCTGCAGAAAATACAGCAGTAACAGCAGAACGCGAACGCGTTGAAGCATTAAATGCGTTAAAAGGCAACAATGAAGTCATCAATCGTTTAGTAGATATGGCTGTTAAGGAAGGTAAAACTGTAGATGAAGTAACACCTTTCATCTCTGCCGTATCTGATATTCCTACAACTGATAACAAAGTAGTCGACCAAATTCGACAATTAGTTATTGATCAAATGGAATCCGGGGCAGATAAAGTGGCACATCAAGGTGCATCTACACCAGAAACCAAAGATGCAGTAGCAAAAGCTAGTGCAGTTGATGAAGTCGTAGCATTTGCGAATGCTAAGAAAGGCGGTAAATAATGGCATATTTCGAACAAGTAAATGGTGTCGCAGCTGATTACCTATTAGGTGGTGGTGGTGTACCTGTATTAACTCAAAATGTAAAAGTAGCAGCTGGCGATTATAAACGTGGCCAAGTGCTTGAAAATAATGCTGGTACATTCCAAAAAATTACAACAACTGGTAAACCTGCAGGTATCGTAGTATCTGATACTACTGCAACTACTGACCACAATGTATTAACTGTATATATCTCCGGTCGCTTTAATCGTGAAGTATTGGTAGTTGACCAATCTTACAAAATTAATGATCATGAAGCGGACTTCAAGGACGCTCACTTATTTTTAACTAGCATTAAATAGGGGGAACTATATAATGGCAATTGATTTTAAAGATACATTTTCCTTGATGCAAGCGGTGGAACGCATGAAAGCGCCGGCAAGTTTCTTGCTTGATACTTTCTTCCCACAAGTTCCAGCAGTTGCAACTTCTAAAAAAATCACAGTAGAAACTCGTAAACGTGGTCGTACATTAGCACCTTTTGTATCTCGTGGTGCATCTGGCGTGAATGTTAAACGTGCCGGCTCTAAAATTGCTTTATATGAAGCACCTATGATGGGCCCTAGTACAGTTATTGACCCAGACCAACTTGACCAACGTGCATTTGCTGAAAATGTTGTATCCACAATGACACCTTCACAACGTTCTTCTCAAATGCAAGCTGAAGATTTGTCTTACTTGCAAGGAACAATTATTAATCGTAAAAACAAAATGGCGGCAGAGCTACTTACTACAGGTAAGTGCAAAATTGAAGGTTATGCGGATGATGGTACAACTGTTTTAACTGATGAAATTGATTTCGAATTTGAACAAGATATTACACCAACTACTGCATGGGACCAAGCTGGTGCTGATATTTATAACGATTTGAAATTGGTATCTGAAAAAATTCAAGAAAACGCAGGTATCGTACCAACTGTGTTGGTAGTAGGTAAAAATGTTGAAAAATACATTCTTGATAATGCGTCTATCAATAAGTGGTTAGCTATTCCTAATCGCGAAAACATATCCATGTTCAGCTTTGCACCTGAATACTTGTCTCCACAAGTTCGATATGTTGGACGTATTATGTCCTTGAATATCGATGTGTACGCATATCTTGAAACATATCAAGACGCTGAAGGCAAAGTAAAAGCCTTTATTGGTGATGATGCAGCTGTATTAGGTGTTCCTGGTCGTGGCCGTCAACAACATGCAGCAGTAACATTGCTTAACGATGATAGCCAATTTACAACATATGCAGGTATTTATGTGCCTAATTACTATGCTAATAAGGGCACACAAGAATTAACGTTGACTGTGTATTCTCGTTGCGTATTGATTCCTGAAACTATCGATGATTGGGCTACTATTAAGACTAAATAGGGGGTAACATACTTATGAAAATCAGAGTATTAAAGGGTTATTTAGCACATGAAGGTGAGATGTATGGCAAAGGCGAAGTAGTCGACATCAAAAAGAAAGCGATTGCGTTGTCTTTACTTGAATCTGATAAGTTTGAATCTGCTGAAGATGATCCTGTTGAAGTACCGGAACCATTGGAAGTCGTTCCAGATGAACCGGAAGAAGAAATGGAATTACCTGAAGTTGATGCGGAAGTTACGGTGAAAAAATAATGCGATTTAGAGATTACCTAGAAAGCGATATTGACGATGTATTCCTCAATGAAGATGAATTCGCCGAAGGGCATAATCTAAATGGCACAGTAGCTAAAGCGGTTATTCAATCGCCAACGGCGAGGGAGTCATTCTTGTCGAATGGCTCTCACGTATCAAATGACGGATTGCATAGGGTGTCTGTATTTGTGCATTGCAAATTAAAGGACATCCCTGAAATTCCATCACAGGGGAACGTATTCCGATTAGATGGTGATGTGTACATCGTTCAAAGTGCAACGGAAGAAGATGGACTTGTGTCTATCGAACTCAGAGCAGAAGCTAGAGGCGGTGTTGACGGATGGTTGAGCTAGAACTTGATAAAAGTGCAGTGAAAACAATTGAAAAAGCACTGGAAACATTAAAAGAAGATAGAGTTCGACGTGTCTGCCAAGCCGCTTCAAAGCGTGCTGCAACGACTGCAAGAAAAGCAGGTACGCAAGCACTACGTAATATCTACGCCATTAAAGGTGTATCGGTTGTAAAGTCCGGTGTATCTATCAATAAACTGAATGACGGCACAGAAATGCGTATCAAAGGTGGTTATACTAGCGCTCAAAAGTACTTCAAAATTAAATCACTTAAGCGAAAGGGTGTGTTTGTATCTATTAAAAAAGGTACAGAAACAAAGGTACCAAATGGCTTTGTTAGTGCATCAGGTATCTTTATGAAACGCCAAGGCAAGGAACGATACCCATTAAAAGGGATATATGGACCAGCCTTACCGCAAATGTTTGGTAATGAAACTGTTATGAATGCCATGCAAAAAGAAGGCATGGAAATGTATGAAAAGCGCCTATATCACGAATTAGAGCGCGCGTTAGGAGGTAACTAATGACACCATTAGACGTATCAGACGGCATTGCTGCCTATCTCATGGATGAGTTGCGCAAGCTAAATGAAACCAGTGATGTTACCGGGAGCACTATTCGAGTATGGAGCGGTTTCTTACCAAGGGTGGATAATAATGCGGACTTGAGCAAGTTATGCCCTGCAGTAGTAGTACGTCCGTACTCTGTTAATGATGCAGATAGTTCGACTGTAGGGATTACAGTATTGGTTACTACATTTGACGAGGCCTTAACAAAAGGCCATGTCGGACTATATCACCTCTTAGAGGTAGTGCGTGAGCGGTTACTATCTGATAATCCTGTCGCACTTAAATATGAAATTAAGGAGAATACAGTTAATACAACAATTCCTGATGATCAACCATATCCTCAATGGGTTGGATATCTTGAATTCGAAGTGTATATTCCTGTTATTCGTAGAAATCTAAATAAGATATTTACGGATAATAAAGTAATTGAATAGGAGACAACGATGAACCCTGTTGTATATGTTGGGCCTTCGTTCCGCAGTAGCCGGCTAAATCAATTCATGGTATTTAGCGACGGTGCACCACTGCCGGAAGCGGAAGACCCTATTTTTATGCATTTATTCGTGCCTTTAGATGAACTCAATCAAGCAATGATTGATGTGAGAACACAAGGCACACAATTAAATGTATTCTATGTAAACGCATTGAAGAATTATAAAGGAGTGAAGTAAATGGCCTTTTATCATGGCGTCAAAACAAGTGAGCAAGCTACCTCTGTAATTGCTCCTGTCCAAACTACTGCCGGCCTTCCAATTGTGTTCGGTACTGCACCAGTACACCTTACAGAAGACCCTAGCGCAGTAGTTAATAAGCCAATAATCTGTTACAGCTGGGAAGAAGCTGTTCAACAACTTGGCTATTCTGAAGATTGGACACATTTTACATTGTGTGAAGCAATGTATGCGCAATTTAAGTTATATGGTGTAGCTCCAATCGTATTTGTTAACGTATTGGATCCTACAAAGCATAAGAAATCCACTACAACAACTGCTACATTGGCAGAAAAGAAATGCATTGTAAAAGCAGCAGTATTGCTCAATACCTTGCAAGTATCTAGTGGTGGTCAAACAGGTGTGGCCAATACAGATTACACGGCAGCATTTGATGACAAAAATCAATTGGTCATCTCTGTTATCAAAGGTGGTAAGTTCGATACAGCGGCTACATTAAATCTCATATATGATGAACTCGATGTAGAAAACTTCGATTATAAAAATGTAATCGGTGGTGTGGATAGTAACGAAAAAGCAACAGGTTTTGAATTGATTGATACAATTTATCATCATTTTGGTATTGTACCTGGTCTTATTGCTGCGCCTGGATTCTCTCAAAATCCTACAGTCGCTTCTGTAATGAAAGCAAAATCTCGTGTTATCAACAACTTATTTGGTGCGACTACTTTGGTAGATATTGATACTACACAAGTTGTTAAATACACAGATGCTTACGAATGGAAGAAAGGTAATAGCTATACAGGTGAATCTGAAGTCGTATGTTGGCCAATGGTCCGCAATGGCGATTACATGTTCCATATGTCTACACACATCATGGGTATTATTGGTAAATGCGATGCATCTAATAGTGATATCCCTACGCTATCCCCTTCCAATAAATCCATGAACATCACAGGATTGTGCCTAGCTAATGGCAAAGAAGTAATGCTTACACATTCTCAAGCTAACTTATTGAACTCTCAAGGTATTATGACGGCTGTAAATATAAATGGTTGGGTATCTTGGGGCAACTATACAGGTGCATATCCTGGCACGACTGATGTTAAGGATACATTTATTTGTGTACGTCGTTTCAATGATTGGGATGACCAAACATTCATCTTAACGTATTGGCAAAAAGTAGATATGCCTATCTTGCCACGTAACATCAAGACAATTCTTGATAGTGAAACAATCCGTCTTAACGGTCTTACTTCTCGTGGATTTATCTTGGGCGGTCGCATTGAATTTAAAGAAGCAGAAAACCCTACAACAGATTTGTTGAATGGTATTATTCGCTTCCACAAATACCGTACACCTCCAATTCCAGCGCAAGAAATTGAAAGCATTTCTGAATATGATGTTTCCTATTTCAAAACGCTATTTCAAACAGTATAGAAAGGAGTAATAAATAATGGCATCTATCAATCAAGTGCCGGAAGTACTTAATGACTTCCGTGTATATGAAGAAGGCTCTGACAACTGTTTAGGTGTTGCCAAAGTGGAATTACCTAGTGAATCTGTAATGACTCAAACTGTAAAAGGTGTTGGTATTGCAGGCGAAGTAGAAGCGCCAGTTATTGGACACTACTCCTCTATGGAAACTAAACTTACATGGAACACTCCAACAGAAACTACACACCGACTTACAGGTGGCCGTGGCGTACGCTTAGAAGTACGTGGTGCTATCCAATGTTGGGATAGTGGTAAAGATAAATATGTAATCGTGCCTACACGCGCCGTTATTCGTGGACGTGCTAAATCTAAAGAAAATGGCACCTATGAATCTGGCAATACTATTGATGCAACGAACACAATCGAAACTACATACTTGAAACTAGAACAAGATGGCAAGGTAGTTCGTGAAATCGATAAATATGCCTATAAAGATTCTATTTCTGACGGTACGGATTTCCTTGGTGATGTTCGTGCTGCACTCGGTATTTAGTCTGTAGAAAGGACGATCACTAATGAGTAAACATAACACTATGAACGAAACACATGAACAAACGGGTATTGAATTAGTAAAAGCTGGTCATTCCTTACAATTTGAAGGAATCAGCGGTTATACATTAATTAAATGCGAAAAGTCCGCAAAGAATGAAGATAGAACTATTACAGTTCCTGCTTTATCCATGACATATCAAGCGCATGTAGCAGCCGCTGCATGTGGATGTAAAGTGGATGATATTTATAGTCTTCCGGCTGCCGATTTCACTAGAGTGTGCTTAGAGGTACAGAATTTTTTGCTCAATTCCGAAAAATAACAGACCTAGAACGGTATTTCACCGAGTGTGCAATTACGTGTAGTAAATACACTAGCACACCAATGGATTACTTCATTCGAGAGCTAGACGTGGATGAGTTCATAGTCCACGTTCAGCTCATTAGTGATGGTATCGAGCGTGAGAATAAAGCAATGAAAGGGAGAAAATAATGGCCAATAAAGTCTTAGAAATGGCGATTGCCATTAAAGGTAAACTCGATGGCGGGTTATCCTCCTCCGTATCAAAAGCATCTCAGGAACTCAACAAATTATCTAATGCAATCAAGGATCAACAGGCACAATATAGAAAACTACAGGCTATATCGCAAAAGACTGGTAACGCTAGTGACAGGAATGCAGCAATTGCAGCCGAGCAAAAGCTAAATTCTATGTTGCAACGACAAGCCCAGTTGCGGTCTAATATCGCAAGTCAGACAGCGCATCAAAATGCAATCAGTAAAATGGGCGGTGCAAGTCCTTTAGCAGGTGCTGCATCAGCTGCGCAAGGTGCTAGTGCTGCAGTAAGTGGTATTACAGGTAAGCTTGCAAGTTTTGCTATGGTTGCCGCCGGTGGGTTTGGTATTGGTGCCATTATAGATAATGTAGTTAATGCCGGTGAAGCACTCTATCAATTGTCCAATAAACTACATATGACAACTGCTGAAACATCGCAATTTAAGAAGATTATGACGTTAAGTGGTGTCGATGTAGAAGCGGCGGCTAAGTCATTCGCTAAAATGGATAAGACTTTAGCCGGTGGCGGTAAAAGTGCAGAAGCATTGCAAGGATACCTCAGTCAATTTGGTGTATCCTTGACCGATGCCAATGGCAAGTTATTGCCTATGAATCAACAGTTGGATGCAATGGCTAAAGGCTACCAAAATGCAGTGGCGCAAGGACGTGGCCAAGAATTCATGCTTGAAACATTAGGGGCCAAAGGAATGGAGCTTACTAAAGTATTTGAGAATTACGCAGATGCACAAGCAGCTGCGTCACAAATCAAAGGTGTTGGCATAGATCCTAAATCACTCCATGAAATATGGCTTCAAATGAACATCTTGAAAGCAGAAGCTACGCAAGTTGCATTGGGTTTGGCACAGGCCTTCATACCAATTGCTCAGCAAATATTACCGGCACTGATACCGGTATTACAAGCTGTTGTAACTTTCATGAAGGATAATAAGGAATCTATTGCCGCTGTAGTAACTAATGGATTGAAATTAGCCTTACTATATGGAACGGCTACAAAACTGGCATCAGGTATTACTACAATTACTACGGCATTTAAAGGTGTAGAAACGGCAATGGGTGCGTTCAAAGCAGCGAGTGCTTTAATAGGTGGCCCATGGGTAATTGCTATTATGGCGATTATTGCAGTTATATACTTATTAGTAACTAACTGGGATACTATTTGTGCTACATTAACATCTGTTTGGGATAGTGTATGTTCTGGATTGAGTTCAATATGGGATAGCGTGTGTTCTGCTTTAAGTTCCGCATGGAGCGCCATTATATCTGGTATTATGACAGTAATTAATGGGTTTTTATCATTAGGCCTTAGCGTATTTAATGCGTTGAAAGCGGCAATCATTGCTTATGTAAATCTATGGTTAAATCTACCAACATATATTGGTATGGCTGTAGGATTTATTATAGGTATTATTATGCGATTGCCTGAGATTGCGGTACAAGTTGGTACTGCTGTTATATCTGCCGTTGTATCATTCGCCACTGAATGTTATAACTTTGCAGTCACTACCTTTAGTGCCATGGTCGATGATATTTATAACTTCTTAATCAATTTACCTATGTACATGATCACTTTGGGCGCTGAATTCGTAGCGGCGGTTATTTCGTTTGCCTCTGAGGCATATGCTACAGCTACATCGTGGATTAGTAGTTTGGTTAATGATGTTATTAATTTCATTATGAATTTACCAAGTGCATGTGCTGATGCGGGAGCCGGTTTCGTAGCTGCCGCAGGCCAATGGGCAAGTGATGCATATAATGCAGTAATGGATTGGATTAAACAAATTCCTAGTGCTGTATCTAATGCAATTGCTGGTGCATGGGATAGTATTAAGGCTCAATTTAGTGGTGGATTTACTGTAGGTGTTCAAGCTGCAGGCGGTAATGCGTATGCTAATGGTGGTGTTATTACATCTCCGGAAGTTGCATTGATTGGGGAGGCTGGATATCCTGAAGTAATTGTACCTATTGATGGTAGTGCAAATGCTATGAATTTATGGCAAACGGCCGGACGGATGTTAGGTGTAAGTGGTGCGCAGTCAGCTGTAGCACCTACAGTATCATTAGCACCTAGCGTACCTGTAACATCCTCATCTAGTCATAGTGGTGCACCTGTACAAATTACATTCGCACCAGTTATTAACGCTGGTAATGGTTCTTCAACAGATGATATTATGTCAGCATTAGACGCTAAAATGCGTGAATTTGAACAAATGATGCGTAGCTATACCGCCGGACAACGGAGGTTGAGTTATGACTAACTATACAACAATACAAGGGGATATGTGGGATTTAATCGCTTATAAAGTGTACGGTAATGAACGATACATCAATCTATTGTTAGAAGCCAATCAAAAGCACCGTAATACGGCGATATTTTCCGCTGGTGTTGTGTTGACATGCCCAGATGTCCCTGCTGATTCCCTACCTGAATTCTTACCACCATGGAGGCGATAGTATATGAGCTTACAAAAGAGCCTAGCTAAGGTCCAAAAATGGAAGAAAGACTTAACACCACAAACGAAATTAGCACGGCGGGCATGGTGTACGATTGGGTACCAACATTGGGGGAGTAAGGAGTCAAAGGACATCACAGACGATATTAGTAAGTACCTTCTTGATGTAACTTTCACAGATAACCTTTCAGGGACTGTAGATGATGTGGCTATCTCATTAGAGGATAGGGGCCGTCTATGGGTCGGTGATTGGTATCCTGTGAAAGGATCATTACTAGAAGTCGCTATTAATACAGTAGCATGGGAGAAATTAGGGGATGAACAATTTACATTACCAATCGGCAAATTTGAAATTGATGAATTCGAGGGAAGTAGTCTTCCTGATGTAGTCAAAATCAAAGGTGTCGCTATTATCGGTAGTACTGACTTACGGGAAAAAAAGAAAGACAAATCGTGGAAAGCCACAACGCTGAAAGCGATTGCTACCGAAAAGGCAAAAGATAATAAGTTAAAGCTAGTATGGGATGCTGATTTTGACCCACCGTTAAAAGATGCCTCTCAAAGTGCTGAATCAGACCTCGCATTCTTGCAGAAACTATGCAATGATGCGGGGTTTTCTCTTAAAGTATCCACTGAACAGTTGATTATATTCGATGATTACAAATACGAAAATGTGAAGCCTAAAGTTATAATTCGTAGACCAGGTGGCCAGTATCAACCTGTACAGACTAAAGAAGGTGAACAACCGCCTTTGATTATTACTAGGGCGTTATCTTATTCATATAAAAGTAAAACTCGTGAGGTATATCGTGCATGTCATGTGAAATACACCAATAAGGATAAGAAAACTGTGATTGAGGATACGTTTGAAGATCCTGACCGTAAGGGCCATACGTACCTTGCTGTATTAGAGGTTAATGAGCAGGTAAAAGACAAAGCAGAGGCAAAGAGATTGGCTAAAAAGAAGCTAAGAGAAGCCAACAAGGAAGCCGATACAATGTCTTTTAGTTTCCCTGGTAATCCTCTTATTATGGCATCGGTTACGGTTAAACTCGAAGGATTTGGGGTATTCGATGGTAATTATTTAATTACGAAAGCAACGCATACATTAGGGGCCAATTATTCAACGTCGATTGATGTAAGGAGGTGTTTAAATGGCTACTGATATATTATCTGCATTAGCAGATATGATATTCATTGGAAATGTTTCAAGTACAATTCCTGAAGAAGGTAAAGCCGTTGTTACGCGCCTTGATAGAGAAGGTGTTGTTACGGCGCCATTATCTGTCATTAATCGAGGTGCAGCACATGATAAGGACTATTGGATGCCGGCTATTGATGACCAGGTATTGTGTATTATGTTACCTAATCGGTCCGGTCGTGGTTTTTCTGATGGATTCATTATTGGCACATTCTTTAGTAGTGCGGATCCAACTCCAGATGGTGCGGATAATGGTAAACGTGTGCTCACTGTTCCTGGAGATATGACTATTAGTGTTGGTGGCACGCTATCTATCAATTCAAGTGGTGGCGATGTGGTGGTCAATGGTATTTCCTTAGTTCATCATGTGCATGGTGGTGTAGAGTCTGGCGGTTCTACAACATCAGGGCCAGTTTAGGAGGTATAGATGTATATCGGTTATTTAGCGGATATAGTATTCTATACCGCATTAGACAATGTGCTTACTGTATCTGATGTAACGCGTTCAGGCAGTGCTAGATGGGAAAAGCATAATTTGATGCTAGAAAAGCCGGTTAAACAATTTAGTGGGCCGGATGTAGAACAAATAACATGTAAAATTCTTATTTCTTCATCGCTTGGACAATCTCCAGATAGTACTGTTAAGAAGTTACGAAATTATCGAGATACAGGAGCTGTATTGCCATTTATTATCGGTGGTAAGCCTGTTAGTCAAAACTACTTTGTCATCATGTCTATAAGCGAAGATAGTCTATTTACGGATGCATATGGGAAGACCCAATCTATTGAAGTATCGCTAACTCTTGAGGAATACCCAGACAAGAACACTGTAGAAGAAAAGTCCATGCTTAATCAATATGGTCAGAAGTTCAATAAAGTTAATACGATATTGAGGAGGTTTTAGCCATGTCAGCAACGTATGAAATTAAACCAGTTACGGACAATAGGATATCGCTAATACCTGAAAGTGAAGTCGCTGAGATTTTGCAGAATGTGCAAACGATTATTTCTACTGTTCGTGGTAGTGTGCCACTAGATAGGGAGTTTGGTATTGATGGTCGCATTATTGATATGCCTATTCATCAAGCACAAGCGCATCTATCTAATGACATATTCCAACAAATTAAACGGTACGAACCACGTGCCAAAATTAGTGATATATCATTTACCGCCACACAAAATGGGGCGTTGATTCCGAAAGTGATGGTGACTGTATGAGATTATCTGATTTACCTAATGTTGAATTTTTTAATACTGATAAAGAATACGTTCAACAGAAGGTATTTGATATTTACACAACAATAACAGGGCGAACCTTGGGAGAGGGCGACCCTGTTACTTTATTTTTAAATGTAATTTCGGAAATTATTATCCGATTATTGAATGATGCAAATTATGCAGCTAAACAAAATCTATTAGCCTATGCAGAAGGTGATAACTTGGACCACGTTGGAGCGGTTCCTGCTGCCGTTGAGCGACTACAGGCAACAAAAGCGACTACGACTATCCAAGCTACATTGTCAGCAGTGCGTACGAATTCTGTTATTATTCCAAAAGGTACAAGAATATCCACAGAAGGTGGCGAATATTTTGCTACTGTTGAGGATTTGGTAATTCTACCAGGTCAACTCAATGGATCCATAAAAGCAGAAGCACAACGTAGAGGCGCGCAAGGTAATGGGTTTAAACCAGGTGAAATAAGTACAATTATTGACCCTATAGCGTATGTGGATACGATGAGTAACACTACATTATCTGAAGGTGGTTCCGATACAGAAGATGATGAAGCCTATCGTGAACGTATTCATGAGGCTCCTGAATCATTCTCCGTGGCAGGTCCTGAAGGTGCCTATGAGTATTTTACAAAATCTGCATCACACCTCGTGGCCGATGTAGGTGTATCCTCTCCACATCCTGGGGAAGTTAATATCTATCCATTACTATCTGGCGGTGGTATTCCAGGGCAAGAATTACTTAAGACTATTACGGATTATTTGTCTGATAAGAAACGTAGACCGTTAACAGATAAGTTAACTGTATTAGCCCCTACTACTACGCAATATAACATCGATGCTAAGTACTACATTGAAAAAGGCGCCGATGCAACAGTAGTAAAAGCTAAGGCAGATAAAGCCGTCAATGACTATGTAATTTGGCAAAAATCTAAATTAGGCCGTGATATAGTGCCTAGTCGACTGGTGCAAATGCTCATGGATGTATCTGGTATTAAACGCGTTGAAGTGACTGCTCCTGTATTTACTCAGATTGCAGAACAAAGCGGTGTGGCAGTAGCTAATACAATCGCCGTAGTATTTGCAGGAAGCGAGGAAGAATGATACGTGATAGTAAGTATACAAGCGCAGAACATCTTCCCTCCTCAATCGATAGGGAGCCAATTAAAGCCCTTGCTAAAACGTGGGATGATACGCTAGCCGAATTAATGAATACAAATACGCTGCTATTGTGGTCATCTATTGATACTGAATCAGAGAGTGTCATTGATCATTTAGCGTATCAATTACATGTAGATGATTACGATAGTGGATTACCAATAGCAACTAAGCGTGAGTTGGTGAAGAATTCAATTGATATTCACCGCCATAAAGGTACACCATACGCAGTCGAAAAGGCTGTGCAGACTATATATTCTGATTCGAAAATTGCAGAATGGTTCGAATATGGTGGTAAGCCTTATTATTTCAAGGTCTCACTTATTACGGCACCATTAACTGGTAAATCGGACATTGCTAAGCTTGTGCGTGCTATCAATACGGCCAAGAATGTACGATCCTGGTTAGATGGTATTGAATTCATTCGACGAATTAACTTCAATAAGTATTTTGCCGGATGGTGCGGTGTGTCTAAAAAGGTGAATATCAAGTGTGATTTTACGAATGCATGGCGCATTAATTTGAATACACATGTAACGTCGTACACTGTTGAATCAAAGAAAACGAAGATTAATGTAGCGCTAGATAATAGCGTTAGATAGGAGGAATATATGGCAGAATGGTCAAATGTAACCATGACGGATGTTGGTGCTAATTTGCAAGCAAAAGTAAATGCAGGCAAGACTAAACTGACATTTACGAAAATCAAAGTCGGTAGTGGTATTAATGCAACGAATCCATTGGCATTAACTGATGTAATCTCCTCTAAATGGGAGACTACTAATTTCGTAGTTAAACAAGAAGGTAAAATTGTAAGCGTAGATACCTTTATAACTAATACTGGTATACATGAAGCTTTCCGAATGTCTGAAATTGGGTTATTTGCACAAGATCCTGATAAAGGCGAAATATTGTATGCATACCTTACGGACCCTGAACCGGACAGAATGCCGGCAGAAGGCGGTTCGGTAGTTGTATCTCAAGAATTAACCATCGGAATGGTATTTAGTAATACGGGGAATGTATCGCTAACTGTTAACATGGGCGCGTTGGTAACACATGAGCAGTTAACAGAAGCAGTTAAACAACATAATGATGATGCAAATGCACATGGTGGGTTACTTCAGAATTTAAAGACTCAATTATCCACTCATAATACTGATGTTTTATCTCATCCAGCGATTACGAATATGATTGCAAGAATCCTTGGTGCGACTAACTGGCAAGAAAATCCAGTTGCTACATTGAAGGATATAAAAAATCTTCTTGGAATGGGCGGCATCGTGGCCCAAAGGCTTGAGGAGAATGGGTTTGTTAAATTTGCCAATGGATTCACTATCCAATGGGGATATAAAACAGATAATCTATCAACATATCGTCAATTCGCTATTAGCTTATTATTACCATATAGTTCTAAATACATTCCTGTGGTAGTTCCAGAATATTTAGGAAATCCTACATACGATAGTAATTTAGATAGAAGTACTGCTATTAGCAGAGTTGATAAAACACTGACTTCGTTTAAAGCTTGTGTTGATGACAGATGTACAGGCCTATATTGGGTTACAGTAGGTTCATAACCAATGGGGACAATTCAAAGAAAATCAAACGACTGTATCCTATCTGATTTCTTACATAGAAATATTTGGCACTGTAACTATGATGAAAGATGAGCCTAAACGCTTATATGAAGCTAGTATTCGAGCAAATAACATTACCATTACTGGATTTGAATTACACAGCGGTTATGTTGGTAATCATATTGCAAAAGCTATAAATAATGGTTTTTGGATAAACATAGGGCGCACATAACCAATGGGGAAGTATATTAGATGGAAAACATAGCAACAGGATTATTTCTGTTTCACTATTACTCCCATTTGTTGGTAAGTATATTGTTGTACCTACAGGTGAATCTAACGATACGAATTGGAATGACGCATTAGATCACCCATGTACTATAACTCTTAAAACATCAACATCATTTAAAGTGCAAATAGATGATTATACAACAGGTATTAGCTGGATAGGAGTAGGAAAATGTTAGCCAATGGGGATACAAGAAAAGCGTATACGTGTATGATGGAACTACTTATCCTATTACATTTCCTACAGCTTTTGATAATACATGCAGTGGCGTTTGGCCATCTATAGAACATAAAACAGCAGTAGGAGGTAATGAGGTGTTCTATCATACTAATAAAAGCACAGCAGGATTCACTCTTGTTGCTGATGCTAGTCATGCACCTTATACTCTTGATGGTGTAGTCTATTTAGCGATTGGAAATTAAACTGTAACACCAAACGAAAATACGCTGCATTTGACATCTGGATATACAAAGGCATCATCATTTTCAAGGCGAATTCTAAAATTTAATAAGGTATATTCTAGTATTAAATTCCAATTCTTCCGTGGTACATTTTGATACTCCGCCTTGGCGAAAAAGCAGGTAGAATAAGGAAGTATCCAACTATGGAGTTGTCCATCTTCGCCGCTTACTCCCCATTGGATGTATTGCAGTTAAGATTTTCCAAGAGCAATATAATAATGTTCAAACTTTGCAAATTCGATTTTGTCTAAGCTAAGACGGACAGCATTATCAAAGTTGCTAGAAGAACGCTCAGTTGCAGATTCTTGTATTGTACCAACTCCTACATATACCTCTGTAAAAGCTATTGGAAATTGTGTGGGTGATGTATACCACATATCAAGACGGCCCCTTTTAACTATTCCCCATTGGTTCTATGGCAATAACTCAATGGCCTTTCGTAACTCACGCAATTCTTTATGTGTGTAGACCTTGGTTGTAATATCACCGTGTTTATGCCCAAGAATAGCACGAGTTGCAGTAGGTGATGCGCCATATTTATCTAATAGGGTAGCTACTGTATGGCGGCAGTCATGAGTTGAATGGGAACAGTTGATTGAAGTCATTACTAATTTAAATTGCTTACTGAATCGAGCATAAGAAATAGGTACTATGTTATCTAATGAATTGTGATACAGGGTTGTAACTATTGGCAATATTCGACTATGAATAGGAATTAGACGATTACGGCCAGCCTCAGTTTTAGATTGACGTACGATTAAGCATTTAGTACGGAGGTTAATATCATTTTTGCGAAGTGATAGCAATTCGCCACAACGCATTCCAGTATATAGAAGAATTAAAATTCCATATGTATCGGTAGTATTAAGGCTCCACAATCGATTAATCTGTTGGCGAGTAAATGGCCGGTGAGGATACACACTGACATCATGCCCAAGATTGAGGAAAGGGGTGTAATCCTTAATATCAATATCATTAACAATTGCATACTTAGACAGTAATGAGAGTAATGTACGTACTTTCTTGGTAGAAGCATAGGAAAGACCGTTATCTCTCATGCTGTCAATAATGCATTGCATATCAGAGTATTTGATTAAGTTAATAGGAATATTAGCGATTGATTGAATATGATCATAGGCAATGCGATATGATTCAATGGCTGATTTACTCACGATTCCGACGCGAGTAGGCAGCCATTTTTGGTATAAACTTTTAAATGTTTCGACACATGCACTTTTTCGGTGCATGCGAAGATACACATTTCTTGGGTAGTGCTTAACAGTACTATTCATATGTTCCTCCTTATTAATAACGAAAGGATAAAAAATGAATAATTATATCCACGTACTTGATGCGAACGGCAAACGCATTACATCAATTGTAGATAATATGTTAGCACCTGTAGGTGAAGCAGCATTATTAGAACAAGCTAAAACTCAATATCCGGATGCAAATGAATACATATATGGTGATGATACTATGTTAGATGCATTTCTTGATGGTAAAGCATATGTTAATGGTGCATTTGTTGATATTCCTGTAGAGGTTCAGGAAAAGACAAAAGCTGAAAAGATAGCTGAAATTAAAGCTTACTATGATAAACGCTTTGAAACACTAGAACAAATGGTGCTACGTAGACGATTAATCAATGGTGATATTTCTGATTTACAAGAACAGTACAAGAAATTGAATATGGAAATGTTAGCAAAAATTAAGACGGTGAAATAATAATGGAAGTAAAAAGCGATATTCCTGTAATGAAATTTTGTGAGTGGTGCTACTCAACATTAAACGAAGATGGAACTTGCCCTACAGAAGGGTGTATCCACAATGAATTAATGGAGTTAGACGAAAGCACAGAGGGTGAGTAATGTGGACATGGCAAATAGAACTGAATGATATTCTAACTACATTATCAATCGTAGCAATTATAGGCGGTGCAAGTTATCGCATTTTAATTGTGCCTATTCTGACACGTATCAGCGATGAACGGTTGCAAGATAACTTGATTTTTACTGAGAGAATGAACACGTTAAACGAAACGCTTTTAGAATTAAAGGAAGAAATCAAATTATCTAGGGTGCAACGTACAAAGGCTTATACGGAACACGTGAAATTAACAGCACGTGTTGATGGAATAGAAAATAGAGTTGATGAGTTAAGAGGTGATTTCCATGAATTTACCGCAAAATCTCATTAATTCAATCAAAAAATCATACCAATCTGTAAGGGTGGCTAACTTTCATCCTACAGGAATTCTTGCTACAAGGGTACTAGTACTAACCATGCTAGTACCTATTTTGTTGGTTGTAGTTGAGTATATTATGGTGTTCATTCAAGGGTATGTATCCGATGATATGAATAAGTTAATTAATGTGGGGATAAACATTATAGATCATATATTCATTCCGTCAGTATTAACCGCATTAGTTGGGTTTCTTGCCTTGTGGATAGATAAGGATGGAAATGGAATACCAGATAAATTAGAAGAACCGCCTAAATTACCACCACTACCTAACATGACAGAAAGGAGTGATAAGAATGAAAAAAGGATTTGATATTTCAGCATGGCAAGAGAACGAAAATGGAACACCTTATTATGATGAGTGCCACATGCAACAAGCCAAAGAAGAAGGCAATGAATTTGTAATCATTAAATTAGGTGAAAACTACAACGTTGATGAATTCTTTGAACAACATATAAATGCAGCATTAAATGCAGGCCTTGAAGTTGGTACATATTATTTTAGCCATGCTTACGATGAGGCAACAGCAGTACAAGAGGCGGAATGGGTGATTAACACGCTCAATAGCTATGGATATACTGATTACCATATGCAAGCTGGTATTTGGTATGACTACGAGGAGCATCGCCAATTACGTAATATGATTAATGCTGGTGCTTTAACTAGCCAAGGAATGACTAATTGTATTAGTCGATTTGTAAACACATTATGGAGTGCAGGGTTTCAAAATGTAGGTGTGTATAGCGGATATTCTCTATTGTGGGATGAAACATATGCATATACTCAAATGCCAAGCGTTCCTGTATGGTGTGCACAATATGATTCACAATGTGATTATCCAAACATCAGAATATGGCAATATAGCGATTGCGGAATGGTAGCTGACAAAGAAGTTGATGTCAACTATATGTATGATTAGGAGGAAGTATGAATGACAAAATCAAAAACTTTATTCACGCTCATTACATCTCTGTTCCTATTTGTATTGTCCTTTGTATCATTGCCTGTATATGGTTCTACGCCGACAGAGCAAGTAATATTGACACGACAGGAATACAACGAGCTAATGATGAAGTTCGAAACGCTCAACAATACAATCAACGAGCAATTGAAGATAATAGACGAGTTAGAACAGCAATTGAATGTAGCACAGATGTCAACGAGCGAATCGAAACAAGAATTAATAGAATCGATGAACTTAATCAAAGAACAGAGGGAGCAATTACTAATAGCCAAGAATACATTAGAGCAGCAAGAGAAAACGCTATCAATGCAAAACGAATCGTTGGCGAAGGTGAACGCATACTTAGAAATGCAGATGAGAGAACTCAAAAGAATCAAGATGCAACAAAGGAACAGTAAAATACTAAACATATTATTAGGTGGAACAGTTGTTTATTTAGTTGCAAAAAATTGAGGTGATCCATATATCTCCATAGCGTGTAATGGTGGATGCACGCAACTATAAATAAAAGAGTCTACTAACTTAGAAAATATCTAGGTTGGTAGGCTCTATTTTTGTTTGTAAAAGTATAAATAAATGCTTGTATATAACACGGAAACGTGTTATAATATAGACATAGGGAAGGAGGTGAAGCCGTTGAAGAAGTTAAGGAAGATAATAAAAAAGTGGCTACCGATAATAACCGCGTTTATCCAACTTGCAATCGCGATAATACAGTTATTAAATCAGTAACCACAGGGGCTCGAAAGAGCCCCAATCTTCCTAACTATTATAACAATGGCGAGCATATGATTTCAAGATTAACTTTAATAATTAGCATTATTGCCTTTGTCTTATCCGTTTATAATCTATTAGTAATATTAGGAGTACTGTAATGAAACTAGATGATGTAATGACTACACAAGAGGCTGGTGAAAGATGGTATGTACCAGCTGATTCTATTAAGCAATGCTGCTTAAAGAGATATGCAAACAAACAGTTTACCGATGATGAAGCTAGAAAATCGGGTAAAAATTGGCTTGTAACTCGTCAAGGCATGGAACGATTATATGGCAAAGAAGAAAAAACCATACAAAATCTAACTAATATTAAAATATGTTTACTTAGGATAGAAGATATTATACATGGGGTTAAAAGTGTAGAAGAATTAGTATGCAATGAATTACTTGATAACATATACAAACAATTGCATTGTTACAAAATTCCAGAAGAGATTGCAGATATTTCTGACTTGAAATTACGGATAGAAAAGAAAGATAGTTTCACAAATATAGAAAAGATAGTTAAAAACTGTTGCAATTGGATTACAGATGAATTAGGTGGTGCACATAGGACTAATTATTAATTTTAGATATATAAAGACAAAGATTTCTTTTTTCATATGAGGATTGGAAAAAGCCACTGCAGATAATGCGGTGGCTCTTTTTATGAAGTTTTAGTGGCTGAAAATTAAGCCACTAAATTTTATTAGTGGAAAATTCCACGAATGAATTTTAGTTTAAGAAAAATTTATTTGACATATGTAGCTACATAAATTATATTATAAATGTAGCAACAAAAGTGAGGTGATGAAATGAGTGCTGCAAAAATGGGTAGACCTACGGATAATCCGAAAGACACAATGCTACGCATAAGAGTTGATAAAGACACATTAATGATGTTAGATGAATGTGCAAAAGCTAATGACACAACTCGTTCTGATGCGGTTAGATTGTCTATACGGTCTATGTATAATGAAATAAAAAAATAGAGTAGTGCACCTGTGGAAAGTTTCACTACCCTATTTGACCGGAGAACAATGTTCTCTATGAAATATTATATCATGAGTGCATTGTTCCTTTAAAGACTAAGGAGCTAAAATCATGAAACAATTAGTAGTGATCAATAATAACCAAATTGTAGTATCCAGTAAAGATTTAGCAGAACATTTTGGGAAAGCACATAAAGATGTATTGGAAAATATCCGTAATATTTTAGTGGCGGAAAATTCCGCCACTAAATTTTTCCAAGAAACATCTAGTGTTTATCGAGGGCAACATTTTCCGTTTTACTTAATGAATCGTGATGGCTTTTCACTACTTGCCATGGGCTTTACAGGAAAGAAAGCATTACAATGGAAGTTAAAATATATTGAAGCTTTCAACGAAATGGAAGAAACATTAAAACAAGGCTATTTAGAAGAGCCTGTAAATCCAAACGAACTACATTGTAAGACATATAAAGGTGTACCTGTTATAACCATTGGTGATTTTGCAGAAATAGTAAAAAGAAATAGAACAAGTATTCTATGGCATTTAAAAGATAAAGGCTTGCCATATCAACTATTGGAAAAGGAAGAAGTAACTGCCTATAAGAATGAAAACAATATTCCTATGCATAGTGCTATTTCTAAATTAATTGTATTCACAGAAGCTACGGCATACAAACTAACTTGTATTATGTACAATAATGTAGATCCTATTAATTTAACAATTGCTAAATACTTTAATAGGCAACCTGTAGCACCAGTTAAGTCTGTAGTGGCAATTGAAGAAAAAAATAGGAATTGATTATGATAGTGTTAAAGAGTACATAGAGGAAATGGAAACAAACATATCTCTAATGAGAGGTATGGTAAAACATTTAACAGAGTTTAAACGTACAAGAGAAGAACACAAATATCAAATGAAACTAATTCGTGAAATAGGATTTAACATATTTGATGGCACAGGGGACTTAGAAAAAGCGGTTAATACTTGCATCCAATAAAAGAAAAATAACATTTGCCCCTTATTTGCCCCTTTTTAAAATGTAGAGTTTAAATAATATAGTAGTGGTGCGGAGTATTGAGTATAAACCCTCAATCCGCACCAAAATATAAGGACCTACAGTTTGCTGTAGGTCCTTTTTACTATAACTTTAAAAGTTGTAGGTGTATATAGGAGAGAGAAATGAATAAAAAATATTTTGTATTGATGCTGCTTTCACTAGCATTATCTAGTCAGTTTAGTTTAGCGGCAACAGTGGACGGAGTAAACCCCAATACCAGTGCTGAACTAAAAAATAATGCAAAGTCAAACCAGTCTGTACAGACTAAAGCTCCTGTGAAATTAGATTTTATTGAGATTATTCCTGGTGCTTTTAAAGCTGTTATAAGGGATAAATCTATAAATCCAAAAAAGCTTTCAATTGAAGATGAAATTACATTAGAACGGAAGGAGAAGGAGCACACTTCTCAGCGATTAAAAATATCAGAAAAAACTGATTTTGGTAGTGAATACAAAACGTTTGATCCACTTTATAATGATAAGGATGAACAAGCACTAAAAGAAATTAAAAACTATAATACTGAATCAACACGTAATCAAGGTTATTTTATTGGTGGTCGAGATAAACCTTTACGCATCGTGAGCCCATATATGAAAAAGAATGGTCAAGGAGAGATTAAGCTAACAAATCCCATTAATACTAAAGATTATAGGACGCGTGCTGATCGGGATAAAGCAAATGAAAAGGCAATTCGAGAGTATTTAGATCAAAATAAAGGCCATGATTTATTTACAGTTCGTTCTAAACAGGAAATAAAAGAGTCACTAGAGAGCCTTTTGAAACCTATAGAATTAATTGAGTATCCTATCAATAATCCCAAAGATTATAAAATGATGCCTATGATTCCTGGATTCCCAAAGAAAATACCTGGTTTTGCAAAAAATATTCATATGCATAGTAATCCAGGCTTTTTACAAGGTAGGGCTTATGTACAATTTGCATTTGGAGGCACACCGGAACAATTAAAGCCATATATTGATGAAGCACGTTCTAACTCTAAAGTGGTTATTTTAAAATCTGATTTATCCCATGTGTATGTTAAACAATTTATTGATTCGAAGATGGACTATGCAGATTCCCTATCTGCATTAATCCCAAGGTTGATACTGACTGTAAAGAATACAACTGTGCCGATGGGTAAATTTATACAAGAGCGACAAGACCATCCAATTGATAAATTTGTAGATGAAGAAATTTCCATTGGTGATTATGTGCTGAGCAGCGGGGATTTGCCATCTCTTGTAATCATGGATTCTGTAATCCGTATAAAAGAAGGCGTAATAAAAAAGGAATCTTTTGAAACTGACTCATTTTATAACGGGCTTTTGGGATTTCCGCAGTATACAAGACCTGTAGAATATGAAGGACTTAGGGTGCCTGATATGCTTCTTTCAGGTCACCACAAAAATATAGAAGAGTGGCGCAGAAAAGAGTCTATAAAGAGGACTTATCTTAACAGACCGGATCTGCTTGATAATGCAAATCTTTCAAAAAAAGATTTAATTTATCTGGAGCAATTGAAGCAGGAAAGTAGTGAAATAGATGATTAGAGAAGAAATAAACGAGATCA
>ERZ773066.114-NODE-114-length-44262-cov-7.875336_pt1 | contig 44262 bp, 47 predicted proteins | sample MGYA00580573_ERZ773066 | MGnify/ENA primary metagenome ERZ773066 (study PRJEB29015, sample SAMEA2738128) | human oral metagenome | biome: human oral; feature: human-associated habitat; material: saliva | place: China | collected 2203 ... | reverse complement strand
GTTGGGGAGTCGTCAAGCGGTTAAGACACTGGATTTTGATTCCAGCATGCGAAGGTTCGAATCCTTCCTCCCCAGCCAAATAAAAGCGTGTAAGTTTTCTTACACGCTTTTTTACGCGCAGAGCGAAATAACGCTGAAAAACTTTTTTTTACCCGTCTTTACGCGTATAATCGCGCAATTAGTGTCTTAGACATAGGGCAAAGGGAAGCGTAATGTTTTCTGCGCGTAAATCAAATCTAGAATCAGGTGAAGATATGGCTGCTTATGACAGTTTAATGGTGTTTACCGGTAATGCAAACCCGGAATTGGCGCAACGTGTTGTAAAACATTTGGATATTTCACTCGGTGAAGCCACCGTTTCCAAATTCTCTGATGGCGAAGTAGCCATTGAACTGTTGGAAAATGTGCGTGGTCGCGATGTGTTTATTTTGCAACCTACCTGTGCGCCAACCAATGACAACCTGATGGAAATTTTGACTATGGCCGATGCACTCAAACGTGCTTCTGCCGGTCGTATTACTGCCGCGATTCCTTACTTTGGCTATGCGCGTCAGGATCGTCGTCCTCGCTCTGTCCGTGTACCGATTTCTGCTAAATTGGTAGCGAATATGTTGTACTCGGCAGGTATCGACCGCGTATTGACTGTTGACTTGCATGCCGATCAAATTCAAGGTTTCTTCGATATTCCGGTAGATAATATTTACGCTACCCCGATTTTATTGAACGATATTAAACAACAACGTATCGACAATCTGACTGTTGTCAGCCCTGATATCGGTGGTGTTGTACGTGCACGTGCTGTTGCTAAATCTTTAAATGCTGATTTGGCCATTATTGATAAACGTCGTCCTAAAGCCAACGTGGCTGAAGTGATGAATATTATTGGTGATATTCAAGGCCGTACTTGCTTAATCGTAGATGATATGATCGATACGGCAAATACTTTGTGTAAAGCGGCTGTTGCCCTGAAAGAGCGCGGTGCGGATCGTGTACTGGCATACGCCAGCCATGCAGTATTCTCCGGTGAAGCAGTGAATCGAATTGCTTCTTCCGAAATTGACCAAGTAGTTGTGACAGATACGATTCCGTTGTCTGAAGCAGCTAAAAAATGTGAACGCATCCGTCAAGTTACCATTGCCGGTTTGCTGGCTGAAACGGTACGCCGTATCAGCAATGAAGAATCCGTCTCATATCTTTTCAATGAAGATGTGATGACCGGCGGCATGTTGCTGCCATAACCCGATGTCGTCTTAAGCTGGTCGCGGCCGATGACGACGATTTTATCTAAATTGGAGTATTAAACATGACTTACGAAATTCAAGCCTCTGTTCGCGAAGCCCAAGGCACTGGTGCGAGCCGCCGCCTGCGTCGCGAAGGCCAAATCCCTGGCATTCTGTACGGTGAAGGTCAAGAGCCTGTTGCTATCGCTGTAGACCACAAAACTGTATTCTACGCATTGGAAAAAGAATCTTTCCATACTGCTTTGATTAAACTGTCTTTGAACGGTGAAACTAAAGACGTTATCGTGCGTGACTTCCAAATGCACCCATTCCGTCGCGAAGTTCAACACATCGACTTCCAAGCTGTAAAAGCTGATCAACCTGTACGCATCCGTGTTCCTCTGCACATTGTTAACGCTGAAAACTCTCAAGCTGTTAAATTGCAAGGTGGCCGCGTATCTCTGTTGAACACTTCTGTTGAAGTAGTTGCTTTGCCTGCAAACATTCCTGCTTTCTTGGAGCTGGATTGTGCATCAGTAGTTGCCGGTGACATTCTGCACTTGTCAGACATCAAATTGCCAGAAGGTGTTGAAAGCGTTTCCCTGAAACGTAATGAAAACCTGGCTGTTGCTACTGTTACCGGTAAAAAACGCTAATCGGTAGTTAATATAAGAAAACCGTATCAGATTTATCTGATACGGTTTTTGTTTTATATATAAAATCATTTGCTATAAAACTTAGGCAAATGCAGCAGCATATGTACTTTATAAGATTGAAGCAATTTCATTGCGAAGTTTATTAAGAAAGCGTCCATGCCGTACCCATTGTGCGGCCGATTCATAATCCTGTTGTTCAAATGCTTGTTGCAAATCTTGATATAGGTTGCTTTGTACTTCTTGGATTTCTTGATCCAGTGCCCGGATGGCATCATGGTTTTGTTCCATTTGTGCATCCATCAATGTTTCCCGCCACTCCATCTGCTGCATGAGGAATTCTGGTGAAAATGAAGTGTGTTCAGGTGCATCAGCATCGATATTTTGGCTTTTCAAGAGATAAGCAGCCCGATCAATAGGGCTTTTTAATGTGCGGTAGGCGTCATTAATTGTAGAAGACATCATAACGGCTTGTTTCTGCTCAAAAGCTGAAGCAGAAGCAAATTTGTCGGGATGAAAACGGGCAGCTAAAGCTCGGTAGGTCTGTTCGAGTGCTTCAGTATCAATATTGAAAGATGGCTCAAGCTGGAAGAGGTTGAAGTATTGAGACATGATATTAAAGGAAAAAATCTAAAGAAGAGGATTATTTTACGATATAATCCAGAAACTGTTTATACGAAAGGAAAACAATATGACCGGTAAGGTGCAACACAATAAAGGCAAGATACGAGACAATGCCTTAAAAGCCTTAGTCAAATCTGATTTGTTCCGACACAAAGTAGAACGAAAAAGAAAAGGCAAGGGTAGCTATAATAGGCAAGAAGTCAAAAAATGGCGGGATGGTTTTGATACTGTCCCGCCATTTTTATTTTTTAAACGTGGAAGCTCTCACCACAGCCACAAGAGTCTTTAACGTTTGGGTTTTCAAATTTGAAACCTTCCTGCAAACCTTCTTTGGTGTAATCGACTTGCGTGCCGTCTAGATAAACCAAGCTTTTCGGGTCGATATAAACGCGCGCGCCGTGTTCTTCAAAAATCAGGTCATCTTCGTTCACTTCATCGACAAATTCTAGGTTGTATGCCATGCCCGAGCAGCCGCTGGTTTTCACACCCAAGCGCACACCCAAGCCCTTGCCACGTTTGGTCAGGTAGCCGTTGATGTGTTTGGCTGCGTTTTCTGTGATGGTAATCATGCTTTTTTCCTCATTTCGCAATCATTTTCTGTTTTGCCTGTTTTTTTATTTCAGACGACCTCTTGACGCTCAGGCCGTCTGAAAACGCTGTTGTGCCCACTCTATTGTAGCGGCAATGGCAGCTTTTGCCTGCGTACTGTTTTTCCAACAGGTCGAGCCGGTCAATTGTGCGCCCTGTGCCAAAATATCGTCCAAATCTGCCGACGCCAGCTTGGCAACATCATCCAACCCCATTTGCTGCAAACGCTGCAATATGGTTTTACCTATGCCTCTGACAGCAAGTAGGAATTGGACTTCTTCATCAGTAAAAGGCATTTCGCCTCCTTTGATTTTGCAGGTACTGACGTACTTATATGGCAGTTGGTGCCTATCAAGCTGATTTAGGCATTAATGTCTGCAAACTAAGTATCTGACAAACAGGGTTATTTGTTTTCCTGACGTTTGCGATAGTCGGCAACGGCTGCTTTTACTGCATCTTCAGCCAAAATGGAACAGTGGATTTTAACTGGAGGCAATTCCAACTCTTCGGCAATTTCGCTGTTTTTGATTGCCAGTGCGTCATCCAAGCTTTTACCTTTGACCCACTCGGTGATCAGGCTGGAAGAAGCGATGGCAGAACCGCAACCGTAAGTTTTGAATTTTGCATCTTCGATAATACCCTCATCGTTTACTTTGATTTGCAGACGCATTACGTCACCGCAGGCTGGTGCGCCGACCATGCCGGTACCGACAGATTCGTCGTTTTTGTCGAAAGTACCGACGTTGCGGGGATTTTCGTAGTGGTCGATAACTTTATCGCTGTATGCCATGATGTGGTTTCCTTTGTGTTTTTAGTGGTGTAAATGGTTTGTTTACGAATATTCAGACGGCCTGAAGTTTAGATTTTGCACGCGCCGCCTTCGCAGCCGTCATCATTCTCTGAATCGACGCCGCCTTCCACGGTAACGCCGTCAAAATCTTCAAGCAGGTTGTCGAGATTGTCCAAATCTAAATCTTGCTCGTTCATGGTTTTATATCCTTGATTTTAATGTGGTGGCTTTTAGGTCGTCTAAAAAGGTCTTTGGGGATTTTCAGACGACCTTTTTTATTTATTAGGTAGGTTGGGTTGTTAAACCCAACATTTCATTAGCACATTTTTATGCGTCAAAATTTCGTTAACAGACTATTTTTGCAAAGGTCTCAGTATTTATCTATATTTACACACTCTTAGCTATTTTTTATATGGCCAAAAATTTTTAGAAGTTCTAAGAACTGTATACCAATTTTTCGCTTGAGAGTTATTATTTTCCTCCTTAGATTCATTATTATTCATTTGAAATTTATTATTCTTTAGTTTAGTTTTTTTATTTTTCTGTTTTATACTATTTTTCTTTTTTATATAAAGGGTAAGTATTCCACTATCTTCTTTACAGATAGCTATAAATTTAATATTTTCGCTCTTCAACAAACTGGTATTAATATTAGGTTGAAATTTCATTATTCCAAAATTTGGAATAATGATTTCTGCAGCATTTAATTTAATTTTTGTTATATCTAAAAACAGATACCTAGGAATTTTATTACTTAAATTATAACATTCAATATAGTACTCTATTTGATCAGGTACATTTTCCATCGCGTTATAAATTTGGTATTGCTCCGCATCTCTTAATAAATTTTTATAGGGAAAACGTAGTTCATTCCAATTTTGTTTATTGTTAAATATTTGTTTATTACTCAGCAATATACTTGAAAATTTTTTAATTATTTTAAATAAATATTCTAATTCATCTTCCTGTTTTGAGTCTAATGTTGATATGATTTTATGTCTAGATAAAATAGGCTTCATAATTATTATCTATTTCTATATAGGTCGTCTGAAAAGCCTTTTTTAGAATTTCAGACAACCTTTTAATGTTTAGGTTGGATAAATTGCTCACTATTGTCTATTACAATTTTTTCATCAGCCATTTATAAAGGCACATTCTAAAATTGTTTGGGGTTTTCCGTTAACATTAATCGGTTTTAGTTTTGCTTGCAGGGTTTCGTATTCTTCTAAAATCAAACTGTATTTTCGAACAGGACGATATTTTCCTTTTAACACCTTGCGTGCCTGTTCCAAAGGTACATCCAACAACAAACGGGTGTAGCTGTAACCTGCGGTTTCTAATTGGAATGTCTGGCTGATATGAACCACAGGCAAGCCATAGTAAGTACCGCTGAGTTTCAAACGGGTTTGATCAAGAATGAACTGTTCTCCATCTTCACTAAATTCCGCGCGGTGTAAAGTCATCGGCGGGTGCGCAAGATCACGGTAAGCCTTTGGCAGCTGGACTCTATTGGGGTGATTCAAACGCAGGTTTTGATATTTAGGGTCTTTATCGCTCCAGTTATCGCTTACATCACTAAATGGTTCCAACAGGTTTTCCAAACGCTTATGGAATTGGCAGCCGTTTTCAAATGATTTGAATATAGTTGACCAATCGGCTTGTGTCTGTGCTGAAACCAGCGGGGCCGAGCATAGAATCAGACAGGAAAGTAAGTGGCGTATTTTATTTTTTATTATCGTCATTTTTAGTATTTTTCTTGATGAGGTCGTCTGAAAAGGTAAAGGTCTTTTGAATTTTTCAGACGACCTTTTCTCTTGATTAATGCGCCGCCCATTCAATCGAGTTCAAATCGATACCTTCTTTAAACATTTCCCACAGTGGAGACAGTTCGCGCAGTTTGCCGATTTTGGATTTAATCAGTTCTGCTGCGAATTGCACTTCTTCTTCGGTGGTCATGCGGCCGAAGGTGATGCGCAGGGAAGAGTGCGCTAATTCGTCGTTGCGGCCGAGTGCGCGTAAAACGTAGCTTGGTTCGAGACTGGCAGAAGTACAGGCGGAGCCGCTGGATACGGCGAGTTCTTTCACAGCCATAATCAGGCTTTCGCCTTCGACGAAGTTGAAACTGACGTTCAGGTTGTTTGGAGCGCGGTGTTCGAGGTCGCCGTTGATGTAGACTTCTTCGATGCCTTCGATACCTTTGAGGAAGATATCGCGCAGTTTCAGGTAGTGTGCAGTGTCTTGTGCCAATTCTTCTTTGGCAATGCGGAAGGCTTCGCCCATGCCGACGATTTGATGGGTCGGCAATGTGCCGGAACGGAAACCGCGCTCGTGGCCGCCGCCGTGCATTTGGGCTTCGAGGCGGACGCGTGGTTTACGGCGTACATACAGAGCGCCGATGCCTTTAGGGCCGTATACTTTGTGGCCGGACATGGACAACAAATCAACTTTGGCGGCTTCAACGTCAACAGGTACTTTGCCGCATGCTTGTGCTGCGTCAACGTGGAAAATGATTTTGCGTTCGCGGCAGATTTCGCCGATGGCAGGAATATCTTGAACCACGCCGATTTCGTTGTTTACCCACATTACGGAAACGAGGATGGTGTCTTCGCGGATGGCAGCTTTCAGTACGTCTAAATCAATCAAACCGTTTTCTTGTACGTCCAGATAAGTTACTTCGTAACCTTGGCGTTCGAGTTCACGCATGGTATCGAGCACGGCTTTGTGCTCGGTTTTTACGGTGATGAGGTGGTTGCCTTTAGATTTGTAGAAGTGTGCCGCGCCTTTAATGGCGAGGTTGTTGGACTCGGATGCGCCGCTGGTGAAAACGATTTCTTTAGAGTCGGCGTTAATCAGGGTGGCAATGTCTGCACGTGCTTTTTCTACAGCTTCTTCTGCTTCCCAACCGAAGCTGTGGCTATTGGAGGCTGGGTTGCCGAAAATATCGGACAGGTAGGGAATCATTTTTTCGGCAACGCGGCGGTCGACGGGAGTGGTGGCGGCGTAGTCAAGGTATACGGGGGTTTTGACGGTCATGGTTTGCTCTTTCGTTTGGTCATCTGCCTGCGGTCTTTGCCGCAAGTCGGTTTAATGAATGTGTGTAAAGGTAACGACATGACTGCTGTCGCTGCAGTTTTTTTGTTCAATGATGTTTTGCAGCGTAACGCCGCTGAGGTAATCATTGATGGTTTTGTTTAAGTTTTCCCAAAGGTCGTGGGTCATGCAGGGGGCGCCGTGGTTGCAGTTTGCTTTGCTGCCGCACTGCGTGGCATCCAGTCGGTCTTCGGCTGCGGAGATGATTTGTGCAATATTGATTTGCTCGGCGGGAGCGGCAAGGATGTAGCCTCCGCCGGGGCCGCGTAGGCTTTCAACCAATCCGGCACGGCGCAGCTTGCTGAATAATTGTTCGAGGTAGGAAAGCGATATGCTTTGTCGTTCGCTGATGGCACTGAGTTTGACAGCGCCGGTTTGCGCGTTCATCGCCAAATCTATCATGGCGGTTACTGCAAATCGCCCTTTGGTAGTCAGTCTCATGGTGTGGTTGCCTGTGTGGGGCGTTTTTATTAGTGAGGGAATTGTCTAATATCTGAGTGTTTCAGTCAAGTATGTGGCGGCTCGGTTTGATTGTTTGTTTAAATGGTGGCATTGGCTGATTTTTAAATCGGAAAATATTTTCTTTATTTTTCTGTAATTTGGATTTAAGGCCGTCTGAAAAAAGGCTATCAACCCTACAAATATCAGGGTTAAAATGTTTTGATTTAATATTGATAGTGATATAGATTATCAAAATTATTCTTAAAATTTAGTTGTTTTGATGGAGTAAAATGAATGAGGTGTTTGAAATGTTCAGACGGCCTTGACCATCCATCTTTACCTTAACAGAGGCAATCGACCATGAAATCTGATTTAAGCAAAATAACCTGTATCGAAGACTTACGCCTTGTTGCCAAACGTAAAATGCCGCGTATGTTTTATGACTATATTGACTCAGGCTCTTGGACGGAAACCACTTATCGTGAAAATACGTCGGATTTTAAAGACATCCGTTTCCGTCAAAAAGTATTGGTTGATATGGAAGGACGCAGCCTTGAGACTAAAATGATCGGACAGGATGTGAAAATGCCGGTAGCGATTGCACCTACCGGTTTCACAGGCATGGCGCACGCCGACGGCGAAATCTTGGCAGCACGGGCGGCAGAAAAATTCGGTATCCCGTTTACGCTGTCGACCATGTCCATTTGTTCGATTGAAGATGTGGCTGAAAACACCAGCTCGCCGTTTTGGTTTCAGCTTTATGTGATGCGCGACCGCGAGTTTATGGAAAACCTGATTAAGCGTGCGAAGGATGCTAATTGTTCGGCTTTGGTATTGACTGCCGATTTGCAGGTTTTGGGTCAACGCCACAAAGACATTAAAAACGGCCTGTCTGCGCCGCCGAAACCGACCATCGCCAATTTGATCAATTTGGCGACCAAACCGGAATGGTGCATGAAAATGCTGAACACGGAACGCCGCACCTTCCGCAATATCGTCGGTCATGCGAAAAACGTGGGCGATTTGTCTTCGCTGTCTTCATGGACTTCCGAACAATTCGACCCGCGCCTGAGCTGGGACGATGTGGCGCGCATTAAAGATTTGTGGGGCGGCAAGCTGATTATCAAAGGCATTATGGAACCTGAAGATGCGGAAAAGGCAGCGAAAAGCGGCGCGGACGCATTGGTCGTTTCCAATCATGGCGGCCGTCAGCTTGACGATACTGTGTCTGCCATTAAGGCTTTGCCTGATGTGGTCAGCGCGGTGGGCAGCGACATCGAGGTTTGGATGGACAGCGGTATCCGCAGCGGTCAGGATATTTTGAAGGCTTGGGCTTTGGGTGCGAAAGGTACGATGATTGGCCGGGCGTTCCTGTATGGTTTGGGTGCGTATGGTGAAGAAGGCGTAACCCGTGCGCTGGAAATCCTATATAAAGAAATGGATATTTCCATGGCGTTTACCGGTCACCGCAATATTCAAGATGTGGATTCCAGCATTTTGCGTTCTACACATTGGGCTCAAGATGAGTTTTAATTTTTGAACATAAGAAAAGGCCGTCTGAAAATCTGTTTTCAGACGGCCTTTTTATAGACGGCTATTTCTCGTTTTTGCGATACCATTCAATGAAGGCATCGGGTTTGACAAAGCCTAATAAGGCTTCGCTATGACTGCCGTCGGCGCGGACAACAAACACACCCGGAGGGCCGAAGAGGCCGTATTCTTTCAGTAAGGCCTGATGGTCGGGAGTGTTGGCAGTTACGTCGATTTGGAAAAAGCGCTGCATATCGACTGCTTCGTGTACCTGCGGTTGGTTGAGCGTGTAAGCGGCCATTTCTTTGCAGGATACGCACCAGTCGGCGTAGAAATCAATCAGCACGGGTTTGCTTGGATCGGCTTTCAAAGCAGCATCCATAGCGGCTTTGAGTTCGCCGACATCGGTAAACATCTTGCCATGGTCGGTTTCTTGTCCGGCTTCGGATGGCGGAACCAGCGTTAAGAAGTGGTGCAGGGCGGTGGTTTGTTTATTGAAGCTTTGCCAGCCAAACCATGAGCCGCCAATCAGCAGTAAAAAGCCCAATACGGCGGCAACTGTTTTCAGACGGCCTTTTTGTTTGCCGGATTTCGCCAAAAGCATCAGGGCGGGAACAATCATCAGCAAGGTGTAGAGGCCGACTACTGCGAAATAAGGCAGATGTGGTGTGGCAAGGTATACGGCAACGGCTAGCAAGATGAAGCCGAATGCGTATTTGATGCCGTTCATCCAGTCGCCTGCTTTAGGCAGGATATGGCCGCCGAATGTGCCGATGATGATTAGCGGTACGCCTGTGCCGAGTGCTAATGTATAGAGCGCAAGGCCACCCAATACGGCATCGCCGGTCTGGCCGATATAGCCCAGAGCAAATGCCAGTGGAGGCGCAACGCAAGGGCCGACAATCAGGGCGGACAAAATACCCATGATGAAAACGGAAATGATTTTGCCGCCGGAGAGTTTGTTGCTTTGGTTTTGGAAATAGGATTGGACGGAGTTGGGCAGTTGGATATTGAAGAGGCCGAACATAGACAGGGCCAGTACCACCATCAATGCGGCGGCGGCAAGCACAACCCAAGGCTGTTGCAGCCATACGGTCAAGAGCGCGCCTGTCAAACCGGCAATCACGCCAACCAAGGTATAGGTCAATGCCAAACCTTGTACATATACCATAGACAAGGTGAACGCGCGGCCTTTGCCGGCTTTTTTATCGCCCACGACAATGCTGGAAACAATCGGCAGGAGCGGATACATACAGGCGGTAAAGCTTAAGCCCAAACCTGCGACAAAAAACGCCAATAGGTTGGCGTTTAAAGTATCCCAAGAGAGCTTGAAACGGCTGCTGTCGGGATTGTTTGTACTGGGTTGCGTGGGCATTTGGCCGTCTGAAGAGGCGGACGGTTGCAAGAATCGGTCTTTGGCAGAAACCGGCTCGTCGCTTTGAGGCTGGTAAACCCCGTTGCCTTTTACGTCAAACTCGGTGTCCACAGGCGGATAACACACACCCACTTCGGCACAGCCTTGATAAGTCAGCGTCAGTTTGTATTGCGGCGCGGCTTGTTTGTAAGGCAGGTCAACCTGTGCGGTATGGTGGTAAACCGTTTGTTTGCCGAAGAATTCGTCTTCTTTTTCTTCGCCTTTGCTGAATTTGGGTTCGGCCAAGACTTTGTCAGGATTGGTCGCTGCAACGATTTTGGACTGGTACATATAGTAGCCGTCAGCGATCTTGAACTGCACGCTGATGCCTTGATCGGTTACATTGACTTGAGGCACAAAGGCTTGCTCTGGAGGCAGCAAATCATTGGCATCTACTGCAAATGCGAAGCTGCTCAAGCCTAAAAATGCAATGAGGAAATAAAGGAATTTTTTCATAGTATCTACGGAGATGCCGTTGAGGAACCGTCATTATAAATGATGGAAAAACAATCGGCTTAATTTATGTCAAATATTGCGAGAGAAATCTAATACTTTTGAATTATATCGAAATAGGGTTGCCCATATATGACCGATAGTCTCATGTTATCGTTCAATCTATGCCAAAGGCCGTCTGAAATTTTCAGACGGCCTTTGTTTCTATTCGGCTCGGCTTTTAAGGATAAGCGATATAAGCGTAAGCGGAATGGTTGTGTATCGATTCGAAGTTTTCGCTTTCGACAACAAACGATTCAATGCGTTTGTCGGCAATCAACGCAGTGGCCACATCGCGAACCATGTCTTCGACAAACTTAGGATTTTCGTATGCTTTTTCCGTTACATACTTCTCGTCAGGGCGTTTGAGCAAACCGTAGAGCTGGCAGCTTGCTTGCGCTTCGACGTAATCGATGATTTCTTCAATGTCTACATCCGCGTTTGCAATCAGGCTGACGGTCACATGCGAACGTTGGTTGTGCGCGCCGTATTGGGAAATTTCTTTGGAACACGGACACAATGAAGTAACCGGAACCATTACTTTCAGATTGTGGCTGTATGTGCCGTTTTTGATTTCGCCGGTCAGGGTAACATCATAGTCGAGCAGCGATTGGATGCCGGAGACGGGCGCACTTTTCTTGCGGAAAAATGGGAATGAAACGCTGATTTTGCCGGAATGCGAATCCAACAGGGCAACCATATCGGCGGTCAGCTTGTGCAGCGTATCAAAATCCAAAGCATCGGTTTGTTTTTCCATCAGGGCAACAAAGCGCGACATATGCGTGCCTTTTTGGTCGGCAGGCAGGAAAACCGTCATGGTCAGGCGGGCGACGGTGGATTGTTCGCCTTCTTTGCTTTTGAGGGAGATTGGAAAGCGCAGGTCTTTGATGCCGACCTGATTAATCGGCAGGTTGCGTAAATCGCGGCTGGATTGCACGTCTGCAATGGCGTTCATGCGTGGTATGTCCTTCATGATAGGATTGTTGAGATGCGTGTGGAGGGAATCGGCTCGTGTCGGCCGATTTGCAAATGCGAGATTATATCACTTGCTTTATCCGCCTGCATTGATTGTTTCTATTTTTCAGATAGTGATAAAATCTTCGATTATTCACATCTACATAGGCAGAGACCAAATGAAATTCGCCACGAAAGCCATTCATTCCAGCTACGATTGCGACGAACACAACCGCGCGCTGATGCCGCCGATTTATCAAAACAGTATGTTTGCATTGCACGAGATTGGCGAAAATGTGCCTTACCGCTACTCGCGCCTGAGCAACCCGACCCGTCGGGTCTTGGAAGATACCGTTGCCGATTTGGAGCATGGTGCGGCCGGCTTTGCGTTTTCCAGCGGCATGGCGGGGATTGATGCCGTGTGGCGCACATTCCTGCAACCGGGCGATACCATTGTCGCAGTTGCCGATATTTACGGCGGCGCTTATGATTTATTGGTCGATGTTTATCAAAAATGGGGGGTGAACGTTGTTTTTGCCGATTTGGGCAATCCGGATAATTTGGACGAGCTGCTCAAAGCGCACAATGTCAAACTGGTCTGGCTGGAAACGCCGTCCAATCCGCTTTTGCGCTTGGTAGACATCAAAGCCCTTGCCGCGAAAGCCAAAGCAGCCGGTGCGCTGGTCGGTATCGACAACACCTTTGCCACGCCGTATCTGCAACAGCCGTTGGATATGGGTTGCGATTTTGTGTTCCACTCCGCTACCAAATATTTGTGCGGCCATTCCGACGTACTGATGGGCGTAGTCGTTGCCAAAACCAAAGAGTTGGCTCAGCCTTTGCACGACATGATGGTGCATACCGGCGCGATTGCAGGCCCGATGGACTGCTGGCTGGTGTTGCGCGGCATCAAAACGCTGGCCTTGCGCATGAACGCACATTGCCAAAACGCACTCGAAATCGCGCGCCGTTTGGAAGCCCATCCTGCCATTGAAAAAGTGTTCTATCCCGGCCTGCCGTCTCACGAACATTACGAACTCGCCCAAGCACAAATGCCCAAAGGCATCGGCGGCGTGGTTACGGTTTATCTCAAAAACGACACGCGTGAAGCGGCCAATAGCGTGATTAAAAACATGAAACTGGTCAAAATGGCTTCCAGCCTCGGCGGCGTGGAAAGTTTGGTTAACCATTGCTATTCTCAATCCCACAGTGGCGTGCCGCATGATGTGAAAATGGAAATGGGCATCAAAGTCGGCCTGCTGCGTTTCTCTGTTGGCATCGAAGATGTGGACGATATTTGGAACGATATTTCCAAAGCATTGGATACGACTTTGTAAATAAGGCTTATTGGTAGCTGAAATGCTAGCAATCATTATGGGGTGCAAATTGAAAACAAAATCTAAAAAACTTTTTAGGCTTGTTACCTTATTTGTAGCGGCATTCTCCATCTCTACGCCTACGGTAATGTACTTCAGTACAGGCGAAGCGACATTAAATCTTTTTGTTGAGGGTTTTTGGATAATTGGATTACTCCAATCACTCGTTTTTGTTACCATTGTAGACTATTACACCGAATCTAAACACGCAAGTAAGTATTTTTCTGCTACAGTTAAAACAAACATGAGACAAACCAATGGCAAATGGCGGCCTGTTGATATGCCTATTGGTGGTTGGAATTCCAAGATTCAAGGTAATGATCCATTTGCGGAATTTCATGACGAATTTTTTGAAAAAGAAATGAGACAAAACGATCCATTTTACGCTCATGAAGTTGATAACATTTGGCATGGAACGCACTTAGACTCGGGTTCTGAGGAGTATTGGAAATAAAAAAATGGTTAAATTATCTATGTCTCTAATACCTTACCAATTGAAAGACCGTCTGAAAGTGAATGGTTTTTCAGACGGCCTTTAGTAATACATAAGGAATAGATATGAAAACATTATTCGGTGCATTGATGAGTATGGTGGTTTTGGCAGCTTGTACATCTCCTTCAGTATCTCAGCCTGAACAAGCCTCTAAAGCTCAGGTGCAAACTCAACAAACGGTGCAACCGACTCTAGCCGCCAAATGGCGTGTTGTCGCTTTCAATAAATTCACCGAAAAAGATTTGGCCAGTACTGATGCCTATCTAGATTTGAGCGAGATGCCTAAGGCGTATGGCAAGATGGGGTGTAATGGTATGATGTTCCAAGCTAATACGATTGGTTCGGACAAAATTGATTTTGGCCATATTGCGGTAAGCATGATGCTGTGTGAAGACATGAAGCTGGAAGATGCGTTTTTGCGCAAACAAAGCGTATGGAACTATCGTTTTGACGGTAACGATTTGATTTTGGAACAAAAAGGCATCAGTATCCGTTTGCGCCGTGAATAATCTTAAAGGCCGTCTGAAAATAAATATTTCAGACGGCCTTTTGAATCTTTATAATAAGCCCTATTTGAAACTGATACCGAATATCAAGGAAACCTATTATGGCAGCTTCTCCAGAAGCCAAGTTTACCGAAGAAAAAGTCTTGTGGATCAAACACCATACGCCCAAGCTGATGACTTTTACCATCAGCCGTCCCGAGTCCTACCGTTTTTCGGCAGGGCAGTTTTCGCGCCTTGGTTTCCGTGACGGCGAGGGCTTTATTTGGCGCGCGTATTCTGTCGTGTCTGCCGAATACGCCGATACGCTTGAGTATTTCGCGGTGTTAATCGAAGGCGGTCCGATGTCGGCGCGTTTTGCCACAATGAAAGAGGGCGATACTATTTTGCTGGATAAAACGGCTACCGGCTTCCTCTTGCCCGAGCGTTTCCCCGACGGCAAAGATTTGGTCATGCTCTGCACGGGTTCCGGCATTGCGCCTTTCCTCTCCATTATCGAGCAGCCTGAAATCTGGCAGCGTTTCGACCGTTTGGTTTTGGCGCATTCCGTCTCTTACGCCGACGAGTTGATTTTCAACCAGCGCCTTGCTGATTTGAAAGAGCATCCGCTGATTGAAGAATATTTCCATAAATTCACTTTTGTTCCGGTTACCACGCGTGAGGAAACGGAAGGCGCATTGAGTGGCAAACGGATTCCCGAATTGCTGAAGAATGGCGGCTTGGAAGAAAAAGTCGGCTTCAAGTTTACCAAAGCCGATACGCGCTTTATGGTCTGCGGCAATCCGGCAATGGTCAAAGATACTTTCCAAGCCCTGATGGATTTGGGCTACGCCATGCACCGCAACCGTATCCCCGGCGAAATCATGATGGAAAATGGTTTTTAACAGATAAATGGTCAAAGGCTGTCTGAAAGTTTCAGACGGCCTTCAATATTAAATATAAACCGAAAATCAGAGAAAATATGAATATCAAACAATTAATCCAAGCTCTGCCCAAAGCCGAGCTGCACGTCCATATCGAAGGGACGTTCGAGCCGGAGTTGATGTTTGAAATCGCCAAGCGCAACCACATAGCGATTCCTTATGAAAATGTCGATGCGGTACGGCGGGCTTATGATTTTCACAATTTGCAGTCGTTTTTGGATATTTATTATGCCGGTGCCGGCGTATTGCTGCATGAAGCGGATTTTTACGATTTGACCCGCGCGTATCTTGAGCGTTGCCGCGAAGACAATGTCGTGCATACGGAAATATTTTTCGATCCGCAAACCCATACTGCACGGGGCGTGGCGTTTGAAACCGTGATGAACGGCATTATCCGCGCCTGTCGTGAAGCCAGGCAGCAATGGGGCATAAGTACGCGTTTGATTATGTGTTTCCTGCGGCATTTGTCGGAAGAAAGCGCATTTGAAACCTTAAATCAGGCTTTGCCTTACAAAGCACACATCATCGGCGTAGGCTTGGATTCGAGCGAGCTGGGGCATCCGCCGTCCAAGTTTGAACGTGTGTTTGCTCAGGCGCGGTCGGAGGGTTTGTTGACGGTGGCACATGCCGGAGAAGAAGGCCCGCCGGAATATGTTTACGAGGCTTTGGACTTACTGCATGTCTGCCGTATCGATCATGGCGTACGGGCGGAAGAAGATGAGGCCTTGATGGCACGTTTGGTTGCAGAGCAAATGCCGTTGACCGTTTGCCCGTTGAGCAATTTGAAATTAAAAGTGTTCCCTGAAATGGCAAAACACAATTTGCGCCGTATGTTGCAACGCGACGTGTTGGTAACTGTCAATTCCGATGATCCGGCGTATTTCGGCGGCTATATGAACCGCAATTTTGAAGCGCTTGCCGAGGCTTTGGATTTGAGTGCGGAAGAAATCAAAGCCTTGTGCGCCAATTCGTTCCGCGCTTCGTTTTTGAGTGATGCGGAAAAGGAAGAGTGGATACGGAAGATTGAAAGTTTTAATGTTGAATCATGATAAAAGGCCGTCTGAAAGTTTCAGACGGCCTTTGATGATGGCGGTTAATAGTCGACTTTGATTTTGGGCGTTTCCTGCGCGGCTTTGTATTCTTCTTCCAATTCAAAGCGCAGCGGATACAAATTCAATTTTTCCATCAGCAGGCGGTCACCGTCTTCGTCCGGATTGCCTGTAGTCAACAGCTTGTCGCCGTAGAAAATCGAGTTTGCGCCAGCCATGAAACACATGGCCTGCATGGATTCGGGCATATTGCTGCGCCCTGCCGACAGGCGGACGTAGCTGTGCGGCATAGTAATCCGTGCCACAGCGATGGTGCGGACAAATTCCGTCCAGTCCAAATCTTCGGCATCGGCCAGCGGCGTGCCTTCTACTTTAACCAACTGGTTGATCGGCACGCTTTCGGGCTGCGGATCGAGGTTGGCAAGGCTGGCAATCAGGCCTGCGCGTTCGGCGCGGGTTTCGTTCATGCCGACGATGCCGCCGCAGCAGACTTTCAAACCGGCATTGCGGACTTTGCCCAAAGTATCCATGCGGTCTTCGTGTTTTCGCGTGTGAATGATGTCGTTGTAGCGTTCGGGGTCGGTGTCGAGGTTGTGGTTGTAGTAGTCCAAACCGGCTTTTTTGAAGTCTTCAGCCATGCCGTCCTCGAGCATGCCGAAGGTGCCGCACACTTCCATGCCCAAGCCCTTCACCGCGCTGATGATTTCGGAAACGACAGCCACGTCTTTAGGTTTGGGGCCGCGCCATGCCGCGCCCATGCAGAAACGGCTGGCACCGCGCGATTGGGCAATTTTGGCTTTTTCGACGATTTCGTCCACGTCCATCATCTGCTCTTTGCCCAGATTGGTGTTGTGGTGTGCCGATTGCGGGCAGTAGGCGCAGTCTTCGGGGCAGCCGCCGGTTTTGATGGAGAGCAGGGTGGAAAGCTGGATTTCACGCGGGTTGAAGTTTTGGCGGTGGATTTCGGCGGCTTGGAAAATAAGGTCGAGGAAAGGCAGTCCAAACAAGGCCTCGACATCGCATTTTTTCCAATAACGCGCAGTCGGATGCGGCTTGCGCTCGGTTTGACGGCGCAAGGCTACGGGAGATACGGTCATAGTGTGTTCTTTCGTGTTTACAGCGACGCAATGTCGCTGACGGCTTGACTGCCGGCGCAATGACGGCAGCAGCAGGTTTGAAATCAATATAAAAGGCCGTCTGAAACGGCGCAGCAAGTGTAACGCTTTTGATAATGTAGAGCAAATGTTTCAGACGGCCTGAAATATGGTTTGCCCGGGTTTGCTATAATCGCATTTTTAATTTTTCCGTTTTCTTATGAACGCGCCCAAAGCCTTCGCCGTACTCGGCCCGACCGCCGGCGGTAAAACCGCACTGGCCTTAAATATTGCCCAATCGTTGCCGGTGGAAATCATCAGTTTGGATTCCGCGCTGGTGTATCGCGGCATGGACATCGGTACAGCCAAGCCGACTGCCGAAGAGCTTGCCGCCGTACCGCATCATTTGATTGATATTATCTCGCCGCTGGAAAGTTACAGCGCGGCGGATTTTGTCGGCGACTGCGTGCGCTTGGTGAACGAAATACATGCGCGCGGTCGCTATCCGTTGATTGTCGGCGGCACGATGATGTATTTCCACGCGCTGACGGAAGGTTTGAACGATTTGCCTAGCGCGGATGCGGCGGTGCGCGCGCAGCTTCAGGCGGAAAAAAACGAACACGGTCTGGCAGGCCTGTATCGCCGTTTGCAGGAAGTTGACCCGATGACGGCAGGCCGTCTGAAAGCCAATGACAGCCAGCGTATTGAACGCGCTTTGGAAGTCTATCTTCTGACCGGCAAGCCTTTGAGCGAACATTTCACGGAGCAGAAGCAGGCTGCGCCTTTATTGGGTTTATGCACGGTTGCCCTGATTCCTGAAGACCGTCATTTGTTACACCAGCAAATCGAAAAACGCTTTTTAAATATGCTGGAACACGGTTTCCTAAATGAAATGCACGCTTTACGCCGCGATTATCCGCAACTGCATGCCGATATGCCGTCTATGCGCTGCGTGGGCTACCGTCAGGCTTGGGATTATCTCGAAGGTGAAACCGATTATGACACCTTTGTCGAAAAAGGCATTGTTGCCACGCGTCAGCTTGCCAAACGCCAGTTGACCTGGTTGCGGAAAATTCCTTTGGCGCACACGTTAGATCCTTACGCAGACAGCGATTATGTTCAGACGGCCTTAGTCTTGGCGCGTCAGCATTTTCAGGAATAATCCATGCTGACTACGCCACCACTTGCCCCTAAAACATTGGCCGCGCTAAAAGAATTGGGTATTTGTACACTGGGAGATTTACAGGAAATTGGCGCAGTCCGCGCATTTCTATTACTGAAAGCATCTGGTTTGACCGTAACCAAAAGCACCTTGTGGCAACTGGCTGCGCTGGTTTCAGATGTGGACGTCCGGCATATTTCCGAGGAGAGAAAGACGGAGCTGGGCGAGGCTTTGAAAAACCATCCGCCTGTTGCCGTTTTCCCTTCTCAAGATGATATGGAAGCCTTTATGCGGCTGGCGATAGAACAGGCCAGACAATCGGCGGCATTGGGCGAAGTGCCTGTTGGCGCGGTCATCGTATATCAAGGCGAGGCAATTGCAGCGGCACACAATACCTGCATTGGCGACCACAATGTCAGCCACCACGCCGAAATCAATGCGCTTTCCGCCGCAGGCAAAGCCTTGCAAAACTACCGTTTGGAAGATTGCGACATATACATCACATTAGAGCCTTGCTCCATGTGCGCATCTGCCTTGATACAGGCACGGGTCGGGCGCGTGATATATGGTGCGGCCGAAGCCAAAACCGGCGCGGCAGGCAGCGTGGTCGATTTATTTGCCGACAAACGTCTGAACAAGCATACCGCAATTTTGGGCGGTATATTGGCAGAAGAATGCCAAAGCGTATTGCAAGATTTCTTTGCGGCCAAACGTAAGGCCGTCTGAATTTCAGACGGCCTGTCAGCAAAAACATTTTATTTTAAATTTTCGGATTTCCCATGTCAGTCAATCATTACGAAAACTTCCCAGTCGGCTCCATTGTGCTGCCGCGCCGTTTGCGCAAGCCGGTTCACGCCGTTTACGCTTTTGCACGGACGGCGGACGATATTGCCGATGAAGGCAATGCCGAAGCAGCCGAACGCCTGCGCCAACTGGACGAACTGAAGGCAGAGTTAGACCGCATTGCACAAGGCGGGAAACCGCAAACGGCTTTGATACAGCGTTTGTACAACGAAGCGATTGAGCCGTTTCAATTACCGTTGCAGCCGTTTTACGATTTGCTGGCGGCGTTCAGTCAGGATGTGGTCAAAACCCGTTATGAAAACTTTGGTGAATTGATTGCCTATTGCCGCTTGTCCGCCAATCCGGTGGGGCGCATTATGCTGCATTTGTACGGGCAAACCGATGAAGTGAGCATGGCGCAAAGCGACGGCATTTGCACTGCCTTGCAGCTGATTAATTTCTGGCAGGACGTGACGGTAGATTGGCAGAAAGGGCGCGTGTACATCCCTCAGGAAGATTTGCAGAAGTTCAAAGTAAGTGAAGAACAGATTACGGCAGGCAAAGCCGACTTTGCTTTTCAACGACTGATGGCACACGAGTGCCAACGTGCTTTTCAAATGCTGAAGGCCGGCTCACCGTTGGGCAAAACCCTCAAAGGGCGAATCGGTTTTGAGCTGCGCATGATTATTGTCGGCGGCCAGTTGATTTTGCAGAAGCTGGACGGTTGCAAATATGACGTGTTTAACCAGCGGCCGCTGTTGGATAAGAAAGACTGGATGATTATCATCAAACGGGCTTTGCTGAAGAAATAAAAAAAGGCCGTCTGAACTTAATGTTTCAGACGGCCTTGATGTTTTTCGATTAGCGGTTTTTCAAACGGTTGATGCGGTTGTCCAAAGAAGGATGGGTACTAAACCAAGAGTCTTTGGCATCGCTGGCAATGCCCATTGCCGTCATGGTTTGCGGCAAATCGCTGGGGTTGCCTTTCAAGCGTTGCAGGGCGGCAATCATTTTCGGCGCGCCCACCAGTTTTGCCGCGCCCGCATCGGCGCGGTATTCGCGTTGGCGGCTAAACCACATCACGATGATGCTGGCGAGGAAGCCAAATACGATCTGCAATACCATGCTGACCATGAAATATGTACCTTGCGACGTACTGCCGTCATTGTTGCGCGCCACCATGCTGGAAACGATACGCGCCAAGAAGACAACAAAAGTATTCACAATACCTTGAATTAGCGTCAGGGTTACCATATCGCCGTTGCCGACGTGTGCCATTTCATGCGCCAAAACGGCTTCGACTTCATCGCGGGTCATGTGGTCGAGCAGGCCGGTGCTGACGGCGACGAGCGAGCTGTTTTTGGTCGCGCCGGTTGCAAAGGCGTTAGGCTCGGGAGAGTCGTAAATGGCTACTTCCGGCGTTTTCAGATTCCATTGGCGGGCTTGCGCTTCAACAGTTGCCAACAGCCAAGCTTCTTCTTCGCTTTGGGGCTGGTCGATGACGACGGCGCCGACCGAATGTTTGGCGATGGTTTTTGACATCAGCAGGGAAACAATCGAGCCGCTGAAGCCGACGACTGCGGAATAAGCCAACAGGCTGCCGACTTGGTCGGTGCTGTTGATGCCCAAGATGGCCAAAATAACACGGATGACAACCAGAACTGCGATATTGGTTGCGATAAATAAGAAAATGCGTTTCACCGATTATTCCTTTTTAGTGTGGTTTGTGAGGTGATTTTTATATGGGCGCATTGTCTCAAAAACTCTATAGAGATGAAACAGCGCAATAGGCAAAGGTATGCAAATTCAAAGCAATTGAAGCAAAGGCCGTCTGAAAAAGCAGTATTTATGGTTAAAAACAGCTTTTCAGACGGCCTGTATTGCAAACGGATATTATTTTCCGAATTCTTTCAGCCAGTCTCGCGCTACCAAAAATTGATTTAACGCGGCTTCTGGAGAACCTTCTTCCGGTGCATATTGATACTCAAAGCGTACCAAAGGCGGCATGGACATCAAAATGCTTTCCGTACGGCCGCCGCTTTGCAGACCGAACAGCGTGCCTCTGTCCCAAACCAAGTTAAATTCCACATAGCGTCCGCGACGGTAGAGTTGGAAATCGCGTTCACGTTCTCCATAAGGCGTGTTTTTGCGTTTGGCCACAATCGGCAGATACGCTGCGATATAGCCTTCCCCGACTGCCTTGATAAAATTCAAGCAGGTATCGAAATCCCAGCGGTTTAAATCATCAAAAAACAGGCCGCCCACGCCGCGTGTTTCGTTACGGTGTTTCAAATAGAAATATTCGTCACACCATTGTTTGAATTCAGGATAAACCGATTCGCCAAATGGCGCGCATACGTCCAGCGCCACTGTATGCCAATGCACGATATCTTCTTCAAAAGGATAAAACGGCGTCAAATCAAAGCCGCCGCCAAACCACCAAACCGGCTCGGCATTTTCAGGATAGGCAATAAAAAAGCGCACATTGGCATGGCTGGTCGGGACATAAGGATTTTTCGGATGAATGACCAGCGACACGCCCATGGCTTCAAACGCCGCGCCCGCCAATTCCGGACGATGGGCCGTGGCAGAAGCCGGCATTTTTGTTCCCTTTACATGCGAAAAATTCACACCGGCCTGCTCGAATACTGCGCCGTTTTTCAATATGCGGGTTTCGCCGATGCCCAGTTTCCCAGTCCATGCTTCATGCACAAATTTGGCTTCGCCATCTTCTTGCTCCAGCGCAGCGCAGATTTGGTTTTGCAGGGTTTTGAGGAGGGTTAGAACGGATTCTGTGTGCATGATATATCCTTGATGGTTTCGTATTTGTAAAATGACAGGGCGGAAGATGATTTAAGTTGTTGAAACTAATTGTTATTTTTCTGTTTCTTTATTATGGGTAAATTTTTGCATGGGCGTATCTTGCAATCAAGCGTTACTCATCGGCAATAGATTGAAAGGTATTACGGGGTTAAAAATACAGTTGCTACTCTTGCTGCATGATATTGGCAAGATTTAATTTAAATGTTTGTTGAATCTTGTTTACATCCTTAGCAAAAATATGATAGTCACTCGAAGAATAGATAGATTTTATTCTATCCAAATTAGTTTGTTGATAACATTTTTTCATTTCCGCGATGAAAAAATTATCTTTTCCTCTTTCATTGAGACAGTTATTTTCTAACAGATAGATTGCCCATGCTGTAAAAATAAATGTACTATCTTCCGGATATTCAGATAAATAAATTTCGAATTCAATTATAGAATATTCAGCTGCTTCAATTAATGTTATATCTAAATCTCTGACAAATTTTTCCGTTATATTTTTAAATAATTTCTTGAATTCTATATAATTTTTTATTTTTTCCATGATTCTATTTTCCTGTAAAAATATTTAATTGAATATTTGGATAGCAATTTCTAAACTCTAAAATAACATTGCTGCAAGATTGACAGGCCTTTAATGATGATATTGCGATACCTTTCAGACGGCCTTGATTTATTCAGTAAAAAAAGTATGTGCGCCCAAATAGTTTTTTGCGTAGAACGGAGTGGAAAGTTTTTCGGTTTTGATGGTTTTACCGCTGCTGGGGGCGTGAATAAATTCGCCGTTGCCGATGTAGAGGCCGACATGGGAATATTTGTGTGCGCCGCCGGTATTGAAAAAGACAAGATCGCCGGCTTTCAATTTGCTGTCGGGAATTTTTCGGCTGGCTGCGGCCATATCGCGCGCGGTGCGTGGCAGATTGACGTTGAGGGCGTTTTTATAGACAAATTGGATCATGCCGCTGCAGTCAAAGCCTGTGGCTGTGGTGCTGCCGCCCCATTTGTAGGGCGTACCGATCAGGCCTAGGCTGTGAAGCATCAATTCCTGCGAACCTTGGGTGTGGTCGATATGGGAAATGCGGACAGGTTGGATTGTTCTGGCGGTTGTTTGCGGCTTGTGGGATTTATGCTTGCCAGTGGTGCCGCAGGAGGCCAACAATAAGCAGGTGGTACAAACAAATAGGGTTTTGCAGATGAGTCGAGACATGGTGAATTCCTCCGGCTGCATAATTTCTGTTTTCAGACGGCCTCTATAATAATCCTTCTATGGGCAGGATGGACAGGATTTTTGAAGTCATCCGTTTCCAGAACTTGGCTTCGGGCTCGTGTGCGTAAGTTCGTTTTTCGCTTGGGTCATACCAGTATAGTTTGTTGTAATTGCCAAGCGTTACCTGATAGGCGTAGCTTGGGGTGGTCGTTACGAGGGTACGCTGCATTTGGCCTGCGATTTCGGGGCTTTCGATGACGACACCCATTTCGGTATTGAGGCGTGCGGAGCGTGGGTCGAGGTTGAATGAGCCGATGAAAATGCGTTTCTCGTCCACGATGAAAGTTTTGGCATGCAAGCTGGTGGCGGAGCTACCGGTCAAGCCGCGGTCTTTGGAGGTCGGAACGGCGTGGTTTGGCTGGAGCTCGTAAAGTTTGACTCCTGCTTTAAGCAAGGGCTTGCGGTATTTGACGTAGCCGGAATGGACGGCGGCAACGTCGGTCGCCTGGAGGGAATTGGTCAAGACGGTAACATCCACGCCGTTGTGAATCAGCTTTTCTATGGCCTTAACACCTGATTTTGTGGGTACAAAATAAGGGGAGACAAGATAAACGCTTTTTTCTGGTTGCTTGAGGGCATCTTGCAGGCGTTCGGAAATAGGCGGTTTGTGCCGGTCACGGTCTAAGCCTTTGGCCGGGTCATCGCTGATCAGGCGTGTGCTGACGCTTTGCCACTCCATAAGGTTGCTCTGCATTTTTTGATAGAGGTTGGAGTGTTCGATGTTTTGACGGTAGCGGATGAGCGTTTGGTTTTTATCTTGGTCGGTGTAATTGAGCTCTGCCAATCCTTTTTGCAGGTTTCCACGTTTGATGATGCTGGTCGCGTTGTAGGCGGAATGGCTTGCCCAATAGCGGTCGAAGTCTTGAGAAACTTCGGTTACCACGCGGCCTGTAGCGAGGATATCGAGGTCGGCAAAGATGGTATCGTCGTTAACCTTAAAATATTCGTCGCCGATATTGCGTCCGCCCAAAATGGTGGCTCGGTTGTCGGCGGTAAACGATTTATTGTGCATTCGGCGGTTAAGTCGCGGAAAGTCGGCAACATAGCCGAGTGCACGCCATTTTCTGAAAATAAAGGGATTAAACAGACGGACTTCGATATTGGGATGATTGTCGAGTGCCAGCAGGAGATCATCCATGCCGTTGGTGTTGTTGTCGTCCAGTAATAAACGCACACGGACGCCGCGTTCGGCCGCGCGATGAATCAGGTTGAACAGAAGCTTGCCGGAGATGTCGTTGTGCCAGATATAGTACTGCAAATCGAGGGTGTGGTCGGCAGATTCAATCAGGGCGGCACGGGCGACAAAGGCTTCATGGGCATCGTTCAGCAGATAGATATGGGAAACATCGGTATTGGAGGATGTAGAAGGAATACCTAATGCACTGTCCAGCCGCGGCGTTGCAGGTATGTCAAGATAACTGCTTTGGGTGCGTTCGTCCAATGAAGGCAAAAACGCGGCACAACCGCCCAATAGCAGGGTATAAAGAAAGGGAAGATGAAATTTCATGGGGAACCGGTACAAACAATCCCTACCTAAATGACATTTAGGCAGGGATTGAATTGAAATTAGGTTGCTTGAATCAGCTTAGAAGGCAACATAATTTGCCGGATTGACCGGTTTGCCGTTTTGACGGATTTCAAAGTGCAACTGGGTACGAGATGCATCGGTATTACCCATGTGCGCAATGGTTTGACCGCGTTTAACGGTTTGGTTTTCATTAACCAGCAGGCGTTGGTTGTGGCCGTATGCGCTCAAGAATGAGGAGTTGTGTTGGATAATGACCAAGTTGCCGTAACCGCGCAAGCCTGAGCCTGCGTAAACGACTTTACCGTCTGCCGCTGCAACAACCAGCTGGCCTTGCGTACCGGCGATATCTACGCCTTTGTTGCTGCCGCCGAAGTTGGCGATAACGTTACCGGTAGTCGGACGCTGCCATGTGATGCCGCTGACGTTGCGGCTGCTGCCGGTAGACACGGTTGGTGTATTGGCAGGAGTGCTTGGAGCCGGAGCAGTGGTTGTCGTTGTTGGAGTAGAAGGTTTGCTTGCAGAAGCTGCAGGTGCAACGTAGCCCTCAGGTTTCACGCGCAGGGTTTGACCAATGCTGATGGTATTGTCGGCTAAGTTATTCCATGCACGCAGATTGTCTTGGGTAATGTTGTAGCGTTTGGAGATGTTGTAAACGGTATCACCACGAACAACAGTATGTGTCGCTGCATTAATATCAACAGGCGCATAAGAAGGCGTGTAAGTGCCGGTGCTGCCGCTGTTATATGTTGGAGCAGGTGTACTTGCCGGCGGAGTGTATGGAGCATCTGCGACTGGGCTGGTGTTGGTATTGTAAGGCGCTGCACCGTAAGGATTGTCAGCGGTAGAGCTTGTTGTTGAACCACCGCTTTGTGTGCCGACGACTACAGGAGCCGGTTGTTGGCTGGCACAGGCTGCAAGTAATAAAACCAAAGCTGCCGATCCGGCATAAGATACACTTTTTTTCAACATGTTAATGACTTTCGTATTCGGGTAATTGTTCTCGTCGAGGCATATCATAATAAAAATATGCTTGTTTCTCAAGTGTTCGGCTGTTAGGGACTGTTAAGGCGCAGGGATTTCTGACCAAAAGGAAGCGGTTTGCTCCATTTGTCCGTAGGCAGTCAAATCGACTTGCAGGGGGGTAATCGTGATGAAGCCGGACGCGCATTCGCCAAAGTCGGTACCTTCTTCGCTGTCGGAAACATCGCCGACCGGCCCAATCCAATAAATTTGTTCGCCACGTGGATTATACATGGGAACAATGCTTTGTTCATGATGACGGCGGCCGAGCCGTGTAATTTTTATGCCTTGGATATCCTCAGGTGCGACGGCAGGGATATTGATGTTCCATAAGATGGGTTCGGAAATAGGGCGTTTGAGAAAGTAGGAAAGCAGTATCCAAGCGGCTTTTTCCGCAGTCTCCCAATAACGGCCGCTGGAATCTGCGAGCGAGAAAGCAATGGCGGGAATGCCCATCAGGTAGGCTTCCGTCGCGGCGGCAACCGTACCGGAATAAAGCGTATCGTCGCCCATGTTTGCGCCGTTGTTAATGCCGGACAAGACTAAGTCGGGTTTGAAATCGGCAAGGGCGTGTTGGCCGACATGAATGCAGTCGGTGGGTGTGCCATTCACATAGTAAAACCCGTTTTCCGCCTGTTTCAGTTGTAAAGGACGGTCTAAAGTTAGGGAATTGCTGACGCCGCTGCGATCGCGTTCGGGCGCAACCACCCTGACATTAGCAAATTCTGCGCACACTCTTGCCAAAACAGCCAAACCAGGCGCAAGATAACCATCGTCGTTTGAGATTAATATGTTCATGTGACAATATTGTGTCTATCGGTAAGATGGGCGGTATTGTACTGGTTTGCTTGAGCGATTGTCCATGAATCGGCAACGTTTGGGCGGAAAGGATAATAATGAAACATTATGAGTTAGACCCCAAAGCTTTATTGGGCGGCGTGATTGCTTCAGACGGCAATCAGGAGATTGTTCAGCTTTCACTGCAGAAGGATAATGAAATTCCGGCCTATGAGGCGGATGCGATTATTTTGCTTTTAGTTTTAAACGGAAAAGCCGAAATCAAAACGGTGGACGCAGTTTTGCAAACCGAAGGCTTACAAGTTATCCGTCTTGAACCGATGGAAGCGCACAGCATTCGCGCCTTGGCCGATAACACCAATATTTTGGTTATCAAACAATTAATTCACGAAACCGGTCTCAGCAAACGTTTGAGATTTGGAAGTTGCTGTCTGTAATGGCAATAAAGGCCGTCTGAAAAGTTTCAGACGGCCTTTTTAAAATCAGCTAGATTTATTTCAAACCTTTTTTCACCAAGTCTTCATAACCGCCATGGTTGGTTACGTTGGTGTAGCCGGCTTTTTTCAGCTCAGTCAGCGCGGCTTCTGCACGACGGCCGCTGCGGCAGTAGAGGTTTACCGGCGCATTTTTATCCGGGCTGACAGATTTGATGCGGTCAACGATTTGGTCATGAGGGATATTGAGCGCACCTTGCAAATGGCCTTCTTTAAATTCTTCGGCAGAGCGGACATCAATCCAAACGCCTTTTGCTTTTGCAGGTTGTGCCGCGCTTTTTTCAACCTTAGGCATAGAGGCTGCGGAAGCGGCCAAAGGAGTAGCAACAGCGGCGGCAAAAAGTACGGCGGTCAGCAATTTCTTCATGGTCAATCTCCTATTAGACAGAAAACAATATGATAACTTTATCAGTTTAGCATTTCATCAGGCCGTCTGAAAGGGGAGTTGTCTTTCAGACGGCCTGATTTTACAAACCGATTAGCGTTGGGTTTCTACTGCTTCCAAAGCGCGCAAAGCGTATGTATAAGCGGCACCTGCATTCAGGGCGATAGCAGTGGCCAATGCGCCGGCGATTTCGCTTTCGGTTGCACCCGCTTTAGCTGCAGCGGCCGCATGCACGCTGATGCAGCTTTCGCAACGTGTGGTAATGGCAACGGCAATGGCGATCAGTTCGCGTGTTTTGGCATCCAATGCTTCGGCAGCGGCTGCTTGATCCAGTGCACCGTAGGCTTGCAGCATTTTAGGATGGTTTTTACCCAGTTCGCCGAATGATTTTTTTACCAAGGCGGTATGTTCAGGCCAGTCTTTAAACATGATATGTCCTTTCTTAATGTGAGTGGATAAGATAAAAAATCCTATCCGTTTGTGTTTGGTGTGTGTATTATTGCAATAATTGGAAGATTTAAATCGTCAAAACATCTCATTTATTGGTAAAAAACACTATGGATATTTTGGATAGGTTGGTCGAATTGGCGCAGGTAAAAGGCAGCGTGGATGTTCAATGTCTGTTTCAGGGGGAATGGTATGTGCGGCATGAGCCAAAGCGTGCGCATGGTTTGGTGCATATCGTAACTGCCGGTTCGGGTTATATCCGAATTGATGGGGAGCAAGAGGCCAGGCTGCTGAGTGCGGGGGATGTCATTTTTTTTCCGCGCAGCGTAGGGCATACTTTGAGCAGTGATAGCAGTTGTGAAAATCTCGGTGTCAGCGTGCTGACGAGTGAAAAAGGCGCATTTAAAGTCAAGCAGAGTCATGCAGGAGGCGATGCGGCTTTGCATCTTTTCTGCGCGAGGTTTGAATATGAAGCGCAGGCGGATATTATGGCGGGGCTGCCTGATACGGTTTTACTGAATATCAACCATCCGTCTTTACAGTATTTGGTGGCATTGTTGCAGTATGAGAGCGGTCAGGCTTTGTCCGGTTCGGTAGCGGTTGTGAACGCATTGGCTTCGGTGTTGTTGGTATTTCTACTTCGAGCCAGTCTGGAGAAAAATGGGGAAGCGCAATTAAGTGGTTTGCTGAATGGTTGGCAGGATAAACGCTTGCGGAATCTGCTTCAGGCAGTAGTGGATAAGCCGGAAGAAGAATGGAATATCGAGAAAATGACCGCGATTGCCAACTTATCTCGCGCCCAGTTAATGCGGGTATTCAAGCAGCAGACAGGAACAAGCCCGCACGCCTTTGTTAACAGTATCCGCTTGCAACAGGGGGCATTATTGTTGAAACAGACGGCGGATTCGGTTTTATCGGTTGCGCTCTCGGTGGGTTTTCAATCGGAAACGCATTTTGGCAAGGCATTTAAAAAGCAATATGGGATATCGCCGGGGCAATATCGTAAGAATGATCGTACTGATGAAGCGGCGGTACAAGCGGAAGAAATGCCGATTTACTTTATTTGAACAGATGATAAAAGGCCGTCTGAAAGTGTAAAAATGAAATCTAGGATTTCTAAAACACTTTTCAGACGGCCTTAATTTTAAAACATATTAATCAAACAGAATTAGTCCAGTTTTTTGAAATGACGGCGACGTTCCAATTCGCTCAGGTAGCGTTTACGCAGGCGGATGGATTGTGGCGTAATTTCAACCAGTTCGTCATCGTCGATAAACTCAACTGCACCTTCCAAAGTTAATTTGATAGGCGTAGTCAGGCGCACGGCTTCATCTGTACCGCTGGCACGGACGTTGGTCAGTTTTTTACCTTTCAGAGGGTTTACCACCAAGTCGTTGTCGCGACTGTGAATACCGATAATCATACCTTCGTAGACTTTGTCGTTTGGAGAAACAAACATACGGCCGCGGTCTTCCAAGTTCCAAAGGGCGTAAGCAACAGCCTCACCTTGCTCTTGAGAAACCAGTACGCCGTTGTGACGGCCGGGCATATCGGGTTTAACCGGTGCGTAGTCGTCAAAAACGTGGCTCATCAAGCCGGTACCGCGGGTCAAAGTCAGGAACTCACCTTGGAAACCGATCAGGCCGCGTGCAGGAATATGGTATTCCAAACGTGTACGACCGTTACCGTCGCTTTCCATATTGGTCAATTCACCACGGCGGCGGCCGAGTTCTTCCATGACCGCGCCTTGGTTGTCATCCGGTACGTCCACGGTCAGGTTTTCGTAAGGCTCGCATTTTTGACCGTTGATTTCACGGAATACCACGCGCGGTTTGCCGACTGCCAATTCAAAGCCTTCGCGGCGCATGTTTTCCAACAAAATGGTCAGGTGCAATTCGCCGCGGCCGGAAACGCGGAATACATCAGCGTCGGCAGTATCTTCAACACGCAGGGCAACGTTGGTCAGCAATTCTTTTTGCAGACGGTCGCGGATTTGGCGGGAAGTCACGAATTTGCCTTCAGTACCGGCCAAAGGAGAGGTATTGACCATAAAGTCCATGGTCAGGGTCGGCTCGTCTACGCTCAACATAGGCAAGCCTTTAGGATTGTCTTTGTCTGTAATGGTTACGCCGATACCGATGTCTTCGATACCGGAAATAATCACGATGTCGCCGGCTTCAGCTTCTTCCAAAGGTACACGTTCCAAGCCTTGGAAACCCAACAGTTGGTTGATACGGCCTTGGGCAACTTGTTCTTCATGATTCATAACGGCAACGACTTGGCCGGGTTTGATGCGGCCGTTCAGGATGCGGCCGATACCGAGGCGGCCGGTGTAGTTGTCGTAGTCCAGTTGGGAAATTTGCAGTTGCAGCGTTTCGTCCGCGCTGCCGCTTGGTGCAGGCGTGTGTTTCAAAATGGTCTCGAACAGAGGGCGCATGTCGCTGCTCTCGTCGGTTTCTTCCAATTTGGCAAAGCCGGACAGGCCGGAAGCATAAACGATAGGGAAGTCCAATTGTTCGTCTGTTGCGCCCAGGTTGTCGAACAATTCGAATGTTTGGTCGATAACCCAGCTTGGACGGGCAGACGGTTTGTCGATTTTGTTGATAACAACGATAGGTTTCAGACCCAAAGCCAAGGCTTTTTTGGTCACGAAACGGGTTTGCGGCATAGGGCCTTCTTGTGCGTCAACCAACAGTACGACGCAGTCAACCATGCCCAATACACGTTCCACTTCGCCACCAAAATCGGCGTGTCCCGGGGTATCTACGATGTTGATATGGTAGCCTTCGTATTCGATGGCGGTATTTTTAGCGAGAATAGTAATGCCGCGTTCTTTTTCAAGATCGTTGCTGTCCATGACGCGTTCTTCGACTTGCTGGTTGGAACGGAATGTACCGGACTGGCGCAGCAATTGGTCAACTAATGTGGTTTTGCCATGGTCTACGTGGGCGATGATGGCAATATTGCGGATTTGTTTCATGATGATTTATGTGTTTCAGCTAGGTGCTTAAAAAAAAGATAACTGGTAATTATAGCACGATTCCTAAGTATTGACCGAGTAGAAGATTCAAAAAAATGAGGCAAAAGCAGTTGAGAATAATTCATAATTAAATTTGATTGATTTTGTTGGATTATTTGCTTTTATTTATGGTTAACGAATGTAAATGTTTTTGAATAATGCAATGGATTCTTAATATTAATGTCAAAAAATTGTTATTAAAAACAGGGGATTAATTTTTCAGACGGCCTTTTAGGCAGGTTAAATTTTTTGATAATTGTTTGTATTTTAAATAGAAAATTTGTCAAAAGTGCTACTTGTGCATACAATTACCTCATTCCATAACAACACACGAATCTTCATTCGTGATTATCAACTTTTAAAAGAAAGAGAAAGAATTATGCAAGGCAACCAAGCAGTTATTGATTACATGAACGAATTATTGTCTGGTGAGTTGGCTGCTCGCGACCAATATTTTATCCACTCTCGCCTGTACTCTGAATGGGGTTACACCAAACTGTTTGAACGTTTGAACCACGAGATGGAAGAAGAAACCACTCACGCCGAAGATTTCATCCGTCGTATCCTGATGTTGGGCGGCACTCCTAAAATGACCCGTGCCGAACTGAACATTGGTACTGACGTAATCTCTTGTCTGAAAGCAGACTTGAACACTGAATACGAAGTACGCGATGCGCTGAAAAAAGGCATCAAGTTGTGCGAAGAAGCTCAAGACTACGTTACCCGCGATTTGATGATTGCCCAACTGAAAGACACTGAAGAAGATCACGCTCACTGGTTGGAACAACAACTGCGTCTGATCGAATTGGTCGGCGAAGGCAACTACTACCAAAGCCAACTGTAATCTAGCGTATAACATACAAGGAGCTGAATATGAAAGGCGATCGCTTAGTTATTCGCGAGCTGAACAAAAACTTAGGTTTGTTGCTGATTACCATTAACCAATACTTCCTGCATGCCCGCATTTTGAAAAACTGGGGCTTTGAAGAATTGGGCGAACACTTCTTCAAACAATCCATCCGCGAAATGAAATCCGCAGACGATTTGATCGAGCGTATTTTATTCTTGGAAGGCCTGCCTAATCTGCAAGAACTGGGTAAACTGTTGATCGGTGAATCTACCGAGGAAATCATTGCCTGCGATCTGAAAAAAGAGTATGAAAAACATGATGCTCTGGTTGCAGCCATCGCTCTTGCAGAAGAGCAACAAGACTACGTCAGCCGTGATTTGTTGGAAAAACAAAAAGACATCAACGAAGAACACATCGACTGGCTTGAAACTCAGCAGGAATTGATTGGCAAAGTTGGTTTGCCAAACTACCTGCAAACAGCGGCGCAAGAGGACTAAAACACAAACCACTGCCAAATATAGCAGTCCCTGCTCCCATCAACGGCATATCTTTACGGATATGCCGTTTTCTTTTATGGAAATGCTTAAAGGCCGTCTGAATGTTCAGACGGCCTTGATTTTATATCGCTTTCAAACAGTATAGATAAGTAGTTTCCTTGTTTCTGGCAAACGCCAAAGGATCGGATTCATCTATTGCTTTTTTGTGGTGCGGTTTAGTTTTCAAAATATCGACTACATTGAGCGAGGCCGTCTGAAAGCATTGCTTTAGAAAGTCTTTGTCGCGCAAATGCAAATGTTCTGCCAAGTCGGAAATAATCAGCCAAGCTTCGCCGTTTGGATTTAAGTGATGACGTACGCCGTTGATGAAGGCTGTCAACATGGCATTGTTTGGGTCGTAAAGTGCAGTTTCAATGGCGGAGGTCGGTTTTGCCGGCAGCCAAGGCGGATTGCAGACGATAAGGTCGGCGCAAGTTTCGGGAAATAAATCAATCGATTGGATGTTGACAGCTTTATCCAGGCTTAGACGCTCAAGGTTTGCTGTGGCGCAGGCTATTGCTTTTGGGTTGGTGTCTGTGGCAATGATGTCGGGTATGCCTCGTTTGGCCAAAATTGCGGCAATAACACCTGAGCCGGTGCCGATGTCAAAGGCCGTCTGAATATTGGGAGCGAGTGGCGCTTGGGCGATTAAATCCAAATATTCGCCACGCAGTGGAGAGAATACGCCGAAAGGAACATGAATTTTTCCGTCAAGCTGCGGAATGTCTATGCCTTTTTTGTGCCATTCGTGCGCACCGATAAAGCCCAGTAGTTGATTCAGCGGCAAGAGAAACGGTTTGTCGTTTGGTGTGTCGTAAACATCGCATAGGGCGGCATAGATGCCGGGTGCGCGTGCATTGTCCAGTTGAAAATTCGGTTGGATTTCAACGGCAAGCATATTGAGCAAACGGCTTTGCTGAGCCTGTTTCATACGGTGGGCGTGAAAGGCCGTCTGAATATCGGCAGGCGCGCCTTTCTTTTTTTCAGACGGCCTGCGGATACGTTTTTTCATTGCGGCCAAGACTTGCTTGGCATTGTGAAAATCGCCAGTCCAAACAGTTGCAGTTTGCGCGTGGGCATTTTTTAAAATTTCTGCTGCACCTGCTTCTTGTATGTAAACCGCCTGCTTGGGTGGCTTTTGTGTGCTTTCGTTGCGCCATTCGATGTCGGAGCGGTTGGTAGGGATGGTATGGGGCATAATGTGTTTCAAATCGTGAAAATAGAGGATTAGTTTACTATATTTAGGATGTGTTCGGTTTGAGAGGAGCTTTTAATAGTCTCAATTAGACAAAATGTATAAAAATTTCTTAGGTTTTAAAATTTATACTAATATTTTGATAAAAATAGATTGTCGTTTTGTCTAAAATGAGTATAATGCAAAACCAGAACACAATAATCTTAATCAGATTTGGACAAGGAACATCATGCAATTAGACATTGACCGTTTGGTTGCCTATTTTGGCGGCGTAAACGCGCTGGCCGAAGCCCTGAAACAGCACGACCCGGAAAATGCTGCGACCACAGCGGCTATCTACAAATGGCGTACACGTGGTTCCCTGCCTTTGGCTCAGTTGCAAAAACTGACCGCTTTGGCGGAAGCGCAAGGCAGACCGCTTGATTTGAATGCTTTTTTACAAAAAAATGAATCTCTGGAGAGAACAGAAATGACACAGACCAATCGTGTAATTATTTTCGATACTACTATGCGCGACGGTGAGCAGTCTCCCGGTGCATCCATGACCAAAGAGGAGAAAATCCGTATTGCCCGCCAGTTGGAAAAGATGGGTGTTGATGTGATTGAGGCAGGTTTTGCAGCAGCCAGTCCGGGCGATTTTGAATCGGTTAATGCGATTGCCAAAATCATTACCAAATCTACAGTTTGCTCATTGGCGCGTGCCGTTGAAAACGATGTGCGCAAAGCAGGCGAAGCTGTTTCCCCCGCTCCAAATAAACGTATTCACACTTTTATCGCCACCAGCCCGATCCACATGGAGCACAAACTGAAAATGAAGCCGCAGCAGGTCATTGATGCGGCGGTCAAAGCGGTGAAAATTGCCAAAGAATACACTGATGATGTGGAATTTTCTGCCGAAGACGCAGTGCGTTCGGATTTGGACTTCCTTGCCAAAATTTTTACGGCGGTTATCGAAGCGGGGGCGACTACTATCAACATTCCCGATACTGTCGGCTACTCCATCCCTTCCGTGTGGTACGAGCGTATCAGCAACATCATCAAAAGTGTGCCCAACGGTGACAAAGTAGTCTGGTCGACCCACTGCCATAATGACTTGGGTATGGCGGTTGCCAACTCACTGGCCGCTGTTCAGGCAGGCGTGCGCCAGGTGGAATGCACCATTAACGGTTTGGGTGAGCGTGCTGGTAATGCCAGCCTTGAAGAAATCGTGATGGCGTTGAAAGTGCGTCATGATTTGTTTGGCTTGGAAACCGGCATCGATACCACGCAAATCGTGCCGGTTTCCAAACTGGTATCTACTATCACCGGCTATCCGATTCAGCCAAACAAAGCAGTAGTCGGCGCAAACGCCTTTGCGCACGAATCAGGCATCCACCAAGACGGCGTGTTGAAACACCCTGAAACCTATGAAATCATGACTGCTGAATCAGTCGGCTGGTCAAACAACCGCCTGACTTTGGGCAAATTGTCCGGCCGTAATGCTTTCAAAACCAAGCTGGCTGATTTGGGCATCGAGTTGGAAAGCGAAGAGGCATTGAATGCGGCATTTGCACGCTTTAAAGAGCTGGCGGATAAGAAACGCGAAATCTTTGATGAAGACTTGCACGCTTTGGTGTCTGATGAAATGGGCAGCCTGAATGCTGAAAGCTACAAATTCATCTCTCAAAAAATCAGCACTGAAACTGGCGAAGAGCCTCGTGCCAATATCGTGTTCAGTATTCGCGGCGAAGAAAAACACGCTACCGCTACCGGCTCCGGCCCTGTTGACGCGATCTTCAAAGCCATTGAAAGCGTGGCTCAAAGTGGCGCGACCTTGCAGATTTACTCTGTCAACGCGGTGACACAAGGTACCGAAAGCCAAGGCGAAACTTCTGTCCGCCTGCAACGTGGCGATCGTGTGGTCAACGGTCAAGGCGCAGATACCGACGTGTTGGTAGCGACTGCCAAAGCCTATCTGTCTGCACTGAGCAAATTGGAATTTGGTCAAGCCAAGCCAAAAGCGCAAGGCAGTGGCATGATTTAATTTATTGAAAAGGTAAAGGCCGTCTGAAATCGTAGTGATACGTTTCAGACGGCCTTTTTTATTTGGTTAAAAAATAGTTTGTTTATTGAAGTTCAAGCAGTCGGTCTCGTTCAACAGACAAAACGCCGTTTACTTTTTTGAAATAGGCAATGGTATCTTCAATATTGGTCTTGGGGGACGGACGGATAGCAACGCCGTTCAGATTTTTATATTTGTAAACCAAAGTTGCTCCGGAGGTTTTCACTGCTTTTAGCAATGGCGCGGAACCGGTTTGAGCATCATAGAAGATAATCAGGTTGCCGGTTGTATCTTGGGTTTGTTGCTGAGATGGAATAGCAGTTGATTGAGCGGGAGTGTTTGGGCTTTGGCAGGCGCAAAGCAGGGTGGAGAGTAGGACGAATGCTAGGGTTTTCATGGCATTAATTCAATTTGATAAAACACTAAGGCCGTCTAAACAATCGTAAAACGAAATCAAAGTTTCCCTTTACAACTTTCAGACGGCCTTTGTCAGTTATGCTTCAGGCAATTCCATGGCTAGGACGGTTTGTTCTTGCTTGGCACGGAACGCGGCCAGTTTTTCAGCCAATTCAGGATTTTCGTTAGCCAAAAGTGAAATGGCAAACAGCGCTGCATTGGCCGCACCGGCTTCGCCAATGGCAAATGTGGCAACTGGAACGCCTTTGGGCATTTGTACAATCGAAAGCAGGGAGTCTTCGCCGCGCAGATATTTGCTGGGAACGGGAACGCCCAAGACGGGAACCGTGGTTTTGGCAGCGACCATACCCGGCAAATGCGCTGCGCCGCCTGCGCCGGCAATGATGGCTTTGATGCCGCGTTCTCGTGCGGTTTCGGCGTATTCAAACATCAAATCAGGCGTACGGTGTGCAGAGACGACACGTGCTTCGTATTCAACGCCGAATTCTTTGAGAAATTGTGCTGCCTGTTGCATCACTGGCCAATCGCTGTTGCTGCCCATAATAATGCCGACTTGGATCATGAGGAGTTCCTTTTGCTTGAATGGATTAAGGGTAAAAAATATTCAGACGGCCTTGGGAATGACAAGGCCGTCTGAACGTTTATCTTTGTTTAAGGCTGATAGAAGCGCGTTTTGCCGCTTCGCTGTTGGGGAAGCTTTGTATCAGTTTGCGCCATGTGCTGCGGGCGATGTCTTTTTGTTGCAGTTTGTATTGACACTGGCCGATGCTGTACATGGCATCAGGAGCTTGCGGGCTGCTGCGGAATCGGTTGGCGTAGCGGTTGCCGATTTCGATAACGGATTCGCAGTTGCCCAGACGTTGTTGGCTTTGCAGAAGCAGATACATGTTGCGGCGGGCAATTTCGCTACCGTTGCCTCCGTCAGCTTCTTTTAGAATGGCCACTGCGGCGGAATAGTTGTTACGCTGATAGTATTTTTGCGCCTGATTATAAAGGCGCAGTTCGTTTTGTGCGGCTGAGTCTGTTTCAGACGGCACGCCGCCACCATTGGCCAAATAATTCATTTTCAGCTTACGATCGTCCAATCGCTGGGCTTTGGGGTTGGAAGTCGAAGTAGTCGGATGCTTGATGGTTCGTTGTTGTTCCAATGTGTGCAAGCGTTGATTTAATTCTTCAACCGTGCGTTCCAGTCGGGCAATTTGTATACCTAAGTGGTCAATCTGGGTTTGTGCGTCCAAACGCGGATAGGGAATACTTTTTTCATGCAAAGGCTCACGCGGAATATCCGGCAGGACAAAGTTGGGATTGTCGGCAGATTGAGGAGGATGGGAAACGGCGCACGATGCGGCTAATAGAGTAAGCGGCAAAAGAAACAGGGAATGTGATAATGTTTTCATCGGATTGTGTCGTTTTATTTTTTTAGTAGCAATGTCAAACCGTCGCCGACAGGCAGGGTAATAGGAATAATGCGTGTATCGTGCGGCAGATTTTGGTTGAAATGGCGCAGGATATCCAAGCTAGGCGGATCATTTTCAGCAGCTTCATTCATAACACGTCCTCCTAACAAGATATTGTCGATGGCAATCACGCCGCCGCTCCGTACCAGTTGCAAACAGCGTCCAAAATATTGCGGCGTAGGCGGTTTGTCGGCATCGATAAGTGCCAAGTCGTAGCTTTCCGATTCGCCTTGCGCAATCAAATCGTCCAAAGTCAGTAAAGCCGGTTGCAGATGAAGCGAGATTTTATGCGCTACGCCTGCTGCCTGCCATGTTTCGCGGGCAATATCGGTAAAGGTTATATTGATATCGCAAGCCGTGATTTTGCCGTCTTCGGGGAGGGCAAGCGCCATGGCGGTGCTGCTGTAACCGGTAAAGACGCCAACTTCCAAATATTTTTTGGCATTCAATAATTTGGCCAGCCACACCAACATGGCTGCCTGCTCTTGGGCGATAGCCATCTTTCCCAGACGATGTGATTGGGTACGCTCGCGCAATACGGTCAAAACGGGATGTTCGGATTGACCGATGCTGTTGAGGTAATGTTGTAATGCCGGATCGGTATTGTGCGTGTTGGTCGTCATGCCGATGCGGGATTAGTCTTGGTAGTAGGTGTAGGGTTTTTTGTTGACTTTGGCCGCTTCAAATTCGGCCTGCTCTGTCGGATTGAGGGTAACATCCCACAGCAAATGGCGGTTTTCGAGGCGTTGCGCTTCCATTTCGGGATTGTCTTCCATGAGCTTGTCGAGGAATTGGGTAGCTTCGGATTTGTAGTGGTACATGATGTTCTGCCTGAATCGTTGTCAGACCGTCATTATAGCCGATATTTTTTGCCAATACGCTAATTAATCGAACTTCCATAAGGTATAATGGCACGTCTTTTTTAGGCCGTCTGAAGCCTTTGCTCAATGTTTTACCCCTTCTGCGGCAGAATATTGTGCAAAGGCTTAAGCCAGACAAGTTTCAGACGGCCTTTTTTATTGTGAAAAGAGCTGCTTATGTTAAAAAAATGGCTGCATAAAGTGTTGCCTAAAAAACACGTCAAATCGTTGCCCGAAAAGGAAATTATCCCGCTTGAGCAACACGGTATCCGCGCGGATATGTTGAGCTTTGCCGCGGAGAAAATTGCCAAACGCCTGCATGAAGCCGGTTTTCAGGCTTATGTTGTGGGCGGTGCCGTTCGGGATTTGTTGCTCGGGGTTGAGCCCAAAGACTTTGATATTGCAACCGATGCCACGCCGGAGCAAATCCGCAAAGTATTCCGCCGCAGCCGCATTATCGGCCGCCGTTTCCAAATCGTTCATGTGATGATCGGACCTGAAACCATTGAAGTGACGACGTTCCGCGGTGGCGATAAGGTTCAGCAAAATGCGCAAGGCCGTATTATGAAGGACAATACTTACGGCAGCATTGAAGAAGATGCCATGCGTCGCGACTTTACTTGTAATGCGTTGTATTACGACCCGATTAAAGAGGAGATTTGGGACTTCCATCAGGGTGTGGCTGATGTTGCTGATAAAAAATTGGTGATGATAGGCGATCCTGCCGAACGCTATCAGGAAGATCCTGTCCGTATTCTTCGCGCTGTACGTTTATCGGGCAAGTTGGGCTTTGAAGTAGAAGATCAAACGGCTTTACCGATTACCGAATACGCAGGCCGTCTGAAAAATGAGCCGGTGGCCCGCCTATTTGATGAAATTCTGAAAATCCTTTTTTCCGGCCATTCCCGCGCCTGTTTGAAACGGCTAAATGAGTTGGGTATTCCCGAAGGCATTCATCCGCTTTTAGATGCCTTGAAAACTGCCGAAGCGGCCGATAAACGTATGATTATGTTGGCCTTGAAAAATACCGACGAGCGTATCCGTGCGGATAAGTCCGTTTCCGTCGGTTTCGTATTGGCGGCGGTATTGTGGCCGACACTAAATGCTATGTGGCAACGCAATCTAAGCCATGGACAAAAACCTGTCCCTGCTTTGATGGATGCGATGAACACCATGCGAGATACAGTAGAGAAAGGTTGGGGCGTACCGCAACGATTTTCTGCAACCATGCGTGAAATTTGGCAATTTCAGCCGCAATTCGACAATATGCGCGGCGCACGCCCGTATCGCCTGCTATCACAAGCCCGTTTCCGAGCCGCTTATGATTTCCTGATTTTACGTAGCGAGGTTGGCGAGGTTGATAAAGAGATGGCTTCTTGGTGGACAACTTTCCAACATGCCGATGAGGAAACACGCCAGCAAATGACTGTGGCCAATGATCACAAACGTCAGAAACAAAGTGGATCAACTGATGGTAAACCCAAACGTCGCCGCCGCCGTCCGAAAAAGAAAACCACTGAGGCTGAATAAATTATCAAAATAAGTTTAAGGCCGTCTGAAACCATTAAATCTTTTGAGATTTGGTTTTTCAGACGGCCTTATTGTATTTCAATAAAAAACCGCAGGTCTTTCAACCTGCGGTTTGCTTTTACGATTTGTTTTCTTCGCTGTCGAGGAAGCTGCGGAGGCGGTCGCTGCGGGTCGGGTGGCGTAGCTTGCGCAGGGCTTTGGCTTCGATTTGACGGATACGTTCACGGGTTACGTCAAATTGTTTGCCGACTTCTTCCAAAGTGTGGTCGGTATTCATATCGATACCGAAACGCATACGCAAAACTTTGGCTTCGCGCGGCGTCAGGCTTTCGAGGATTTCTTTGGTTACTTCGTGCAGGCTTGTGTACATCGCAGCTTCTGCCGGCGCAACGTTGTTGGCATCCTCGATGAAGTCGCCCAAGTGCGAATCGTCGTCATCGCCAATCGGTGTTTCCATGGAAATCGGCTCTTTGGCGATTTTCATGATTTTGCGGATTTTGTCTTCCGGCATTTCCATCAACTCGGCAAGTTTCGCGGAATCGGGCTCTTCGCCGGTTTCTTGCAGGTATTGGCGCGAGATACGGTTCATCTTGTTGATGGTTTCAATCATGTGAACCGGAATACGGATGGTACGCGCTTGGTCGGCGATGGAACGGGTAATCGCTTGACGGATCCACCATGTGGCGTAAGTCGAGAACTTGTAGCCGCGGCGGTATTCGAATTTGTCCACCGCTTTCATCAGGCCGATATTGCCTTCTTGAATCAAATCAAGGAACTGCAAGCCGCGGTTGGTGTATTTTTTAGCAATGGAAATAACCAAACGCAAGTTGGCCTGAATCATTTCCTGTTTGGCGGCTGAGGTTTCTTTTTCACTCAACACCATGTTTTTGTTGATTTCTTTTAACTCTTCGATGGAAATGCGGGTTTCGGCTTCCATATTTGCCAGCTCGGTTTGTTTTTCGAGGATGGCGTGGCGGAAACGATCCAACGCGTTTGCCCATACACGGCCTTTGGCTACTTCTTCTTCTACCCATTTCAAATCAGTAATGGCGGGCAGGAAGTTTTTGATGAAGTAATCGCGTTCCATACGGACGCGGTCGATACAGATGTCTCGGATTTCACGCTCGAGTTTGCGGATGTTTTCAACGCGACTGCGCAGGCTGCTGCTCAGGTTTTCGATTTGACGTGTGGCGAAACGGACTTCCAACAGTTTGTTGGCAATGGCATCACGGTGTTTCAGGTAGTTGGCGTGCTGACTGCCGTGTTTTTCCAACTGTTTGATCATTTTGCCGTATTCGCTCTCGATAAAGGCGAAGTGTTCCAAAACTTTTTGTTTCAGTTCGGCCAAATGGGCAGCGGATATGGCTTCAGAGTCGCTACCTGAATCGTCTTCATCTTCCTCGTCGCCATCTTCATCATCGCTAACGGCTTCGCCTTCTTCGTCATCTGGTTTAGCATTTTCCAAATGACCCAAGCCTAATTCGTTCAATAAGACTTCATTAGGGTCGATGATGGCTTCAACGACTTCATCCACACGGATTTCGTCGTTGCGGACTTGCTCAATCAACGCCAGAATTTCGGCAATCGAGCCAGGGCAGGCGGAGATTGCCTGCACCATGTTTTTCAGTGCATTTTCGATTTTTTTGGCGATGATGATTTCGTCTTCGCGTGTCAACAGATCGACTTGACCCATTTCACGCATATACATACGTACAGGGTCGGTAGTGCGGCCGAATTCTGAATCTGCGCTGGAGAGTGCTGCTTCGGCTTCTTCAACGGCATCGTCGTCGGTCATGGCGGCGGCGTTGTCGCTCAAGAGGATGTCTTCAGCATCGGGGGCTTGCTCGGTTACTTGGATACCCAAGCCGGAAATCATGCTGACGATGTTGTCAATTTGCTCGGCATCGGACATATCGTCGGGCAGGGCGTCGTTAATTTCGGAATAAGTGATGTAGCCGCGTTCTTTACCCATGATAATGAGTTGGCGCAGACGCGCGCGCTGCTCTTCGATACTCAATGGACGGTTGTCGTCTTGGTCTTGGTATTCTTCGTAGTTTTGATTTTTAGACATGGATTGCTCTCTAGGTTGATAGGATGCCGACGGTTTACGGTGATGTGGCCGTACCTGAAGGCGGAGCAGAGCTTTTTGTTGTGAAATCAGATTTCACTTTAATACTCTGAGGCCGTCTGAAAATATTACAAATGGAGTATTCTGCGTGTCATGTTTCGCAGCGTGTGTTTAGATTATTCAGACGGCCTGAGGGGTTAGTTTTGCTTTGCCGTCAAAAGTGACAGCAAGAGTCTTTTTTCATTTTCGGTCAAACCAGTTTGAATACTTTTTTGCTTTAAAGTTTCGATTTGACTGTATTTTAATTCATTTAACAACTTTTTCATGCCAATTTGGAAACTTTCGCAATCTTCTTCGTTATCCCCTTCCATTTCTTCAGAGTGAAGGGTTGATAAAAAGATTTGATTGACGGTTTCCTCATAGGGCGAACCGCGCATATATTCAAGTACTTGTGCAGTTGCAGGAGTCGTATCGTGATTCTTGATGGTTTCGGCCAAATTGGCCAGACAGGCAAAGTCGCCACTTAAAGCCAAATAATCGGGCAGGTCTATATATGAAGCCCAAGCCGGATTTATCAAGAGGCTGCGTATCTGTCTTTGAACCAGTGTCAGCATGGTTGGTTGTTTGACAGAAATAGGCGGCAGTTTGTAACTTTTCTGTTTGACGTGCCGCTTTGGCGCTTCTTGTCCGAGTAACTGGGCGAGGTTGTCCGGGTCAATGCCCACCAGTTCGCTGAGTTTTTGTTTCAGAAGATAGCCCAATGCCGGCGCAGTAATCTGAGCCAAAAGCGGAGAACTGGTTTTGACCAACTCTGCTTTGCCTTCTTGCGTATTGAGGTTGAGGCCGTCTGAAAGATGTTCCCAAAAGTATTCGGATAAGGGCTTGCTTTGGTTTAACAAGGCATCTTCAAATTGCGTCTTGCCGTAGGCGCGGATGTAGCTGTCTGGGTCGTGTTCTTCAGGTAGGAATAGAAAATGCAGCGATTTATCGTCTTTTAATTGTGGTAACGCATTTTCCAGCGCGCGCCAAGCCGCTTTACGTCCCGCGCTGTCGCCATCAAAACAAAAATAAATACTGTCTGCCTGACGCATCAGGATTTTGACGTGTCCTGCCGTGGTTGCCGTACCCAAAGCCGCTACGCCGTAGCCGACGCCGAACTGCGCCAATGCGACCACGTCCATGTAGCCTTCGACCACCAAAATCCGTCCTGCCTCTTTTACGGCAGCACGTCCTTCATATAGTCCGTAAAGGTTTTTCCCTTTGTCAAACAAAGGCGTATCGGGAGAGTTCAGGTATTTGGGTTTCGAGTCGTCCAATACGCGGCCGCCAAAGCCGATGACCTGACCACGCGGATTACGGATAGGGAACATAATCCGATGGCGAAAGCGGTCGTAATGTTTGCCTTCGTTGTCGATGACCATGCCCGTATCCACCAACGCAGTATTCGGATAGGGTTGGAACACTTGTGCCAAAGGTTGCCAGCCGTCAGGTGCATAGCCCAAACCATAATGCGCGATGACTTCCGCACTCAAGCCGCGCTTGTCTAAATAAGCTTTCGCCGCCGGATTAAATTTCAACTGTTGCGCATAAAAATCCGCTGCCGCCGCTGTTGTTTCTTCCAAAGTTTGTTGCTTTTTTTTACGTTCGGCACGGATTTCGGGGTTGTCTTCCTGCCCGCGAACTTTAGGCACCGTCATACCGACGCGATCAGCCAAAAACTGCACCGCCTCCGGAAACGACAGTCCCTGATGCTCCATCACAAAACCAATCGCGGAACCATGAGCACCGCAACTGAAGCAATGGTAAAACTGCTTGGTCGGGCTGACCGAAAACGACGGCGTCTTTTCCTTGTGAAACGGACAGCAGGCCATATAGTTCGCCCCACCTTTCTTCAGCGGAACCTGCTCGTCGATAATATCGACAATATCGACTTTGGACAAAAGCTCGTCAATGAAATCAGATGGAATCATGGTTCGGCAGAAGAGGATGGACGGAAAACATTTCAGACGGCCTTATAAACAGACAAAGGCCGTCTGAAAATGGGATTTTGGATGAGGGTTAAAATGAGTTTCGTATTATAGCAAATTGTTGTAATACATGTGTCCTATCCTTTTGAGGTAGAGTATTTGGGAAGAGTATTCCCTGTTCAAAATAATCACAAATATTAAAAATTTTTGTTATACCAAGGAGTCTAGGTTAAGGGAGATGTTGTTCCAAAATTGTAGATTTCACTGGATATTTTGACTAAATTTCTTTATTACCTATGAAAGAAATAATTACTTGTAGGAGTAAAAATCCTCTTTCCTTTTTGGAAAGAGGATTTTTCAAGTTTGCCTAATTGCTTA
>ERZ773066.103-NODE-103-length-46173-cov-6.029446_pt1 | contig 46173 bp, 47 predicted proteins | sample MGYA00580573_ERZ773066 | MGnify/ENA primary metagenome ERZ773066 (study PRJEB29015, sample SAMEA2738128) | human oral metagenome | biome: human oral; feature: human-associated habitat; material: saliva | place: China | collected 2203 ... | reverse complement strand
GATGTTCAGTTAACTTTGTAAATGATTCAAACAGGTTTTCTACCAAGCTAACTTGATGACCTTTTACTAAATTCAACATTATGCGTCCTCCAGAGAATTAAAACAATATGCACATTTATAATTTCATTATACCATTAAACCCCTAAAAAGACTGTAACTTCCCAGTAACAGTCTCTTATAAATTTACCTCAGTTCCTTCAAGGAAAGTTACTACAATTTGTCCAGCTTCTGAAATACTGATGTGGTCGAGAACTTGATTCATGATAACTCCATCAAATTTATCTAAATCTAGTATCTGATACATCTGCTTTGCATAGTGCTTATGGAGAAGATTTGCTCCTTGCTCTAGCTTTTGCCACTTAGCTACCACATCAGATCTATGCTCTTGCAATAGTCCAACTGCTTTCATAAAGGCTTTCTCAAGCATTTCTTCATCGATATGATTGTTTAAACATCCAATCTGACCTTTAATCCTATATCGATTGTTACACTGCCATACCTTCCGTTTACCACGACTTGTCGTCCAGTTCTTTCGACCAAATGCTGAACCACATTCGGCGCAAAATACTTTTGTTGTAAACGGGTTGTTTTCTTTCTGCATGATATAAAACTGGAGCTTATGTTGTTCCCTAAATCTCTTTCTTCTTGCTATTTCTAACTGTACAATCTCCCACTTTTCTCTATCTAAGATTGGTTCATGATTGTTCTCGATATAGTATTGATTAACTTGTCCATCATTATCAATTCTTTTCTTCGTCAGGAAATCAACGGTATAGGTTTTCTGAAGCAAAGCATCACCCTTGTATTTTTCATTTTGAAGCATTTTCCATATAGCACTTGGGCACCACTTTGATTTACCTGTGCAACCTGGTATTTCCTGTTCTCTTAACTCTTTGGAAATAAATTCTGGACTGTATCCTTCTAGAAATCTATCAAATATATACCTTACGACATTAGCTTGTTCATGGTTTATAATGAGATTTCCTTTTTCATCTTTGTCATATCCCATAAAGTTTGTAGTGTTTACTTGAACTACACCACGCTCAAATTTCTTACGAATTCCCCAAGTTGAGTTTTCTGAAATGGATCTCGATTCATCCTGTGCGAGTGACGATAGAATGGTAAGTAGTACTTCTCCTTTTGAATCTAGACTATCAATATTCTCTTTTTCAAACGTTACACCAATGCCTAGTTCTTTCAGTTCTCTTACATATTTGATGCAGTCCAATGTATTTCTGGCAAATCTACTAATAGATTTAACTAAAATTCTATCCACCTTACCATCTCTACAATCTTGTATTAGTCGGTTAAAAGCATCACGTTTTTTTGTATTAGTTGCGGAGATCCCTTCATCTGCATAGATGTCTACTAACTCATAATCTTTATGTTTTAAGATGTATTCACGGTAATAATTAACCTGATTCTCATAACTTGATAGCTGTTCTTCTTGGTCTGTAGATACTCGACAATAAGCGGCTACCTTGACCTTTTTCTGAGTTTGAGATCTGACTGTTTGCTGAAGTTTTTTGGCCGGTATAACTGTAATGTTTTTCTCCATCTTCGATCCTTTCTAACACAATTACTGGTGAACTAAGTTTCCAATCTTCAATATCCCTTTCAGGGACTCTCATACCTTTACATGAATTTTTTCCTTCTTTGATATATTTGGAACAACACCAAACAATCTTTTTCTTATAAGATACCTGTCTTTTTAATGTTGAACCACAATACTGACATTTTAACATTCTTGAAAATTTATAGGTTTTATTTGTACCTTGGATTCGAGAACGGCTTTTCATTTTTACCTGAACCTTCTCCCATGTTTCCTTAGGTACAATTCCTTCATGATTATCTTCGATATAGTATTGTTCCAACTGTCCTTGATTTAATTTCTTTGGACCGTTTACACCATCATGAAAGTATTTTTGAAGTAGTAAAGTGCCTTTGTATTTTTCGTTTTTTAAGATATTACGAATTGTGCTATCATACCATTTCTTTCCTGTTACAGTTGGAACTTTGCCCTCATTAAGTTTTTTAGCAATCCTATGTGTACCCATTCCTTCTAAATAACTATAAAAGATGGTTCTTACTATTTGCGCTTCTGCTTTGTTTATAACAAGTTCACCTTTTTCGTTTAAATCATACCCTAAAAACCGTTTAGCATTAATGAGTAATTCTCCCTTCTGGAACTTTCTACGAAAACTCCACCGTTGGTTTCCGCTCATGCTTTGTAACTCTTCTTCAGCCAAACTTGCTAACACAGTCAAGACAACTTCACCTTCATTGGATAAAGTGTGGATATTCTGCTCTTCAAAAAAGATATCAATACCAAGAGTTTTTAATTCTCGACTTATTTCAAGAACATTGATGAGATCTCTTGCAAACCTTGATATTGACTTAGTATGGATAACGTCAATTTGTCCTTTTCTACAAGCATCTAGCATAGTTTGAAAATCAGGTCTATCATACTTTGAACCTGAAATCCCTTTGTCACAAAAAACACCCAAAAACTCAACATCATCACGTTCAGCATACAACTTTTCAAAATAGACTTTTTGATTCTCTAGCGAATCAAGTTGACTTCCGTTGGTTGTAGAAACTCGAACATATGCACAAATTCTCTTTTTTCTATTGTTATTCTTTGCTTCAATTTTTCTTATATTCATTTTTCCTCCTACAAGAAGTTTTTACACACTATATATCCCTCTAAACGCAATATTAGTCAAGTAATCAGCAACCCTGTACTTTAACAAAATGTCTTTATTGTCCTCTTACCTAAATAGGTACTTTCAAGATAGATTTTTCCGGTTTTAAGAAAAAATCAAAAAGAAAAAGCCTGATGTACTTCACCAGGCTTAGATTTTTTATTTGAAATTTAATCGCAATATGTTATAATAAACATAGAAAAAGGAGCTGAGCTACCAACTCAACTCCAACGTAGAACCGTTAAAAAGACGGTAGCTCGTATAACAGATTTAATCCGTCCTACTCGCTCAAAAGTGGGGACGGATTATTTTTTGTCCTTGTCTTTGAAGATTTTATAGCACAAGCCAATCAAAGTAATGGCAAAACTACCAAAACCAAGTATTGTCTGTACAACTTCAAATGCGGTCAAAAGAGTGCCCCTCCTTTCCGTCAGATTTTGATGAACTGCCCATAGGCATCACCTCTCTTTCGGTATAAGGAGCCACCGTCTTCACTTTTCTACAAAAGATATTATACCACATGAACCACCAACTTCGGTGGTTTATTTTGTTTAAAGATTTATTTTAAGAGTAGTATCTACAAACTCTTAGTTAGTAGTAATCAAACCATCAGGTTCAATCGTAAATTCTGGTTTTACTGATAGCGAACCATCAGACTTGAGATAGTACCATCCGTTTCCTGATTTAATAAATTGCTTAGATTTCATATCCCCATCTTTTTCATCCAAGTAATACCAAGTTTCACGATATTTTACCCAACCTTTAGCCATTCTACCATCCGACTTAAAATAGTACCAACGATGATCGATATGCATCCAACCAGTAACCATGGCACCACGCTTATCTAAATAAAACCAATCCTTGCCATCATTGAACCATTTATTGATGAAACAGTAGCCTCTATTATCAAAATAGAACCATTCTCCTTTGATATTTTTCCATTGAGATTTTGGATAAGAGCCACCTGCTTCTTCCCACCACCAACCAACTTCGTTTCGTTTCCAGTTTCCTTCAGTTAGACCAGATTCAATATCTTTCTTAAACTGTTCTCTACTAATGCCCCATTTTGCAAGGTATGGATAGGGATCCACATGATCACTTCCATTATTTGGTTGGTTGTAAGTACAAAATTGATGAGTTTTAATCCCAGCAAGACTACTAGAATCTAGAGTTTTAGGGATTCCAGCCTCGTCAGCTAGCTCACGTAATAGCTTGACATAAAGTCGATAATCTCTCATGAATTCTTCTTTAGATTCATGACTTTCTATTAGTTCAACTTGAGCGTAACCTTCAACATTCCATCCGCCACCAACATCATAAGCACCTCGGTCTACTAACCAAGTTTGCATAATACGACCATTCCCTACCACATGGGAGAAAAATCCTGACTCAACTGGACGACGCAAATGGTAATCCGCTTCATTTTGTGCTGTTGAGTTAGGATTACCTGTAGAGTGAGCATGAACTTGTCGATAGGGTTGCTCACCGATTTGAGGAAGATTTGTTCGTAATCTACTTTTATCAACTTCCATGATTATCCTCCTTATCATCGTTAGACTTTCCTTCAGTTAGATGTTCAAAAGCTTTTAAAATTGGTTTAAAAAGTAGAATATTCCCTTTTACTTTTTGATAGTTCTCAATTAGTGATTGGAAAGTAAAAACTAGGTATCCGATATAAATCGAATACAGAAACATAAATCCAGTTTTTTCAGGCAACAAAACAGACATCGGAATCAATAACAGTAACATAAAAATCCCTAAGACTTTTCGAATTAATCCATTGATTCCAATTCTACTCTTATACTCAACATCAGGATTTACAATTGCAGCAAATGTGCCTGACGCAAAGTCTACAATTTCCATGATGACAATTAACGCTAACGCATACAAAATAAGCCCATCTTCTGTTTCGATGAGCTTTCTTAAAAAATTAAACAATTCAATATCCATTTTTAATACTCCCTATTGTTCTTTTTTATTTGACTCAATTTCAGCTAAAACAGCATCTTCTAATTCATATCGTTTATCTCGGAACAATTTTTCTTGGTTTCTCATTTCGAGACGATGCTCCGCATAGAGCTCTGAATGATAGAGAAACTCAGATACTGTAGAAACACCATGTTCATCAACATCAACAGTATACTGCTTAACTACTTCATCACCAATCTTCAAATTTCCAACCAAACGTGTTGTTTTAGTAATTTCTAATGCCATTAACTTTCTCCTTTCTCTCTTTTAGTTTTTACTTCCTCAAATAAGTCTTTTAGGTCTGAGTCGTATTCTAATACATCTTTCATTAACTGCAATTCGCTTGCAACAACCAAATAAAGAGCCTCATTTTGTGCTGCTTGACCTTCGGTTTGTGCTAGTTTCTTAGTCAACGACTCCATTGCTAATTGATGGATTAAATCTGTGTTCATCTTCTAACATCTCCAATCGTTTATTTAATTTTCGAATATCAAGTATTAACTCTTGAATTCCTTTTAAAGCGATATTCGTTAATCTTGTATTATCAAGATTCAGAAAACCACCATTTTCATACACAAGTGACGAGTCAATTTGTTGAACATCTTGAGCGATGAGTCCAATTTTGGTATGAGCCTTTTGAATACGATTCCCTATTTTCTTCCAGTCATACTCTTTAAATTGAAATCTTTTGATAAAATCAAGTGCTTTATAGTTAGATAAGCCTATATTCTCTTTTAAGTTTTTATCAGAAAAATGTTGGTTAACAATTTGCCATAAGCTATAAGCATTTCCGTTATATGAGTAGTAAATATCATTTCCTGATCCACCAAAGTCTAGAGATACATTATTAGAATTCCAATAACTAATAGTTCCTGTAGTTGAGCCATTAATGCTACTTTTGCCGTACTTTAACCAGCCAATTCCTTTTGCCTTAATGTATCCTTCGACCGTCAATAGAAAATCATCACTATCACTTGCAGTGTTTCCAGTAGTAAAATCTGAATCTTTGTAAATAAATAAGCCGTAAGGAACATTGTCCCCTCGGCCATAAGAACCTATAAATTGTACACCTAAACCATCTTTAGAATTAAACTGACGAGGAACATTAATCTGTAATCCACCGTTGATAGCGTCAAATGAACCATAAGCACCTAACTTAATTATTGTTTCTCCAGTTAATAATCCACCAGAAATTGTGGTTCCAGTTATTGTGCCACCCTGAATTCTGTCACCACTTAGTAAGCCTGACTTTATTTGACTAGCATCAATCCTAACACTTTGTACACTATTGATAAAAGCATTCTTAGCAAACAGCTGTCGTAAATAAGCTTCATTTGCAACTAACTTATTAAAAAACGCTTGATCCACGACAATTTTATCTGCAGTTACTGAATTTGACGCTAATACCATAGTAGTTACAGACCCAGATTCAAAGTTTGATGTCTTTAATTTATCAATCATTCCTGATTTAATGACTGCTCTATCAATTAAAGTATCCCCAGTGATATGAGTTGCCTTACCAATGATTCTATTAATTCCATTTGCGCCTAGATTAATACCTGAAATTAAAGAGCCTGCATTAGTTAAATTTTGAATCGAATAGGAACCTTGATGTTGCTGAACAAGACTTTCTGTTGCAATTTGTTGAAAGGATGTACTATCTACAAAGCTTTTAGGTGGCTGACTACCTCGAACAATTGAAATTTGGCCAACTGCCACAGTGCCGTTCTTTTCTACCCAAATATGAAGCCCAAAATCATCTGTTTTTGTCACGGTTTTATTTATCGTAAAAGTTCCTGTAAAAATTTGAGCTGCACCCGTTCTAGTCGGACTGATAGTGAAACCTCCTATTGAGTTACCTGATTTGATTTCAAAACCAACTTTTCCATCAGGTAGTACATCTATCCATAAATTTACCCTATAAGAAAGTTTCTCACCAGCAACAAATTTTTGACTATGAAGAGGCATTTGGAAACCACGCCAACCATTTGTTGTCCTACCACTTTGTGCAATTCTTAGCAGCTTGTATTCATTAGTTCCAGTCATAACTAAATTCGAATTCGGTTCACGTTCTCTATATTTACTAAAATTGGTTGGATCGTATACTAAGTTTTGGTTATCAATTAAATCACTGACTCTTGTAATCAATCCTTCGGATGTTTGTACAACCTGACTAATTGTTTTGCCTTGTTCACTAATAGTTCTTGTATGACTACCTAGAGTATCTTTTACTTCGTTAAAAGCCGTTACAGTTGTTAAATCTTCGATAGGTTTAGTCCAATAATTTGGGAAGATATCTCCAGTAGTAATCATTAAAGCTCTCCAATGAAACTTACCTGAACTTGCTCCATCAATACGAAATTGTAATTCAAAGTTTTTAAAATTATTGAACATCTCATCTGTTACGATTCGAGAAATTTTAACAAGATGGTAGTTTGTACCAGTTTTTAATGTAGTAGACCAAGAGGTATGAAAGGGATTAGAATGAACACTCCATACAGCACTATTATCTGATTTTTTATAGCCTGGACCTTGTAAGATAATTCTAGGAGTAATAGTTGAATCTAATACAACATTATCGACAGAAATATAAACAAATAGATTGATTTTTGTCCCTGAATAAATGCCAGTCGAATCACCATAAGGAATTTTTCCTAATGTTTGAATCCAATTGAGTTTCGAGTTTATTTCTTTGTATGAAGTCCAACTATCACTTGAACCAGATGCTAAGTTTCGATGAGAAACACTAGTTGGTATTAAAGCTTTAGTTTCACTAATAGTCCGACTGAAACTATTGGATGTTTCTCTAACTAAATTTTGCACGCTAGAGTTCGTTACATAACCTCTATCTAAAATATTTTTATCAACATCTGATTTAGTTTGAAATCCTTTTAAATTTATTACGGATTCTACCTGACTACTGGTCAATCGTTTGGCTATTTCACCTGCTTGGATTTTAATTGTTGTTTCAGTACTAGCAAGTCGATTTGTCGTTTGATTAAAATCTGTTTGTGATACTTTAGTCTTTATAGCATCTGCAGCAACTTGTAAATCAGCTTTAGTTTTAGATATTGCTAATGCGTTCTCTGATATTCTTTGGAGTGCTTCACTAGCTGTTTGTTTAATATTTTCTACATAGGTCTTTTCAGCTTTTAGATTTATTTTATCCTTGGCTTGTGATATTTCCGTTCGTTGTTGCTCTACGGTATTTTTAATAGCATCAAAGTCTGTCTTTGAAACTTTGTTAGTAATAACACCCGTAAGTTTATCAATTGAAGATTCTACTGTCGTAATTTGATTCAATAAGGTATTCTTGCTGAGTTCAACTAAACGGTTTGCTTCAGCAATAGCTTCTTTTTTATAATTTAAGGTATCTGTTAGTACTGTATTAGTAGTTTCTTTAACTTCTTTACTGACCTCTAAAGCATGATTAGCTAAATCTCTACTACTATTTGCTTTAGCCAACACATCGTTGTATCTATTTTCATTAAGTAATACATTAGATAGAACTTTAGAATCAACATCAGCAATCTTTCCTTCAATCTCTTGACGAATACCATCTGCGTAGACTTCTGCACTAGCTTTGACTTTTTCAATATCATCAAGGATTGATTCTTTTTGTTTAGTGAATACGGCATCAAAGGCTGTGTTCGCATTTCTCAAAGCTTTTTCAATTGCGACTTCTTGTAATGTGAAACCAGAGTCTAAAATTGCATTTGCGACAGTTGAAATTCCACTATTTGAAGTTGATCCACCTACCATTGGTTTATCATCAAAAGTAATCGAGATATATTTTTGTGTCAGTGCGTCAAATTCATAAGCGACTGCCTTTTTTGGAATATCAATTCCATGTTTCAAACTCTTGATATATACAGTATCACCTAAATGTACAACCTGCCCATCGAGTTCATAGGCTTCAATCGTAATAGCATCCGATAACTTATCAATTCCTTCATTCTTAAACTTAGCCTCAGCCCACTTTCTTAACTCCTCAATGCTTTTAAGAGTATTATTTTCGTACTCCTTTTCATTGATATATGGATAGAAAGTGATTAGAGGACTATCGACAGTAATTTTAATTGTCTGGTCTTTATCTTTACCATCTGGTTTAAATGTTGATTTTGCATGAATACGAGTAATGATTGATTGAGTTGATTTGGTTCTCTTGTAAGACTTTAGATTCTTATGTGTTGTTATGACAACACCCCTATTTTCACCTCTATTCTTCTTGATTGTCAGAGCCAAATTGTCACGAATAAAGTCCCCTTCCCAAGTTCCTATGATAGAATGGGCACCATCCATTAAGACGGAATAGAGTGTTTTTACCTCATCTGTATTGAAAGTACGGCGATCTGTAATATCACTCATGAATGAAAAATCACCAAGATTAGTCTTAGTATTTTGTACCATTTGAGATAAGGCCATACCACAAGTGAGATTAACAACACTCATTGGTTCAATAGACCGCTGCATAATATCATCTGAAATGTGGTAGGCGGTTATATCCAAACTATCATCATTTTCAATTGGCTTTTTGATACGAAATAACTGGAATCCTAAGACAGGTACTGGAGCCTTGATAAGCATATCCTCTTTGATTTGTTTATAGATACCAGAATCGGTAATTGGATAGCGAATAGATAAAGTAAAATCACCGTTCAGGGTTTCTTTTACAATAGCAGAGCTAGTTTCATGAAGAGGTAATCCATTCCACTTTGAAGTTCTGATATCTTTATTCAACAAAAATAACATTTAAGCCCACCCCCAATTTGTTTCAAAGCTTAAAGAAGTAATACCTCTACCAAGAACAACACCTACTTCTTTTTTAGCGCTTGGATCAATAGTGATAAAATCACCAGACCATTTGATGTACTTTTTGCTAACCGTTAGAAAACTTGGACTATTTGGTTCGTTTACCATCACAAGAGGTTCTGTAACTTTTTCAATTTTAATAACCTGATCTCCAATCGTAAACTGAGTCTCAGTTGCCGAATTCCCCATTATCGTTATTTTGGGGAACGCTAGAGACGTCCCTTGAACTCTAAGTACACCGTTTGATGTCAAAGTTTGTCTATCAATTGATTTAAAGAACTTTGTAGGATGACAAATAAAGGTAGCTTTCGTCGCATACACACCATCTCTCTCTTGTTTTACCTCAGTACATTTTACTCGGTAACACCAAAGACGTGTGGTTTTCATCCGTTCACTCTCAAGCCAAAACTGCTCCTTGATAAATAGACCCATAAATTGATGGAGTTGTTCTTCTGAGGGCTTAACAATGTAAATCGTATATGATTTTTCAATCAAATCTCGGTGCCGATTTGTTTGCGAAAGAGCCCCACTCATTCCTTTATGTTCTAATAAACTCGTCTTACTCTCCGCTAGGATAACAGAAGGCGATTCGTGTACAATCACCTTAAAAGGAAAACTAGAAGTTCCAATTCCATCTATGACTAACTCGTTTCTTTTAATCATATAGTGGCTCCTCTCAATTGTTTTTGACGTGCTAATTCTTCTGCGATTCGACTTGCTACTTCATTTGCTATTTTTTCAATATCTGCCTGTTCTCGGATAATATTTCCAGTAATTGAAATGTTGATGTCTGGCATTCTTAAATCCATCGTTCTTGCAATACCTCTTCCGATTGCCCCAAGAGTAGATTCATTTAAAGGGAGTACCGCTTCGTTTCCTGCTTCTCCTCCTACCATTAGGGAATTCCCTATTGTTCCGAAGGCAGTTGGTTTTGTTAAAATTCCCCCTTTTGCATACCACTCAATTCCGATTCTAGGAATTTGTCCCTTTAACCAATCCAGAGGGTTTGCAGATCCTGACACACTAAAATGAGGTAAAGGAATGTGTGGCCACTGAAATCTGAAATTAAAGAGATTTTTGATAGCAGTTATAGCAGTTGAAACTGCATTTTTGGCAGTGTTAATTGCATTTGAAATCGTATTTTTTACTCCATTCCAAACATTGGACACTGTACTTGAGATTCCATTTAGAATACCTGAAATAGTTGAACTGATACTATTCCAAATTGTACTGACAACGTTACTAATTGCTGATAAGAGATTACTAATTGTGTTCTTAATCCCATTCCAGGTGTTTGATATAAGTTGACTAATAGTACTTAGAACTAAGCTTACAATTGACTTGATGGATTCCCATACTGTTGAAATAACAGCCCTTATTGTTTCCCATGCACCAGACCAATCTCCTGTTATAATCTGCATGATTGCTTTAATAATGCCTAAGACAAGATTGATTGCCGTTTCAACTACTTGTTTGATGATTTCCCAAGCTGTGCTGATAATCAGTTTTATATTTTCCCATGCTGCCTGAATATACGGTTCTAGAATAGACATAACGGCAGTTATAACTGTTGAGATTGCATTCCAAACTGTGGTTGCAGCTGCAAGAATTAACTCTTGATTCTCAGTCCACCATGAAGTTAGAGTCCCCCAAATGCTTAAAATAAAGTCTGATATTTCTTGAATGATAGTAGATATAAAAGAATATATAGCATTCCAAATATCCATTACTGCTGTTCTAAATCCCTCGTTGTGTTCCCAAAGTTCTTTTATTCCAACGATTAACAAGGTAAGAACAGCCACAATTCCTAATACTATAGCTATAATAGGCGCAACACTTGCTATTAAGCCACCAATTGTGACACCCATTGCTAAGGCAGCTGCCTGAAGTGCTAAAAATATAGGGAGTAATAATCCTAATCCAGCAATGAGGCTACCTACAATAATGATAAATTGTTTTACTGGCGTTGATAAACTAGAGAACCACTCTGCAACTGAACGTAACAAATCAGCTAAAATCTCTAGTATCGGTGCAAAAGTGACAGCAATAGCATCCCCAACTTCAGCCAATGCTAACTTCGCTTCATTTTGAGCAGTTGTAAATTTATCAATTGGATCTAGTGTCGCTTCATAAGTTGAGCCGACTGTTCCTGATGCTTTCTTTGCTGTTTCAGCTAAGTCATCAAAAGATAAAGCACCACGATTAATAGCATCCACCATTCGTGGAGCACCCTTAGTTCCAAATATATCTGAAGCGAGGGTTAACTTTTCAGTTTCGCTAGTTGAATTTTTAATTTTTTCGATGGTTTCAGATAAACCTTGCTGTAAAGTCTTTCCTGATGCCGCATACTTCACCGATGCTTTTGATAAGGATGATAAAGAGGCTGATGAATCCACACCAGCCTTTTCAAATTTCCCCATTAAAGCCACACCCTCATCAAATGAAAGCCCTAATGCCTTAATTTGTGGTGCTCCAGAAACAACCTTATCCATCAGATCTTGAACACCTACACCAGTAGCTTGACTGGTAAAGGTGACAGTATCAAGAACACTAGACAAATCCGTTGCCTGTAAGCCGTATGCTTCTATAGCTTTCTTAGCTGAAATAGCTGATGAGGTAACATCACTCCCATTTATGGATGCGAATTGGATGAGATAACTTGAAGCTGATTTTAAACTATCACCGGTTAAACCAAATTGTGTGTTCAACTCTCCGACAGCACTACCAGCAGTATTAAAGTCTGTTGGAATTTCAGTAGCAAGGTTCTTTGCGATAGTTGTCATCTCTTCTAAAGCTTGGCCAGAAGCACCAGTTTTGGTGACAATGATATCCATCCCTTCATCAACTTCGTTAAAAGCTTCAAGCGACTGTTTCCCAAAATCAATCAGTTTTTGTGATAATTCTGCTAAACGGTCACTGAATTCCATTAGGATATCAGCCTTTAAGAGATGATTGATTTCTGATAGATTATCCTTTGCACTTATTGAACTAGTGCCCATCTCTTCCATCTCATTATGAAGATGATTATAGGCTGTTTTGGTATCATTTAGAGTCTGTTCCAGTTTATTGGCTTCAATCGAATTTTCGCCATACTGTGCTTTTGTTAGTTCTAGTTGTTTCTCTAAATTCTGAATCTGTTTTTCTAGTAAGGAGGAACTTTCATTTACTTTTTTCTGAGCTAAAGCTAGCTTTTCAGATTCACTAGCATTTGAAGAAAGTTCACTTTCTTGCAATTTAAATTGACTCGTTAATTTTTCACTCTCAGAAGCTAGACGAACTTGTTCTTGTTTCAAGCTATCCCATTGACTTTTAGAACTACCTATTCGATTACCATTTTCCGATAAGGCTTGATTGACACCCTCTAGTTTGCTTTCATAACTTTTCAGTACTGTCTGAGTAGTTTCTACTTCCCTTTGAAAGGCTCTATATTGTTCCGCCCCAATATTACCAGACTTAAATTGTGCTTCAACTTGTGCTTGTGCCTGTCTTAAGGTAGCTAACTTTTCTTTAGTAGTTTCAACTTGTTTAGCAAGCACTTCTTGTTTTTGAGTAAGGAGTGTGACATTTCCGGTATCAAACTTAAGAGCCTTATCAATTTGTTTCAATTCTTTAGTTGATTCAGCTGCTTGTTTATTTACCCCTTTTAAGGCATTTTGCAAGGGCTGTGTGTCACCACCAATTTCTATTGTGATACCTTTTATATTTCCAGCCATGTTCACATCTCCTTTCTATTAAAAATTATCAAAATCACTTTGATTTGCTTTTCTTGTGTTGCTTGTTTCATTTGTCCGCAAGTTTACATAATCAGTTTGATAATCAAGAGCCATCCCAATTGAAATATGTTTTAAGTCGTCTATGGATAAGCCAGTTTCCTTACAACAAAATAAATAGCTTTCTACCGTAAAGATTTCTTCACTTGCTGTTTCTGTTTGATCTGCTTTTTTCTTGTATTCATTCCTTGATTAAGCATGTTCATTAAGATAGTTGCTACTTCTTGGACTGGAAACTCCTCCATCTCCATAAAGAATTCTTTGAATGGTTTAATTCTTGGATTAGCTGATTTTGCAAATACCCAAAAAATTCTGTGAAAAAAAGTCATATCAAAATTGGTCAGGATGGATAGATCAATGTCACCAGTTTCGAGTTTTTCTTCCTCATTTAGGTGTTCAATCTTATCAAGAATTGACTGCGTACTCACCATTGAAAACAAGTCTTGAAAATAATCTTTACCAAACTGTTCTTTATAAGCAATCGGTGTATAAGCATTAGTAGCTAATTCATAGGTCTTTCCTGAAATTGTAATACTATCTCTCATCTGTAACTCCTTTATTCACGAGGTTCAAAGACTTCCTTGAACCAATTCTGACGAATCTCATCACTTGTTTCTTCTGTCGTTTTGCGACGAACCACCTTATCAAGTGGCCGAGGACTTGCAGTAAAGTTTAGCTCAACCTCATTAATATCTGAACCAGATTTTGTTTTTGATCCCATTGACGGACGTGATGCGTAACAGTAATACAAAACATGAAGTGTTTCTTTCTTATCTCCTTCAAAACGAAACATCAGAGCAAAATTCTTCTTTTCAGCATTTGCGATTTCAGAAATCGTTTTCGTTGTTGGATCTAATTTTTCTCCTAAGACACGAGTTAAAAATTCTTGAGTTAATAAGGCGAGCTTCAATGTTCCCTCATAACCATCATTTGATTCCGAAGTATAAAAGTTGATATTATCTGCCTTGTATGAACCTTTGTCACCAGTCGGTTCCAAGGTTAGTTCTGCTGCACCTCGTAATCTTTCAACCGTTCCATAAGTCAATGCACCATTTGAAGCTTCAGTTGTAACTTCTGCCCAATGAACATCTTGTAATCCGAATGTAACTTTATTTTTTTCAGTCATAACTATCCTCCGTTTAATGAAATGTAATATGTAATTTGATAGAGTTTTTCAGTTGAGATATAAGTCTCTACTTTGTCAAAAAAAATTGAATGACTATCAAATAAGTCATCAATCTTAGTTTCGATTCCTAAGTCCTTCTTTAAGGTATATAGTTCCACTTGAAGATTAAGAGTCTTATGATAGCTCCAATTATCAGCTCCAGCATTTTCAGAGTCCTTAACAAGATATACAATAAATGGTGGAGCTGGACTTCTTCCTTCTTCAAAATGATGATAAGCTACTGGCAACTTTGATTTTATTAAAATGTTATAGAAATCTTTTAATGTCATGAAATCCTCACAATCTTTGTCTCAGCCTATCTTCAAGTGATTTAACGGCACTTTTTTCAACGATTTCAATATGTTTTTGCCCTTCTACTCGACCGCCATTTTGTTTAGCGTGCCCATTTTCTAGGAGATGAGTTAAGCCTGGTGTTCGGTTATGAATGGTTTTTGTTAAGCCTGTAGGACTGTCACTTGTTGACTTACTTTTCCAACCTCGTGCATACTTACCAGTTTTTCGTGGAGAAGAGATCTTTAAAGTATCTACAGCACTGTCTGTTACTTCTTCTACTACCTCTCGCATTGCAGATGTCGTCTCTTTAATGTAATCACCTAACTCTTGATCAATTACTTTTTCCAACTCATCCATTCCTATTCTGTTCATAGTCATTCTCCTTAGTTGCTACAATATAAATCAATTGCCTAGGAACGCTATCACCATCAATTGAATCTATCGTAAAGTAGGCGTCTCTGTACTTTATCCTAGTTTTTAATGAACTTAGATTTAGTACCGCTTTGTCGTACCTTAGTGTAAATTGAATTTTGTTATAAAGGAGTCTAGACACACTCCCCTCATTTTCTGTCAAGGTCAATGGCCGACTAGAACACCATCTTTGGAAAACCGTGTTCCAAACTGAAGATTCATTTCCAATTTCATCAACCACAATTTTACGCACTTCAAATGTAAGACGGTCACGTAACGGAGCAATTTTCATCAAAAGATATCCTTCCTATCAGCTAATAGTAAGTGATATAACATTTGTTTTAACTCTTTATAATTAGCTGTTTCACGGTGTTCATAAAGATAGGCAACCCCATATAGGATTGCCATTCTTAGAACCTCACTGTAAGTATTCTGTCTTAATGTTTCTTCACAGAGCTTTTTACTCGTATCAATCAATTGCATAATCAAGTCATCTTCATCTGTGTTTTCTACCTTAAGGTAAAGTTTTGCTTCTTCTAGACTTATCATGATTATTTTGCTTTCACAGTTAAAATTTTTACTGCTTCTGGTAATACTAATTTCCCATCAACACGTTGAGATGCAAGAAAACCAATTTGACCATTATTAGCATAAAGTTCATTGAGACGTTTAAAAGTACGTCCTTGGCGGTCTGCAATCCAGTAATATGAGAAGTCTCCAAATGCAATGGCTTTATTCCCCTGTTCAGGTAGAGGTGCAAAGGTAGATGTATAGTATGGACGGTTAAGAATTAAATCTGGTTGTCCAGCTTGTGTAGACGGTTGCCAAATATAATTTCCGTTATTGTCTTTCAGTTTACGGATTGCTTTGACAGTTGTATCATGAAGAATCCATACTGCATTTTTACGATACGGAGCAGGAAGAGAATGATACAATTCAATCATGTCATCAAACGTAATGTCTTTAGTCGTCGTTGTAGGACCAGTAACATTTGCTTGCGTAAAGATTCCTGTTGGTTTTTTAGAGCCATCTCCAATAAGGAATGATTTCTCTTCTTCTGTACCAATACGTCGTGCAAACTCACTAGTCATATAGGATTCTAAATCAAATACTGAGTCATTTAACAATTCTTCTGAGATTCGAATAGCTGTTCCAATCTTATGCGAATCAAGTGTTACTTGACCAAATGTCTCATCAGTTTCAGGATAAAGTCCATTTTCATCCATCCACGACGCAGTTCCATGCCCTGTAACAACTGGAATCTTCCGCTCTCCACTTGATGTTTTAATGACGGTTGCTAGACTTCGGAAGAAATTCTCTTCTTGAAGACCTTGAACTAGTTTTTTCTCATACTCATCAGGTACTAAATGGCCACCCTCTGTATCTTCTCCAACACGAAGAACATCCTTAACATCAAAGAAGTTACGCTTACGGACATTCGTCCAAAATGTTTTGGAATAGACATCAGACTTGGTTCCCTTCTTCTCATCTTCTACCTCACTATCTTTTAAGACTGTGGTAGGCTGTCTTGTCAAAGCCTGAGAAGTTGGTTGAGCAAGTTCTAGATCAATCTTTTCTTGTCGTTCTAAGCGAGCGATTTCTTGATTATAGCGATTGATTTTACTTTCCATTTCATCATAGCGTTTAGAATCCTCTTCAGAAACTAAACCATCATCAGTTCGCACTGAGTCTAGGAAAGTTTTTGCTTGTTCCCAAGCTTGATTTCGTTTTTCTTTTAATTCAAGTAATTTAGACATAGGTTAGTTTTCCTTTCATTATTTCAATAAATCTAATCGTTTTCTTAACTGATTAAGGGGAGTCGTTGATAAAGGTTTGTAGCTATCAATTTTGGCTTGAAGTTTAACAACAAGGTTATGATCTGCAATGGCTCTACTAAATGAATAACTACTAAGTTCTAGCTCTTCTTTAGGTTCATCTTTACCGAATAAAATCTTGTCCGCAAAGCCAAGTTCAACTGCTTTTCTCGCATTAAACCATGATTCAGAATCCATTAAATGTGAGATTTTTGCCCTAGATAATCCTGTTCTTAACTCATAGGCATTCACAATGGACTCTTTGATTTCCCCCAACATTTCAATGACCTTTTCCATATCCTTTGCTTCACCTTGTGCAATCGTCCATGGATTGTGAATCATCATCATTGCAACAGGACTCATGGATACTGTTGTTCCAGCCATGGCAATGACACTGGCAGCACTAGCGTCAAGACCATCAATTATGACATGCACATTTCCCTTGTAATCCATCAGCATGTTATAGATTTGTGCTGCAGCAAAAACATCACCCCCTGGACTATTAATCCAGAGGGTGATATCACCTTTTCCTGCATTTAAATCATTTTTAAAGAGTTGTGGAGTAACTTCATCTCCAAACCATGTTTCATCAGCAATCTGTCCTTCAATACGAAGAGTGCGAATATTCCCTTCGTCTGAAAAACTCCAAAATTTACGCATCTTCTTCCTCCTTTGGTTTTTCTTGAGGTTGTTCAATTGCCTGTTTTGTCATAAAACCACCAGCATCTTTTAATTTAGTCATATTTCCGTTAATCAAATAAAGGTTTCCTCCCTCTTCATCTGTTAAAAGATTTAAATCTTCAAGTTCTCGAATATCATTTGTAGATAGCCAGCCATTCTGTCTTGCAATAGCATACCCACTCATACGACTTTGATAATCTCCACGCAATAAACCATCTACGTTGAACTTAACAAAGTACTTCTTCTTTTCTTCAGGTAAAAAAAGAGACCTCTTGAAGGCCTGTTCTAAACGAACTACCCAAGGGTCTAATGTGTATTTAACAAACTCTAGTGATTGTTGCTCGATATTTGAAAATGAAGATTTTTCTAAATCACCAATCATATGTGGTGGTATTCTATACAAACGTGCGATCTCGTTTATTTGAAACTTCCGAGTCTGCAAGAATTGCGCTTCTTCTGGAGGAATACCTATTTGAGTGTACTTCATCCCCTCTTCTAGAACTGCAACTTTATGTGCATTTGTTACTCCGTTATAAACAGCGTTCCAAGAATCACGTACTCTTTTTGGATCCTTCAAAATCCCTGGATGTTCCAATACACCACCTGGATTTGCACCATTTTTAAAGAATGATGCTCCGTAATTCTCTGTAGCCAAGGTCATCCCAATTGCGTTCTTTGCTAATGCGATGGGAGAATAACCAATCAATCCATCAAAACCAAGACCTGGAATGTGAAGGACATCTTCTTGTTTTAAAATAACACTGCCTTTATCCTTGAAATTTGGATTTTCTTCGGTCTGACGTTGATATTTGTAGTAAAGTTTCCCATTTTCATCACGGTGTACTGACATTTTATCTGGTAATAAGGGATACAAACTGATAACCTGACCGCTCTTATCCCTTATGATTTGAATATAGGCATTTCCCCATATCAAAAGATGGGTCATCAAAGTTTCACGAAAGACAAAAGAAGACATCTCTGGATTTGGTTCATCATGAAGTAAGAAATATAGAGGGTGTTCAAATTTTTTCTCCCTCCCATTAGATGTTCTTTCATAAATGTGAATGGGTAGAGAGGCGACAGCTTCAGCTAATATTCTCACACAAGCATAAACAGCTGTAGTCTGCATGGCCTTAAACTCATCCACATTCTCCCCACTGCTAGTTCGTCCAAAGAGATAGGAAAAGTCCTGTCCCTCATAGCTATTATGCGGTTTATCTCGTGATCTTTTTCTTCCAATAAATTCTAAAAATCCCATCTAATCCTCCATTTTTGAGTACAATAAAAGCACCTCTTTTGTGAGATGCTCTACGAATTAAAATTGAATTTACTTATTGAATAACTTAGCCCAATTCTGCTTGGAATTTAAAATTCTGGAGACATAAACCTCATATTTGTCGATATAATAAAAAGCTAAGTAATTTTCAATTGGCATATATCGATAACGTTTTCCGTCATCAGTTAATTCACCGTAACCTCGGCTCGACACCAAAGGGCATGCTTCTGGAAAGGTTTCTAAAGTTTCTAGCGCCGTTAGAATAAGGTCTAATTTACTATCTGCAGATTGTTGGCTGTAAAAATTCAGTACAATATAATCATGTATTTCTCTCAAGTCTTTCTTAGCTTGATCCGTAAGAGAAACATGGTAACGTTTATGATTACTCAAGTCCAAATTCCTTTCTTACATCTGCTAAAGACGTTAGTTTACCTTGCTCAATTTCTTGATGGCCCAACAAGATTTCCTTTTTCAAGTCTTCAAAAGCAACCTGATATTGAGTCTCTTGTGAATCACTAAATACGAACTCTTTGGGATCAACCGCACCTGTCGCAATTTTACGAAGTGCAGCATTAAAAATATCTGACAGGGTTAACTTTTCATCAGCTAAGATTTCTTTTGTTTGTTGGTAAAAAGTCGAATCTGCTCTAAAATTAACAGGTTGAGTACTTGCCATAATTAATACCTCTTTGTAAAGATGATTTGTAAATACATTGTAGCATCTTTATATTTAAAATTCAACTAAAAGCTCAATATTCCTCGCTCGTCATAAATACTACTATCATTATTTTGGTGTCGAATACATCTATCAATCCCCATTATAAGAGCAACAATTCCATCGATTTTTTCAATTGATTTCTCCTTATCTGGTTTGATATTGCCTGCAGGGTCTTGGCGCATGACTACGTTTTGAGACATCCATTTTAGAACTGGTTGTCCTCCGTGTTGGATACGTCCTTCCATCATGAGTTTGAACAATTCCTTTGACGGTGGACTCATATCCTTGTACCCCTGACCAAAGGGAATCATCGTCAGCCCCATATCTTCTAGATTCTGCACCATTTGTGTTGCATTCCATCTATCATAGGCGATTTCTTTTATATTGTATAGCTTTGATAATTCCTCAATGAACTTCTCTATAAAGCCATAATGAACAACATTACCCTCTGTCGTCTTTAGATAGCCTTGCCGTTCCCATACGTCATACAAAACATGATCTCTACGACAACGAAGTTCAAGAGTATCTTTTGGTAGCCAGAAATAGGGTAGAATGATGTAATTTTCTAATTCATTCCTAGGTGGAAAAACTAAAACAAAGGCTGTGATATCGGATGTACTTGACAAGTCTAGCCCTGCATAGCATTCACGACCTTTCAAACTTTCAAAATTGATAGGTGCATCGCCTTTGTTGTATACATGTTCAGGAATCCAAGCAACCGTAGAATTTGTCCACATATTTAGTCGTAGTTGCTTGAATACATTTTCTTCAGCAGGATTATCAAGTGCTTGTTTATAGGCTTCTCTGACACGGTCTAAGCCAATGGTATGACCTAATGACGGATTTGCTTTTAACCAGTTACTTTCGTCATTCCAGTCCTCTTCATCAGATAAACCATAAACGACAGGATAAAAAGATGTATCTTTCTTTCTGCCCTTTAAAATCTCAAGTGCTTTTGTATGTAACTCGTAACAAATTGAATTCTTATCTGTTCCTGCAGTAGTAATGATAAAAAATAAGGGTTGTTCTCGTGCATCACCTGAACCTTTAGTTAAGACATCATAGAGGTGGCGATTGGGCTGGGCATGAATCTCGTCAAATACGAGTCCTGAAACATTGAGACCATGTTTTGTACCAGTCTCAGCGGACAAAACTTGATAGAAACCTGCATTAGAGTAGTTAACAATTCGTTTCGTAGCACCCATTATTTTTGAACGTTTCTCTAAAGGTCGACTCATTAGTACCATTTGTTTTGCTACATCGAATACAATAGAGGCTTGATTTCGGTCACATGCAGCACCATAAACTTCTGCACTAGCTTCATTATCTGCATAAAGGAGATAAAGAGCGATTGCTGCAGCTAGTTCACTCTTCCCATTCTTTTTTGGAATTTCAATATAAGCTGTTAGAAATTGTCTATTCCCATCTTCTTTAACAATCCCAAATAAATCTCGTACTATCTGTTCCTGCCAAGGTAAAAGTATAAACTTCTGACCTGCCCATTTGCCTTTAGTGTGACAAAGGTTTTGAATAAAAGTCACTGCTCTATCAGCCTTACTTTTATCATAATGTGATGAAGCTAGCATAAAAGGAGTTGGTTCATAATGAAAAGTCATAGTAAACCTCCCAACAAATCTTCCATTTCGTCACCATTACCAACCTCTGAATCCATAGTAGCTAAACGATTCCTAGCGGATGGGGTTAGACCAAATTGTTCACAAAACTTCAGCATGATTTTTAAATTAGTTTGACTAATTGAAACTTGTGGAACTTGCTGTAAATACCCATTTGGTGTCTTTAAGATAGAACCATGTTTTGATAAAAACTCCTCTGCTTCTTTCCAACGTGCGTATGCTTGACAATAACCTGCAAATGCGGTCATATCCATTTCCGTCAGTAATCCCATTTGTTCCAATATTTTTCCCATCCGCTTCCATTCCCTCTTAGCATCTTCTTCAAGCCACTGGGGGCAACGTGGAGCCTTCTTTTGAGGTTTTACTTCATTCGTTGGGAGAGGCCGTTTACCAGGATTACCTTCTAGAACTTTTAAATTTGTAGGTTTCGGTTTACGTCCTCTAATTGCCACTAATTCACCTCCTAAAATAAAAAGAACTCAGATTGAGTTCCAATTTATAATTTATTGTATGTATCCACTATTTCTTGATAGATAATTTTATCCAAATCATCCATTCGGTCAGTAATTTTGCCATATTCATAATGAAAAACTATTTCTTTATTTCGTTTAATTTTTAGGATTGCTATCCAAGCGCCATCAATATGTCGGTCATAGGTACTAAATTCCCTAAGAAACTCAATATGATAGTGCCGACCATTGAATTCTCTAGTAATCATTTCCCACATAACTATCCCAATTTTATTATTTTATCAATTCCGTAAAGTACATTTAAACTTTGTCCATTATCCCAACTTACTAAAATTGAACCAATATCATCAACACCAATTACCGTACCGAGAGTACCTATAGGTGGCGCAAATGGATCCTCCATTTCGAGTAATTTTACTCGAGTTCCATTGGGATACAATGATTTCAAAGTCTTCACTTTTAAGTCATCCATAATACAACCTCTTCTCTTTTGTTTAGTACATATTAACTCTAAAGTTCATCTTTATCCAGTTATTTTTGATGATATTTTTGAAGATAATATGGCACAACCAATAGCATAAACAACTGGTACTGTGACTCCGTTTCCCGCTTGTTTATAAAGTTGTGCATCAGAATTTACAGCTTTTGCCTTTTCAAATAAGTCATCACTGAAACCTTGAAGTCTAAAACACTCTTTTGGAGTAAGCCTTCTAATTTTGACAACACGACCATTCCAAACTACTGCTCCCATCTGGCAGCTACATGAAAGGTTGTGAGCTATTCCTTTCCCTACTCTTGCCCTTCTCGTTAATGAACTTGGATAAGAAAGATCAACCGAGTCACCAACCTCCGCCAATTGGAAACCTTGCTTTGTTCCGTTTCTAACTTTGATACCTTGTGTCAAAATTGCTTGAACCTCAAGTACTCCAGAGTTCATAGCTGTACGCTTTGTCGCTCCAGCAGTGTAACGAGCAGTTATACATCTTGCTTCTTCAGTTAGCTTTGGTTCAGTTAGTGATTGGTCAATCAGATATAGACCTGTCTTAGCTCCTAGTCCACCACCCTCTCCAACAAGAGTTGTTGCAATACCACTAGGGTCATAGACACGGTAGCTTTGCATACCGCCTACAAGTTGCTTAAGATGGCTACTGCTTTCTCTGCTGATAGGTAGTACTTGTCGTCGACCTTTTCTTCTAAGATGTCCGATAGTATAGATGCGTTCTCTATTTTGTGGTACTCCGTAATCTTTTGAGTTGAACACTTGCCATTCAAGGTCGTACCCTGATTCATCCAAGATAGAGAGATAGTCGAGATAATCTCGTCCCCCACCACTTGATAAAAGTCCTTTAACATTTTCAAGGAGAACCCATTCGGGTTTATCTTCTTCTTTTTGGCTTTTGATGAGTTCAACAAATGTAAAAAAGAGTCCACTTCGCTCACCGTATAGGCCGACTCGTTTCCCTGCGATAGACACATTTTGACAAGGGCTTCCCGCACACCAGAGATCTGCTTTTGGTAATCGTGTTGGATCGATTGTTGTGATATCGTCATGAAACCATTCTCCTTTCGTATCATACATTGCTTCATAAGACTTTCGTGCAAACTTATCTTTTTCACAAAATCCTATACACTTCATTCCTGCTAATTCTAGCCCATGTCGAAAGCCACCAACTCCGGAAAAGAAATCTAGAAATGTTAGTGTCATACTTGTTCCTCCAACTCCTTTAACACTTGTTTATAAGTTAAAACCTCATGATTACGTTGTACGGTTACTTCAGTATCTCCTGTAACTTCTATATAGCGTTTAACAATGACATCCACAAACTTTTCATCCAGTTCGATTCCATAACAAACACGTCCAGTCTGATCTGCAGCTATTAAAGTAGAACCAGAACCTAAAAATGGATCTAAAACTATTGTTCCACGCATAGAAGAGTTTTGAATAGGGTAAGCCATAAGTTGAATTGGTTTCATGGTTGGGTGGTCTTTACTAGACTTAGGACGGTCATATTCCCAAATGGTAGTTTGCTTCCGATCACTAAACCATTGATGCTTTCCTTTTTTCTTCCACCCATATAAACAAGGTTCATGTTGCCATTGATATGGGCTACGACCTAATACAAGTGAGTTCTTTTTCCAGATGCAACACCCACTCAAATAGAAACCAGCATCTTTAAAAGCTTTACGGAAGTTGAGTCCTTCCGTATCTGCATGAAAAACATAGATAGACGCATCATCTTCCATGTGATTTTCTACTTGAGTAAACATAGAAAGGAGAAATTGATAGAAGTCTCCGTCAGACATATTATCATTTAGGATTTTCCCAGCCGTCTCTTCAACGTCCACATTATAAGGTGGGTCCGTTACTACTAAATTAGCTTTCCTATCATCTAGCAACTGCTTATAGGTTTCAGCTTTTGTAGAATCACCACAAATGACTCTATGTTTTCCCAATTGCCAAATGTCCCCATGTCTTGATAACGTTGGTTTCTTCAATTCTTCTTCCACATCAAACTCATCTTCAGACAACTCCTTGTCATGGACATTGGAGAGGATGTCATCAATCTCTGGTGGCTCAAAACCAGTAAGGTCTAGATTGAAATCAGACTCCTGTAAATCTAAAAGTAAGTCAGCTAAGAGAGCTTCATCCCATTGACCTGTAATCTTATTGAGTGCAATGTTCAATGCTTTCTCATCTTCTTTGGGTAAATCAACGATGACGCACTTAGCAGTTTCATAGTCTAAGTCTTTAAGAACTGTCAAGCGTTGATGACCACCAATTACAGTTAAATCTTCATTGACAATAATAGGGTCAACATATCCAAACTTAAGAAGCGACTGTTTAATTTTTTCATATTCTTTATCCCCTTTTTTCAGTTTCTTTCGAGGATTATAAGCTGCAGGCTTTAATTCTTTCAGAGGAAGTTCTTTTATTTCCATTGTTGGTTGGTTCGTCATTTTAGACTCCTTTGTAAAATCTTATCTGTATGTAGCAGGCATGGCTACAATACTTTCTATTGGGATTGGCATAAGATAAAAATGACCTACCACAACACTGGCAAGTCATTTCTTCATATGCAGTTTGTTCCTTATCATGCTCCTCTTGATGATTTTTCCACCAATTTATTCTGCACCTATCTGAGCAAAATTTCTTCGGTCGTCCAGTTTTATTAGGAACCATAGGTTGAAAACATTGAGGACAGTTTGTACCATCTTGAACTCGTTTCTCAACCATCAAATACGGTAATGTTCCTTGTCCCTTTAACTCAGGATGTCTTTTACAATACTTCTTAACAGAGTCTTTAGATAAACCAATTACTTTAGCAACTTCACCGTATCCTAAGCCATTTTTTCTAAGTAACCAAATTTGTTCTCGTTGAAAGTTATTCATACCTGTTCCTCACTTTTATACTAAAAAATAAGGTTATTTTCGTACCTAAATTTAAACAAATTTACGAAAATAACACTCACTTAATTCTATATTCTTACTGGATTCTTTACTATTTTGAATTAATTTTTATATCCCACCCTATCAATTTTGCGAAATTTTACGTTTAAGGGGGCGTCGGTCTTTTACGGACAAGGATTTAGAGATTTTATCCCCCCTACCCCAAATTATAAAAGAGAGATATTTTTAGAACGTAACTACAATATTAAAACCGATAGGTATATTCCACATATAGGTCCGTTGTCTTGGTCTTTCTATCATGACATGATTTACAGAGAGCTTGCCAGTTAGATTGATTCCAAAAGAGTTCTTGGTCACCTCGGTGGGGAGTGATATGATCAACCACTGTTGCCTTGGTCAGTCGACCTTCTCTTTGACAGTAAACACAGAGAGGATTGAGCTTTAAGTAACGAATCCGCGCCTTATTCCACCGTGAATTGTAACCTTTAGCTTTGGTTGTCTTGGCGTCAAGTGCGTGATTAGTCTTGTGGTCATCGCAGTACTTGTTTCCATAGGTCACAAGGTTTGGACAACCATTCTGCTTGCAGGGAGTTCTTGGTCTACGTGGCATCTTACTGCTCCCAAGGAAGAGTTGGTTTCGTAAAATGTCCAAAACATGTAGATTGAGTGTAGTCTACGTTTAGAAGATCCAACTCCTTGATAATCCCTTTCGGTGTTAAATCGTACCGTTCTTTAATCATTCCTACCAACTGTTTGCTCGTATAGTTACTTGTTCCAAATGTTTCCACATGAATAGAAACCGGTTCTGCGACCCCTATAGCGTATGCTAATTGAACTTCGCATCGTTTAGCATATCCTTCACGAACGATGTCTTTTGCAATCTTACGTGCCATATAAGCTCCTGAGCGATCCACTTTACTTGGATCTTTTCCTGAAAATGCACCACCACCATGATGAGCAAATCCACCGTAGGTATCAGCGATAATTTTTCTTCCAGTAACTCCAGCATCGGCGTAAGAACCACCAAGAACGAAACGACCAGTAGGATTCACTAAAATATTAAAATCAAGGTTTTGTTTATACTGTTTTGCAACTTTCATCATAGATTCTTTAACAATAGCTCTTAGATTCTCAATTGTTATTTCATCGCTATGCTGAATTGATACTAAGAATGTTGTAATTCTTTTATTGTTATAATCATAAGAAACCTGTGCCTTAGCATCTTTCCCTAAGAGCGGATGCTGAAGTTCCATAAGATTCTCAAGAACACGAGTTGCTAAAACGTAGGGTAGCGGCAAGTATTCTTCAGTTTCATCAGTTGCATAGCCATACATCATTCCTTGATCTCCAGCACCACCTGTATCAACCCCTTGAGAAATATCATCACTTTGTAATCCGATAAGATTTGTCACAATGATATTTTTCATTCCTAGGGGTTTAACGACATTTCGAACAACAGTGTTTAAATCAAATAAGGCTGTTGTTTTCATTTCACCAGCAACCACTATATGATTATCTTTGATAAGGGTTTCTACTGCAACCCTGCTATTCTTATCTTGTTCTAAACATACTGTTAGAACAGCATCTGAAATCTGGTCACAAATTTTATCTGGATGGCCATTAGATACTTGTTCACTCGTAATAATCATTCTTTCCTCCACGCAAAAAGCCTCCCCATTTGGGTAAGGCTCTGTTTTTTTTATTTTGCTTTTCTACCTGCTTCATAGGCTTGTTCAAGCATTTCTTTCAATGCCCAAACGCTGATATCATAAAAGTCAAGGCTGTCGCTATTCCTTGTTTCTAGCGTTTCAGCGCCAATTCTATTTTTTGCGATTTTTGTTAAAACATCTTCTTTTTTCATGGTTTTATCCTCTTTCTTTTTTGTTGTAACTATATTACCTCTAAGAGCGGGATATATCCAGTCGTTTGTGCATTATTTTAAAGATATTTTTAAACTATTAAAGCTTTCAAAACCACTTCAAGTATAGCTTCCTTTTCATCAGATTCTGGGTATATATCCCATCCTCTGTCATAAGAAATGATAGTCATTTCAGCAACATCAACCTCTAATTTGAATACACATCCTAAATCAATACCTACATCTGAAGGTTGGTCACTGACTTTTGCTATGTAATCAACTATTTGTCCGTGATATTGAATCTGCCCTCTGGTCCACATGGTTATTCTCCTCTTATTTTTCTAGGTGTATATTACCGTAGAACCAGGATTTTATCCAGTAAAATTAGCAGATTTTCTATCTTTTTTGACATCTTAAGTATAACACAGTCATTTTTAAAAAGCAGTACCATCTTAGTAACAACTTAGTAACAGGGTAGTACCACCTTAGTAACACCCTAGTATCATTATCCATTTATACTCAAGGTTTTACCAGCAAAACGGTAATATTCTTTTACTTGTCTTAAGGCTTTTTGTCTATATCGACTAACTGTCATTCTAGAAACATTATGTTTAGGTAGTAACTCATCCCATGTCAATCCAACTAAGACTAAATCAACTACTACATCCCTCATAATTTCATCAACAGAAGAAACAGCAAGTTCAAAGAAATCGAGATCGGTTTTTAAATGACAGTACTTTTCAAACAATGACTCCTGATATTCTCTTTCCTCTGCTAAGAACTTATCATGAAAAGATAGAGCCATATTTTCTGTCCTAACATTAGTTTTACTCGTTTTAACACGTTCTTCATTTGTCTGTCTAGTAGCAAGAGAATAGAGAAAAGCATCTTCTGAAATGGGTTTATAGTTTTCAATCAAGTTCTTTGCAATTGTTAAATCTCTTTTTGCATCTTGATAGTGTTGAAAATAGTAGTCTACTTTATCCATATCATCCTCCTACTTGTGCTTTTACTGCTTCAATCAAACGTGATTGTTGTGCGTCCTTGGCAGTTAAAGCTTTTAGAATATCATCATCAATTGTACCTTCCGTTACAATATGTTGGATAATGACTGTGTTTGATTGTTGCCCTTGACGCCAAAGTCTAGCATTTGTTTGTTGGTAAAGTTCAAGAGACCAAGTTAACCCAAACCACACTAAGTGATGACCTCCCTTTTGTAAATTTAGACCATGTCCTGCACTAGCTGGGTGTAGCAAACCAACAGTGATGTTTCCTTTATTCCATTCATGAATATCAGTTTCACTTTTAAGAACTGTACTTTTAACCCTAAGCTTATTCAATCGTTCTTGAATACGAAGCAAATCATGCTTGAACCAATAAGCGACCAGAACTGGTTCTCCATTTGCTGCTTCAATAATATCTTCAAGTGCATCAAGTTTTTGATCATGTAACTTGATAATTTTGTGATCGTCAGAATAAACTGCACCATTTGCCATTTGAACCAGTTTATTGGATAAGCTAGCAGCATTTGCTGCTGTTACTTCAATTTCGTTAGAATCAGAAATAACAGATTCCTTTTTAAACTCTTTATATCTTTTTGCTTCTGCGTTTGTGAGATGGACTGATTTTTTCGTTGAGATTAATGTTGGCATTTGTAGATAATCCATTGCTTTCATAGAAATTGTGATGTCATCAATCTTGTCAAAGATTTGACACTCTGCATAGTCCATTGGAATATATTCATAGACAACGTTTCCATTTCTACGTCCCTCTCTAAAATAACGACTTCGGTATTCTCCGATAAAACGTCCCAAACGAACACCGCCATCAATGACCTTGAACTCCGCAAATAGATCCATCAATCCATTAGAACTTGGTGTGCCTGTTAAACCTACCACTCGTTTCATGTAAGGGCGCATGGCCATAAAAGCTTTAAAACGTTTTGATTGCCATGATTTGAATGAACTTAATTCATCAATGACAATCATATCCCACTTGAAATGCGGATGACACTCTTCAACTAACCAAGGGATGTTTTCACGATTTACAATGTAGATATCCGCATCTTTTTGGAGTGCTTCTTGTCGTTGTTTTGGAGTACCCACAATTTTTGAATATCTCAGATGAGACAGTTCTTGCCACTGCTCTATTTCGTCACTCCATACTGTATTTGCGACTCTAAGCGGAGCAATTACCAAAACCTTTGAGACCTCATAACGGTCAAACATTAGTTCGTTAATGGCTGACAGGGTTGTAGCTGTTTTTCCCATCCCCATGTCTAAAATGACTGCTACATGAGGGTTTCTTATGATAAAGTCTTTGGTGACTTCTTGATAGTCATGCAGTTTCAATTTCATCCAATATCCCCTCAATATCTTTCTTATTATCTAAAACATAGACTCGAAATCCTAAATGTTCAAATAACTTATGCCGTGACACCTGCAAAGCTCTAGGATGTTGATTAGGTGCTTTTACTTCCACCAAACCAAACTTGCCATTGGGTAAGAATACCAGTCGGTCAGGTACTCCTGAAAAGGAGGGTGATACCCACTTTGGACAGATACCACCACGCTTTAAAACCTCGCTTGCTAACTTTTGTTCAATCACTTTTTCTCTCATACTTGTCCTCTCATCAGATTTAAATGGTGGAGGTCTAATGAGGTCATTTCCTAAACTTTCCTTATATACTTTTTCTTAGTTAAATTTCCTATAGAGATAGTTTTAGAAAAGACCATCATTGACTTACACTAAACAAAGAAATGGAAGTCGTGGAACTTAATCCATAAACTTTTCGACCATACTTCACAAATTATTTTTCACTGAATACTTCAACGACTTACACTCCAAAAATACTTGATTTAAAATCTAGTGGTGATACAGCCTCACTGTGTAAGTCATTAGTTTAGAAAGTCATCGTCATCAGCTTTTAATGATAACCCCATAATAAAATTCCCTTTATTAGTCCGTTTTCGTTCATAACCAGCTTGATTAAGTGCAGCATAGAAATCAGTTGTACTTCGTGTGTATTCTAAATTTTGAAGGCAATATGCACGATACTTGCTGTACAGTTCTCCTGATTTCTCACTTAATGTTTCTCCCACTTCACAACTTTCATTGATGAAATGTCCCAACCAGTCATTAGCTTCGCGGTAGGATTTGACAGAGTTTTTTACTGCTTTTGGAACTGATGTTTTAAAATTTGCTTTGATGGCTTTTTCCGCACCTTCAATAATCCACGATAAAATTGCTGGCCCAGCGTTATCATACAGATAATCCGCAAAATTCTTAATATCTGAACGACCAGTAATTTTGGCATTAAATGGAATAACAACCAAACGACGCCAAGTACCATCATCGTTCGCTCCAACTTTTGGTAAATGATTCGTATAAAGTACCAGCGTATGAGATGGAACAAAATGGAATGGATCCTTATACTTCTTTTCTGCTTGAATTTCGTCAGTTGAGGTAATCTGCTTCACAACTGCAGTATTCAATCTCATTCCTTCTGCCATTTCAGAAGCAATAACAAGTCGTTTCCCTTTTAACTCAGCAAGTTCTGGACTCACATTTCGTTTATTATTCATGGTTAAAGCATCTGCAGATAATTTGCCAGAATAGCTTCCGAGTACCCTTGCAATTGTATTCCAAAAGGTTGATTTCCCATTTGCTCCTCCGCCATAAGCGATAATCATATGTTCTTGATAGACTTTTCCTATTGCCGTCATACCGATGATTTCCTGTACATAATCAATCAGCTCCTGGTCATTACAGAAAAAAGTAGCTAAAGTTTCCTTCCATAATCCCAAGCCTTCATCACCTGGAGATACAGTGGTCATTTTTGTAATGTAATCTTTTGGATCATGTTCATGGTAATCCCTAAGTCCATTTCTTAAGTTGTAGGTAGCGTTAGGAGTATTGAGCAACATATCGTCCTTATCAAGTTCTGATAAATCAATGGCTAACATTGGTTTTGCAGTATTATGAGTCGCAGTAATATAGCGATAATCTCTTCGCTTCATAACAAACTGATAATAAGCTTTTGAGGAAAGATAAATAGAATGAAGTTTTTGTTGAATCGGTGTTTCAATCACTTTAGCAAGAGCTTTACCACCTTCACGAACTACTGATTCATCAATTCCGGAGTTGACTAACTCTATTACGGACTTTTCGTATTGTTCAAGAGCATCTGCTAGTTGGAAGTCCATAAACTCAAGAACCTTTCCTATGGCCAATTGTTTATCTTCTTTCCAATACTGACCATTAAAAGTTAAATAGTCTGTCGCATTTGTATAAGCTAAAACATCGCCATACTCTCTAGCTAATACTCCGGCTTCTCCAATATCAGAAAAATCATCCGGTTTTAAAGAAGGCCTATTGAAACTATCTGGTGAAATATAATCATCTGAAGCTTTAATAGTCTTATTGTAAAATCGAACTGCACTTCCCCAGATTGTATCTAGTTCAGATTTTTCTAATGGCGGTTCACATCTAGATGCCTGCTCATCAAAACCACTTCTTGCTTCTTGTGTAACTCCTAATCTTTTAAGAATTTTAGCCGCAAAAACTGACATGGTTGAATTTCGACTTCCCTCAGCGATAGGTCCTTTAGGTGGTCTATATAAGTCAGCATCAAAATCTTCTTCTAGCTCTATAGAATTAAGTTGAAGTAAACCTTCGTCGATAGTCATCCAGGAATCATTCCATATGACTTTTGCATTCGGATTGCCAAAGAAGAACCTTGCTGCATCTTTTGCATTATCATCAAAAAATTGATACCTATTCGTGAGCTCTTCTTTCATAGCAACATAAGTTTCTCTATTGTTCGTTTCTTTAATTGGGAAATAAATATGAAATTTTGGACGTGCTATCATGGCACCCTTAGACAACATATGATTTCGGCTAGTAACTAGAGCAAAGTCATAATCAATAAAGATTTCTTTAATGTTCTCTTCTGTAACCCATTCGTTAGGGTTATCAGTCTTGTCATTATCAATATCCATGACAATAACATCTGATTTTATAAAATTTGAGTTTGAGCGAGTATGATTGGTAAACTCTGCACCTACATGATCGTATTGAACTGTATTCAATAATGATTTGTCATCTGTTATTCTGACTTCATTGGGATATACAGTACTTGTTTGGATACCTGTCTTTCCAGAATGATATAACGAAAATTGCATCCGCAACTCCTCCTTAATCTGCTAATAAATTGAGAGTCTATTTCTCTTTCTACTTTTATAGGTAAAAATTGCCTGCTATTTTCCGGTTCAGTAGAAATTTATTTCAAAAAAAAAAATTACTCTTCCTTTATATGTCAAAGGGAGAGTTTTCTTTGTTTTAAATTTTTTATTAATTTTTGAAAAAACCGGAATTCAATCATCTCATTTTACCTATACAGGTGTAAGAATTAGAAATCGAATAAAAAAATATTTTTGAAATCCGGAAATTCTAAAGTGATTCTTACCTATAAAGATAGGAGGATGTGAAATGACAAAAGAACAATTAATTGAACACGATGAACAATTAGTAGATACACTAACTGCCATCAGTGTTATCTCAAAACAACTAGCTAAAAAAATTAAAGAGGACGAACAATATGAGCAAAATGAAACAACTGAATGACTTATTAAATGAGATGAAGGAATCAGCAAAGTACCAGTTAAAAATGATAGAAGAGTTTCAAGAACTACTGTCTAAGGAAAACACTTCTTCAAGTCACGAAAAAGTTATGGAAGAACCAAGACATGTTACTCTTGAAGAATTACGTGGTGTACTTGCTACAAAAGCTAGTGAAGGATTTAAAGATGAGATTCGAGCTTTGTTAAAAGCTTATGGTGCTGATTCACTTTCAAAATTAGATCCTAAAAACTACTCAGCTTTAATGGAAGAGGCTGGAGGTATTGGTATTGACTAATCATGCTGTATTATCCGCTTCTGCTTCTCATCGATGGCTAAATTGTCCACCATCAGTAAGATTAACCGAAAAACTAGAAGATAAGGTTTCAACGTATGCATTGGAAGGAACAGATGCCCATGAGTTGTGTGCCTATTTAGTTGAGAGTGCACTTGGACGTAAGGCGCGTGATCCCACTGAAAACTTAACTTTCTATAACGAGGAAATGCAACATTGCGCAGAAGAATATCGGAACTATGTAGTCGAACAGATAGAAATTGCAAAAATATATTCTAGAGATCCAACCGTTCTTATTGAACAGAGACTAGATTTCTCAAAATGGGTTCCAGAAGGTTTTGGTACAGGAGACTGTATTATTGTAGCTGATGGTTTGCTACAAATCATCGATTATAAACACGGTCTCGGTGTACTGGTTGATGCTGACAATAACCCCCAAATGATGTGCTATGCTCTAGGTGCTTTAGAAATGTTTGAAGGCTTATACAGTTTTGATAAAGTGACAATGACTATTTTCCAACCACGAAAGAATAATGTCTCAACATTTGAAATGGACAAAGAAAAACTACTTCACTGGGCTGAAACTGAACTATCTCCTAAAGCTGAACTAGCTTTCAGAGGTGAAGGAGAAATGAAATCAGGAAAACACTGCCAGTTCTGCAAAATAAAAAGTACCTGCCGCAAACGTGCAGAAGATAATCTAGAACTTGCCAAGATGGAATTTGCTGACCCTGCTACTCTCAGTAATAAAGATATATCGGATATTTTACCAAAAATTGAACTATTGATAACATGGGCTAACGATGTTAAAAATCATGCCTTAAATCTAGCTACAAATGGCCATACAATACCAGGTTACAAGCTAGTTGAAGGACGTTCTATTCGAAAATTCTCAGATGAAAATAAAGTAATTCAAACAGTAACTGCTGCAGGATTTGACCCTTATGAAAAGAAACTACTGAACATTACTGGGATGACTAAACTGCTTGGAAAACAAGCCTTTAATGAACTTCTTGGTAATCTAATTATAAAACCAAATGGAAAACCTACACTCGTTCCAATTGATGATAATCGTCAAGAAATGAACCTAGCAAAATCAGATTTTATAGAGGACTAAACTTATGACAACCAAAGTTATTACAGGAAAAGATACACGTTTTAGTTATTTAAACGCTAATGAACCAAAAGCTATTAATGGTGGTAAACCAAAGTATAGCGTGTCACTCATCATTTCAAAAAATGATGTTCAAACTATTGATAAAATTAAAGCAGCAATTGAACAAGCCTATAAAGAAGGTGAATCTAAACTAAAAGGGAACGGAAAATCTGTTCCATCTCTAGAAGTTTTGAAAACTACACTACGAGATGGTGACTTGGAACGTCCTGATGATGAAGCTTATCGCAATGCTTACTTCGTAAATGCGAACTCTCCACATAAACCTGGTATTGTTGATGCTAACCGTCAAGAAATTATTGATACTTCAGAGTTATATTCAGGTATTTATGGACGTGCCAGTATCTCCTTCTACGCTTTTAATTCAAACGGAAATAAGGGAATTGCTTGCGGTCTTAATAACCTCCAAAAATTGCGCGATGGTGAGCCTCTGGGAGGTCGTACAAGTGCTGAAGATGACTTCGCTACAGACGATGATGATTTCTTAAACTAAGAAAGGAGATATGAAAGATGATTTTTTCAATTTTTATGACTATCTTAATGGCAGTTTGGCTGTTTACTGGACTATATGCTGCATTTATGACAATTCGAGATGATATCCGATCAGAAAAAGAGAGAAAACAAAAAATGGTGAATACAAATGACAATAATTGAATTTCTATGGACTGTTGCATCTTGTCTCACAATCGCTTTACTCAGCCATCTTTTATATGTTAGTATTCGTAATGACATCAGATATGAGAGAGAACGATTCTTTAGTCGCAGAAATAAACACTAAAATTTGGTGGCAGTTTTTTCTGCCACCTTTTTATGAAAGGATGAATTATGCAAATTAAAGAACTATCAGTAGACATAGAAACTTATTGTGATGTAGACCTACGGAAAACTGGAGTTTATCGCTATGCGGAAGATGAATCTTTTGAAATCCTTCTTCTAGCAGTATCTATCAATAGTGCTCCTGTAATTGTTTATGACCTAACTAAGGATGAACTTCCAAATCTCATCCTACAAGCCTTGCTTGATGATACAGTCATTAAGTGGGCTTTTAACGCAACATTTGAACGCATTTGCCTGTCTAATTGGATTAAGAAACATTACCCAACATTACTTACTGAGAACTTTTTATCCCCAAACTCTTGGCGATGTAGCATGATTTGGTCTGCTTACTTAGGATTGCCCTTGTCACTTGAAGGTGTAGGTACGATTCTTAAACTTAGTGAACAAAAACTAAAAGTTGGGAGTGAATTAATTCGCTACTTCTGCCTTCCTTGTAAACCTACTAAAATAAATGGTGGTCGAACACGTAATTATGAGAATCACGCGCCAGAGAAATGGAAAAATTTCATCGAATATAATAAACGAGATGTAGAAGTTGAACTAGCAATCAAAAAGAGGTTGCAAAACTTCCCTGTTCCTGACTTTGTATGGGATGAGTACCACTTTGATCAGAAGATCAATGACTGCGGTATTGGAGTTGATGTTGACTTTGTCCAGTCAGCTATCAAAATTGATTCAGAGAGTAAAGCAAAAATCCAAGAAGAATTGAAAGCTTTAACAGGTCTTGAAAATCCCAACTCTGTTCTACAGATGATTGGTTGGTTACGTGAGCACAATATAGAAACAGATTCACTAGATAAAAAGACTGTAAATAACCTTTTACATAAAGTTGATGAAAAAACTGCAAGGGTTCTAAAATTACGTCAGCAAGCATCGAAGTCAAGTGTATCCAAATATCAGGCAATGATGAATTGTGTTTGTAAAGATGGACGTGTAAGAGGAATGTTCCAATTTTATGGAGCAAACCGTACTGGGCGATGGGCTGGACGATTAGTACAACTTCAAAACCTACCACAAAATCACTTAAAAGATTTAAATGAAGCGAGAATACTCTTTCAGACTGGAGATAGTGATACTGTTGAATTTCTCTACGATGTTCAGGACACACTGTCACAGCTTATTCGAACATCTTTTATTCCTAGTAAGAACAAGAAATTTATCGTTTGTGACTTTTCTGCAATTGAAGCTCGTGTCCTATCCCATCTTGCAAATGAAACGTGGAGAACTAAAGTTTTTAATAAAGGAGAGGATATTTACTGCGCCAGTGCCAGTAAAATGTTCCACGTTCCTGTAGAGAAACATGGAGTTAATGCACACTTACGTCAAAAGGGAAAGATTGCAGAGCTAGCACTAGGCTATGGTGGTTCTGTAGGTGCTCTTAAAGCAATGGGAGCTATTGACATGGGATTAGCTGAAGAAGAACTACAACCTCTAGTTGATTCATGGCGAACAGCCAATCCTAACATCGTTCTATTATGGTGGGATATCGATAAGGCTGTCAAGACTGCTATCAAGCATCAAACTGAAACGGAAAGTCATGGAATTCTATTTAGTGTAGAAAAAGGAATGTTATTTATTACTCTTCCCTCTGGGCGGAGATTAGCTTATGTCAAGCCAAGAATTGGAGAGAATCAATTCGGAGGAGAATCAGTAACGTATGAGGGAACCGGTTCTGCAAAACGATGGGAAAGATTGGAAAGTTATGGTCCAAAGTTTGTAGAAAACATCGTTCAAGGAATTAGTCGAGATATACTAGCCCATTCGATAAAACAACTCAAAGACAAGAAAATCGTTGGCCATATTCACGATGAGCTTATCATCGAGTGCTTGCCAAAGCAAAATCTAGATGAAATATCTAATCAAATGTCCATTTCTCCAATCTGGATGAGAGACATCAATCTACGAGCTGAAGGGTATGAATGTTACTTCTATCAAAAAGACTAAAGAAAAATCCGCATCCTAAATAGGATAGCGGACTTCTTTTATTATTGGTTTAATTCTCTGTAGACTTCTTTGGCCATTGCTTGAGCTTTCTTAATAGCTTCATAACCTTGAGTCTTTTTCATTCCAAGTGTAGAAATAATATCTTGTTTTGCGATATCCATATTCTCATAAATAAGTCTTAGGATTTGACCATATTTCTTATTTCGACGTTCTACTTCTTCTATCAGTTCACGAATTGTTTCTAACATCATAATAATCTCTTCGTGAGAGTCTACTCCAGTAGGATCGAAACCTACTTCTTCGTTACTAGACATTTTATCCAACATCTCATCTAAAGATAAGTCACTAACTTTCGTATAACGATTAAGATACTCGTTAACATCCATATTGAAGATTTTAATGACATTGTCAAAGTCCTCAATAAAGACTGGTACAAAACCTACAAGTACAGCTTTCCCATAAAACTTAAATGTTTTTAAGTTTTTAGGGTTGATATCTTTGCTCTGTCTCATCTCTTTATCTCTAATGACGAAAGGAGCGAGAACTTGATTAAGTCCACAAGGTACATCGTTATATGCCTTTTCATTTTCATATCTTGAAGGGTTATACTTTGATTGACTATGGTTGACTGGATTTGTCATTTTTTGACCTCTCATTCTTTGATCAGCAAAGAATGAAGGTATGACAACCAACTTTTATTAAATTTGACCTCATAAGCAACATCCTTTGCTTTGGGTCAGCTAACTTCACAAACTGAACTGTTGTTCCCAACCTCCACCTTTGAAGTTAGTGGCCGTGTCAAGGGCAAGGTTTTAGTTGGGTTTTGACTAATGAAAGTGGTTACATGGATATTTCACACTTTATTAAAGTTTCGTGATATAATAAAAGAAAACTAGAAATTCCGAGTAACTTACTTACACTACCATTGTAATTTAATGAGGTCAAAAAGTATTTGCCCTCTTTTTGACCAGTTTTTGACCTATTTTTTCATAAAAAGGAGAATATTATTTGCAAGAATTTAATTTTTCCTCGTACATAAAACTTCTATTACCTGGGATGACTACTTTAAAGCAGGGTCCACTCGGTATAACACTACTTGAGCCATTATCTAATTTTAACGGTACTACAACATCTATAGATGACCGAAAAATTACTCGCCTTGTACAAAGAAAAATAGAAGTCGATAATGCTTTTATTCAAGCATCAAATGATGATGATCTCATCAAATCAACACTAGAGAATTTTGAAAAGAATATCTGTGTCGACCTCCGCATACATAACAAACAAGATATTTTTGAAAATATATTAAAATGTATCAATAATGATTCAGAAACTTCTCCAAAAAAGTATGATGAACTAGCAACATACTTGGAAAATGGACAAGAAGTTGAATTCTTGGCTTATTCTTTTCTATATGCTCTTAACAAGACTAATAAGATGACTGAATCTGCACCTAGAATTGATGATATTGAACTTTTACACCAGGTCCATAATAAATGTCCACTCTGCCAAAAACCATTAACACGTCAAAGAAAAGATACTACAATCCGTGCATATAAAATAGTCGATATATTCTCTTCTGATCTTGACAAAGATACTGCAGATAAGTTTAGGAGTTCAATGACTCCACCAGCTAACTTAGATTCATTTGAAAATAAAATCGCACTATGTATCCAAGACGCTGAAGAATATGAAAACTATGCTGATATAGATGAATACAAAAAACTACTCTCTATAAAACAAGAAATCCAGAAGTTAGCAGAACTTCAAGACATTCTAAATAGTGGAAATATTGAAACAGAAATTACAGAAGTTTTAGATGCGCTAAATGACTATACTGGAGATTTAGACCCTACAACTCTGAACATGACTGCACTTAAACTGAAACAGAAAATCCTACCTGAACACAGTGTTTTAAAAGGAATTGTTCAATATCACGTACTTACTTATTTCTCATACATTCAAGATATATTTGCTGAAAACAGTAATTTCATAATAATTCAGTGTGATATAAAAAAAGTTTTTACTCAATTAAATACCAACAACCTTTCTCAACCAGAGATAGTAGAATATCTTGCCAACTGGCTATTAAAACAATCAAAGCTTAATAATGGACATTTAGACGCCTGTAAAATTATTGTGTCCTATTTTATACAGAATTGTGAGGTGTTCAATGAAATTACCGAATAAAGCAATTTCATATAAGAAAAGTGTATTACCACTCTTTCCTATTATCTTAGATACATTGCATAATAGTTACTACTCTCCAAGAGAACTCTATCAAAAACTCAATAAAAAAATAGACAATATCACACAATTTACTGATGCTGTGACTTGCCTATATGCACTTGGTAAAATCGATATGACTGAAAATGGGGTACTATACTATGTTGAAACAAATTAGTTGCGATAAGTTTTTAGAAAATGGACACATTAGAAAACCAATAGAATTTCATCCAGGATTAAATACAGTCATGGGGGGAGAAAATGCTGCTAACTCAATTGGTAAGTCTACATTTCTTCTTATCATCGATTTTATTTTCGGAGGAAGTGACTATGTAGAAAAAGCCTATGATATCATAGAGAATGTAGGTCATCACACAATCAAATATGAATTTGTATTTGATAATCAATCATACTACTTCTCTCGTTCAACTGATAATTCTACTAAATTCCATAAATGTGATGAGGACTATAATTTAATTGAACTTCTTGACAAGGATACCTACTGTAATTTTCTAAAACAAAAATATAAGATGAATGAACCATTCATTCAGTTTAGAGCATCAGTAAGCCCTTTTATCCGGGCTTGGGGTAGAGAAACTATCGATAATAAAAAGCCCTTAAAAGCTGCTAAGGACTCTCCAGATAAACAAGGCATAGATACATTATTACGAATGTTCAATAGATATAGTGAAATAGAGCAACAGAAGGAATACATTGAAGAGGCAGAAAAACGTAAAAAAGTATTTGTTAATGCTCAAAAATACAAGTTCATTGCTACAGTTCAGAATAAAACTGAGTATAAAGATAATGAAAAACGGATTCAAGAACTGGAACAAGAAATAAATCAGCTAACAAGAGAAAGCGATAATGGTTTGGTTGATTTAGATTCTATCCAAGCTCAACAGTTAGCGGATCTTAGACGACAGTTATCTGATGCAAAACGCCAGCGTACTAGCTTGTTGTCACAAAAACGAAGCTTTGAGGCAGAGCGTAATCCTCAGAAACAACAATTTCAAAAAGATTTTGAGTCTCTACAACAGTTCTTTCCTGAGATAGATATCAAAAAGATTACTGAAATTGAAACTTTCCATCAGAAACTGACATCGGTTTTGAGCGCAGAATACAAAGAATCAGCTAAAACTATACAAAATCTTATTAATCTTACTACTGCTCAAATAAATCATTTAGAGGAGAAAATATCCCAGATTAGTAACATATCTAACGTTTCACAGTCAATATTGGAACAGTACGCTAATTTACAACGAGAAATCACTCAACTTAGGGATTCTAATGAAAATTTCAAATTAAAAGAAAAATTGTTGGATGAAATTCGTTCTTTAAATAATGCCTATAATCAATTAATGAGGGCCATCCTAGATGATATCGAGAATAAACTCAATTCAAAAATGTCTAGCATAAACGATAAAATCTATAATGGTACTAAAACAAGTCCAAGAATATCATTGAAATCAGCAAATTCTTATGACTTTTATACACCTCAAGATAGAGGAACTGGATCTGAATACAAAGGACTTATTCTTTTTGACTTAGCGATGCTTCAAATTACTAGCCTTCCAATAACTGGTCATGACTCATTCTTCCTAAAACAAATTCAAGATGAAGGACTAGAGGGTATCTTGCAGTGTTATCTTGAACAAGAAAAGCAAGTATTCATTACTTTTGATAAAGAAAAATCATATTCAAAAGAATGTCAAGAAATTCTAAGACAAACTGAGGTACTCAGGCTATATCCTAATGGTGGAGAACTATTTGGTAGTTCTTGGAATAGAGAGGTGAAAAATGAAACTAAGTTATAACAAACTATGGAAACTACTAATCGATAAAGGCCTAACTAAGAACAAGTTACGTGAAATGGCTGGAATCAGCTCTTCATCAATGGCTAAGTTAACAAACTATGGAAATAAGTTTTAATTAAAATATGCAGTGTTTTAGACTGTGATATTAGTGATATTAGTGAGATTGTAAAAGAAATGAATAAAAACAAGGAGGCAAAATTGAGGGCGAAATAATAACTCTTGCTAATAACTCACCTGAAATTCAATACCTCTGCAAAAATGACAAGTGATTAGCAAAAATAATATCTATGGTTGTCCCCATTACATATGAAGCGCATGATGAAGATCCGTATGAGTTCCTCGTTCATGAAATCATAGAACAAATCCTATCAATCAAAGCCGGGAATAAAATATTTTCTAGGTTGGTAGATTTATGTGATGGCAAAATACACCCTTACGAATAAGCAAATTAACAAATGAGCAAATCAAAAGTATTGGAACAGCAAATTCTAAAGTAGGTTACATAAGAGGCATTGCTGATGCTGTTCTCAACAAAGAATTAGATTTTGCCTCATTAAAAGAAATGAACGATTCAGACGTTTTTAAGTAACTAACATCGTTTAAAGAAATTGGAAAATGGACAGCTAATATGTATTTAATATTCGTCCTCAACAGACTGGATATACTACCTACTAACGATGCTGCTTTCTTGCAATCCTATGGATGGCTCTATAAAACAACTGATTGTTCGGAAATAACAATACAAAATAGATGTAAAAAATGGAAATCTTACTCATTTATTGCATCTCGGTATTTGTATCGTGCATTAGATTCAAAATTAACCAAGGAAGAATTCTATTTACATAAATAACAAAGGAGGACTATTTATGTCACAACAAAAGAAATTATCAACAGTATTATCGTTGAGTGTTGAACAAAAAGAGAAAATTGGTTCTGTATTAGATTTGGAGAAGAAATACTTCAATATATTATGGGACTTATTCACTTCCGATGCTTTCATTAATGACTTAAAAATCATTGAGCAAGAAATTCAAAAGCAGTATTCGTTTCTTCAAAATACTTGGGAGTTAAAGAATAAGTTAAAAGTCCCTGCTGAAAGATTAACTAGACAATATGTATATCGTAACTTATCTAACTTAGTAAAACACATTTATCCTTCTGCTGTTTCTTCTGATATTGCTTTTATTACAGAAGAAGCGGTTATTAATATTGATGTAAAAACACTTGATAAAGTAGGAAACAGAGGTGATATTTCAAATCTACAATTTGAGAATAATCAATCTTCTTTCGAGAACAAAAATCTCGATGTTGATAACCGTTATCCAAATTCTGGTGTGAAAGTAGAATGTTTGCTCCCTAAAGAATATTCCTATGGAGATGAACCAGCAAAGCCTATGCTAACTTTCTTTTTTACAATAGTATATCAAGACAACGGCAGTTCATTTTCTTTATGTAGGGACAATGATTTACAAACAATTCACTTAAAATGTCTACCAAATGGTTTTACTAGTATTTTATTTGATTGTGATATCGTCGACAACTTTAAAACATATACATATTTAGAAAAGAAACACGGCTTTGAACCTGTGTACTTGACAGATAATTCCAATAATGTGGAGGAAAAGGTTCGTGAATTCGTTCGTTTGAACTCAAATTATGTGCTGATTCAAGGAAGAACAAAACTTGGTGCTTACTGTGAACAACAGGTGCATCCAAAATATAATATTAATGGAGTTTCATGGTTTCCTGTTTCTCGTCAGGATAAAGCAAATAAAAGAATTCACCATTACTACTTAGAGGCTGTCTACAAGGGGAATACAAGTAGATTGAGTAACGAAAAGTTAATTAACCGTTATGATTCCGAAGACAGACCTTGGAAAGGGTTAAAAAAATATAGTTTAGAATAAATCATTTTTGTAACAGAAAAGAGAGGCACTTAGTAAATTAGTGCCTCTCACTTATTAATCCATATTATCAAGTTCTTTTTTAATGCACTCTGCAATCTGCTTCGCTAACATAACAGGTACTGCATTTCCAATTTGTTTATGCATTTTTCCAACACTATTTCCACTAAATATAAAATCCTCAGGAAACGTTTGGATAATTGCACATTCTCTAACACTCAATCTTCTCATTTTATTAATGTGAATTTCTGGACTAGTAGCAGTAATAGTATCACTAGGTCTGTCCCAGTTTGTAATTCTTAATGCTTGCTCAAAAACCACTGGTTTTTCAATTAATGTAGTTACTGCTTCATCATATTTATCATCAAACCCTAATAGCTTTTTCAATTCCCACCAATCAGAAGGTTTAGGTATGCTTCCACTATTATTATCTTTTCTAAACCAATGTCCTGCAGTATACCTGTATCCAAAGTGTTCATCAATCTTCTTCGTGCTGATACCAGCTTTCTTTCTCCATTTCACTAAATAATCGCATAATTCATGCTGATCAACTTCATATTTTCTTCCCCAAAACTTATCGGCTACATTTTCTAACGCCTTGTGTTGATAAACAATCTTTCCGTCACTTAGTTGTATAGGTTGATCTTGACAACGTATGTTTGCCAACCAACCTATAGCTTGTTCAGTAGTAACTGCAGGTAATAAATTTGGATTATTTTCATCCGGTTTGTCTAAATAATGAGTTTTTGTCGGAAATGTTACAGACTCATTTATCCTGTTTCCAATAATAATAACTCTTTCTCTTTGTTGGGGAACTCCATATTCTGCAGCATTTAATACCCTTGCCTCAACAAAATAACCTAATCCCCTAAAGTCATTTTTTATCATTTCAAAAACTTTTCCTTTTTCCATTGATAGTAGGCCTTTTACATTTTCAGCAACAAAGATTTTTGGCTGCTTATCCTTAATTATTCGAAGCATTTCTTTGTATAAGAAATTTCTTTGATCTTCCATACTTCTTCTAGTATTGGCAATCGAAAAACCTTGGCATGGGAAACCACCAATAATAACATCTGGATTATCCGGAATATCATCACTAGAAATCATTGTTATATCACCAGAGACAACATGTTCCCCAATATTATTTCTATAGGTTTCAATAGCTTCGGGAAAAACGTCATTTGCCCAAATGATTTGGAATCCAGCTTTAATAAAACCTAAGTCCATTCCACCGGCTCCAGAAAACAATGAAATAACTTTATACTTGTTTTTATCAAGTTTTACTTCATACATTTCCTCCTCATCTTTTACGAGTTCCATAATATCGGCGACTTCACATCTTAATACTCGGCATATTTTAGTTAATACATCTGCACTTACTAATTCTTCCTTGCCTAATTTAGCTAAAGTGCTTGAACTAATAACTGCTTCCTTTCTTAAATCAGTTTTTGACATTTTTTTATCTATAAGCATTTTCCAAAGTTTATCATAGCATACTTTCATATCATAACATCCTTTCAAGTTAATTGAATATAATTATAGCATTTTTAACATCAATAATCAATATAAGCATTTGAATATAGAAATATAATATTCGTTGCATTTCATTTTCAGGTGTGCATTAAATTTATATTTTGTGCATAACATAAATTTTATTCTACTAATTCTCCTAAAATAACATTAAAATCATGCTCCGAAAGTTTTCTAAAAACTTCCTAGAACCCAAGAACTACATTTAGTTTTATTTTTAATCAATTCAAAATTATTGACAGTATTTTTTTCCATCGACAAAAATATAATGATTTTTCACTTAGAATCAGATGTTCACTTACTTCTGTTAAATAATGTATTCGTTTAGTCCACATTATCTTCTCCATTTTATTAAACTAGTGATAGGGGGGACATTTATTCCCATTAACTTATTATCTTTGGTAACAAAAACATCCCCCACAGTGTTTATGGAAATAGAATCCATCTCAAATAAGTTATCAAACTTAGTAGAAAATATGAGAGGTCACTTTAATACTTCCCCACTAAACGAGAAAAGTCTTTACCTACAAGGCTTTTCTTAACCCCTTTCGTTAGAAGGTTTCTAGGCTTTTACCAGCAAAGCTACACACTCGACATGATGCGTCTGCGGAAAAAGATCCACCGGCTGGACTTTCTTCAATTCGTATCCCAATTCTTGATAGAGTTTGATATCACGCGCCATGGTTGCGACGTTACAGGAGATATAGGCGATGCGGTCAGCTCCTGTTTGGGCGCTTGCCTTGATAAAGCTTTCTGTCAAGCCCTTGCGTGGTGGGTCGACCAAGATAACGGTTGGTTGTATGCCTTCCTTGAGCCAATTCTTCATGGCATTTTCAGCCGTATCACAGACATAGTGGGCATTGGTAATGCCATTTAAGCTTGCATTCTTCTGGCTATTTTCTACAGCTTCGGGGATGACTTCTACCCCATAGACTTCCTTGACATGCTTGGCAACTGACAAACCAATAGTTCCAATTCCTGAGTAGGCATCGATTACCACATCATCTTCTCTTAAGTCTGCAAAGTCAATGGCTGTTTGATAAAGCTTCTCTGCCATTTCGGTATTGACCTGATAAAAGGCCGGTCCCGATATTTGGAAGCTATTGCCTAACATTTGGTCCGTGATGTAATCTTGACCATAAAGCGTACGCCATTCTTTGCCAAAAATGGCATTGGTATTCTGGTCATTGATATTTTGCATGACAGACACAATCTCTGGAAATTGCTTGGTCAGCTGTTCAATCAACTGTTCTACTCGGAAAATCTTAGGACGAGTAGTGACTAAAATAACCATGATTTGTCCTGAATGATGTCCGCGACGTACCACAAGATTACGAATCAAGCCAGACTGTTCCTTCTCATCATAGGGTTTTAAGTCATAACGACGGAGCAAATCTCGTAAAGCCACAATAACTTGGTCAATGACTGGATCTTGGATATAAAAATCTTCTAGAGGCATCAGATCATGAGAATTCTTACGGAAGAAACCAGTCTCCAGAACACCATTGACACGACGAACAGGAACCTGAGCCTTGTTACGATACTTGACAGGATTTTCCATGCCAAGAGTATCTGCTACCTCTATATCCGTTATTCCAGCAATCTTATAGAGGCTATCTTTTACTTGCTTGGTTTTAAACTTGAGCTGCTCTGGATAAGCTAGATGTCCCAAGTCGGCAATGCCTGAACGCAGGTAAGCCAAATCTAAGTCTTGATTACGATGTGGAGATTGCGTAAGGTATTCCTCGACCTTACCAAAGCCAATCTTTTTGTTGACTTTAAGGACTCGCATAAGGATTTTTTCAGTCGGAAGAGCATTCTCTACAAAAAAGACCAAGCCAT
>ERZ773066.102-NODE-102-length-46422-cov-5.952423_pt1 | contig 46422 bp, 50 predicted proteins | sample MGYA00580573_ERZ773066 | MGnify/ENA primary metagenome ERZ773066 (study PRJEB29015, sample SAMEA2738128) | human oral metagenome | biome: human oral; feature: human-associated habitat; material: saliva | place: China | collected 2203 ... | reverse complement strand
GTACGGCCTCACCCCCAGCCCCTCTCCTACAGAGAGGGGGGCGCCTAACGGGGTGGGGCTTTTGTGTGAGACAGAAGAACATGGGAGTTAGAGACATAATGCATAAAGACATATTTTTTCAATGACATAAGTTTTGGACACAGAGTAACATACGAGCATAGGGTTATAGTGACATGGGTTTATACAGAAGGACAGAAGAACATATTATTTAATGACATAAGTTTTGGAGACAGAGTAACAGATGAACACGAGGTTGTAGTAACATATTTTTTTGGATGCTGGATAACATCTTTTGCCTATCTCATTTATTTTTTGTTCCTTTGCAAGGTGAATAATCACGAATAGAGGTGGTGATGATATTGCCACGAATAGATTAACCCGCAAATAAGAAATAAATGTATAGGATTCTTTTAACCCTCATCTTTTTGTTATCAGTGTGCAAACTCGAAGCACAGCGACCCTCTTTTGATAAGATGTCGCCCTTTGTGCGGGAAGCAATGGTGGATGAATTGACAAATAGACGGCTCACTCGTTCTGTTGGAGATCAGCGTATATTGACAGCATTTGTGCGTATCAATGGAGATGCGGAGAGGGTCTTGCATAGATATGGATGTCGTGAGTTAGCACGTGTCGGGGACATTAGTATAGCTGCTATTCCACTTGATAGACTAGGTGAATTGTCGCTTTGTAAGCAGGTAACTAAGATAGAATCGGGTAAACGGTGTAGTGTTCAGATGGATACAACAGCGGTCGTGATTAATGCTCTGCCTGCTCAACAAGGAGTGGATTTCTCGCAGGCTTATACAGGTAAAGGCGTTGTTGTGGGTGTACAAGATATTGGTTTCGATCTGACACATCCTACTTTCTATTCTGCAGATATGAGCAGATATCGCATTAAGGCAATGTGGGATCAGTTGTCAAAGGATAGTGTTGGTACAGGACTTTATGTAGGTCGTGACTATGTGGGAGAGCAGGCTTTATTGCAAGTTGGGCACCCCGTTGATGGCTTGACAGAGACTCATGGAACGCATACAGCAGGTATAGCTGCAGGAAGTGGGGCAGAGGGTAATGGTGTGGTATCGCCTTATCGTGGTATTGCTTACGATGCTGATTTGGTCTTAGTGGATAATGCTGCAGGGGATAATGTTAAGTATATAGATCCAAAAGACTATTATAAATTCACTTATGCAACCGATGCTTTGGGTTTTAAATATATCTTTGATTATGCCGACCAACAGCGTAAGCCATGTGTAATAAACTTCAGTGAAGGGAGTACGCAGGATATTCATGGTTATGACCAATTATATTATGAATTACTTTCGTCACTGACAGGACCAGGGCATATCATAGTATCTTCAGCAGGAAATAATGGTGCAAAGCGTTCTTATATACATAAGCCAGCTGGGCAGGAGAAGACAGGAACCTTTCTTGTTGGCGAACCGAATACGGCTTCTGTCACGTGTACATCGGTAAAGCCATTTGTCTTCCGTACTACTATATATAATGTGGCAAATGGTCCGAAAGTATTTGATATTCCTACAACAAAGGTGTGTGCTGCCCGAGACTCATTGTTTACAGACTCTGTTGTTATTGATGGAAAGAAGTATTTGTGGAAGGTTCTTGCCTATCCAAATAGTTATAACCACGCAAAGACGGCCTATGACTTTCTCATTAAGTCTACCGCTTTAGGACAGAGTACGAGTGTATCCTTACAATTAGTAGGGAGGGATGCAGACATCGAACTCTATCGTATGTCTGGTGACCTGCAAACCAATTCTTTGGATCCAAGTCTCAATGCTGGTGAATTTACACATAGTATCTTTTCGCCGTCAAATGCACCATGTGTCATATCTGTTGGAGCGACAGGCTATCGTACAAGTTTTATAAACTATTTGGGTGAGAAGAAGGTTTATAATAATGGTGAACATGGTGCTCGTGCACCTTTTTCAGCCGTTGGTCCGACCTTTGATGGTCGAGTGAAACCAGATGTTATGGCACCTGGACAGAATATAATCTCAGCTTATAGCTCGTTCTATATTAGTGCTTCAACGAGGGAGGATGGCTCTGCTAAGAATGACATTAAGAGTGATGTCCGCCACTTTGAGTATAATGGTCGCACGTATGCATGGAATGCAAATGCGGGTACATCAATGTCTGCTCCAGTTGTTACAGGTACTATCGCACTATGGTTAGAGGCTAATCCAAAGTTGACACCAGCGGATTGTCTAGACATCTTCAAGCAGACTTGTACGCATTATGATACGTCACTTTCTTATCCTAATAACCTCTATGGATATGGTCAGATAGATGTAACTAAGGGCTTGAAGGAGGTTCTGCGCAAACAAGCATTAGGTATTACGAAGATAGAAAAGGTTGTGACAGATGACCATATATACCTTTTGGATGGACGATGTGTTGGTACTTCGATAGAGAATCTACCTAAAGGTATATACATAAAGAATGGCAGAAAGTTCGTAAAGTGAAACTTACAGCTCCCTAAAAGTAGGTATTTTGCATAAACCATTACTTTTAGGTATTGCAGATAATAGTTTTTCATCGTATCTTTGCAATCGTAAATAATAAACAAACAAGAAATTAAATCAGTAAAAGAAATATGAAGAAGACAATTGTTGTTTACGGTTCATCAACCGGTACATGTGAAGCTATTGCAAACACAATCGCTGAGAAGTTAGGTGTTGAAGCTATTAACGTATCAGACTTTAATGCTGATGTTGTAGCAGAGAATGATAATCTTATCCTTGGTACTTCAACATGGGGTGCAGGTGAATTACAGGACGATTGGTATGATGGTATCAATGTTTTGAAAGAATCCGACCTATCTGGTAAGACTGTAGCAATCTTTGGCTGTGGTGATGCTGAAAGCTATTCTGATACTTTCTGCGGTGGTATGAAGGAGATTTATGACGCTGCACAAGGTGCTAACATCCTCCCAGGTGTATCAACAGATGGTTATACATTCGATGATAGCGAGGCTGTTGTTGATGGTAAGTTTGTTGGTCTTGCATTGGACGATGTTAACGAGGATGACCAAACAGAAGGTCGTATCGATGCATGGTTAGAGGCTATCAAGCCAGCATTGTAATCTAGCAAGAAGATTTATCTTACATTATATAGAAGGGATAACTATGATGACGGATATGATGACAGCCGATATGAAGGTCTTGATGAATCACATCTATGAGTATCAGAAAGGGGTTCGACAGATGGTTCTCTATACTTGTAACAAAAAGTATGAAGCATTCGCAACACTCCGACTTGAGCATCAGAATATCCCTTATATCATTCAACCAGTTGGCAAAGATCGCATGAATCTGTTCTTCGGACGCAAGGAATGCCTTGATGCCATTCGGTTAATGGTAACGAAACCCCTTAACCAACTATCACCTGAAGAAGACTTTATTCTCGGTGCAATGTTGGGTTATGACATACGTGTGCAGTGCGAGCGGTACTGCGAGCGCAAGTGTCGTACTTGTAAATGTGCGACATAAGCCATAATTATTAAGTGATAATCTTGTTCGCGAAATAAATTATTTCATAATGTTTTTGTATTATAAATGGGCTTGTCGTGAGATAAGCCCTTTTAGTATTTAAGGCTTTCCTCCATAAAATAATAGTACCGAATGATTGCTCATTTGGTACTATTATCTTTTAGAAATAGTTATGTTGTTGTCCTATTCTTTTCGATCTATTAATATCTAATAAACCTCTTTCTTAAATAATTATGAGTATTATCATACTCATTTATATGACTATATGCTTTATCATCAAGAGAGCCTGTTCATACGCAGAACGCTTCATAGTAGTTGTATGTATCGTCCATCCCATACGTTTTACAAGTGATTTCTATAATGTTATATTGTCTTTAGATATTTCTCAAAAGGAAGTATCCATTATAGTTAATCTTTTGTAGGCTTATAAGAATCGTAGTCAATCGTATTTAATACAATTCTATGCCTTCTCTTGTTATACTTTGTATTAAGAAAATCTCTTTGCGGTTTATACCATGCAGTTTGCATTCCTCCAATACTAAGAATGGTATGAGCAACATCATCTGTTATAATAGGTGTGTGTTTGTTTGCCACTGCTTTATTGTAAATATCTTTATGTTTTCTCTTATAGGAGTTAGACATCCATATCATCAATGGAACTCTAATCTGATATTTTAAGTTTGGCGAAAGTGCAGCATTCCCATGTCCATTGTAGTCTCGAAGTTCAAATACTTCTTCTCCATGGTCTGAGAAATAAATGAGAATGCTGTTAGTATCCTTAAACTTGTTAATTAATGATGTAATAACGAAGTCATTGTATAATGTGGCATTGTCATATTGGGCGATTAATGTTCTTTGTCTTTCATTCCAACGATCTTTATCGTATTCTTTTGCTTGAAATTTATTCCACTTTGAGGGATAACGTTGTGTATAAGTATAATGTTGTCCCATTAGATGAATAATATATAAAGAAGGTTCCCTTGATACTTTTATGGAACGAATAAGTTCCTCATCATATAAATAACCTTTACGATTACGAGTTGTAAACATTAATTTAGATAGAATGGGATCTGATAAGAAGTTTATTCCACCAACGAAGTATTGATTATCATAACAATGAGTCGTGTATGTCCCATTTTTATATACGGCAGGAAATAATGGTGTGCTATTGAATCCTATATGTAAAGAGTCTAAGGAAAAGACGGATTCCATAGCACCATGAGTGTGATCATCTACGGAAACAGCATTATCAAAAGGAATTAAATTACCTTCAGCTTCCATTCGTTTTAGGTTTGGAGTAGTATTATATTTGTAACCAAATATTCCTGAATGATATATAGAAGCAGATTCTCCAATAAGAACTACCACGTTTGGTTTATCAGTAAAATCTTGTGAGACAGGAATTTTATCACATACGGTGTAAAGATGTTTTATATCATTTAGTCGTTGCTTTGATACCTGATAAGAATATGCAATACGAGTGATTGATGTGTATTGTGGTATAGTAAATCCATTATGAAATTTGATATAGCTGAAAACCATGAATCCCCAAGTTATAAACCCTATAGCTGATGTGATCGCGAAGATATTGTGTGTCCATTTCTTGTTTGCTATGATGTTAGATAAGAAAAATAATATTCCATGCATTAAGAGAATACAGATAATCCCTACAGATACTATTCCGAACGTTAAGTATGTTTGAAGAAATTCTTTTGTTTCTTTTGGAGTTGTTTCTCTTAAAATATCCAGCTTATCTTGGTTGAAAGTTGTTTGGAAATTAAAAATACAGAAATAGTCTGTGAGAATAAGTAGAGTGTAACATAATACAGTAACAATCAAAAACAATCTCCCCAAGATTCTATTTTTGTTGAGACAATTAAATATTATATTTTCTAATAAGGCTATCGTACTTGACAAGCACACCATTAATAAGATGGCGAAGAGAGGATGATAAGTATAGGCGTAGGTGCAGTTTGAAATAAGATTAATTAGAAGGAGGTAGATAAAAACTCTACCCTCAAACTGGTGGAGGAATAAAGACAACAACTTTCTTTGTTGTTTACAGGAGCATTTAGGAGTTTGTCTTGTCATAATTAATTTTTTATCAGTTTCTAAGATCATTCGTATAGGTTTATATAAAAAGAGTGGGAACTATTGAATGTTATTCTACACGAAGTTTTGGATTGCTTTTCACCGAATAACAAACAATATCCACTGCATTAAGATATATTATACCCTTGACGTAAGGAAATAATAATCTAAGCGTGAGCGTATTGCCATTATCCTTGGTAGTTGAAACTTCCACATTTCGGACGAAGGATAATATCAAACGCTCTTTTTTAAGTGTTAGACTCGTTATAATGTACACCTGCGCACAGATATACTGAAAGTCTGTTTGCAAAGATAAGTAAATTTTATTATAAAAGACTTTATTTCTATAAAAACTTTAGGTAATTTCGTTTATATTGAAGTGATAGTATCTTTTTTTTAAAACGATAGTACTTTTTCATTGAAACGATAGTACCTTTTTCTGGAAGCGATATTTGCTTTTGATACTTTCAATACTTAGAAACGTCAGTTTTAGTTTGTGTTGCTGTCATATTAACATTTGTGTTTAAGTCATTGATTGTTAGAATGATATTAGGTCGTTGTGTGTGATAGAAGTGACAGCAAAAATGAAAAAACACCAAATGATTACTCACTTGGTGCTTGCTATTTCGGGGGAGAAAGGAGTATTAATCCCGTCTGAAGATATCTCTTGTATAGACTTTTTCTTTCACGTCATCCAAGCATTTGTCATATCGATTCGCAATGATTGCATGGCAACGTTGCTTGAAATCATCAAGATTATTGACCACTAAACTACCAAAGAATGTGGCACCATCTTCTAGTGTTGGCTCATAGATAATTACCTGTGCTCCCTTTGCTTTAATGCGTTTCATGACTCCTTGAATAGAACTCTGGCGGAAGTTATCACTATTCGACTTCATCGTTAGTCGGTATACTCCGATAACACATTCCTTCTCTTCATCGGGGTTATAATCGCCTCGATCGTAATAATCATAGTAACCAGCTGTGTGCAATACTTGGTCAGCAATAAAGTCCTTACGTGTGCGATTGCTTTCTACGATAGCCTGGATAAGATTCTCGGGAACATCTGCGTAATTAGCTAGCAACTGCTTCGTATCCTTTGGTAAACAATATCCACCATATCCAAATGATGGATTGTTATAGAAGGAGCCGATACGTGGATCGAGGCAAACTCCTTGGATAATGTTCGATGTGTCAAGTCCTTTCACTTCTGCATAAGTGTCCAACTCGTTGAAATAACTTACACGTAATGCAAGGTAGGTATTGGCAAATAGCTTTACAGCTTCAGCCTCGGTAAGCCCCATGAAGAGGGTAGGGATATTCTCTTCGATAGCTCCTTCTTGTAATAATTGGGCAAAGAGATGAGCGGCACGACCGAGTCGCTCGTTACCTTCTGGGCGTCCAACAATGATACGACTGGGATAAAGATTATCATACAAAGCCTTACTTTCACGTAGAAACTCTGGTGCAAAGAGAATATTCTCGCAGTTATATTTCGTTCGAATGTTCTCTGTGTAGCCCACAGGAATGGTAGACTTAATCACCATGATGGCATTAGGATTTACCTTCTTCACCACTTCGATGACTTCTTCCACATGACGTGTATCAAAGTAATTCTTGACAGGATCATAGTTTGTTGGTGTGGCGATGACTACAAAGTCGGCATCTTTATAAGCCGTCTCTGCATCCATTGTAGCTGTAAGATTCAGTTTCTTTTCAGCTAAATACTGCTCAATATAATCATCTTGAATGGGTGAACGACGATTGTTAATCAGCTCAACCTTCTCCTTTATTACGTCAACAGCCATTACTTGATGGTGCTGGCTCAGTAACGTAGCAATGCTGAGACCGACATAACCAGTCCCGGCAACAGCAATCTTTAAGTCTTTTATATCCTTATCCATGTCTATTGTTCAGATTATTTGCAAAGATACTTCTTTTCTCTGGAAAACATCAAAGAAGATGATAAAAACTTATTCTTCCGTTATAGACATGTATCGAATGAATCCTTAAACGTGGTGATATGTTTCTTTAAATGGACGACGATAACGGGCACCCCATACGCCATCAGTTGCACGGATACCACAGGTAATAACCATATTAACCTCTGCGTTGTAAGGAAGATTTAATGCTTTCTTCACCAAAAGACTATCGAACCCTTCAAGAGGACAGGTGTCATAGCCAGCCTCACTCATAGCTAACATGAATGTCTGAACAGCTAATGCGCAACTCTTATGTACGCTGACACGCAGGTCACCTTCGCTTACTTGTCGTATCATAGGGCGGAATAATCCAACACATTGAGCCAATGTCTTACGAACAAGTCCCCACAGTCCGAAGCAACGAGAGTAAAGAAAAGGTATTAATTTAGCGTAATACATCTCCTGTTTCTTTATGCGATTCTCTTGCTTTTCGGCGGGACTATAACTCTTGATATTATTTCTTTCAAATGCAAGTGCAGCTTGCGCATGCTGTTTATATTGATCTTGACGAGTGACAAACACAACCATCTGTTGTGCTGAACGTGCTGATAACTGATCCAAACAAGCATGGGATAACTCCTTCAAAACATTCTTATCCGTGACATGATAAGCCTCCCAAAGTTGCATGTTAGAACTTGTTGGAGCTAAGGTTGCCTGTTCTATACAATTTCTTACTACTTCTTTATCAATTGGCTTATCAGCATCATAATGTCTAACAGCCCTTCTGTGATTCAAAATATCCAGTAAACTCATTATCTTTTAAGCTTTGATTTGCATATAGAAAAGCAAAGTATGTGCCATTGTTAAGTATGTATTGCAGTCTTATGTCTATGTGTCAAGAGAGGATAAAGGCGTTTAGAATAAAAGAGAATCCCAGGTAACTCATTTGTTATCTGGGACTCGTTCTATAGGGAAAGACCTATTTATGGATATTATCCGCAGTGGAAGTACTGACGAACAAGCTTTTCCATCATCATTTCTTTACCTTCAATATCCTGGCGCAAAGTGCGATCGTTGAAGGAACGAAGTTGTTTGATGATACCATCAATCATAGCAGGAGAGAATACATCATGCTCTTCATAAACCTTACGTTGACGCTCTAAGCAATCAGCTGACGCCGCACAACTATCAGGTAATTGCGCTAAGGTGGCATAACGCTCGGCATTCTTTGGATCGTGAATATCACCATCTGCGAAGGTTCTTTCGGCTTCTTCTTCTGCATTAGCCATCTCGAAACCATGACGACAAGCAACACAAAGACCTGCCAAGAGCTGATAGATATCAGCAGAAGCGTCTGGCGAACGCATCTCAACAGTTTGTTTACCAGAGTAATCACGCTGTGTGAGTGGCTCAATCTCATTGGCTTTATGGCACATATCCTCACCTGAAGTCCAGCCTAAAGGCACACGAACCAGTACAGAACGATTGCTCATACCCCAGCAAACATTCGTTGGGGCCTCCTGATGTGGCACGAGGCGGAAGTAAGATGTTGGATTTTTATTGCCGAAGGCAGTGATACTCTCTGCCAGATCCATCATACCAGCAATAGCCTTACGAGCGTCCAATGACAACTTACCATTGTCTAACATCATGTTCTTTCCATCCTTCATTATGCGCATGTGGATGTGCATTCCTGAACCAGCCTTACCCACTGTTATCTTCGGAGCAAAGGTAACATCGAGTCCTTCTTCATAGCCAAGACTACGGATAATCCACTTAGCAATGAGCAACTGTTCGGCACATTCATTGGCAGGAACAGGCAAGAATTCTATTTCGTTCTGCTCATAACAGCGTCCATTCTCAACGAAGTTGCCCACTTCAGAGTGCCCGTATTTGATCTTACCACCACATTCTGCAATCAACTGCATAGCACGCATGCGGAAGTCATTACCCTTAGAGAAGGGCGAACTCTCGTGATATCCATGCTGATCATCAGCTGGGAAAACACCTTCATCATCGCGGATAACATAGTATTCCAACTCTCCCATTGCATGGAACTCCATGCCTGTAACCTTCTTAAAGGCAGCCATTGCCTTGCAAAGAGTGTGCTCGGGTGATGATGCGAGAGGGTTTCCGTCACGATCAAAGAATGAGCAGAGCATACAAAGAGTAGGTATTTCTGAGAACGGATCAATGAATGCTGTAGAGAAACGAGGCATAACATAAAGGTCACTACTAGCCGCAGCTATAAAGCTGAAAAGTGACGATCCGTCCACACGTTCACCACTAGTTAGGATTGTCTCCAAGTACTCTGGTGAGTGAAGCATAAAGTTTAAGGTCTTCAATCGACCATCACCAGCGGGATACATAAAGTTTATCATTCTGATGTTCAAGTCACTTACAACCTGCTTGATGTCATCTTTTGTAAACTCGTGTGCATTCTTTTTAAGGTGCGCCTCCAGCCTATTAGCTGAACGCAAAGTAAGGTTATTCTCCATTGTCTAAGCTTGTTAAAGTTAGTATTCGATTCTGTGGACAAAAATACATATTAATTCTCTCATTCGCAATTATCTTTGATGTTTTCTTCATAACTTTGTATTAACGTTTTATAAAAGTAATATAATCGTATGCAGAAAATAGATTTTGAGCATCGTTCCGATAGGCGAACTATTCGCAAAGCAAGTATGGATGACTTACCAATTATTATGGATTTTCTGCGGCAGGGAAGGGAGAAGATGATAGCAGCTGGTAATCTTAATCAGTGGAGAAAGGGCTATCCTGCGCAACAGACAATCAAGCAGGATATACAGCGAAACGGCTCTTTCTTGCTTTGTGAGAATGATATTCCCATTGCAACTTTTGCTTTCTTGCCAGGACCAGAGCCTACCTATTCTTATATAGAAGGTGGGCATTGGTTGGATGATAGTCCGTATTATGTTATCCATCGAGTGGCTTCTATGGGTGGAGTTCATGGTATTATGGCGGACATCATCGCCTATTGTTCTTCCGTAGCTCATGCTCTTCGCATAGATACTCATGCTGATAATCGCCCCATGCAAAAGGCTTTGTCTCGGCTAGGTTTTGCTTATTGTGGTGTCATTTACTTACAAAGTGGGGACAGCCGAATGGCATTCCAGAAGATTACAAGTGCTTTGTAATACTTCTCCAAGTGCTTTGTAATGGTATTACAAGCCTCTTGTACAGATTCTGGAGATGGTGGTTTCGAGTTGACAAGTTAACGAGTAGACAAGTAAACGAGTTGTTTGTTAGGTTGACAAGTTTATGAGTAGACAGGTAAACGAGTTGTTGGATAGGTTAACAAGTTAACGAGTAGATAGGTAGACGAGTTGTTTGTTCTATTAGAAATGAGGCTATTCACTCCCCTCTCCATTGGGAGAGGGTGCGGGGTGAGGCTTCATTTCTATTCCATTGTCTCTACCGTCACGTCCTTAAAGTCTGCCATAAAGTTGAGCAAATGACTTTGGTAATGATTTCGCTTTACCTTCATCTCCATTGTGACTAGGTAGTAATGACCTGACGAAGTGTCTTTGCGATTCATCTCATAAGAGTCTATTATCACCTCTTTCTCACGTAATTGCTGTAGAACAAGCTTTATATTCTGCTCTTTCGGAGTGCTGAACGTAACACTAATATTACGTGTTCCGAAGTGCTGTAAGATGAAATAAAGGGCTTCCAAACATAGGATAACGAGGATAGTTGTTGCGATAGAGAGTACGTACATACCAGCTCCTGCCGTCATTCCAATGGCAGATGTTACCCATAAACCAGCCGCTGTGGTAAGTCCTCTCACTACATGTTTCTGAAAGATAATCGTTCCTGCACCAATAAAACCAATTCCTGTGACAACCTGTGACGCAATACGACTGGGGTCGAGTGATACATGCTCGTGCATACTTAGTGCGTCACTGAATCCGAATTGGGATAGAACCATAAACAAACCACTGCCCAACGCCACTAAGAAATGCGTGCGAAAGCCTGCTTCTTTCGCACGATATTCACGTTCCAGTCCGATAGCTCCACCCAACATAGCTGCTATAAACAGCCGTAATATGAACTCAGAAGTTGTTATATTCATGATGTTTATCTTTTAAGTAAATAGGTCTTCGGCACAAAAATACAAAAATAATAATGTAACCTACGCCTTTCTTTGCGAAAAAATATGCCTTTAACCCTTGTAGGGTTATCCTAGAAGTGAAGTGTAAAACGCTTTCCTCATAAATGAGGATTGTTTATGTTAAGGCTTATCCGTACCTTTGTCAGATAATTTATTTCGACGAATGAAGCAAGAACTAATTGATAAATACAATGTGTCTGTACCTCGTTATACGAGTTATCCGCCCGCTAACTTCTTCCGTCCTTTTACAGGAGAAGAGTATCTGAAAGAGGTTGATTATAGCAATGAGGTGCGTGAAAAGAACCTTTCCTTCTATTTCCACATGCCTTTCTGTCGCCGTCTTTGCCATTATTGTGGCTGTAATTCCTATCCAATGGCTAAGGAGGAGCGGATTGCAGAATATGTGCAAGCGTTGCATAAAGAGATAGATCTCGTGGCAGCCCACTTGGATAAGAGTAGGCGTATATCGCAGATTCATTATGGTGGTGGTAGTCCAACTGCTATGCCAGTGAGTGTTTTGAAGGAACTAAATGAGCATTTACTATCCTTGTTCTCAACGATAGAGCAGCCCGAGATTGCCATAGAATGTCATCCTGGTTATCTAACGGCAAAGGACTGGCAAGGCTTGTTGGATGCACGATTTAATCGTTTTAGTCTGGGTATTCAGGACTTCAATGAGGATGTACTAAGACTCGTTAATCGCACACCTTCTGAATTACCAACGGAAGAGATAGTGGCTATTCTGCGTAGCGCAGGTGTTAGTCTTAATATGGACTTCCTTTTTGGTTTACCGCTTCAGACGTCGGAAAGCTTCAAGACTACAATAGAACGTGCTGTAGCAATGCGCCCCGACCGAGTTACAACCTTTAGTTATGGTCACTGCCCATGGATATTTAAGCGTCAGATGATACTTGAGAAGGCTGGTCTCCCTAGTGCGGAAGAGAAGGCAATGATGTTCCAAAGGGCTAAAGAGGTACTGCATGAGGCAGGTTATCTTAGTATTGGTATGGACCATTTTGTGCTCCCTAATGATGAACTATCTGAGGCTTTGCGGTCGCATAGATTGCATCGTAACTTCCAAGGTTATTGTACTCGTCGCACAACAGGACAAGTGTATGCCTTTGGCGTAACAGGTATTAGTCAGTTAGATACAGCCTATACCCAGAATACAAAGTCTATAGATGAATATATTGCAGAGGTCACAAAGGGCACATTACCTATCCGCAAAGGTTACCAACTAACGCCTAGAGAGCGAATTGTACGTGAGGTCATAGAGCGTTTGATGTGTAACTATCATCTTGATTGGACACATCTTGCAGAGGATTTAGCAATATCTGTTGCTGAGGTGAAAAGGGCTATCAATTATGATGTAGAACGCCTACAAGAGATGGAATGTGATGGTATTCTTCGTTTGACAGAACATACGTTGGAGATGACAGGAGAGGGCAATCCCTTTGTTAGAACAGTGGCTGCAGCACTCGACCCAATGATGATAGACACTGATAAGAAGTTCTCAAAACCGATATAAAAAGCCTTATATCTCACCCTTGCTTTATTGAGAGAAGAGCGGGCGAGAGGCTTCTATATAACATAAATAATATGGAACAACAAAGAAAGATAGTTGTGGTTGGCGCAGGACTTACTGGTCTTACTTGTGCCGCCCATCTGCGTCATAAAGGTCAGGATGTTGTGGTACTGGAGGCGGCTGAGCGTATCGGTGGACTCATGCAGACGGAAGAGATAGATGGCTTCATTATGGAACAAGGACCGAGTACGGGTACTATTAAATATCCAGAGGTGGCTGAACTCTTCGATATGTTAGGCGATGATTGTGTGCTAGAGGTGGCACAGCGTTCTGCTAAGTGCCGTTTGATATGGAAAGATGGGCACTTTCGTGCATTACCTTCTGGACTTTGGTCAGCTATCACAACGCCGCTCTTCACCTTGAAGGATAAGTTCCGCATCCTTGGTGAACCATGGCGTAAGAAGGGAACAGACCCTAATGAGAGTGTTGGAAGCCTTGCTGAACGACGCTTAGGGCGGTCATTTGTGGACTATGCAGTCGACCCTTTCCTCTCTGGTGTGTATGCTGGCGATCCCTATAAGTTACCCACTCGCCTCGCCTTGCCTAAGCTCTATGCTCTAGAACAGCAGTATGGTAGCTTTATTAAAGGCTCTATAGCACTGGCTAAACAGCCTAAGACAGCCAGAGACAAGCGTGCGACGAAGGATGTTTTCTCAACGTGTGGAGGATTCCGTAACCTTGTTTCTGCGTTAGGGAGAGTCATAGGTGAGGATAGAATCATAACGAGTTGCAAGGAGTTAAGAATAGAGCCGTTAGGAGAAAAGTGGAAACTAGTTTGGGGCGAGAATACTATAATAGCTGAGCAAGTCATTACCACTTGCCCAGCCTATGCTTTACCCGAGTTATTGGAGTTTTTACCTAAGGAACAGCTCAACGATTTAAGCAACCTTTATTATGCTCCCGTAATAGAGATTGGAGTGGGAATTAGGAATACGGGGCGTGTACATTGGAATGCTTTTGGTGGTTTGGTACCTTCTAAAGAACGCCAGAATGTATTGGGAATCCTTATGCCTTCCGCTTGTTTCGAGGGTCGTTCACCTAAGGGAGGAGCCAATTATGCGTTCTTCATTGGCGGTGCTCGCCATCCAGAATATCTCAATAAGACGGATGAAGAGCTTACGGAATTGGTGAATAAGTCCCTTCATACGATGTTAGGATACCCCGAAGGCACGCGTGCAGACGTCATTCGCATTTATCGACATAGCCATGCTATCCCGCAATATATGCCCGAAACGGATGCTAGGCTCCATGCCATTGACGTCATAGAACAGGCGCACCCTGGATTGCACATCATAGGTAATCTGAAAGATGGTATCGGGATGGGCGACAGAATCAAGCAAGCTGTGGATATGGCAGATAGGATTAGTTCGATATAAGGAGTTAAAAGGTCTGTTAGACAGCCTTATGGATATACGGGAAGGGCTGAATCACTTATTGTGGTTCAGCCCTTTTGTTATTTCAGAGAATATTAGTCGCCTATTTGTTAGAAGCGATAAGTCACCGTTACCTTGATGTTTCGTGGAGCTCCAGGGAATGAGCGGAGCTTGTCGTAACCGCCTACCCAGTAGACTTTATTCATCACATTATCAAGATTCAGTTGTACTTGTAGGTTGCGCAGACGATAGTATAAAGCCGCATTCACCAAGCCATATCCAGGATAAACAATCGTATTCTCACGTCGTCCAACCTGTCCATATCGTTTGGTTACAGCATTCAAGCCGAGTCCGAAACCAAAGTTACGTAGCGCACCAGTACTAACGATATACTTCGACCATATATTGAAGGCATTTCGTGGAGTATTAGGACGTTGCATACCAAAGTCCTTTTCTGAGTCAGTCGCAGTCTTAGTGATTGCTGCATGTGTATAAGCATAGTTAGCAACGATACTCCAGTTTGGTAAGATGAAGCCTGCTATATCCATTTCTATACCCTTTGATGTTTCTTCACCCACCTGTTCCAATCGTTCTGGATTGGCTGGATCATTTGCATTATAGAGCGTGTTACGCTTCTGAAGATGGAAGAAGGAGAGCGTCGTACTGAGTCGTTTGTCGAACCATTCTCCCTTGAGTCCTGCCTCAAACAGTTGGCTATACTCTGGGTCGAAAGGTCCACCTGTATTAGGATTTCCCTGTACAGACGCACTCTGTGGCTCGAACCCCTTTACCCAAGTACCATATACATTTAAGTTCTGATTAATGGCAACGACTGCACCAATACGTGGTATGAAGGCGTGTTGTGTGGTGCGTGTCTCCTTGTTCGTCTTGTAATTTAAGATATCTGTGAAGTATTCCTGGCGGATACCCAAGAGCAGTTTAACGGGTCCTGCCTCAAGTTGTTCCTGCAGGTAGATGCCGTGAGAATATTGCAAATAAGGCGAGAGAGCCGTTGTTACGAAGACGTATTTAGAGTAGTCACGCTCCACGTTGTTATTATTACTTGTCAAGTCATAATAGGGGACGTTGGTCTTTGGATTACCATCCTTGTCTAGTATGTAACGTGCAATGTTTGCGGGTTTAAAGGCTGTTGTTGTCGTTCCATCCTTGAGTAGATACCCGCCAGCAGTCATAGCAGATGAGCCTGCCTGCTGTGCCATTTGGAAGTAATCATAGCCCAGCAGGATGCGATGACGCAGCATACCCGTTGTCACATTATAGTTGAAATAGGTATTAAAACTATTGTTACGGAAGTGGCGCTGACGTATCAGACATTGCATGAGAATACGTGATGGGCTTTGTGAACCATCTGCTAACTTCACGTAAGCGTTAGCTTGGTTGTGCTCACGTAAGTCCTCATCGTAGGATGAATTCAGGTAAGTGGCATTGAGTGAGAGGTTATCTGTGAACTTGTGAGTCACGCCAAGCGTGATGTTTACAAGGTTCTCTTTCAGGTAGTCATTCGTAGCTGATAGCGAACGGCTAATAGGCACTGAGCGCAAGTCACCATCACCAAAGATTGGCTGACCACGGTCCACTTTGCCATCTGTACGCTGATATACAACATCGACATTGAAGCGTGTTCTGTGTGTTGGTAGGAATGAGAAAGAAGGTGCGATGATATAATTCGTGTTCCCTTGTAGGTCACGATAGGAGTCGGTATGCTCGTAACCTAGGTTGAGTCGATAGAGCAAGGTATGCTTCTTATCCAGCGGACCGGTGAAGTCGGCATAGGTGTTCAGGGTGTTGAAACTGCCGACAGTTGTCGATACTGTATTGCGGTTATAGGGCAACGGCTTCTTAGTAACACGGTTGATGACACCTCCTGGTGCCGCGTTTCCAAAGAGGGCTGAAGCAGGTCCTTTGATAACTTCTACACGTTCGATGTTAGCCAATGACTGCTGTTTCCAAAGGCTAGTTTGTGCACGCATACCATTGACGAGGTTACCTGAATTTCTGTTACCTGTTGTTCGGAATCCACGGATGGAGAAGTCGTTATAGAAGGTGTAAGGGTTTACGCCACTGATATTCTTCACCACGTCGTTGACAGTCGTTGCACCTTGGTCGCGCACAAGTTCCTTTGTTACGTAGCCTATGGACTGCGGAATGTCCTTCAGCGGTGTTTCCGTCTTAGTTCCAATGAATGAGTTTGTGTTCTTGTATGACCTTTCGTTACGTCCGATAACCTCCACGGTTTGTAATGTCTGGTCATGTAAGAACGGGGTGCTCGATAGCGAGTCTTGCATTAGGCTATCTCTTTGCAGTTCCCCTTGCGAGTGCGCTTGCGCATGAATAGGAAGGGCAGCACTATATAATAAGGTACCCGTCAACAATAAATAAGAATGTAGTCTTGTTAACATGTGATATTTGTATTAATCCTGAAACGTTATATATTTCGCTGTGCAAAAGTATATAAAACAGGTGAATACGGCAATACCTAAGAATAGGTAATATAGTGCGTTTTAGCGACACATACGAGTCAGCTCAGTGACACGTATGTGTTACCACTTGTAACACATACGAGTCATTTCATTTACACGTATGTGTCATTTCGGTAACACGTACGTATCATTTTCGGTTACAATTATGAGTTCTTCTCCCGTCTAAAGGCTATAAGTACATAGATGAGGCTAATGATAGCGACCGCAGTTTCGGCTATGTAGAGACCGCGATAAGCGAAGAGGTGTGCCACGCTTCCCGCTAGTACGGCAACGAGCAGCCCGCTTATATGACTGATTACAATCTGTATCGTGAAGTCTGTACCCTCTCTGCCAGGGCGAACGCATCGCATGGCTGAGGTGTAGAGAACCACGGTAGCTAGTCCGTAACAAGCCTGAATGTAAATGATACCTATGACGAATGCTACCTTATTGAAGTCGGTGAAGGTCATTGCAAGGAAATATACGGGTGCCAGAATGATTAGCCCTGCAATGATGATACGTGCCTTATGTATTCCGATTCGGCGTATGAGTACTCCAGAGAACCATGCCATAATAAAGGAGGCAGTGGTACCAACGATTCCCGTAAGGAAGCCAATCTCCTTCATGTCGTAACCCTTATCAACGAGGTAAGGGCGTAACATGGATAGAATACCTATAATGCCCATGTAATAGAGCATTAGGAATCCTATCTGCGGCCATATTTCCTTACGTGTAAAGAAACGGAAGATATCCGTCCACTTGGCACGCTCTCGTGGCTTCTCATTCTCTATTCTGATATGAGTATTGAGCAGTAAGGGAATGATCATCATCGTAACAAATAAGGCTAGGCAGGGCACTACGACATTCCAACCATAGCTTTTAAGTAAGATGAGCAATAGTCCTCCACCAATGACAGCGCCTCCGAAAGCTCCCATAGATTGCATGCTGTTCAGCATACTATGATCGTTTTTCTTGAAAGCGAGTATGGCAAGCGCATCAGTAGCTATGTCTTGTGTAGCAGAGGCGAGCATGGAGATGCAGGCAAGGATGATGACGAGCGTAATTTCCGAGTGCACATTGATGAGCCCAGTGGCTAAGAGTGCAACGGCATATATCAGTTCCGTGGTGATAATCGTTCGCTTGTAGTCGCCCACTGTTACGCAATGTCGGTCAATGAAGGGCGACCAAAGGAACTTAATCGTCCATGGTAGTCGGACGAGGTTTAGTAGTCCGATGGTTGCAAGACTGTATTGTCCCTCCCTCATGATTACCTGTAAGGCTGTCATGAGAAAGGATGAAGGTACCATCTGTGCGATGTATAGACAGAAGAACGTACCGAGACTTAGTTTCTTTGAAGATATACTATTGAACATGTGATTCGTTGGTTTTTCTGCCCTAATTCTAGAATGTCACGCTGACAGAAGTACCGAAGGATAGAGGCTTACCCTTCTGTGCGTAGTTACCCGTTGACATCTTGAAGCCATACGCCATATAGTCAGTTCCCGTTAGATTCTTACCCCATAAATCCCATGTAACTATACCCTTTGTGATACTAACTTTCGCATTGAGCGTTGCATAGAAGTTCTGTCGGACGATGTTATCATCAGCCCAATAGATACGACCGAGACCTGTTAAACCAGCATTAAATACCACCTTATCAAACCATCCAGCCTGCATAATGGTGTAAGTACCATCTAAGGATAGCGTGTGGTTAGGCACCATAGGAAGTCTATTACCTGAGAAGTCCTCGTTAGCACTCTTCTTGTATTCCAAGTAACGAGCATGGGTGTATCCATAGTTCATCGTGAGCTGTAAACTCTTGATTGGATGATAAGCCATTGAAAGCTCGAAACCCTTGCTATCGGTGTGCCCTGCATTAGCAATCACGTTACCCACACCAGGGACAGTGTAAGTCGTTTGCATGTGTCGCCAGTCAATGTAGAATAAATCAGCCTCGGCTGTCATTCGCCCATTCAAGAACTTTAATCGTGCTCCAACCTCATAGTTCCAGCTGTATTCTGGAGCGTAAGTACGCTCAGCATCAGTCTTGAATATCGTGTTAAATCCGCCTGGCTTATAACCCCTAGTGACACTCGCATAGTAGAGATTATCCTTGTTTGTGAGATATTGAAGCGTGAACTTAGGTGTGAACTGGCGGAAGCTAGCACTACTAATAAAGTCCCTTACATGAGCCGTTGCGCCTGTTGTAAGTGTCACCTTCTCCTGGTTGTAGTTCGTCTTAGCGTGCTCGTAATCAAAGCGTAAACCCACTGTTGCTGATAAGCCTCTCCATATATTATATGAGCTTTGATGATAGATTGCATAGCCCGTAGTGGGGTTCTTATAGGTAGTAGGCGTTGAGAAATTCCTCGTGTAATAGCTCGTTTCAGCGAATTGGTTGGAATGTAGCAACATACCAAACACACCAATAATCCATTGGTAACGCCCCTTGTCATTCGACTTCAAGGTGATGTCCTGTGATAACATATTCTGATGATAGCTATTATCAGTGAAGAATATGTCCTTCGGGGTGAAGTCCTGGTCAAGTCCTTGGTGTGATTTGATGAATTGATAAGATGTCTGACTATTGAAACTAATATGCCCGTTCTCATATCGTACATTGAAACCAGTAGAAGAGATAAGACGTTTGTAAGGGCTATTGCGGTTATAACTGATAGGCGATAGCTCATCTTTTACAATGTCATAAGGCGCATAAGGATATCCATTCTGCTTACTAAGTGTGAGCGTACTATTGAGATGGATGAGCCAATTCGTGTTGGGTCTCCAATAGAGTCCTATGCGTCCTTCGCCTTCATTCAGCTTATCGGCCTTCTCATTTAAGAAGTGATTGGTAAACATACCATCGTTGTGATGATAGGAGATAGCCGTAGAGATACCGAATTGGTCACTCACTTTTGAATAGTTAGAAGCCTGTGCAACAAAGTCGTTAAACCTTCCATAACCAACTTTTATGCGTGTCTTTTGATAGTCAAGAGGGTTATGTGTGTAGACATTAATAATGCCTGCAATAGAGTTACGCCCGTATAAAGTGCCTTGTGGACCTCGGAACACATCCACGGCGGCAATATCACTGAGGTCAATGTTGAATGCTGATGACTCAAAGTGGGGCACACCATCAACATAGAAGCCCACCGCAGAGCCCTTACTCTTCGAACCTATACCACGGATATATACCGGTGTATTGGCATACGAACCATAGTCAGGCATATAGAAGTTAGGCATCACAGCCGTTAACTCCTTTAGATTCACAATCTGCTGGTTCTGTAATTGCTGAGTGCTAATGGTTGATACTGCCGTAGGGGTTAGGTTTCTCTTGTTTTGCTTAAAGTCAGTTACTACGATCTCATCAAGTGATACGTTCTTGTTCGCTGTTGAGTCAGGGTTTATTCCGGCTGCCCCACTGATAGTTAGGGACGCAAATAATAAGGCATTTAACATATAAGATGGCTTAATTTAAATGTTTTTGTGCTGCAAAGGTACGGATGATGACTTATCCTGGCAATCCTCATTTATAAGGAAATTAAGGCGTATAACTGGTGCTGACAAGCAAAGAGAATGATATTACAGCAGGCAGGCTGACGCTATTTAATATATTTTCTAATATAGGATAAGCCCTATCTAAAATACTTTTCTTACCTTTGCAAGGTATAATTAAACGATAGAAACGGAATAAGAAGGATGAAGAAGATATCATTTCTCATAGCGATGTTGGCGGTAATACTCGCTTTTGGTTCATGTAGTAAGAGCGAGACTTATGCCAATCAACTCGATAGAGAGAAGAAAGCGATGAACGACTATATCATCAAGCATAGCATTAATGTCATTACGGAAGAGATGTTTGAGAAACAGGGCTTCACGACTGATGTCACCAAGAACCAGTATGTGCTCTTTAAGAACACAGGCGTGTATATGCAGATAGTAGATAAGGGGACAGGTAGTGCTATTAAGCAAGGTGAGACCGCAACAGTGCTTTGTCGTTTCCGTGAAGACAATCTCTTAAAAGACACCTTACAGCTTACAAACAATGTACTATACTTTGGAGGTAAGGTAGATAAGATGTCTGTGACAAACACAAGTGGTACTTATACGGCTTCGTTTGACCCATCTTCTAGTGTGATGTATGATGTTTATAAGACGGCATCTGTACCTGCTGGTTGGCTCGTACCATTACCTTATATTAAGATAGGACGTATCACTTCGGCAACTTCAACACTAGCTCATGTGAAGTTAATAGTTCCATCACAACAAGGTCAGATAGAGGCGTCTCGCAATGTTTATCCATGTTTCTATGATATAACTTATCAGCGCGGTTTCTAACATCCAGCACATTAATATATAATAGAGGGTAGCTGACTGCCCTCATAAAGATATTCAAGCATGACTCTTATAAAATCTATTTCCGGCATCCGTGGTACTATCGGAGGTCGTGCGGGGGATACTTTAAACCCGCTGGATATCGTTAAGTTCACATCAGCTTATGCTACTTTCATTGCTCGTAAGCACCCAGGAAAGAAGTTAAAGATAGTTGTTGGGCGTGATGCTCGTATCTCTGGACCTATGGTTAAGAATGTGGTATGTGGCACGTTAATGGGTATTGGGGCAGATGTAATTAACATTGGGCTTGCTACAACGCCTACCACAGAGCTTGCTGTGCGTATGAGTGGTGCTGATGGAGGTATTATTATCACAGCTTCTCACAACCCTCGTCACTGGAATGCACTGAAACTTCTGAACGAGGAAGGTGAGTTCTTGACTGCTGCTGATGGTGCTGAGGTACTTGATATAGCTGCACGTGAAGACTTTGAGTATGCTGATGTAGATGGAGTAGGGAGTTACACGGATGATAACTCATTTGATGAACGTCACATTGACGCGGTTATGAAGCTTGAATTGCTCGACCTTGAGGCAGTCAAGAAGCGTAAGTTCCGTGTGGTTGTAGACTCTATCAATTCTGTTGGTGGCGTTATTCTCCCTAAGTTGCTAGACCGTCTAGGCGTTGAATATAAGTTCCTTAATGGTGAACCAACAGGTGACTTCGCTCATAACCCAGAGCCTATTGAGAAGAACTTGACGGGTATTATGGATGAGGTAGCCAAAGGTGGCTATGATCTTGGTATCGTTGTTGACCCTGATGTGGACCGTTTAGCATTCATCCAAGAGGATGGAAAGATGTATGGAGAGGAATACACGCTCGTCACAGTGGCTGACTATATCCTCGACCATGTGAAGGGTAGTACCGTAAGCAACCTCTCTTCAACGCGTGCCCTACGTGATGTAACCGAGAAGCATGGCTGCAAGTATTATGCATCAGCAGTCGGTGAGGTTAACGTAACCACAAAGATGAAGGAAGTGGGAGCCGTTATCGGTGGTGAAGGTAATGGTGGAGTTATTTACCCAGAGAGCCATTATGGACGTGATGCACTCGTTGGTATAGCTTTATTCCTTAGCTCATTGGCACAAAAGGGAATGAAGGCAAGCGAGTTACGTAAGACTTTCCCAGAGTATTTCATAGCAAAGAATCGTATCGACCTTACGCCAGAAACGGATGTAGACGCAATCCTTGTCCGTGTAAAGGAGTTGTATGGTCAAGAGAAAGACGTGCATGTTACGGATATTGATGGCGTGAAGCTCGACTTCCCAGATGCATGGGTTCATCTCCGCAAGTCAAACACTGAGCCTATTATTCGCGTCTACAGCGAGGCTAACACGATGGAGGCTGCAGATGCATTAGGCAAGAAGCTCATGCAAGTAGTTTACGATATGCAGTAGTACTCACCTTATATTATATAAGAGAAAGGATGCTTTAGAACTATTCTAAGGCGTCCTTTCCTTTTTTATAAAAGGCTATCTCCCAACCTCTCTCCATTCCGTAAGGGAAGTAGATAGCGTTGTTTGTATATGAAGGAGATATTCCTTTGAAGAGAATAGGGCGTTTCTTCGGCGAGTAGAAGGCGTTTCCTTATGATGACGAGAGGCTCTCTTGGTCACGAGGAGACGCCCTCTTTATTTCCATTCATTAGCCCTCTTCATTGAAAGTGATGGTGCTAAGTAGTACAGCTGAAGGCATTTGTCCTACTAGCTTTGGATAGTCTCTTATAGAGATATAGCCCATGACTATTCCTAAAGATAACCGTGTCGTATAAAAAAGTTATCAGAAAATGTCTCAATTAGTTGCTTAATATCTAAGAATTACCTATATTTGACGCGTGATACCTACGCGATCCTAAATCATAAAAGCAATATACTAATCTAACAATGTGATCTTATGAGAAAAACAAAGAATGACCTCAAGTCTGTAAGGAGGGGCGAGAGACTATTCATGGCGAGTCTATTTGCTACATCGTGTTGCATGCTCCCAATGGTTGGTCTAGCATCTCCTGCGGATAATGCTGTCATGGTTGTGCAGCAGAAGAGCAATGTAATTCATGGTATGGTGATGGACAATAATGGTGAAGCCATTATAGGAGCTTACGTCGTGAAGAAGGGCGAACGCAGTGGAGCTGTCACCGATGTGAATGGTAAGTTTACGATGGATGCGACGGACGGAACCGAATTAGTCGTGAGTTATGTGGGCTTCCAGTCTAAGACCTTCGTAGTGAAAGCGGGCAAAGCAGACTATTCCATCACGCTAGAAGCTGATAATAAAGTGCTAGATGATGTGGTTGTTGTTGGCTATGGAACCCAAAAGAAGGTGAACTTGACGGGCTCTATTGCTACTGTATCAGCCGATAAGTTGGTGAATCGCACAGGTAGTGACGTGTCGAACATGTTGACAGGTCTCATGCCAGGTGTTACTATTATCCAGAACTCCAGTATGCCGGGTGCCGACCAAGGAATCCTCCGTGTGCGTGGATTAGGCACCATGGGCAACTCCAGTGCGATGGTGATAGTCGATGGAGTAGAGTCCAGTTTGAGTGCTGTAAACCCTAACGATATAGAGAATATATCGGTATTGAAGGATGCAGCAGCCTCTGCCATCTATGGCGTTCGAGCAGCTAATGGTGTAGTCCTCATTACAACGAAACACGGACAGAAGGGGCGTACAACCGTCACTTATGATGGCTATGTTGGTTGGCAACAAGCCACTCGTATGCCTAAATATGTTGGTTCTTATGACTATGCGAAACTGATGAATCTTGCTTATAAGAATGATGGGCAAGCCGCACCTTATAGTGATTCTGCCCTACAGAAGTTCAAAGATGGTAGCGATCCCGACCGCTATCCAAACTCTGATTGGTTGGGTGCTTTGTTAAGTGAAAAGGGCTTCTTCCATAACCATCACGTGGGTATAAAGGGCGGAGGTGAGCGCGTTGTCTACTCTTTGGCGATGAACTATTTTGATAAGGACGGCTTGATTTATAACACAAACTACAAGAAGTTTAATATCTTAACCAACCTTGATGCACAAATAAATAAGCGTGTTAAGTTGTCAACGAATCTATCGCTCTATCGTAGTAAGCAAACATCTCCTGCAGAAGGGGTGAGCAACTTGATGCATTATGCCTTTAGAGAGGCGCCTACAACAGCCATTCAATATGCAAATGGGCACTATCCTCTCTTCAAAAACGAGCATAACTCGGTTGCTTCCGCTCGAATGGGTGGAACGAGCACAGACGTTGTGACGAGTGTTCAAGGTAATCTTGGATTGACGGTAGACATAGTTGATGGCTTGAAATTCCGTGGTATTGCGGCTTCTTCATTCAGCCTTTCTGACAATCCTGTACATAGTATGTCAATGCCATTCTATGGTATCAATGCTGGTGGCGAATCGTTGGTGAAGACCACACAAAGCTATATCTCAGAGTACGACATCAAGTATTTTGAGACGAACCTACAGGCTTATCTCGATTATAACAAGACCTTTGGGAAGCACAGCATTAGTGGTTTACTAGGCTTATCTCAGATCTATCAGCAAACACGTTACCTCTATGCGATGCGCAAGAACTTACCCAATAGCCTCAGCCAGTTGAGTGCTGGTGAAGTAAAAGGGCAGAGTACTGATGGTAATGAGGTTGAGTATGCGCTGCGTTCAGCCTTTGGCCGCTTGAATTATGTATATGCTGATAAGTATCTCTTCGAGGCTAACTTGCGTTATGATGGTACTTCACGCTTTCCAAAGAATAAGCGATTCGGTGCATTCCCATCCTTCTCTTTAGGTTGGAGAGTATCTGAAGAAGCCTTCATGCAGTCTACTCACTCGTGGCTTAACAACTTGAAGTTGCGCCTGTCATGGGGATTGCTTGGCAATCAAGAGACCGTTAATTCTGATGGTTCCGTCAACTATTATCCTTACCAGAACACTTACAGTTACGGTTACGATTACAGTTACAACGACCAGTTGCAGTCGGGTATCTCCATCTCATCACGTATGGCAAACCCTAATATTACATGGGAGAAGACAGCGCAGTGGAACTTTGGTATTGACGCAACTCTCTTCAGTAACCGCCTGAACTTCACGTTGGATGTGTTCCGTAAGGATACGCGCGATATCCTTTTACAGCTCCCTGTTCCTGGTATCTTGGGTGTTGATCCTCCTATGCAGAATGCTGGTAAGGTGCGTAACACAGGTTTCGAACTTCAAACGAGTTACAACAATCATGTCGGTGACTTCGTCTATTCTATAACAGGAAACTTCAGTTATGTACATAATAAGATAGTCGACCTCAGTGGAGGCGATGTCCCTGGGCAGTCGGTAGGTGACCCACTTTGGGCATACTATGGCTATGTGTGCGATGGAATATTCCGTTCACAACAGGAGATAACCAATCATGTTAGGCAGTCGATGGGCGATCCCGTACCAGGTGATTTGAAGTATCGTAATCTCAATGATGACGATAAGGTGGATAGCAACGACCGTAAGATTCTAGGTTCATACTTCCCTAAGATCAACTATGGCATTAATATCAACTTGCAGTATAAGGGCTTCGATTTCAGTGCAGTGCTACAAGGTGCAGCCGACGTGAAAGGCTTACCAGTGCCCGAGATACGCTATGCCTTCTATAATGGTGGTAAGGTGACAGACAAGTACCTCGATAGTTGGACAGAGGATAACCCAAATGCTTCGATGCCACGACTATCTATGACTGACAAGAAGAACAGGCTCATCTCGAGCTTTTGGGTACAGGATGCTTCTTACTTGAAGATGCGCAATATCCAACTCGGATATACGCTCCCTGCAAAGCTAATGAGCAAGTATGGAGTTAGTAGGATGCGTATTTATGGTAGCATAGATAACCTCTTTACCATCTCTAGCTTCGATAGTGTAGACCCAGAATTAGTTTCTGGTAACTACTACCCATTGACGCGTAATTATACTATAGGGCTTAACATAACATTCTAAAAGATTACAATCATGAGAACAAAATATAGTATTGCTGCTTGCTTGTTTGCATTTGCTTTCCTTACTTCTTGTAATGATAGTTTCTTGCAGCGTGACCCTAAAGATAAGTATTCGGATGTATCTTTCTGGAAGACTCCAGCGGAGGCAGAGAAATACGTGACTGGTATAAATCTATATCTGGTAGCCCCCGAGAACCACACCATTATGACGGATTGTTACACTGATAATGCCGTCCCTGTGCACGTGGGAGCAGAGCAAGGGTCGCTATCAGCTGGTACGGCGGTGTCAACGAATAGGCATTTCCAACAGGTTTGGGATGCTGCCTATGAGGGTATCCGACGCTGTCTGGTGTTCTATCAACATATAGATAATGTGCCCATGGCGGCTGCTGATAAGGCAAGACTCACGGGGGAAGTGCAGTTCCTAGAAGCCTTCTTCTATTCAACATTGATGAAGTTTATGGGAGGGGTGCCTATCCTTGATCACCCGCTTGCGTTGAGAGAACCAATGCCAGAGCGTGCTACGGAGGAAGAGACTTATAATTACATTGTAAGTCTACTTGACAAGGCTGCACCAGCATTGCCTGATATCCGTCAGAGTAACGATCACGGCAAACCTAGTGCGGGTGCTTGCTATGCGCTCAAAGCACGATTGGCGCTCTATGCCCATAAGTATGACGTGGCTGAGCAAGCCGCTAAAAAGGTGATGGATATGGGAGTATATGGCTTATATAACAATTATGCCAACCTCTTCCAGCCTGTTGCTGAGGACTGTAACGAGATTATATTCGACCGAGAATACCTGTCGAATCCTAAGAACTCCAGAGAGGGAAGCATGATAGGACTATTCTTTGCACCTATTGTAATGGGTGGTTGGGAAGCCTTGTCGCCAACGCAAGACTTAGTGGATGCCTATCCTTGCACTGATGGAAAGTCCATCCAAGATTCGCCACTCTATGACCCTAATCATCCGTTTGAGCACAGAGATCCCCGCTTAGCAGCCTCTATCCTATGGAATGGTTCGATGATTGCAGGTCATGAGTACACGACGAACAGTATTGGTGATGGCAACCACACACGCACGGGCTATTGTATGCGTAAATATATGAATCCAGAGAACGATGGTATCAATAATTACGACTGGACAAACTTCATTTATATCCGCTATGCAGAGGTGCTACTCACTTATGCTGAGGCGCGTAACGAGCAGCTTGCCTCACCTGATAACCAGGTCTATGATGCGGTGAATGCTATTCGTCAACGCCCTAGCGTGAATCTCCCAGCATTAGCTTCTGGTATGACCAAGGATGAGATGCGTGCGGCAATTAGGCTTGAGCGTCGCCTAGAGTTTGCCTTTGAAGGCATACACTTGTTCGATACACGTAGCTATAAGACGACAGAGGCTGACGTGAAGAAACCCGTTTATGGTATGCGCCCTGACGGCACGAAGTTCCTTGTAGAACAGCGTAAGTTCAATCCTAATCGCGATTACCTGTGGGCTATCCCATTGACAGAAGTCGATTTATCAAAGGGTGTCCTAAAGCAGAATCCTAACTGGGATTAAACCCTTCTGATACCTCATAGAGAAAGCCGTGCTACGAGTAATGAATCGTAACACGGCTTTCTCGCATTATAGCTGTTTATGATCTACTAAAATCGATACATACGAGTAAGCGTTCTGACACGTATGTGTTAACGCCACTGACACATACGTGTTATTAAGCTGAATCGTATGTGTCATTGTGCTGACACGTATGTATTAAAAAACATGGGAATTATGTGTCTGTATTTGAACTTATTAGTTTCAAGATAATTCTCACTTATTCTCAAGAATATTCCCACTTATTCTTAAGGTGGAATCTCACTTATTCCATGGAAAGAGGGTAGAGGCTGTTAGTTGATGATTATTGCTAAGAGTAAGTCCTTCTCATGGCTTATATTAGTGCCGTAGATACTATTGTCACATTGCTCTTCACGTCTTATTGAGTTCTTCAGATGAGGATTAAGCATTTATAGTAGTCTTATCTGCACATTTTCTGCAACCCCTCATCCATTCTTCCGATTCTCCTTATTAGTCAGCCCTAGCTTCCGTTATTAGTCGTCTTAGTTCTTCTTATTTGCTTTTCTAGCTCTCCTTATTCACTATACTATAACGAAAAACGGAAGACCTTATATAAAGTCTTCCGTTTTTAAGGGTGGAGGGTGGGACTCGAACCCACGACATTCAGAACCACAAGCGGAAATCTTTTGAATTACAATTACTTTATAATCAGTGTATTATTTGCTTTATATATTCTTTTTTAGTCAATTATTAGTCAATAATTATAATTTCTTCATGCACCCGAGTACTTGAAACACATGGGTAATCAGTTTTACAGGAATATCCTGCGGCTGATATTCTTCTGACTTATTGACTGGAACAAGGTGGAGGTAATCATCACCCTTTGGCGACTTGGTAACGAGTTTTACCGTACGCATATCCTTTGTGACAATACCATACACCTCGCCATAGAGGAGGAAATCTCTCCAATCGTAAAGTTGCTTAATTGCTATTATATCCCCATTTGAGATTAGCGGCTCCATGGAGTGACCAGAAATGTTACACCAACAATCTGCATCTTCGTATTTCTTGAAGTCGACGAGGTACTCTGGGTTTATTGTTTGGTCGTTGATGATAATATCGAAACCTCCTAAGAAGTCAACGTTATAGTACGGCTTGCCGTGCGTATAACTGATTGTAGGGGTATTCTCCACTGATGGGGCATCTGCCGCTACGGGGACATTATTGTCGCTATCTGTAAGGAACATAGAGCCTTCACCATTTACAAGCCATTTATACGAAACATTAAGATTATCACATATAGCACTTATTAATTTCGGTGCTACATTCCTATCTCCGTTGAGTATTTTAGACAAATTAGACTGATTGAAATCAATCATCTTTGCAAACTTAGATGGAGATACATTCTCGTGTTCAATGAGTATTTTAATCCTCATTACAATATTCTTATTCTCCATGTTGAAATGTTTTTGTTTGTTAAAAGAACTATTTTGTTTTGCTTTTTCTTGTTTTGTAAGTTCAAAAGAACTAACTTTGCAATCGCATTTGGTCAAGAAATGCGACTGACATTGCTAAATTATCCCATTTGGGAGTTTAGATATTTCACCTCTGTAAGGCTTGACCACTTGCAGAGGTTTTTGTTTATATACAACCGACCTCAATTCTACCTTTCACGACCACAGCCGCCTTGGGGTAGTCTTATTTCTCGCAAAGGGAGCAAGCGAGGGCGCAGGATATGAGTGAGGATGCGCTGCAAGACGATGACAATATCGGAATGCCTCATGTCACTTGTTGAATTTGTCTTAACAAGTGGGCGAAGAACGGCGACGAGAACTCTCGGTATAAAGTTCAGAGCAAAATCCCTCCCGTTATGGGTAAGGGTGGATTCTGCTCTTTCGACTCCTCTTCCTCTGGTATGTTTATTCTTTAATTATTATAGTTTGGGCGCATTTTTTATGAACGAATTAAGAATTTTTGAAAACCCACAATTTGGGAAAGTAAGGACGTCAGGGACAACGGATAATCCATTGTTTTGCCTTGCCGATGTGTGTAATGCTCTTGGACTGCAACAAGGACACGTAAGGGAACGACTTGATAAGGGGGTCGTTTCAACCGAACCCCTTATAACGGCAGGAGGGGTACAAAATGCGAACTTCGTAAATGAAGACGGCTTGTACGATGTAATCCTCGACAGCCGTAAACCCGAAGCGAAAGCCTTTCGTAAATGGGTTACTAAGGAGGTTTTGCCGTCAATCCGTAAACATGGTGCTTACATGACGGATAACATCATAGAACGCACGCTAACTGACCCCGACTATCTTATCCAACTCGCCACGGCTCTCAAGGACGAAAGGCAGAAGCGTATTGAGGCGGAACAATCTGTAAAAGCCGCTCAACCTGCTATCACCTTTACTAAAGCGGTCAGCGGTTCTGTTTCTTCCTGCTTGATTGGCGAACTCGCAAAGCTAATCAATCAGAACGGCACTCCTATGGGAGAAAAGCGACTTTTCCTATGGATGCGAGATAACGGCTATCTCGGCACGAAAGGAGAGCGTTATAACATACCTAATCAGAAGTACGTCGATATGGGCTTGTTTGAACTCAAAAAGGGTGTGAGAAGTGGTAGTAATGGAGTGTTACACACGACTATCACAACGAAAGTAACGGGTAAAGGTCAAGTCTACTTCGTTAATAAGTTCAGTAACCATTAGAAACCGGTTGTATCAGTATTTCAAAGAATGAGCATATTTGATATGCTCTTTTTTATATATAAGGTGCATTTTGTAAATAAACCTTTCTTAATCTTAAATATTAGTTAAAAGAACTATTTATTTAGTTCAGAATTTGGTTGGTAAGTTCAAAAGAACTATCTTTGCAAACGTAAACAATTAAGTACAACGGCAAAGGTAAACCTTTTAGTTGAGAAAAGCAAGTGTTTACAGTGATTTTTGAACTATTGACACAAAAAGATATTGAAAATGAAAGGCTGCAAGAGAGACTAACAATCCATGACCTTGCAGATGGCAGAAGTAAATATAGAACGTGAATGACGCTACGAAATACCTCTATACGTAAGAGAGTAGGCAGGTTAGGGGTCTGTCTCGCTGAATGAATATATAACGCACGCTGCAATGAGATATGTTGCTACTATTCGATTAGGGCGTGCGTACAAGGTTTAGATACCGAAACTAAATGAACTAAGAAAAGGCTAAAACATTATAGAACTAAAAACTGAACGAGTTATGAAACAGAATGAATTAGAACTCTTGAAAGAAAAGATAATCGATTACGTGGTTGATTGTGGTCGCAATGGCGATGAGCATATCAATGAGTGCGTAGTATTAGATGATGATAACGAGTATAGCCCTTATGCTAATGTTGAGGGGTATGTGTGCGTGAATGGCTATACAGAAGATGATTACACGTGTGGCTATATGAATGGTACAGGCGCATTTGTGGTTACATCCGTTGATGTTAGCCTGAAGATACAGGTGTATGATGAGAATGAGATACTTGTTAACATCGATGAGAATGAGATTTGTGCTGCAACAGAAAGTGAATTAAAATGGTAATACAGGTATTAATGGCAGTTGGTGCAATAGTTTGCGCCACTGCTGTTGCCAATTATATTTGGCAGGCTAGAGGATGTTTCAAAGAAGTGTTTAACCAAATAGAAGAAGAGTTATGGAAAGATTAGATTTTTACTTGGGTCGGGCAATCGGTGATACCGTGTGGGGTATTTCTTTTGCAAATCAAAAGGCAAAGAAGTTTGTTATTTATGAAATTGTAAAAGATGATGATGATGATGTCATATACTATGATTCGCAAAGAAATTGCTACAACTATCATCAGTGTTTTTTATCAAAAAAAGAACTTTATCACTACATATTCAATGAGTGATAATAGTATTATGGGTTGCCTGCAAGAGTTGCGCAGGCTATCCAAAGAACACGGCGAAGAGCTCCACAATCAAGCAGAGAGGGTAAAGCCGTTTTCTTTCAACGATATATTCGCAGAGCTGAATGGCAAGTTATGTTAATAGTTTTATATTAAAGTTTTAGTCTTCGTCCTCATGGTTCGTGAGAATAGTGAGGTTTTAATTTAAGGGCATCTATGGCAGGTGAGTGGGGTTCGATTCCTCAATGCCCACGAAACAAAAAAGAAGAATATGGAAAGAACATTAAAGGATAGGCAGTATAGTATAACGGGGCTGTTTAAGCATATCGGCGCAGGTAACAAACTGCACGTTCCGCTTGACTGCTATACTCCGACATCTATACAAACGGAATGTACACGACAGAACCGCTATGCAGGTTGCGACCCAATGAACAACAAGTTTGCGACCACTAAGAAAGAAAAGGCAGGGTATATAACTATCATTCAGAGGTATTAGCCTATGGACATTATAGATATAGGCGGTATAATTGCCGACTTCGTCCGTGTGGGTTATAACGCTGCTGTCAAAGACTATGACCCGCCGCAAGACAAGTTAAGACAGGCGGAAGTAAAGAAATGGCTTAAATTCAGACGTATTGATTTTAAGACATTTCAGGAGTTGGAGAAACAGGGATTTATTCATGCTCGCAAAGGTGCTGCTGTAAACTCCCCTTTGTATTATTCAAAGGCAGAGATACAGAAAGCCTTTGCGACCATGCGAGTGAACAAATATTTTGTAAACGATAGAATAGAAAAGTTATGACACTAATCAGAAAAGCATCGGAATTGAGTATTCCGAACACAATCAAGATGATGATTTACGGACAGGCTGGTATGGGCAAGAGTACGCTTGCCCTTTCGACACCTAAGCCTCTACTATTGGACTTCGATAACGGTGTTAAGCGTATCAATATGTCGCATTTGGAAGATATTGATACTGTACAGGTCGGTAGTTGGCAAGACGTGAAAGATGTGCTACAAGAGGATTTGTCAGCGTATCAGACTATTGTCATTGACACTATCGGTAAAATGATGGACTTCATCATTACATATAAGTGTGGTTCTCGTCAACCTCAGATAAGAGACTGGGGCGGCATCAATCAAGAGTTTTCATGGCTTACTCGAACAGTAGGAAGCCTTAACAAGAATGTTGTATTTGTTGCTCATCGTGACACTCGTAAAGAGGGTGATGACGCAGTCTTTATTCCTGCTCTACGTGAGAAGTCCTACAATGCTATTGTTACTGAACTTGACCTGCTCGGGTATCTCGAGATGAGAAACGATAACGGACGACAGATGCGCACGATTACATTTGACCCTACAAGTCGTAATGACGGCAAGAACACGTGTAATCTACCTGGCGTTATGACCATTCCTACCATTGTAGACGCACAAGGCAAACCAACGGCAAAGAACGACTTTATCAAACGTTCCGTTATTGCTCCTTATCTTGGTATGCTCTCTGCAAAGGAAGAGGAAATCAAGAAATATAACGCTCTCTTGTCAGAGATTGAAGATGGCGTTTCTCAAATCACAGATGCACAGAGTGCAAATTTCTTTACAGAGCATATCAATGACTATAACCACGTAGGCAGTTCATTAATGAAGGCTCGCTCGTTGTTCTCAGCAAGGGTGAAAGAACTTGGTCTGGTGTACAACAAAGACACAAAGGCTTATGAAGACAAAGCAGCCTAATTATAATATTTATCCATCTTTGCTTGATGCCTATCAGCAATACGTGTATAGTGACATTATTTGGGAAAAGTATTGGGGGTTCTGTGACACGCCCCCACATACTCCCGAAGAGTTCCACGATATGCAGTTTCAATCTGTTATTGACCGCATAAACAGAGTACCTTATGATAATGAAGCTGTTGCAAAGGGTACGGCTTTCAATGAGGTCGTAGACTGCATGATTGAGCATCGTAAGTCTGACAAGATAGAAATTGAAAAGGTCTATGATGCAGAGTCGAAAGTCGTAGGACTTAATGCAAATATAGGTTGCGTCCGCCTGTGCAGAGGTACGCACGGAGAGTCGAAAGTCGTAGGACTTAATGCAAAGATAGGTGAGCGTATTTTTTATTTCCCTATCAGCTTGTGTGCTGAGTTTGCAAACTACTATAAAGGTGCAGTAACACAAAAGTATGTTGAGGGTATTCTTCCTACATCTTTCGGTGATGTGAAACTATATGGGTTTATTGATGAGCTTATGCCATTGTCTGTTCATGACATCAAGACGGCAAGTCAATATAGTGTAGGAAAGTACAAGCGCAATAATCAGCATTTGGTTTACCCATTCTGTTTGTTGCAGATGGGTAATGATGTAAGGACTTTTGAGTATAATGTTGCGGTGATTGGAAAGTATAACTACGAAACTTTTACCGAAAGCTATGAGTTCAATCCAAATCGAGATATTCCTATACTTCAGCATAGATGTGAGGATTTCATTCGATTTGTGAATGAGAATAGAGAATTGATAACAGACAAGAAACTATTTAATGAATCGTAATGGCAAATCATATTATTGGACGAGTGTTCTATATTGGGAACACAAATGAAATCAAGTCAAAAGATGGCAGTAAGACATACTACAAGCGAGAATTAGTATTAGACGCTACTCGATTCGATGGTCTTACTGGACAACGAGGTTACGACAACTACCCATCCATTGAGTTTAGCGGTGATAATTGTCAGTTGTTAGACCAGTTGAAGATGGGTGACGTTGTGGCGGTGTCCTTTGACCTACAAGGGACGAAATATGAGAAAGACGGACAGACACGTTTTTTCACGTCTATTCGTGGGTACAAGGTTGAACCAAAGCAGGTGTATCAGCCTGCACAGTCGCAGACACCACAACCGCCAACTCCGCAACCATACTATCCACCGCAGGAAGATAATACACCATTCTAATGATATATAATCTTTCTTCCCCACTTGATAAGGCTAACTTCCTGCTTCGTGCTAATAAGTTAGCTGAGAGTGGAAAAATAGTAGAACTGACCGAGAAAAAGCCAAGAAGAAGTTTACCACAGAATAAGTATCTGCACGTTATCCTCGCTTACTTCGGAACGCAGACGGGTAACACGCTTGAATGGGTTAAGCAGCAGTATTATAAGAAACTTGTAAACCCCGACTTATTTATCCGAGAAAAGGAAGATAAGTACTTAGGCAGGATAAAGGTGCTTAGAAGCAGTGCTGACCTTGATACAAGCGAGTTTAGCTTATCAATAGAAAGGTTCAGAAATTGGGCAGCACAAGAAGCTGGGGTGTATATTCCTGCCGCAGATGAATCAATACTCATTCAGCAGATGGAGATAGAAATAGAAAGGAGTAAGGAATTTTTATAAACAATAATTATGCAAAAAGTATTAGGACAAGACATCAAGGACTTGGACGAGCGCAAGCAGTTCCTCCTTGACAATGCAGACGAAGTAGTCGAAATGGATTACAGTAAGTCATTTGATGCCGACGAGTTGGCAAAGAAAAAGACGGAACTTGCCGAGAAGTCTATCAAAATCAACGACCTCAACGAAGCCATTAAAGACTACAAAGAAAAAGTGAACCTTGAACTGAAACCGCTCAAGGAAGAGGTCAAGGAACTTCTTGGCGACATCAAGGCGAAGAGCCGTGTCGTTACCGAGAAGTGTTACAAGATTGTGGACGAGGACGAGCGCATGGCTTGCTTCTACAACGCCGAGGGTGTGCTTGTGTCAAGTCGCCCTGCGACGAAAGAAGAATTATCCCCAACAATCTTTAAGGAGATACGCAAGGCGGAGTAACAACTATTTAACAAAATCAATTATGCAGAACGAAAAAATGCAAATCAATCTTGACAAAGACTGTCAAAAGGCAGAGGTTGTCATTCGTGAAGTGGACAAAGTGAACGAGCTTCCTGTGCTTGAGCCCGAGAAGGTCAATATCAGCGGAACTATCACCTCGATATTCTCTTTCCTCGAAAAGCGGTGGGGATGTGAGGGTCAGATTAACCACGAACACACACACATCATCGTAAACAGGGACAATCTCTCCATGACGCTTGTCGCCAATGAGACGGACGCACGAAATAAAATGGTGATTGTCGGAAAGCTCCAGCTCTCCCGTCAGTTTATGGAGTTCCATATCAACGATGGTTACGCTTGGGAGCCTCTTGTATTGAGCCAGTTCATCAAGATGAACCGTGCTTACTTTGCCGAGCGTGATACTAACATGAAGCTGGTGTCAGTCTTTAAGAATTTCAAGGCAAAGGTCAACACCGACTACGAGCGAGACCGCAAGGAAAACGGCTCTTTTACGGACAACTACTCGCAGATTGTGGATTCTAACATGCCCGATCGCTTTTCTGTTGTGTTGCCGATTTTCAAGGGTACAGCAGTAAAGACTATCGAGATAGAGACCTATACCACTATTGATGGGCACGATGTGACGGTGCAACTCGTGTCGCCCGGTGCGCAGGAGGTGGTTGACCAGACTTTGGATACTATCATTGATGAACAGATTGCTGCCATCAGAGAAATTGCGCCAGAGATTCCATTCATTGAGAAATGATTTTCAGTAAGGTTTTAATAGCTTAGAATGTGGGGAAGCGTCCCCCACACTTGCTTTGGTGGCGGAATTGGTAGACGCTAAACTTAAGTCGGTGAAAAAGGGATATGGACGAGACCATTAGAACAGAAGCCGTGTAAGCACCTCTAACATGGTATATCCCTATAAGTCAAGTGAAAATATTAAGACTTGTGCAACGCTTAGTTGGTAACGGCTAACACTTGATATAATTCATGCAGGTTCGAATCCTGCCCAAAGCACATGGTAGTATCTTAAGAAGACTTCCAAGAGGGTGCCATCGAGTAATGCAAGCATAGATGGATACGCACCCTCGCCCAACGATGTATGGTGTAATGGTAGCACAACAGATTTTGGTTCTGTCAGTGGTGGTTCGAATCCGCCTACATTGACTATGTATTATTTGAAGAAAAAGAAAACAGACAAACCAAAGAAACGGCAGGCAAGCCAAGCGACTTTGGTAAAGAAACTCGATAAGGTGTTTTCTCAGTATGTCAGGCTGAGGGACGCTTTCCCTAACGGCACATTCAGATGTATCTCTTGTGGGAAGATAAAGCCATTTGAGCAAGCCGATGCAGGACACTATCACAGCCGCAGGCATATGAGTACACGCTTCGATGAGGAAAACGTTTCAAGCGAATGCAGAGCTTGCAATCGTTTCAGTGCCGACCACCTAATCGGTTATCGTGAAAATCTTATCCGAAAGATAGGAACACAGCGGTTTCAGCTATTAGAAGTCAAGGCACACAGCACGAAGAAATGGTCATGTTGGGAATTAGAGGAATTGATAAAATATTACACTGTTTTAGTGAAGAAATTGAGTGATGAGAAAGGGATAAAGATATGAATGACATAAACGCGATTTTAAATGTGCTATATGCGGTCAAACTTGGATTACCAGTCATCTATAAAGATGATTACGGCACGTGGAGGAATGTCGGAAACAAGCACACCTTTGACTTCCATCATGAATATATAATTGTGTTTGACGAAGATGTTGATAAATATTTGGAGAATCTCAATAAAGGGAGGATATGAAATGACTTACAAACTTCGTGACTATCAACAAAAGGCTTCCGATACAGCGGTAGCCTTTTTTAATGATAAGAAAGCAAAGTATAACGCTATTATGGTGCTGCCTACGGGTAGCGGCAAGTCGCTTGTGATAGCTGATATTGCTAACAGACTGCAAGGGCATACGCTTGTCTTTCAGCCGTCAAAAGAGATACTTGAACAGAACTACAAGAAACTATGCTCCTATGGAGTACTTGATTGCTCTGTTTATTCGGCTTCATTCAATTCAAAGAATATAAGCCGTATTACCTTTGCAACGATAGGCAGTGTGATAAGACATACAGATGACTTTCAGCACTTCAATAACGTAATCATAGATGAATGTCACTTTGTCAACGCAAAAGGCGGTATGTACGAAGAATTTATCCACGCTACTGGGTGTAAAGTGTTAGGTCTTACTGCTACTCCTTATAGGTTAAGTTCAAGTAGTTTTGGCGCAATGCTAAAATTCCTTACTCGTACCCGTCCGATGATATTCTCAAAGGTCATCTATCAAGTACAGATTTCAACCTTACTTGATATGGGATTTCTTTCAAAGATAGATTACTTCCAAATGAACCCATTAGGGTGGAACGAGAATAACCTGCAAGCAAACTCAACTGGTGCTGACTACACGGATAAATCAGTAGAAGCAGAATATAATAGAATTGACTTCTACGGCTATTTAGTCAGCATCGTGAAACGACTACTTTCTCCAAAACGTGGCGGAGCAAGGAAGGGCATATTAGTATTCACTCGCTTTCTGAAAGAGGCTGAACGACTGACGCAAAGCATTGAATGCTGCGAAATGGTATCGGGTACGACACCAAAGGCAGAACGTGAACGCATATTAAACGACTTCAAGAGTGGTAAAATAAAGGTGGTTGTGAATGTAGGAGTATTAACAACTGGCTTTGATTATCCTGAACTTGACACAGTGGTGATGGCACGACCTACGATGTCGCTTGCTATGTACTATCAGATAGTAGGTAGAGAGATACGTCCATACAAAGACAAACAAGCGTGGTTTGTCGATTTGTGTGGGAACATCAACCGATTTGGTAAGGTTGAGGACTTGAAACTCATCGACACTAACGGCAAAGGAAAGTGGGCGGTGTTCAGTAACGGAAAACAATTAACGAATGTATTATTTCAATGAGTAAGAAACAAATTGTACAAACTCACACTTGCTTCCAATGCGAATTTGCGTATTTGATGCGCTCTGTTCCTCACAATCCTGTTGTTTCTGAGTTTACTATAACAAATGAGCGAAATGTGGCAAGAACATCGATTAAATGCCAACATTTCAAAAACAGAATATGTTGTGCAAAGATAAATCCAATGATACCTTGTAAGCTATGATAAAACTTGATGACAAGTTTACCATTCGATACTCCCCCCACGAGCAGCTTGTAATGTTACGGCTAATCGTGGGGGCTGACGATGACGGCATTTCACGAACGAGCTATCGAAACCTTGCAAATGATTGCGGATTGTCCTTACAGACGTGCAGAAACGTTTTATCCTCACTTGCTAATAAAGGAGATATAGACACGATAGCCAACCCGAAAGGGACATTTTTTGTCGTGAACAAGTGTGATGATTATCGCTTTGGCAAGAAGAAAACCAACGAACAATCAATGCAGGTTTTAACATCCTTACAGACGAAATGTAATGACCGAGAGAAAGCGTTTGAAAAGAGCCTTATCCCTTTTGTTTCTTCACGTGGTGGCACTTACGAGCCTACGATGATACGTGCTTTCTTCAACTATTGGACAGAAAGAAACAAATCGGGGACTAAGATGCGCTTTGAACTTGAAAAGACGTGGGAAACATCAAAGCGATTGCAAACGTGGGCAAGCAGAGAGAAAGTGCCAAAGAGTACTACTGCTCTCAAATCATCTGAAATGAACTACGACAAAGACAGCGATTGGTAAATGGAACAAATAGACTTCAAATCCGCTATTGAGCGGTTACGAGATACAACGTATAAACCTCTTCCCGATAAGGTGCAAATCAGCGTGCCAAATGCAGGAACGCACCTTAAAGGAGGATTAAAGTATTTTTGTGGTGATAATGCAAGGTGGAACACTGACTATGAGAAGATAGTCCAGTGGCTAACTGATAACAAAGGCAAAGGCTTAATGCTCGTTGGTGGCTGTGGCGTGGGTAAGACGTTAATCGGTATGAGGATTATTCCCTTACTTCTTAACCACTATTGCCGTAAGGTGGTAACAATCTGCACGGCAAATGAACTCAACAAGTCACCCGATGAGATTATCCGAAATCACATTATCTACATTGACGATGTGGGAACGGAGGACGTTTCAAATATATACGGCAACAAGCGAGTACCATTTGCAGAACTCGTTGACGCTGCTGAATGTGACGGAAAATTACTGATGTTCTCTACCAACTTAGACGAAGAGCATTTGAAAGCCAAATATGGCGATAGGGTGGTTGATAGGCTACACGCTATCACGAAAAAGATAACTATAACAGGTAAATCCAATAGAATATAAAGCAATGGAAATTAGTAATGATTACGCCTATTGTTCAGGCGTAGCTTGCAAACTCAGAAAGTATTGCAAGAGATACTTGCCCGACCCTCCCGATGCAATACTGTGGTGGGTGCCTGTTGAGTATCGAGAGGAAACAGGAAGATGTCCTCATTTCGAGGAAAATTATAAAGATTAACTAAACCAAAATCAATATGACACAGAAAGATTTAGCAGAAGAATATCTTACAAAGGCAAAAGAAAATGCCATATACTTTAAAGATGGCAACTTCCCTAATATGCCTTTGTATCAAGAAAACGACATCAAAGCAGCTTTCAACGAAGGGCGTGAGAGCGTGGTGGAGAATATACCAAGACTTCTGTTTAAGGAGTCGCAAGAAGGTTTGATAGCTGACAATGGCATATTTGAGTTTATCTATCATATCTATAAAACAGCATCAGTAGATGAACCACGCTACGCATTTGCGACCACCTACGAAACGCCAATCCAATGGTACGACACCTTAGAGGAGACTATGGACGCAGCCAATGAGGACTATAAGAAACGAATTAAACAAGTATTGGGACTATGAAAGCAGCGTATATAAATAAGAATACAGAAGAACTAAGAAATTGGCTTAGAAGCGTAGGGTTTTTCCCAATAGATTACCCCGGATGCGATAGGTATAACGGACTTATTGCACCATATCACATAAGAAAAGGTATGCCGAATGAAGATAAAGATTGGGTGATATTCTACAAAGATGGTGTAGTTTATGACACGGACGATGATGCATCAGACTATTATTTCTGCGATACAGAAGAAGAGTTTAAGAAAAAAGTATTGGAATTAATAAGCAATTATCAATTATGACAATAACAGAATTACAAAAGAAACTTCAAGAAATGTACGAAAAGTATGGAGATGTTGAAGTCGCTATCCAAAATGGAGACGATGGCGGAGACTACTTCGGTTGGCGAGAAGCTGTAAATATAGAAGTCGAGGGAGAATACCCAAACCGAGAGATAGTTATATATTAATATGAAATGCCATTACGAAAAGATTAAAGGCGTTGGAAAGGTGCTTATTCCCGAGTGTTGGTCTGTTGTTTTAAGCAGCGACATCCAGGATTGCACCTGCCACCCCACGACCTATGCAGCCTTTGAGCGTGACCGCTACAATGTAGAGATTAAACGCTTGAAAGGTATCATTACCGAACTCGAAAAAGAGAATGAGTATTACAGAAAATTATTAGAACGAAATGAGTTAAAGTTATGAACAGAGAAAAAGAAATTAAGCAAGCTGCGAAAGAATATACTAAAAATTATGATTGTTTCGATGGCGACATTGATGATATTGAAATCGGATTTATGGATGGCGCTGAGTGGGCAGACGAGCATCCTACAACCCTTTGGCACTCTGTGAAAGATGGAGAATTGCCACAAGCAGGAAAGAACTGTATCTTTAGCTATCAAGGGAAGCTATATAAAGGGTTCATGTTTGAAGACGGAGCGTTACACTTTGATGATGAGTTTTCTCCAATGCTCGACATTAACGAAGTCGACTATTGGATGGAAATACCAGAGTTACCAAAGAAGAAAAGTAATATGAAGAAACTAATTTTTTATCAGTGTTAGCGTTTGTTGTCACTTCTTGTGGCTACGAGATTAGGAAGAAGCCAGAACCACCTAAGCCGAAGCTGATAAAGGAGCAGATACGGAAGCTGGAATACGAGCAAAGATTGAAAGACTACAATGTGCAGTTCTTGTTTGAGTGTAATGGAGTAAAGGTATATAGATTTATAGATTGCGATACCCGTGTCTATTTCACAGATGCAAACGGAATGACACGCTATCAATACACCACGAGGACTGGCAGTTTAATTCAAACAGACATAGTTCAATCAATAAACACAAGGAAATAAACGATGAAACAAGGTGACTATATTACCTGCCCTACCTGTAAAGGAAAGGGTAAGGTCTTCGACCATGAGGCAGGAATAATGACGTTTGGTATAGCTTATTTATACGGTAAAGTTAGATGTCCGCAATGTCATGGTAAAGGATATATTAGAATAAAATAAATAGAAAAGTAATATGAGTAGAGAAATTTTATTCAGAGCAAAATGCAGCGGCAACTGGCGTTATGGAAGTTATGTACATTTTGATAAAAAACCTATCAATGAATGCTGCAATAATAAATATAAAGATTTTATTGTAACAAACGGAGTGTATGGCGAGCTTTATTATCCTATTACAGATCTTTCCTCTATAGGACAGTATACAGGGCTTAAAGACAAGAACGGAAATAAAATCTTTGAGGGGGATATAATTAGCTACTACGCAACAGAAAACTATTGTATTAATCCTGACTGTGACCTCTCCTTGCAAGGATATGGGAGCAAACTGGTAAAGAAAGAACATGAAGTAAAATATATTGATGATTGTTTTTGCGTGGATGACGAAACATGTCGTCCTTTGCCAATATCATATTGTGGCATTCAGTCCGAAGAATTTGACGAGTTCAAAGCAACTGTAGAAACCCTATTTTGATACAAACGGCTACAAACTTGACGGTTCAATTATTGGTATTGAAATTATTGGCAACGTAACAGATAACCCCGAATTAATGAAGTAAAGCGTATGAGAGTAATATTTGAATTAGAAGTAGAAATTGATGGTCACTACGACATTAAAGATGTTGAAGATTATTATGCCTTTAAGTATGGTCTTACGAAACACTTACCAAGTAACAATGCTTTAGCTAAAGAAAAGGTGTTATATAGTGGAGTAACAAATATTCAAGTACTGCAATATGAAGAAGATAATGTTTAATGATAAGTTTTGCCTAACTCAGGCGGTGCTTGATGGGACAAAGACAATGACAAGGCGGTCAGTTCCACAGTCATTATTGGATGAATATGATACTTGGTACGAGGATTTTATTTACAAGCCAATAGGCGAAGAAAATTACCTGTCGTTAGAGGAGTATGTCTTAAAACGCACAACTTACAAGGTCGGAGAAGTAGTAGCCATAGCGCAGCCATACAAGGATATTATAGAATGTCTACCGATGTACAGCGATGCTATAATCAATGTAGATGGTTCTATAAATAGAGAATATAAGGCTGGCTGGACGAATAAAATGTTCGTGAAAGGCGAAATGATGCCCCACCACATCAAGATTACGGATGTCAAGGTGGAAAGCTTGCAGGATATATCAGACGAGGATATACTGCGAGAGGGGATTAGGAAGGAATCTTTTGCGGGTGGTTGTATGTTCTGTTATAGTAAGGCTTATGCACGTAACGGAAATAGGCTCGTAGAACCCATATATAACTCAACCCCACGCAGAGCCTTTGCGTCGCTTATGTATAAAATCATCGGTGGGCGCACGTGGGAGAGTAACCCGTGGGTGGTAGCGTATAGTTTTGAATTAGTAGATTAATGTATGGACGAATTAAGAAGAGAATATTTCATTCCTGTGCATTTAAATCATGCGGAAATGATAGATTGCAGCTACTCATTAAACAAAAGAAAGAGCAAATCACGTGCAGGGTCAACACCCTACGCAAGTAAGAGGAAAAAGAAACGTAAAAAGTAAAACAAAGTAACTATGGAAGTAAAATTAAAGGCAGGGGATAGCCTTAATATCCCAGAAGGCTGCAAGGCGGTTATCAAGGGCAATGTGGTTGTTTTTGAGAGAGAAGAAAAGGAGGATATGCGGGATTTTAAGGATGGTGACGTGTTGCACTCTATTTGTGATCACGAAGTACTTATTTTTAAGAAGAATACTGATAGTGAATATTTTTATTCACACTACAATTATAGTGGAAAGGATAACAGTATGTGGCTGATAGATGCGTTTCGCTACGCCACAGACGAAGAAAAGCAACTCCTCTTCTATAAAATGAAAGAGCAAGGACTGCAATGGAACACTGAAGAGAAGCGAGTGGAGAAGATTAGGTGGAGGGCAAAAGAAGGCGAAGAATATTCTTATGTAAACAGTAATATGGGGGTATCAAGCATTTGTAGACCAAAAGATGGGATTTTCAAATACGACTATGAAGGTAATAGTTACCACAGTTACAACTATTTTCGTACCCAAGAGCAAGCCAAAGAGGCTGTAAGGCGTATAAAGGAAGTTTTAATCCAATACCACGAGGAGATAGGAGAATAAGGTTTAGATACTAACACACTAAAAAACGAAAGAGTATGCGCTAACGTTCTCTGATACGGGCAACATTATGACAAAAGAAGAATACACGGAAAGACGAGCACAACTCGTTGGGCAGGCGATGAAGATAAATAAAAAATTCTTTCCTCGCTGTGTCAAGGCAAAACTCAGACAGATTGCACAATTAGAAAATGAGTATCGTGGTGCTGACTACGAAACTCGCAAGAATGAACTTTACAACGAATGGTTTAACTAATGAAGGTAATTTTAGATATTTCATTTGATGGGAGGAACATCAATGACATTTACGACCTGCCGCGTGTAATGGCAGTTACGAAAGATGCGGGTGGTAAGCCTGCGGCAATTCTTAAAAGCACGCACACCAAAGGACGAACGATAGCCAGACTTGGCGACCATATTTATCAATATGCTTTGGGCAAATGGCAAGTATATGGGAGCACAGCTGCTGAAAGTGTTAATCATATTGAGAAGTATCGCTATGAATAGTTTTAAACGAGGGTTGTTAAATCCAAAGGAATTTGTCAAGTCGTTTTCTCTTGATGAGAATAGTCAGCAAGAAATGTACAATACTATCTCATCATGGTTTCATGTCATCGTGGGCGGAACGAATGATGTTGCAAACAGCACCATGCTTGATGCTATCAACGAGATTAAGAAAACAAATCTTTATCGGCAGAGAGTGAAGAAAGCGTGTAAGGATGCTGTGAGCCGTTACGAAGTTTTCGACAAAGCAAATATGGCTGACATGCGTTCGGAAGAGCATGATAGACGACAGCTTTATATGGACTTTCTCGATAGTGTGAACGAACGATTAAAGCCGCATATATTCATCCTGCGACAATCTATCAAACGGGTGCTTGATAGGAATAAGATAGCAGATAGCGAACTGAAATCGCATATTCTGACTGCTTACGAAATGATTAATTACTCCGTTGAGTTGTTCGATAAATTCTTCAAAGCGTGGCCGCCATGCCCTCCTATCAATCTTGTAAAGACATTTGAGAAAGCACGTCTGCATCCTGTTCGACAAGCGTGGCAAATAGTTGAAGATACTATCTGTGACGATTGCAGAGGAATAGACCTTAACAAGGATAAAGATTGTCGATTAGCATTTGATATTATCGAAACAAAACTTATCTCCGAGCAGAGTATTCAAGCCAGTAGCGAAGAGGCGCTTAGCCTTAACCCAAAGGAAAAACTTGTTGCCGACAAAGCTATTCTGCAATATGATCGACAGGAACATAACAAGATGGTTCTTTCGGAAGCACAAGTGGCTTATCTCAAAGAGAATTATCTTACAAAAACAAATCGTGAACTCGCTGATACAATCGGTTGTGGACTGACAAAACTTCGGGAGTTTGCAAAGGAATTAGGTCTAACAAAAAAGCAAATAGTATGAGAATGATAACATTGTTAATCGCCCTATCTGCCATCGTGTTCGTTACATCATGCAAGCGACAAGTAATTAAGGGAGTTGTTATAGCAAAGGGCGAAACAGAATACGCAATAGAACACATCGATAAAGGAGTACTGCCATTCGAGTTCCGCTCCGTTCCGAGAAGTTTCATCCTATATGTCAAAGACAGCGTGAAGACGCACCGAGTGAAAGTAAACAAAGAAACATTTAACCATGCCATCATTGGCGAACAAATAAGACTTAAACAGCAATGAGCAAGCAAGACTTCTACGACCTTATGCACTTTGCAAGGTCAAACAATCTTATGAATGTTCCACTAAACATCGTTATTCAAAAGTACAGAATTTCAAAAGGGAGTGCCAAGTAGGTGCTCCCTTTTTTGTTTATACCCTAACGAAAATCCCCCGTTATCCTCTCGGACAACAGGGGCAAATCTAATACTATGAAAAACACACTTTACAGTCTTACCTGAACTACAACCTTAATACCTATAACTAAAAACCAAATTAATCATGAAATTCTCTTCTGTATGCAAAGATAGTAAATTAGCGTGAAAGATACAAGCGGATAGGGGTATTTATTCGCACCTCTCAGCGAGTATCATCCTTGATACTCGCTAAGGGGTAGTATTTCTTTTACATTGCTTATTTTTGCAGCCTTATACGCTTCTACACATCCGTCTGGAACATACAAAGCCTTACATCCTCGATAGGTTTCGCCAACCCAGGTATCACTAAAAACAGG
>ERZ773066.92-NODE-92-length-48318-cov-5.704142_pt1 | contig 48318 bp, 49 predicted proteins | sample MGYA00580573_ERZ773066 | MGnify/ENA primary metagenome ERZ773066 (study PRJEB29015, sample SAMEA2738128) | human oral metagenome | biome: human oral; feature: human-associated habitat; material: saliva | place: China | collected 2203 ... | reverse complement strand
CTCGTAAGGCGACAATGGGAAAAATGAAGGGTAAGACGGTGTATATCGCCGTACCAAAAGGTCAACAAAAGATCTCACCCGAAATGGTGTTGGAACGTATTGTCCGTGAAACCTCATTGACGGAGGGTGACGCACGGAACGTGATTATCACGCTGCGTAACATTATCTCGGACTGTGCACGCATGGGAACAGGCTTAGACCTTGGTGACATCTTCTCTTTGCGTGTGAACGTGCCCTCGAAGATGGAGGAGAATGAGAAGGACGTATGTGCCAAGAGCCTCAAAGCTCCGAAGCTAACATTGACTTGGAAAGAGTCGGTGCGCAAGGCGTTAAAGGAGTTGCAGGTGGATGTGGATAATCCTGCGAGGAAGAAAGGAAAGAAGCCGGAAAGCCCCGACCCTTCTCCGAAAGGAGAGGGGAGTGAAGAGCACCCTGGTCCAGTGGCAGGATAACTTATTGGACACCAATAGTGGTTTAATTAAAAAAGAGACAGAGTTCTATGTTTGAGCTCTGTCTCTTATCGTTATAGTGCATTAATTTCTAATCTTAGAAAGGAAGATCATCCTCTGGGCTTCCTGTACTCTCCTGTGCAGGAGGGAATGGAGCTTGTTGTGCAGCAGGTTGTGCAGGTTGTGGTGTGACAGGGGCAGCGGTTGCTGGCGCACCAGCCATAACAGCAGCAGCATCTACACGCTGAATGTTCCAAGCACGGATGTTATTAAACCAACGACCATTATATTCGTGAGCATCAATATCGAAACTTACGATAATCTCCTCACCAGTCTTAATTGCAAACTGATCTATTCTGTCGGCTCCAAAGACGTTGAAGACCATCTTCTTTGGGTACTGATCATGTGTTTCTATTACGTATTCTTGTGACTTCCATGGTCCACGAGCAGATGTGCCTTCACGGGCAGGAAGAACTGCAATAATTTTTCCTTGTAACTCCATAGTCTACTTTGTTATATGTTTCTTATTTGTTTAAATGTGCTTGCGAAATTAATAAAATAGTTCTAAAAACGGAAACTTTCATACTTAAATTTTGTTTTTCACATCTGTTTTTTGTATTTTTGTGCGTTGAAGAGAAGAGTCTACGATATATATAGTTTAAGACGCTTCATCTCATGTAAGTTTAAGATTGAATATTAACTAAAATAAGATACCAATGAGGTTTAACCTTTCAAGCACTGCTTTGAGCAGCCGATTGTTGACACTCTCACGAGTAATTAATAGCAAGAATTCACTTCCGATTCTTGATTGTTTCCTCTTCGAGGTACATAACGGACAATTAACGATTACATCTTCTGATAGTGAGAATGTGATGTGTGGAACTTTGATTCTTGATAGTTGTGAAGGGGAAGGAGACTTCGCAGTTAACAATCAGACCATCCTTGATGCTGTGAAAGAACTCCCTGATCAGCCTCTCGCTCTTGATGTGAATTTCAATGAGATGAAGATTTATATCACTTATCAGAATGGCTCTTATAACTTCCCAATTCTCGGTGCTGATGAATATCCAAGAGTGCAGCCAATCTCTGATAATGCGTCTTCTATCACGATAGATGCAGCGAAACTCTCCGATAGTATTAATCGATCAATCTTCGCAACAGCGCAAGATGAGCTTCGCCCAGTGATGAATGGTATTTATTTTGATCTAACAAGTGACAGCCTGGCTATTGTAGCAAGTGATGGTCATAAGTTGGTAAGGAATAAAAACTTCTCGATCAAGAGTGAAACACCATCAGCATTTATCCTGCCAAAGAAGCCTGCAACCTTGTTGAAGACTGTCCTTGCTAAGGATGGTGGGGATGTAGTGATTCGTTTCGACGAGCGCTTCGCAGATATATCTTTTGCTGATGGTAATTTGTCTTGTCGGTTGATAGAAGGTAAGTATCCTAATTACAATAGCGTAATACCACAAGACAATCCTAATAGAATTACGATTGATCGCAAATCACTTATTGGTGCTTTACGTCGTGTGTTACCATTTGCAAGTGATTCGTCACAGCTTATCCGTTTCCATGTTTCTACTGGCTTATTAGAGCTGAACGCTGAAGACATAGACTTCTCTACAAGCGCAAAGGAGAGTGTTACTTGTGAATACGATGGTAATGCAATGAGTATAGGCTTCAAGGGCTCAAGTATGCTTGAGATATTAAATAACCTTGAGAGTGATGATGTAGTTATTCAGTTGGCTGATCCTTCACGAGCTGGCGTTATTGTTCCTGGCGTACAACCAGAGAACGAGGATGTACTCATGTTGATTATGCCAATGCTGTTAAACGAATAATAGGATATTCTAATAATATACATCTTACAGGGGGATGGCTATATCTCTAATAGATAGCCATCTCCTTTCTAATTATAGTAGGGCTTATAAGCAAGCGTATGAAATTGAATTTGACGAAACCTTTAATAGTATTTGATCTGGAAACGACGGGGCTTGATTTGGTAGCTGATCGTATAATTCAAATCTCATATATTAAAGTATATACTGATGGGAAAGAGGAGAGAGAGAATTTCTTTATTAATCCAGGTAAACCTATTCCCGCAATTGTAACAGAATTGACAGGTATCTCCGATGAGGATGTTGCAGACGCACCAACATTCAAGCAGAAGGCAAAGGAGTTAGCCGATAAGTTCGCAGGTTGTGACTTTGCAGGATTTAACTCTAATCGATTTGATGTGCCAATGCTCGCAGAGGAGTTCTTGCGCGCTGGGATTGATTTCGACTTCTCTAAGTGTAGGTTGATCGATGCACAGAATATCTATCATAAGATGGAACGCCGTAATCTTGCCGCCGCATATAAGTTCTATTGTGGGAGGAAGATGGAAGAAGACTTCGTAGCACATCGTGCAGATCAAGATACAGAAGCTACTTGGCGTGTGTTACAAGGTGAAGTTGCCATGTATGCCCCAGGCAATCAAGAGGAAGAGCGTGTCCTCCATAATGATATGGACGAGTTAGCAGAGTTTTCGCGTATGAATGACTTTGTTGATTTTGCTGGGCGTATCGTATGGGAAGATATGAAGGATAAAGAGGGTAAGACACTTCTTGATTCCACTGGTAAAGCTCGTAAGCATGAAGTATTCAACTTTGGTAAGTATAAGGGATGGGATGTTGCAGAAGTATTACACAAAGATCCTGGTTATTATAGTTGGATGTTGGCAAGTGATTTTACTTATAACACAAAGCAGGTGTTGACACGTATTCGTTTACGTGAATTCAATAACAGATAATGTAATGTTAGAAGGAAAGAAAATAGTTTTAGGCATAACAGGTTCTATAGCCGCATATAAGAGTTGTTTGCTTATACGTGAGCTAATAAAGAAAGGAGCCGAGGTTCAGGTCGTCATTACTCCTGCAGGAAAGGAGTTTATAACGCCTATAACCCTCTCCGCACTTACACATAAACCCGTCATTAGTGAGTTTTTCTCTCAGAAGGATGGCACTTGGAATTCTCACGTCGATTTAGGTTTGTGGGCCGATGCAATGATAATAGCCCCATGTACTGCTGCATCATTAAGCAAGATGGCGAATGGTATTGCTGATAATATGCTTATAACAACCTATCTTTCAATGAAAGCACCAGTATTCATAGCTCCTGCAATGGATTTGGATATGTATAAACATCCTTCAACGCAGAAGAATCTTGAGACATTACGTGGCTATGGTAATTATATTATTGAACCTGCTAATGGCTTTCTCGCAAGTGGACTAGAAGGGAAGGGTAGGATGGAGGAACCAGAGAATATAGTGCAGTCTTTGGAGTATTTCTTCTCAGAAAGTATTACTTCTAAATATGCAGAAAGAGGGGATTTACAAGGTAAGACAATCCTTATTACGGCTGGTCCAACATATGAAAGACTTGATCCAGTTCGCTTCATTGGCAATTATTCTTCGGGTAAGATGGGATTTGCTTTAGCTGAAGATTGTCTTCTGCGTGGTGCAAAGGTTATCCTTATAGCTGGACCAGTAAGTTTGACTTGTTCTGCTGCTATAGAGCGAATAGATGTTGAAAGCTGTAATGAGATGTATGATGCTACGGTTAGGGAGTATCCTAAATGTGATGCAGCTATCTTGTGTGCTGCTGTTGCTGATTTCCGTTCACAGCAAATAGCAAATCATAAGATTAAACGAGAAGGGGATAATTTAACGCTCACATTGATACCGACACAAGATATTGCTGCTACTATTGGTAAGATGAAAAGCAAGATGCAGCGCCTTGTGGTATTTGCATTAGAAACAAATGAAGAAGAGTGCAATGCACGCAAGAAGTTAGAGAGGAAGAATGCTGATTTTATTGTGTTGAACTCAACAAGGATTCCTGGTACAACATTTCAATCGGATGATAATCAAATCACAATAATTAGTAAAGATAGAAAGAAGGTTTATGACAAGAAACCAAAGGCAGAAGTGGCTCGTGATATTATTGACGAGCTTGTTAGTTCTCTTTAGTAAGGATATTTCGGCACAGGAACTACAAGCGAAAGTAACCATCAATCATAATCAAATTGAGGGTACAGATGCGTCTGTCTTCGAGAATCTTCAACAGACACTGGAACAGTTTATCAATACGAGGCAATGGACTCATTATCAGTTCCAAAAGAATGAGCGTATTGCTTGTAACTTCAATATTACAATAAGCAAATATGATGTAAGCAGTAATATGTTTACTTGTACAGCATTGATACAAGCCAATCGTCCTGTTTATAATTCCGCCTATACTTCTACACTTTATAATAATCAAGATGGTGATTTCAATTTTACCTTTGCTCAATATGAACAGCTAGACTTTAATGAGGAGAATATAGATAACCAACTAACAGCTTTAATAGCTTATTATGCTTATCTCATTATAGGATTAGATCTTGATTCTTTCTCACCAATGGGTGGAGAAGATGTATTGCTTCGTTGTATGAACTTAACGAATAATGCACAGAATCTAAGTTTCACTGGTTGGAAAGCCTTTGATAGTTCTCGTAACCGATTTGCTTTCATCAATGATTATTTAGATGGGGCTATGAAGCCTTTTCGTCAACTACAATATGATTACTATAGGACAGGATTAGACGAAATGGCAAATAATGCTGAACGTGGCAGAACGAATATTACGACTGCATTAGAGAACGATTTGAAGAAAGCACATGAGAACCGTCCGATAAGTCTTCTTCCTCAAATATGGACAGACTATAAGAAGGACGAGTTAGCTAATATATATAAAGGTAAAGGTACACAGAAAGAGAAGGAACAAGTTTATGATATTCTCTTCGGAATTAATGCCAGTCAGAATATAACGTGGGATAAAATAAAGCAATAAGCTAATCTCTTTCAATATCTGAACTTAACAATTATCTAAAGTATTAAATATAACTAGCAAGTATATGCTGAAACATCTATATATAAAAAACTTCACTTTAATAGATCAATTAGATATAGCCTTTCACTCTGGTTTTTCAGTTATAACAGGTGAGACTGGAGCAGGAAAGAGTATTATCCTTGGCGCTATAGGTTTATTGCTGGGCAATAGGGCAGATAGTAAACAGATTAAGCAGGGGGAGAAGAAATGTACAATAGAAGCGCATTTTGACTTATCTCAATATGGTTTTGAATCTTTCTTTGAAGACAATGATATTGATTTCGAACCAGAAGATACAATTATACGTCGCGAACTAACTGCTAGTGGCAAATCACGTGCTTTTATTAATGATACTCCCGTCTCCTTACAAATGATGCGCATACTAGGGGAGCAATTGATAGATATTCATTCTCAGCACCAGAACTTGCTTTTACAAAAGGATGATTTTCAATTGAATGTTGTTGATATTATAGCACAGGATAATGCAGCTCTCTCTGCTTATCATTCTTCTTATCAACATTATAAGGAGTCCTTACAGCGTTTGTCTGACCTAAAAGAGCAGATTGCAAAAGCACAGGAGAATGAAGAGTTTATGCGCTTTCAGTTTAATGAACTAGAGAGTGCTGGACTTGTAGAAGGAAGACAGCAGGAACTAGAACAGGAGAGTGAGACTCTCTCTCATTCGGAAGATATTAAGACTGCTTATTATGAAGCCGACCACTTATTAAATGATGACGATAATGGAATCATTTATAAGTTAGGAGAAAGTTTAGATAGTCTTAGTAATATAGAGAATGTCTATATAAAAGCAAAGGATGTGGTACAACGTTTATCGTCTGTTCATATAGAGTTAAAAGATATTTCAACTGAAGTTGGTAGTGAGGTTGAGAATATAGAATTTGATCCATCTCGTCTGGATAGTATCAACCAGCAGCTTGATCAGTTAAACACACTTGAGCAGAAATATCATGTTTCCACAGAAGAGGAGTTGATAGAGATTCGTGATAACATTGCAGAGCAATTACAGAGTATTGATAATAGCGATGAAGAACTTGAATCCTTGACAAAGAAAGTAGATGAAGAACTCAAGCTATGCACGGAGAAGGCTGCTAAGTTAACAGAATTGCGCCTTAAAGCTGGTAAGATTGTAGAGAAAGAAATGAGTCAACGATTGATACCTCTTGGTATTCCAAATGTCCGTTTCAAAGTTGATATAACCTCAAAGCCTTTGTCGTTGGATGGTGCTGATAAAGTGCAATTCCTGTTTTCTGCCAACACAAGTACTGCTATGGAACCTGTTGCACAAGTTGCCTCTGGTGGTGAGATTGCTCGTGTAATGTTGTCCTTGAAAGCAATGATTAGTGGAACGGTAAAACTCCCAACGATTATCTTTGATGAAATTGATACAGGTGTGAGTGGTAAGATTGCTCAAAAGATGGCACTTATTATGCAAGAGATGGGTAATAATAATCGTCAGGTTATCTCAATTACGCATTTACCACAGATTGCCGCATTAGGTAGCTCACATTATAAGGTTGAGAAGGAAGAGACGGCAGAAGGGACGTGCAGTCACATGCGAGAATTAAATCAAGAGGAACGGGTAAGTGAGATAGCACAAATGCTCTCAGGTGCAGATATCTCTGATGCTGCTCTTCAGAATGCTCGTGAATTATTAAATCTTAATCAGAACTAAATATAGTCCTTAATTAAACATACACAATGAAAGAAATAATGAATATGAGAACGGGAAGTTTCATACTATCTCTTATCTTACTGTTGGGAGTTTCTCTCAATGTCTTGGCACAATCTTCAGCTGTGAAGAAAGTGGCTGATGCCGCTTTTACATTAACAACTTTCAAGTCCGATGGAAGTATCTTGGCGACCTCTAATGGTATTTGCATTAGTACTGATGGTGTTGCAGTGAGTCCCTGGAAACCTTTTATTGGGGCTGATAAAGCTGTAATTATTGATGCTAAAGGACAGAAACATGATGTCACTTGTTTACTTGGCGCTAATGAGATCTATGATGTTGTGAAGTTCTCCGTTAGTGGGAAAATGAACGCTGCTACTCTTACCAATACTGTTTCTACAGGTGAAGACGCTTGGATAGTGCCAATGGCAAAGAGTGGAACTCCAGAAAAGGCTAACGTGTCAAGTGTTGAGAAGTTCATAGATAAGTATAATTATACAATCCTTTCATCTTCTGCAACGGATAAGTTGAATGGTGCCCCTGTTGTAAATACAAAAGGGCAGGTCATTGGACTCTTCAATGCTTCCGGCTCAAATAAGAGTGCAGTGGATGTCAACTATGCAAAGGACTTCACGTTGACGGGACTATCTCAAAATGATGCCACAATGAATCAGAGTAATCTTCGAATCGGTTTACCAAGTAAATTAGAGGATGCTCTTGTTGCATTGATGTTATCTTCTGAAAAGTCGGCAAGTATTCATGAAGCAACCATCAACGATTTCATATCAAGATTCCCACAAGTTGCAGATGGTTATAACGCCCAAGCAAACGTTTTAATTGGTAAATCAAACTTCACGGAGGCTGATAAGGTCTTGCAAACAGCTATTGCGAGGGTAAGTATGAAAGATGAAGCTCTTTACAATTATGCAAGAGTAATCTATTATAATACTGTAAATCCAGCAAATAAAGACAGATTGCAGGGGCTTAATTGGACACTTGATAAGGCTTTGGACGAGGTGAAGAAGGCCTATGCAATCAAACCCCTTAATGCTTATCGTCATCTGCAAGCACAAATTATTTTCGCAAAAGGTGATTATGCAAATGCCTATAATGAGTTTGACGCATTGACGAAGACTGATTTTAATAATCCAGAACTCTATCTTGAAATGGCACAGAGTCGCCAACACCTTGGTGTCTCTGATAAGGAGCTCCTTGACTTGCTCAATAAGAGTATAGAACTTTGCGATACGCCTTATGTTGCAACCTCTGCACCATATTTCTATATGCGTGGTCAGCAACTTGAAAAAATGGGAGAATATCGTAAGGCAATGCAAGATTATTACACTTATGAATACTTCAATCAAGGACGTCTTTCAGCCGACTTTTATTATATGCGTGAACAATGTGAGGTAAAGGGGCGTTTATGGCAACAAGCCTTACAAGACATTCTTATAGCCTCTCGCCTAGATCCAAAAGAAGCATTGTATCCCACTGAGGCTGGTAGTCTGTTGTTACGACTTAATAAAATAGATGCAGCTATCAGTGCAGCTCAACAAGCTATCCAACTCGACCCTTCACAAGCTGATGCTTATTTGATTCTTGGTATAGCCCAATGTGAGAATAAGCAGAAAGAAGAGGGACTCAAGAATATACAGAAAGCAAAAGAATTAGGCAACACACAAGCTGACACTTTCTTGAAGAAATATCAATAAATATATTTGATAATTTGGCTGTACGGAATTAAATCAGTACCTTTGCACCCATAATGATGGTTCCGTAGCTCAGTTGGATTAGAGCAACAGCCTTCTAAGCTGTGGGTCTTGGGTTCGAACCCCAACGGAATCACATTCGACCCCATGCGAGTCACAAGGAGGATTTCAGCAATGAGATTCTCCTTTCCGTTTATAATCAGCCACTTGTTAGCTAAATGGCACATTTAGAGGAGTTTATGCTAAATGTTTAACCTGCGGCTAACAGGACATAACGGGAAGTGAAAATACCTGTCAGGAACGGAATGTGTTACCAAAATGTGTTACCTGTCCCTTGAAATGTGTTACCACTTTTATGTTTTTCCTTCCCCCAGTGACCCAAAGTCGCTTAAAGACAAAAGTTATGTTAAATCAAAAAGTGGCTGTCATTTTTGACAGAAAGAAAGTTGCTGAGAAGCGCGGTAGCGGAAAAGTAGAATTAAGAGTCTACATTAGCAGGAAGGAGCGGAAGTACATTTCGTTTGGAGATGTAGCCGCCAATGAATGGGAAAAGTTCGCCAAATCCCCTAAGGTAGTTATGGAGAGGCAGCGATGTGAGCAGATTCTCGCTGCAATGAATCTTTTGGGAGAGGAATTGACGATTCAGAGATTTGACTCCTTTTATTATGGCTGTGGTACCGTTGAGATACCACGAAAGTTGACTTCACATTATCCGAAAGCCAAGCCTGCGCTTGATTTCATCCAATACATGAAAGAATGTATTGACAATGAAGACATACAGGAAGGCACCAGAAAGCATAAAATATGTACATGGGAAGCTATCAAACGATTTGGTCACATCAAGACAGTAGATGACTTGACAAAGAAAAACCTCGTGGCCTTTGATCAGTGGCTTCATGACGGAACACGAGGAGACGTTGCCATACACACCTATCATAAGCATCTGCACATCTACACCCATAGGCTATATATTGAAGAGAAAATCCCCATTGATCCATACAGTCAGGTGAAATTCAAGCGCGGTAAATGTAATGAACGAGAACCCCTCACGGAAAAAGAATTGCTGAAAATGCGCAATATGAAGCTGGATGGAAAAATGGAGAAAGTGCGGGACCTTTTTGTCTTTGCTGCCTATACGGGACTTGCCTACTGTGATGTTCGGGCTTTTGACTTCGATAAGATGACGGAACAGGAGGGAAACATGGTTTATATCGACGGCAGCAGGATTAAGACTGGTTCTAAATTCTTCACCCCAATACTCAGACCAGCCATGGACGTGTTGAAGAAGTATCACTTCTGCCTGCCAAAACTTTCCAATCAAAAAGCCAACGACTACCTCCACCTGATAGAGGCTGCACTGGGATTAAACAAGCGGCTGACCTTCCATGTGGCTAGACACTCTTTTGCCACCCTTGCCCTCGCCCATGATGTTCCTATCGAGAATGTCTCACGGATGCTGGGCCATCAGAATATCCGTACCACACAAATCTATGCAAAGGTGCTGAAGACAACGGTCGAGCGTCATGCCATGAGCCTTCAAAAAGCCATCAAGTAATTTCAGACCAGCTTTATGAGACCATATCTCCTAATTTCAGAGGTATGGTCTTATTGTTTTCTATCTTTCAGCAAGTCGGAAGTTACTGCATAGATAAAGCTAACCATATAGAATATCACCTTGAATATTCCTACAATGCACCATCCTATCAAGCGCAGGATGGCCGACAACAGCATATATGTAATGACAAAAACCTGCATAGCTTCATTACCTATTAATTCACCCAAAGATACGAAAAAATATCGAGATGGGCAAGTATTTTTGCATCTATTTTATTGATATTCAATTACTTAAACATGAAATCACGAAATAATGGAGATATGTAATCCCGAAACCATAATAGGTAATTTCACATATTTAGTATTTTATGACATACTGAAAAGACTAAGACGTGATGATTTAATTTCATGATTATAAAATATGATGCCGCCAGTAGCTTCCTTTAACTATTTCTTCCTAATTTTGTTTTAAACAAGTCTGGATATAAGGCTACATTTCCCTTACGGAGTTTGTTTAGCAAGTTGTACTTTTGTGCGGACAAAACTGCGTTTCAACCTTCAAAAGTGCCTTGCCAACACCCTGCGGAAGTTGGGAAAATGTCCTCGCAATTCGGGCATTTATAATGAGGAGAACATGGAACGAAAGACGAAAAGGCTTTGGATAAGGATATCCCCTTCCGAAGAGCAGCTTATCAAGGAGAAAGCGGCTAGTTACCAGACGGTGAGCCGTATGATATGGGATGCCATCAAGCTGTTTGATGACCTGGGCACCAAGCGTAATCTTGCTGCCCTGAGGGAAATGATGGCGTTCTACCGTAAGTATCAGCAGGATTTGGCATGGATGGGCGGCAACTTTAACCAGATAGTGAAACGTGCCAACGAACTGGCCATTGCCGGTGAACTTTCCGTGCCCTTCTTTGAGCAAGTGCTGTTTCCGAGAATAGCAGAACTACAACACCTCCTTTCCGACATGAAACGGGAACAGCATCAGATTGCCAAGAAGTTGACAAGGTAAAAGCAGAAAACGGAATTTCCTGAAAACATCCATTTGTAAAATCACGAAAAAACAATGATAGCAACCATCCTTCCATCCAGCACCACCTTCCATGCCGTGGAATATAACGAACGCAAGGTAGCAAAGGGAGTGGCCGAACTCCTCGAAATGAAAAATTTCGGTACTATTCTGCGAGAGGACCACACGCCTGAACAACTCCAAAAATACCTTACTAAATATTCAGCAGCCAATGAACGAATCCGCAACACGCAATTTCATGTCGCCATTTCCTGCCGTGGACATGAATACTCCCAAGAGCAGCTTTTGGATATTGCCCACCAGTATCTACACGAAATGGGCTATGATGATGAAGGTCAGCCCCTGCTCATCTATGCCCATCATGATACCGATAACAGCCATCTGCACATCGTGACCAGTCGCGTGGATCCTAACGGGCATAAGATAAACCACTGCCATGAGCGCATCCGTTCACAGGAAGCCATCAACAAGATAATTGATGAGGACGAGCAGTTACGTGCCGACCTCTATCTAAAGGAAGCATTGGACTATCGCTTCGAGAGCCTTACCCAATTCCGTGCCATCATGCAGTCATCAGGCTATGATTGTTTCGAGAAAGAGAAGCATATTCATATTGTTCGTGGTGGCCGTACATGGGCAAGGCTTAGTAAAGAGGACCTGGTGGGCCTTTTTCAGAAAGTAGGCAATGAGAAGGACGGGAAACGCAGAAGACAACTTCGCGCAATCCTGCGAAAATACCATAATATCGCCTCCTGTCGTGCGGAACTGGCCGATATGATGAAACGGAAATTCGGTATAGACCTTGTCTTCTTCGGGTCCAAAGACAAGCCCTATGGCTACATGCTCGTTGACCATCACCAGCGGACGGTCTATCAGGGTGGAACGGTCCTTCCCGTCAAGCACCTTCACCACTTCATGAGTGATGAGGAACGGATTGACAGGATTGAGCAGGCGGTAGATGCCATGCTTGACGAGCATCCACAAATGATAACATATGAGCTGAACCGTATGCTGTGGAGGCAATATGGCACACGGGTTTCTAAAGGGACATTCAAGCTGTTTAATGGCAAGAAGGTCGAGCTGAGCGATACCATTAAGAATACGCTTCGCTTCAACTATATGCTCCGTTCCGTCCAGTCGTTCTCTCCACAGACTGAAAATGAACGAATGTTACTGTCTGCCATCTGGAAGATAGACGACCCCTCTCTTATTTTTCTGGGTAACACCAAGAAGTCCTGTCATGCCACGATTACCGATCTGCAAACAATCGTAGATTCTATGGAAACAACAGATGTCGAGGATATGTTGCACAAGCTGAACATCGGCCTGTTCCATGTGAATGACCGGCATTATTGTGTGGACTTCCGGCGTAAGGTTGTCTTCTGTATGGAAGACGAAGAACTTGACTTTAACTTTTTCCATACCCTGTGGTTCCGTGATGCCTTTGTGAAACTCCCCAAGCAGGAGATTTCCTCACAACCCCTGTCGCAACATACCTCTATCGTCCGATCTCTTCTAGGGCAGCATGTCTCTCCTTTCGACCGCAATGCAGAATGGGAAGTGGGAGGCTATGACGGAGAGATTGACGATGAGCGGAAACTAAAGCGATAGCACACTTTGGTGATTCATGTATAGTTAAATAACTTTAAGAGGGAATTATACAGAGGAAGTCGCATTTGCACCTCATAGCCTCTTACTTTCCGCGATGTATTTTTCTGTCCCATAACAGGCTGTCATTAAGTAAATCCGCCTGTGTTAAAAGAGAAAAACATCATTTGGAAGGATAGTCCAAAAACTGTATATTTGCCCTTGATTTCACGATAACCGTATCTTGTCTGTTCAGCATTTTATGGTATCGTGACTTGCCCATATCTGTTTCTGGGGCCCAACTCCAACCTATAATCGGCCTATCAAAAATGGAGTTTGTTATTACACATTATTATATTAATAACAGCTCCGAATGACAGCAAACAGAATCATCACCTTTGCCAATCAGAAGGGCGGCGTCGGAAAGACGACGCTCTGCACGCTATTTGCCGAATACCTATCGGCCAAAGGAGAGCCTGTGCGTGTACTGGACTGTGATTTACAGCAGACCATCTACACCAAGCGGAATGAGGACACAAGGAAATATCCCGGTAATGCCATGCCCTTTGAGGTGCAGCCTGTTGAAATCACCATCCCCCAGAATGTCAAGATTCTCATGGACAGTATCAAAAACAGCAAGGAACGGATAGGAAATGTCCTGATAGACGCTCCCGGCAATCTCTCCCAGCAAGGGCTGGTACCGATCTTTGTCATGAGCGACTACATCATCTGCCCCTTCCAATTTGAGTCCTCGTCCATCAACTCTACAGCCACCTTCGTCGGCTTCATCCTCAAACTTCAGAAGATGATTCCTCAGATGCGTACCCACATGGTGTTCGTGGTGAACAGATGGATGAAGACCTATGGCAAGAAACCAGAGTGGGAGCTGTGGAACAAGACGGAAGACCATCTAGGGCATTTCGGGCTGGTGGCTCCGCGCATCGAACAAAAGGCCGAAATGCAGCGGTACAACACCATGGAACTGATGCCGCCTATTGTCCCTATCGTCACCCCGGCCTTTGAAGTCATCTATAATCACATATTTAAGCCAAATGGGAATAATGAAAAATAGCGGTCATACGATAAGTAGCATGGACGACCTGCTGAATCTGCCGGACATCGGCGGCATCGTGCAGGAGTTGAGAGATGAGAATGTAGTTACTTCCGGGAATGGCAAGACCATGGAAGATAAACAATATACAAGCAATCATCTCTGGCAGCTCTTTCTGAAAAATGCAGGGCGATACGACTACAGGGTGAAGAAAGGCAACAGAAGAAACTATGAGATAGACAATGACCTTGTGGACATCCTGAGAATCTGCAATATCAACCAAATGTCCATCAGCGACATCATCAATGCTGCCCTGCGTGCCTTCCTTCAATATAACAGGCCGCAGCTGGCGCAATATGCCCGTAACATCAATTATCTTGCAGACACAACGCAACATGAGACACTTTCAGAAGATTAAATGGACGGAGGACATGCTGTCGGAACTGAAAAGCCACTATACGACGGAGACCAACGAAGCCCTTGCCAAGAGACTGGGCATATGCAGCAAGACACTCGTTCTCAAAGCCCGTTCCCTTGGATTGGTCAAGAAGCCGGTACGCACCAATAAGATTGCCATAGAAATGGTGAGCCGGCTCTATGAGGATCATTCCCTTTCCGAGTTGGCAAGGCTGGCCGGCATATCTCCCAGAACCGTATCACGGCTGGTCAAGGCCCTGCATCTTCAGCGTACACCGCAGATGGAACAGCAGATACGCTCACGGCGCAGAAAGGAACTGATACGTCGGGAACGGGCGCACGTCTTATATGGCTTGCCGCAAAAGACGAACATCAAGGTGGTAAGCAACAAGCCGAGAATCGCACTCCGCAGCAAACTCAAAGCAAGGGGCTATATCGTGTTCGCAGGTTCCAACACCATCTATTACCGCGAGCAGCAGAAACGGTGTCTGATACGGGAACGGAACGGCAGGAAACTCGGACTGCGTTTTGAGCCTTTCAATACCGACAGTGGTCATGGCTTCACCCCGACAGGCGCATGAATATCCGGCAAAAATCCTTCTGTTCCGTAGAATTTTGGCATATGATAGCCTCATTGTCATAAGCGGATAAAGGCATGACAAGGACAATTAAAAGAACACACTTACCTTTGTGCGGAAATAAGAACAACAAGGCAGACACGATGTTTAGAATATACGTTTATACTGTGCTGGCATGCTACATTCTTTATTACTGTGGCACATTGCTCTACGACCTTTACATCAGGAGGGTTGGGGAGAAAGCTGATATTTCACAGGATGAGGAGGCGATAGACATAACGGACGAGCTGGAGAGCTTTCAGCCTATCATTGTCAAACGTCCACCACCAGTGAAGAAGCGGACTATCATGGTTCTGCGTGCCGAGATGATGATGACCGGCGGCATCGAGACAGACCAGCTCGTTCCTCAGATTTCGGATTTCTCTACCCAAGGCAGACTGGCGGAACTGGGACAGATGGTCGAACTGTGGGCGGAAGGCTGACACCCAGTCCTCTGTAAGATAGCTCCTCCATATCTTTATCTTTAATTGGATGACTTTTGGCTTTAACCTCATTTCACTTACGGCTTTAACATGGAACGGAAGTTTGACTTAAACAAAAGATTCTATGGCTCATTTCGTAGAAAAGACAAAGGCAGAAGTGACAAAGGTATGCGCTTGTGCCAAGTGTAGTGCTATCAAGGCGGCTGTCGCCGTCGGTGTTTTCTTTCTCAGCGCAGTCCCGGCCGTGGCCAGTAGCAAGGGTGCCGGCGGTTTTACCAAGGCCACCACCGAGATTGCATCCTATCAGACTCCTGTGAGCAACCTTATGAAGGCCATCGCTGCCGTCATCGTACTCGTGGGTGCGTTCAATGTCTATTTCAAGATGCAGAACGGTGATCAGGACGTGAAGAAGACTATCATGCTGACCATCGGCGGCTGTGTGGCGTTCATCGCCATGTCTGAGGCCCTGCCGTTGTTCTTCAAGTAACATCTGGAGCGGAGGTCATGAGGATTATTCCCTGATTCCGCTCCTTCACACTGAAATAAAATGGAAGACTTCTATCCGATATTCAAGGGACTTCAGAAGCCGCTGGAGTTCATGGGCATACGAGGACGTTTCCTGACCTTTGCGGCCCTGGCCATCGGTATGGCGTTCATCGGTTTCATCATCTTCTCTATTGCCTTGGGAAAACTGGCAGGTTTCATCGCCATGATAATCCTCGCTCTCATCGGACTGGCGATCATCTATATAAGACAGCGCAACGGTCTTCATTCCAAGCGGAGAGACCACGGCATTTATATCGTTCACCATCTGTTCAATCACTGACATGGCACAGAAGAAAAAGATTTTCGACGGTCTGTTTTCCCAACTTCAGGACATCAGGGACGAGAAAGGAAAGCAACTCAATACGGTACTGTGGTCGAAGAACGGCGAATGTTCCGTCATCTTCGAGATAGAGAATCCCGTGCAGCAATACAGTACGGATGCCGCTCTGTATGCCTTGTTTCAGGATGTGATGGCCAATATCGTAAAGACATTGGGCGAAGGATATGCCCTGCAAAAGCAGGATGTGTTCTGTAAACAACAGTATCATCATGAGGTAGCAGACAGTATGGAGTTTCTCTCCATGAGCTATTTCAACTACTTCGAGGGGCGGGAATACACAGACATCCGCACCTTTCTCATCGTCACGCAGGAATGTGCGCACAGTGCGTTCGTCAAATACGATTCGAAGAGATGGATGGACTTTCATGTAAAGGTGAGCAAGGTAGCTGACATCCTCAAGGAGAAGAATATTGCTCATCGCAAACTAGACAAGGAAGAGGTAAACGAATACCTGCACCGTTTCATGGCGTTCCAGTTCAAGAAAGGACCGTTCAGCGTGACTAATTTCAAGAGTGCGGATGACTGTCTGCGCATCGGTGACAGGGTCGTCAAATCCTTCCCTTTGGTGGATGTGGACGAGATAGACCTGCCATCTTTCGTGCGACCTTTTCTTACCGTCAATGTGGGTGGAACGTCTATCGCTACAGACCTGTTTTCGTTCCTGGCAGACATCCCCTATACGGATTGTGTCATCTACAATCAGGTGATACAGATACCAGCCCAACGGAAGCTCATGCGCAAACTACAGGGTAAGGCCAAACGGCACGGCTCCATGCCAGACCCCAGCAATAAGATTGCTAAGGCGGACATTGAGCAGTTGCTGAACCTGCTGGCTACGGACAGCAAACTGCTTGTAAACACGAACTTCAACATCATCGTCAGCTGTCCGCCGGATAGGGTAACGGCTGTCTCATCGTTCATCGAGACCAAACTCTACGACTGTGCCATCATGCCGTCGAGGGCCGCCTACAACCAACTGGAACTGTTCATGTGCTCCTTTCCCGGCAATGCCTATACGTTCAACCCGGACTATGACCTGTTCCTTACGCTCTCGGACGCTGCCCTGTGCCTGTTCTTCAAGGAACATCTGAAGCACTCGGAACAGACACCCCTGACAACCTATTATACCGACCGGCAAGGGCTTCCCGTAGCCATTGACATCACGGGGAAAGAGGGAGCCGTGAAATATACAGACAACGCCAACTTCTTCTGTATCGGACCAAGCGGGAGCGGCAAGTCGTTCCACATGAACTCCGTAGTGCGACAGCTGTTGGAGCAGGACACGGATGTGGTGATGGTCGATACGGGGGATTCTTACGAGGGAATCTGTAACTATTTCCATGGCACGTATATCACCTATTCCAAAGAGCATCCAATCTCCATGAATCCGTTTAAGATAACCCAAGCGGAATATGCCCAGAATTTCGGGGAGAAAAAGAATTTCCTCAAATCACTCATCTTCCTGATATTCAAGGGAAGCGAACAGCCTTCAAAGATTGAGGATGCCGTCATCAATCAGACCCTCGTGGAATATTACGAGGCTTACTTTCATCCTTTTGACAGGTTCACGGAAGCCGAGCGTGAGAAACTGCGCAAGCGGCTCCTGCTGGAGGACAAGAAGAACGGTGTCTATGAGAAGTACGAGCAGCAGATGGAGGAACGGTACAAGGAGGATTTAAGGAATACATCGGTGAACATGGCCGTGAACGATGAACCGCTGGATTTCGAGTTGACCGAGCAGGAGAAGGAACACCACGCCAAGGTACAGCGGCAGGTGGAGAAACTGCATCAGCTGGTCGGGGACAAGGCGGCAACGGACGGCGAGAAGACAGCTGCGAACCGCCAACTGATACGCCTGATGTCGGAACTGGTGGAAGGGCGATACCTTCAGCGCATAGAACAGAAGATTGACAGGATGGAAGACCGGCGAAAAAAATGCGGGTCAGAGCCTTGTCCTTCAATACTTATTATGAATTTGCCATGGAACGCATACCGCAACTGATGGCCGACAAGAAGATTGTGTTTGATATTGACAACTTCGCGGCCATCCTCGAACAGTTCTATCGGGGCGGCGAACTGGAGCATACGCTCAACAATGACCTCGAACAGTCGCTGTTTGAGGAACAGTTCATCGTCTTTGAGATTGACAAGATAAAGGATGACCCGTTGCTGTTCCCTATCGTCGTGCTGATTATCATGGATGTCTTTCTCCAGAAAATGCGCATCAAGAAAGGACGCAAAGCACTCATCATTGAAGAAGCATGGAAAGCGATAGCCTCTCCCACGATGGCAGAGTATATCAAGTATCTCTACAAGACGGTGAGGAAGTTTCACGGCATCGCCGGGGTAGTGACGCAGGAACTGAATGACGTGATAGGCTCTCCCATCGTCAAGGAGGCCATCATCAATAACTCGGACGTGAAAATCCTGCTCGACCAGTCAAAGTTCAAGGACCGGTATGATGACATTGCGGCCATCCTCGGCCTGACAGACATCCAACGCCGGCAGATATTCACCATCAACAGCCTGAACAACCATGAGGGGCGGAACTACTTCAAGGAGGTATGGATATGCCGTGGGCTGTACTCGGATGTCTATGGTGTGGAGGAACCGCCGGAATGTTATTGGGCTTACACCACGGAACTCACGGAGAAGGAGGCCCTGAGGATTTATACACGGCACTTCGGAGGTAATATCCAAAGGGCCATCACGGAGATAGAGAAGGACCGCAAGAAGGCTGGAATCAGAAAGTATCTGGACTTTGCACGGCAAGTTAATGAACATCAGAACATCATGAGCTTATGGAAAGAGTGAAAATTATCATGTTGGCAGCTTTACTGACATACACCCTGTTTTCTCATGCAGCTTGGCGCGTGGTCATCGACAGGAACACGACGGCTGCCGTGGCAGCCAACGCTGCCTCCCAGAAACTCATAGAAGGCAAGCATAACAATCGGCTGGATTCGGTCAATGCGAAACAGCAGCGACTGATGCAGTACACTACTACCATGGCAACCATCAAGGAGCTGTATCAGCTGTCCATGCAGAACATAGCAGGGTTTGGGGAAGAGAGCAGGTATTATGCGGAGATAGTCTCACTTTCAGCAGACATCTTCAAGGACATCCCCGTAGTATTGAAGCAGCTGGGCAGGTCGCCGGGGAGAAACTATATCCTATGTCTCAATGAGATGACTGGCCTCGTGGCGGAAACGGAAGGGCTGGTGCATGACTTCGTGGATATTGTCAATAACGGCAAAGTCCGGAATCCGCTTTCCAATGCCAGAGCGGACGGTAAGAATGACGGTTATAACTTCCTTGACCGGTATGAGCGGCTGACCCTGGCCAACAGGATATACAGCCGGTTGCTGGAGATTCACTACAAACTGGAAATGATGACCATGATGTGCCGCTACTGTAATGGCTGGCAGGATGTGCTGATGGCCATTGACGTGGAGACATGGGCATCGTTCTTCACGGCAAAGAACAAGGTGGACGGACTGATTGATGACTGGAAGGGCTTGGGCGTATGAGAAAGGTTATTTTCACAGTTGTGTTCATGGCCATGCCGCTAATCTCCTATGCAGTTGACTTCGACATTCCGCACGATCCGGGCACCATAGAGGCACTCATCTCCCTGCATAAACTCATCAAAGGCGAGGAAGACAAGGCTTTGGCAAAAGTAACGGCGGGTTTCAGAGAACAGAGTGTCATCACCAAGGGTGCAGGGAAATTCAGTGCCGTCAGAACGGTGCTGGACAGTAAGCTGAACAACGGCTATTCGTATGTCATCCTTGCCGGTGCATTGGGTTCCACGGCCAACGACCTCTACCGGCTCATCAATGAGTATAGCAGATTTACCCAATCTACGTTCGGAAATACTTTTAAGAAACCGATAGTGGCGTGGTACTATGCGGAGGCGAACGTGGCGTGTGCCCGTGAACTGAAGATCATTAAGGCGTTGTATGCCACCATGACAGCCAGCGGAATGAATGTCATGAAGGCCTCGATGGACGAGAAGCTGCGGCTGGTCATGGAACTGAAATCGTGCATTGACAATATGCGGGCCATCATCGACAGTGCCAACGTATGGTGCAGCATCATCACCGTGGGAGGGTTCCGGTATGATTATATCTGGGATATTCTTAACAGTGAGGTAACGGATAAGATTGCGGAAGGTGTCATCACAAAATGGAAAGGCGTATGAAAAGAAGGTTATTGATCATGACGGTGCTGGCCCTGTCCTGTCTGAACGGCATGGCCCAGCATCCCGTACATGATGAACAGAAAGAAAAGCAATGGAGGTCGATGGAGAACGGGCCGTGGGACTTTTCCCCGGACTGGTTCTACTACTTCATGCACAAGAAATACAGCGGTGCAGAGACTTACTGGAAATGGGGGTTCCTGCATTCCGGATGGCGTGTACGCTTCAAGGAAGAGAAGTCCAACGTGAAGCGTATCATGCCGACGCGCATCACGGCCGAGGAAACGCAAAACCGGAAACAGAAGAAGGTGGAAGAGGAACGGGCCTACATGGAAGGACTATACAAGGAGGAAGTCGCCCGTGCCACCGACCGCAACGTGGATCTGGTCTATCCTGAGTTCAGGGATGACTTCATCAGGATGCAGCAGTCCATCAGCGAGGGGCTGGTCTATTGTCTGGAAAAAAGCAAGGGCAAGCTCCGGTATCAGGTTGACCAGTTGACGCGGCAGAATGAGCTGTTGTGCCGAAATATCGAATATATACATAAGACAGGTACGGGCTATGAGCTGGAAAATGCCAAAAGGCAGGAGGCATATATGGAATACAAGAAGGAAATGGAAACACTCGTGAGCCGTGTCGCCCATCTGGTGGGCATGGCGCAGAACTTCTATAAATGAAAAAGACATGATGACAGATTTAATGATGAACATAAGCGGCCTGTTCCTCACCATGGGATTGCCGGCTATTGACCAGAGTCTGGAAAAGCTGCTCGTGGCAATGGAGACATTCCCGAAGTCGGCCCTGCTGGGTGACACGGTAGGATATGCAAGGATGATCGGGCTTTGCCTGGCCCTCTGCGTGGGTTCGTATGAGTGTTGGATGATGATGCTGGGACGCAGGGCAATGGATGTGATGAAGCTGCTCCGTATCGTGGGGCTGTCGCTCTGCATCACATACAGCACGTGGATATGCAATCAGCTGGCTGCACCGGGGCGTGCGCTGGAAAATACGACACGGGAGATGGCCAAGAGCAAGAACAGGGAGGTGGCAGCACTGGAGCTGAAGGTGGCACAGAAACAGTCGGACTATCTGAAACGGCTGCGACAGGTGCAGGACAGCATTGAAACGGCCAAACAGGTGCAGACTATCGGTGAGGATGCACACTGGTGGGACAAGCTCATCTATAACATGGAGAATCTCGGTTCCACCATCAACAACTATGCCCAGCGTGCTACCGTGGCGGCAGAGACAAAGGTGTCGGAGTGGATCAACGACGTGATACGGTTCATCGGGGAGCTGATTTTCCAGATGTCGTACTACGGCATTCTTGTGGCCCAGCGTATCTTCATGACCATCCTGGTCACGTTCGCGCCCATCATGTTCGCCCTGTCCATCGTTCCACCTTGGCATAGTGCGTGGTCGCAGTGGATAGGCAAATACCTCTCCTTGTCACTGTGGGGATTCGTGACCTATATGTGTCTGTACTACATCGACTTCATCCTGATGTATAACCTCGGTCAGGACATGGAGGCCTACGGCCATCTGTTGCAGGGACAGGTGAACTCATGGGGACAGATTGGCGCGCTCGGTATTCAGGGTATCGGTTCCAACTGCATGTATGCCATGGGAATGCTCGTCGGAGCATATGTCATCCGTTTCGTCCCGGAGGTGGCCTCATGGCTTATCCCCGGTGGTGTCAGTTCCAGTGCTGGCAGTGCAGCAGGTGGTGTTGTGGCAGGTGCCGTGGGCGGTACTGTCGGTGCGGGATTGTCAGGCGGCAGTTCCGCCGTGTCCGCAGCCACCCCTGTGGCTGGCTCTGTCCTGTCTGGAGCGGTCCACATGGGGGCAGCTGGTGTGGCAGGAGCAGTCAGCGGCGCAAGCGGTCAGTCGGATGGTGGTGCCGCTACCCTTGCCGGTGCCGTCGGAGGTGCGGCAAGAGGCATGGTACGGGAAGCTGGTCATCAAGTTTCGCAGTCCGGTGCGGCGAAGTCCGCATCCAAAGGATGGGATTCATTAAAAGATTCATACAACAGGGGAAAATAACGGAACAACTATGTTGATACAAAGCTTAGAACAAAAGACAAGGCTGGCATTGTTGACTGTCCTGCTGGCCGTCATCGGCAGTACCGTCGTCTGTGGCATCTGCATCTATCACTGCGCACGTCTGGTGTCGGAGGAACGGAGCCAAATCTACATCCTTGACGGGGACATTCCCTTTTTGGCGGAGCGCAGCCGACAGGAGGTAAACTTCGTAATGGAGGCCAAGGCACACATCCAGCTCTTCCACCAGTATTTCTTCAATCTGCCACCGGATGACGACTATATCAAGTGGACACTTTCCAAAGCGATGTATATGGCGGATGGAACGGCACTGAAGCAGAAACAGGCTATGGAGGAAAACGGTTTTTATTCGGACATCATCTCTTCGTCAGCTGTCTGCACCATCATCTGTGACTCTATCCAGCTGGATGAGCATACCCGGAAATTCAAGTATTTCGGGACACAAATCATCAAGCGAAGAAGCAGAGACATGAAACGGTCTCTCGTCACGGTAGGAAGTCTGGAGAACGTACCGCGCACGCAGAACAACCCTCATGGGTTGCTCATCACGAATTGGCGCACGCTGGAAAATAAAGACCTCGACAATTGAACGTATATGAAAAAGAAAATCAAAAAGACCAAGGAGAAGATGGATGCCGAGGTCATGGGGTGCATGGAGACCTTCATCCGGCAGCTATCCATGCGATGGAGAGTGAGTGAAAGGATAGAACAGGCCAACAGATGGGCAGATGCTCACCGGAAGCAGACAGTGTGTCTGACCATCGGTGCTTTAGTCCTGTCCATTGCCCTTCATCTGTTGCTGACCTTATCAGCCCCTAAGCAAGGGGAAAACATGGTTGGCTCCATTGAGAGCGTGCAGCCGATGTTCACGGAGCTGCAGCGGATTCAGAAAGTCAAGGACTATCATCTGCGGCAGATGGATGGTCTGGCCCTACGGGGACAGCACATCAAAGAGGAGCTGGATTCGTTGGTGCATCTCCCCATCAAGACACATGGGGACTCTCTCCGTATAATCGCAAAATACAGACAACTGGAAATGATAGCGAAAAACTTAAAACAACAATAGCATGAAGGAATGGTTGGAAAAGGTGCTGACACACCTGAAACTAAAGAAAGCAGAGCCACAGCAGCCTGTTACGGGACAGGCGGGAGATGCGGCTTCTGAAAGTAAACCGGAACGGAAAGTAAAGGAACATGAGGATCAGTCTGCAACGCCACAGTCATGGCAGATAGATTGGAAGCAGCCCAAGTATCTGTTTCCGCTCGTGGTGCTCGTTCCCTTTCTTTTCTTTGGCTATGAAATCATCAACACTTTCGGTGGTTCTTCCGAACGGACGAAAGGTGTGGTCACGGACAGCATCAATATGTTACTGCCCGGAGCGGTCAATGAAGAGATGGGGGACAAAATGTCGGAAATGAACAAGAGGTTCAGCGAGGAGGACGCTGCCACGGCAGTAGGTGGTCTCGGTGAGGACGAGCAGCAGGGTGACACGCTGGGGAACGGCTATCAGGAGAATGAACTGGATGAGATTGACCGACAGAACGCCCTCAACCGACAAAAGCAGAAGGAGGTGGAGGACCTGCAACGCCGTATGGCTGAATCGCGTAGGCATATCAACTCCTATAATGAGGGGGCATTTTCTGGCTCCCATCCTTCCCGCCAGTCGGAAATAGATGACTATGCCAAGGAGATTGAGGCCATCCAACGGCGTAGCATGGCACGGCAGAAGGCTCTGGAACAGACGACAGGAAACGAAGAGCCGGCAGTAACAGGAAGTGCTGGCTTGCAGAAAGGCAGACCGTCCAAGCCCAAGGAGGAAAAGCCGGAAGTCGTGCGGAAGGTGATGGATGACAACGCAGGGAAGTTCAATACCGTCAGCGCCGCGGTAGAGGCGGAAACATCGCTCATCCGTGCAATGATTGACAAGACGACCAAGGCGCATGAAGGTACGCGGCTCCGCTTCAAACTGCTGGATGATGTGACACTTAAAGGGACAACGCTCAAAAAAGGCACCTATCTCTATGGCACGGTAACAGGGTTCTCACAGCAGCGGGTGATGGCCACGATAACGAGCATACTTATCCGGGACAGGTTTATACGTGTCGGCCTGTCGGTATATGATAATGATGGTATGGAGGGTTTCTATGTACCGGAATCGGCCTTCCGTGATTTGGTAAGGGATGCCAGGGCTAACGCCCTGCAGAGCAATATCAACTTTGACGGTGGCTATGGCAGTGAGCTGAGCGGCGAGGCTTTGGCTCTTCAGGCCTTACAGAATATGTATCAGAGTGCCACCAGTGCAGTGTCGGCCAACATCCGAAAGAACAAGGCACGCATCAAATACAACACCATCGTATATCTTGTGAATACAGGTGCTGAATAATCCATTCAACAAACAAATAACGGAGCTATGAGAAAATTTTTATTTATTTGTGCTGCCCTGTCAGCATTTTCTATCAGTGCCAGTGCGCAAAAGAAGTATCGCGAAATCCTGCCTGATACGGCCAAAGTGAGATATGTCCGTCATCCCAAACCGGAAGACAGCTGTTTTTTTGACAGTAACAGGCGGAAGAATACCATCTTTGTGAATGAAGAGGTGACCACACATATCCTCATGCCGGAGAATATCAGGTTGGTGGACATCTCTACCAATAAGATCATAGGCAACCAGTGTACGGACAACATCATGCGCATCAAGCCTGCCGGACGGATGTACGACAACGAACTGGCAGGGACGGTAACGGTCATCGGAGAGCGTCATATCGTGCAGTACAATGTTGTTTATACCACAGGACCTGCCAGGGCAAACTCTATCTATACCGTTGCGCAGGCAGAGATGGACAGGTATGAGAACCCGTCCGTTGCCATGCCGCAGAGGGAGATGGCAGCCTATGCATGGGCTATCTTCTCCATGCGTCCTAAATTCCATAATATTCATTCCAAGGCGTATGGCATCAAGGCGATGGTGAACAACATCTATTCCATCGGGGATTATTTCTTCATCGACTACTCGCTGTATAACTTGACCAAGGTGAAATATGACATCAGCGAAGTTCGGGTGATGCTGACGGACAAGAAGGAGCTGAAGGCGACGAACGCTCAGACCATCGAACTCTCGCCGGTCTTTGCACTGAACTCTTCCAAGAACTTTCAGAAAGCCTACCGCAATGTACTAGTATTGGATAAACTGACCTTCCCCGATGAGAAGGTGATGAAGATAGAGGTGGCGGAAAATCAGATTTCCGGCCGTGTCATCACGCTCGACATCAACTATAAAGACATCCTCCATGCGGATGGCTTTGATGAGAAGCTGACGCGATACTTGCCTTAGTCCTCCTATGAATTGTGAATTATGTATTATGAATTAAGCCTATGCCTGTAGAAGAGACACGGGAACAGCAGCAACTCTATAATACGTTCCGCAGCTGTATCTATCTGTTCCTGATAGTGGAACTGATCATGAACATGCCCATCACGGCGGACAATCGGATGACGGGATTCATTCTTGAACTCATCGGAAGGTTCCATGTGTTCAACAGTGTGGGATCGTGTAAGGTGATGGAACTCATCTGCATGGCCATCACCTGTATCGGTACGCGACCGAGGAAGGCGTTGAAGTTCAATGTCAAGACGATGGTACTCTATCCCATAACAGTGGGTATTACACTCATGGCTGCCTGTATCATGCTTCATGAGGGTGTCTGGGGTGGTATCGTGTTGGGATTTCCTGCCAACCGTATACTCTATGCCCTTACTTCTATCGTGGGGACAATGTTGGTACATCAGGGCTTGGACGGTATCTCCCGATATTATAACTATAAGGTGGGTGAAGACCGCTTCAATTTTGAGAACGAGAGTTTCCAGCAGTCAGAGGAGTTGAATGGCAACGACTATTCTGTGAACATCCCGATGATTTATTATTTCAAAGGTCGGATGCATGAGGGGTGGATCAACATCATCAACCCGTTCCGTGGTACCATCGTACTAGGGACTCCCGGCTCTGGTAAGTCGTTCGGCATCATCGATCCGTTCATCCGGCAGCACGCTGCCAAGGGCTTTGCGCTGATGGTGTATGACTATAAATTTCCGACTTTGGGCAAGGAGGTGTTCTACCAGTATTGTAAAAACAAAAAGTTGGGCCGTCTGCCGGAGAACTGCGGATTCCATATCGTGAACTTTACCGATGTGGAGTATTCCAACCGTATCAATCCCATCCAGCGGAAGTACATCCCTGACATGGCAGCGGCTTCAGAGACGGCGGCCACTTTGCTGGAATCACTGAACAAGGGCAGCGAGAAGAAAGGAGGCTCGGAGGCTTTCTTCCAGAACTCGGCTATCAACTTTTTGTCGGCTATCATCTATTTCTTCGTGAACTTCCACCCTACGGGGTTCAGGAACGGCAAACAACTTACGCATTACATCCGGTACAAGGGCAAGAAACTGAAAATCGTCATGCGAAACTGGCACGACTACAACGCCATTGATAGCAAAGGCAATGTAGTGCTGGATTTCATTGATGAGATGAGTAATGATGTCTCCATTGATGAAGATGGCATGCTCGTGGAGCTGAATGGCTTTTCCTATACGGACAGAGGGGGCAACAAGGTACGGATAACATCGTCATGGTATGAGGATGAGAACGGACAGGTGGCGGAGCCGGACACCATTACAGGGGAATACTCGGATATGCCCCATGTGCTGTGCTTCCTCAGCAAACAGTACAGTGACGTGTTCGACATCCTCATGCAGGACAAACGCATCATGTCGCTCATGGCTCCCTTCCAGTCCGCCTATACCAACAAGGCGATGGACCAGCTGGAAGGTATGGTGGGTACATTGCGTGTCCATGCGGCAAGGCTCGTCACGCCGGAAGCCTACTGGATATTCTCCGGGGATGACTTCGACCTGAAGATTTCTGACCCAAAGCATCCTTCCTATCTCGTCATCGCCAATGACCCTGAGAAGGAGCAGATTGTAGGTGCGCTCAATGCGTTGGTGCTCAACCGTCTGGTGACACGTGTGAACAGCAAGGGGAATATCCCTGTATCCATCATCGTGGACGAGCTGCCGACACTGTACTTTCATAAGATTGACCGATTGATAGGCACGGCACGAAGCAACAAGGTGGCGGTGACACTGGGATTTCAGGAGCTGCCACAGCTCGAAGCAGACTATGGAAAGAACGGGATGCAGAAGATTATCACCACCTGCGGCAATATCTTCATGGGGGCTGCCCGTAACAAGGAGACGCTGGAATGGGCGCAGAATGACGTATTCGGCAAGGCGAAGCAGACTTCTAAATCTATCACCATTAACGACAGTAAAATCTCCACCTCCATCAGCGAGAAGATGGATTACTTGGTTCCGGCAGCAAAAATAGCGGACATGGCTACAGGATGGTTGGCGGGACAGGCAGCACGTGACTTCACGCCCACGGAAAAGAGCATGATGACTGACTTTGACATCGAGAAATCCGAGGAGTTCAAGACGACCAAGTATTTCTGTAAGACGCATTTTGACATGGCGCAGATCAAGGCGGAGGAAGGCTGCTATACAGAACTGCCGAAAATCTATCAGTTTGCCTCTCAAAAGGAGAAAGAAATCATGCTGCAAAGGAACTTCCACCGCATCAATGACGAGGTGGATGCCATGATAGCAGAGCTTCTGGGTAAGGAGGTCCCCAAATAGCCGATGACTGTTTCCCCCTTATGTAAAATAGGCTTGTCGGGCAGTGCACTGAAAGTCATTGCATTGCTGTCGATGACGATAGACCACATCGCCTGTTACCTGATGACAGACGGTGTGGCCTATGAATTGATGCGGTCTGTAGGTAGGATTGCCTTTCCTATATTTGCCTTTCTGCTGGTAGAGGGATTTGTCCATACACATTCCCGAAAGCAATATGCGTTCAACCTTTTTGCTTTTGCATTGGTGTCGGATATTCCGTGGTGGCTGCTCAACCATGGCAACTCGCATAACGTGTTCTTCACACTATTGCTCGGTTTGCTGGCACTAATGGCAGTTCAGAGATGCAAAGTTACTCCTTGGCTCCAGTGCTTTGCGGTGGGTATGCTGGCACTTGTTGCTACATGGATGCACACAGATTACGAGTGGCATGGGGTACTCCTTATCGTGTTCTTCTACTTGTTCCGTCGCCAGTGGCCACTAATAACGATATTCTCCATTCCTGTCATGACCAAATACGGATTATTAGTTTTTTTGATGGCATTGACGGTATTGACTACGTATAATGGACAAAGGGGATTCATCAAAGGACAATACGCAAAATATGGTGTCTATGCGTATTATCCTGGGCACCTATATGTCATTTGGATTTGTTTTCTTTATTTACAGATTTAAGAGAAGTAAAAAATTGACGGGTTCCTGAATATAACAAAGTAGGCTGGAATGTGCCAGCCTACCATTTGTCCATTACGAACATTTGGAGCTTTTTCAGCCTACCAAATGTCCATTACGCCTAAAAAATGTCTTTTCTAAATTCATGGTTCATTCTTGCTTCCGATTAGTAGATTGATTTAGGATATTAATAAATTCATTTAATTTACTAGGGCTATAATATGAAAGATACTCTGTACCATAATCGGATTGCATAAAACCCTTTAATAATAAGAGTTTATCAACTCCAAAGTCATTATTGATAATAGTATTAACTTTACCAAGTAAAGCAATAGCAAAACCGATGAGTGGTTCGAAAGTTTCATCACTAGTATCTATAGTAAGATTACTGATACTTAAACCATGCACATATTGTGAAAAGAAAGATAACATATCGGTCATAGACTTTTTCGTATCAATCATTTCATACATTTTTTGCCATGACAAGTTATTCTTTGGAGAGTCTATGTTTTTAAATTTCCAATTATATCCCTGAGCAATAAGGGTGTCTATAGATTTCTTATGTTGTCGATATAATGGCATTGAATGTATTCTCTCTAAGCAAAAAATCATTCCCTCTTTGGTGTTATCTATTGAATCTTCTATTTGTTTTTTTAATGCTTGAAATTCTGTATCGGTAATGTACTCTGTTTTTATAATCTCATGCCTATTAAATCCTTTCAAACGACTATTAAGTCCATCAAGTATAAATAAGAAATGTCGCAATTTCATTTGTTCTTCATTACCATCATGATATATCAATATAAATGAAGCTAAATTATCTGCAATAATACGGAGTATAGATGCACCAGTAATATAATCTTTCACTTCATCTACGACTTTTATAAAAGAATGAAAACACCGTAATATTTTAAGTAAAATAGCCACTCTATAACCTGTCAAATCATCAATAGCACTATTAGGATATTTCTCATTTAAACGTAATGCCTGATAGCTGATTAGACATAAAGTTGCTTTTAATGAATCCATATATGAACCATTGAAAGTATCAAATTCTGGTATTGTTAATCTCATACTCTTTTTAAACTAATTACACGTTTTTTGATAAAGGTATTTCTTGGTGTAATGGACATGTGGTAGGCTATTGCTAAAGTGCTTTTATTTCCAATCAACTTTCAAATCCTTAAAAAACACTTTTTCTTCTTGAAAATTATTCTGCCCATGAATCTCAATCAATTTGAGCTCCTTGGTTCTGTCTGAATCTACATCCTTGAATATGAGTTTACCATTGACAGGAGTACCTTTATATACTGGGCAGACGGTTTCTCCACCTATAGTGTATACATTAGCCTTTTGTCGATTACCATATAAGTCAACGTATGATGGTTCACCAAAACTAAATGACATATCTACTTTTTCTTGTGTTGTTGAAAGCTGCACAATGACAATAATTGTCTTTTCTGCCTTGTTCCCTTCGACTGACAGAATCTTATAGGTCACGTCATTGGCCCCTTGTGCTATAGTAATAGGTTTGCCAAAGTCTAAAGATTTACGCAAATCTATATTCAACTGCTCAACTTCTGTGAGTCTTTGAGATATGCTAGCAACCTGCCGCTGTAGTTTCTCTATTTGCCCTTGAATAGCTTTAACCTTATCCTCAACAGTCTGTCCTATGGTGAAGACCGTGCAAGAGAGTAAGGTAAATATCAATAGTATCTTCTTTGTCATAATAGGTTTTACCTAATCTTATTTCTTTGTTTGTCTTTTATTAAAGTAAACATCCCTCGTTGCTTCCAGATTCTTCATGCTATCAATGAAAGCATCGACCTCACGTTCAAACTTTTCCCTTTCAGGCGTTCCTTCTACACCGAAATCTTCGATGATATAGTCTTCTATTGGTGTCAGAAAATACTTTTTCATAAATTCGGGAATCAATGATCAAAGTATCGCAGCCACCTGTGCTATCTCCTTCAGCTTATCTGCCAATGTCTTGTCAGTTCTCGCCGTCTGCATATTGTATTTCAACTGCAATTTCATGAGCGACTCCGCAGGAATGCCTAAGGCGGCTTCAAACATCAGCGCAGAGGTGGTACTCAGAGAGCGACGCCCGTTCAGTATTTCATTCAGTACGGAATAGCCCATACCGATACTGTCTGCAAACTTACGTTGAGAGATACCCCTTGCTTCAAGTTCATCTTTCAGCACCTCACCGGGATGTGTCGGATAAAATCCATAACCTAAACTTGCCATATCTTTCTTATTTATAATGGTTTGACAATTCCAAGATGTTGCAAATGGTAATAACCTTTTCTTTGCCGACTGTTTCCGAATGAAACTCTATACGGTATTGGTCATTTACCCGCACCGACTCACGGCCAGCCTTATCGCCAACCAATGCTTCATAGTGAAGTGCAGCGAAACGATACAGGTCTTCCGTGCTGTCAAGCGATTCTATGAGGTTCAAGACTTTGATGTACTTTCGGACAATCTGAGGCTGGAAGCGGTGCTTCTTGTCCTTGGTCTTGCCATCATAGAACAATTCGCGGAGATAGTCTTGTTCAAAAGTTATTTCCATCCTTGCCTATTCTTTTTTGCAAAGATAATTATATTTTTTAATATTCGCAGTTTTTGCGAAGAAAAATCTTCGTTGACTTGCATTTTTACAAATTGCAGGCTATCCTCCTCACCTTGCCAATATATTCCTTATCCTCTGCATACCCAATCCGGTTCAGAAAATCATAATAATTTCCTTTTTTATATTTATACTGCACATAGTCCCTGTATGCCTTGACGCTCTCTTCCCAACTGTTGAAGATATAGTAGCTGCCATCACTCGGCCTCCGTAATCCGAAAAGGTTGTTGTTCTGAAGGCAGACATTGGAAGTGAAATAGCCTGTTTCGAGCAGAGCCTGTGCCATGACAATCTTCGGGAACTTCACGCCGTAATGTTCCAATGTGGCATAGAGATTGGTGATGTTCAGTTCCATATGGGGTTTCGTTCCGAAGCGGAGGTAGGCCAGCTTATCTTGCAGCTCCGTGATATAGCCATTGAGATAGGCCACAAAGGGTTCGGGATTAATACTCTTACCATTTTTTTGTAGCCGGATATGCAGATGGGGACCGGTGGACTTGCCACTGCTTCCCGATATGCCGACAACGGTTCCTGCCGGTATGTGTTCATTCTCCCTGACAGTTATCTTGTCCAAATGACCATACAGACATTCCAAGGTACCATGATTCAAAATGACATAATTACCGTAACCTCCATTTCCCCAATGTACTTTCTTCACCATGCCCGGCATCATGGCATATACCCTCGCATGATTGCACTGGAGGTCAATACCGTCATGGAACCTGCTGCATCGGGTGACAGGATCCTTGCGATAGCCGTATGCTGAGTTGAGTTTCAGAAAATCCAATGGAAGACATACGTTCATCCTTTGACTGATCAATCCGAAAAGCAGAGAGTCTGTCACATTGACAAATACAGGAATATCCTTTTCGATGTTCACTTCCAGCCCTTTGCCTTCTTCCAGCCGTAAAGTTGGTGTAGAGGGATGAACGGTATCTGTCTTTTGCTTGGAAACAGGCTTAAATACGGGGATTTTCACCCTTGGGGGAACTTCAGGTCTTAGGGTGTAGAACTGTGCCATTGCCTGTATAGTACAACACATACTGATGACGAAAAGTAGGAAAAGTCTTCTGCTGTTCATTTGCCTATGAAGTTGATTCTGTAAATTTGTGGTGACGGAAGGCCCTGTTTCTGGCTGTCCGGCTTACAAAAATACAGACAAGTTTTTGAACACATGGAAAATCAGATGATGTTTCAACCCGAAGAACTGCCCTACGAGAAACTGGCCCTACTGGGTATCAGTGAGGAAAAACTGCGTTCCATGCCTAGGGAACTGACCGTTACGCTCCTTGAAGGCAGGATTACTCCGCTTTTCGTGGCCAACGTAACGGCAGAAGACGGCAAAGTCATTGCCTTGCCGCTCAAAGCACAGATGATACGCGACGAGAAGGGAAAGATATTGCTCATGACCTATCCCGTGAGGAAAGACATAGCCAATGACCTCCAGCTCAACGACAACGAGCTGAACCGCGTGAAAGACGGTGAGGTCATCCGTAAAGAAATGAAAGAGGACGGTGAGCGGAAAGTGAAGTTTGTACAGCTGGACAAGGAGACGCACTCGCTGATGTACCGCAATGTGGGGAGCATACCAGTGGATGAAAGACTACAGGACATTGAAAAGGTGAAGGACATAGAACTGGGAGCAAACCAGAAACAGGCCATCAAGGACGGGAAGCCGGTGGAATTGACCTTGGACGACACCAAGGTAACGGTGGGCATCGACCTGCGGGAGCCACAAGGGTTCAAGATTGTCAACGGTGACCTGAAGGAATGGGAACGACAACTGCACATCAGATACGACAACGCCCACGAGGACTTCATGGGCTATGTGATGACGGACGAGAACCGATGGGAATACCAGAAGGTAGTGGAACGACAGGCACATCCGACCTTGCAGGAATACTCTGAAAAGAAAGACAGAAGCCAAGGCTTCAAACTATAGGACTTTACTCAATATATCAGACTTATTTCATCCTGGCGCAACAGGGATTCTTTAATATTCAACTTCAAGGTCTTGCCACGGGCAAGCCTTCCACAAGTGCTTTAACATTTTCTCCGCACGCTTCCCCTTGGAAACGGTGACTTGCGCATAAGAACGAAAGCACGAGTGGACAGAAAACACGATTCTTCTTCCTATACCTACATCGTCAGCTCGGTGGCCGGCTATGCCAAGGTTGCTCCCCTTGCCCGTAAGGTCAAGGCAGGGGATGCCGTGGCCATAGAACGGGCGGCACGGATGATGACTGCCGCCGTTCACGAGGTGGTACCTCCTTCGGGCCATGCAGTGCTGGTACCTATCCCCAACCGTACCGGACGGGCGGGATATACCAAGACGCTGGCAGAGAAAATCAGTGAGGCGACAGGACTGCCTGTTGTCGATGCATTGGCAAGCAATGCACATACTCCCCTCTATGACATCAAGAAGGAGAACCTCTCCCCTGAGACGCTGCCTCTGCATTTCTACATGATCCGGTCCATACCAGCCGACAGGGTTCCCATCCTCATAGACAACGTGCTTGATACGGGACATACGGCGAGGGCGGCATACGAGGCAATGAACAGAAATGATACGCGGATGGCGGTATTGGGCGATACCCATAAGTTCAAGCTCAACTCCTGGCATACGGAACATTACCCTTTAATCACAAATGATATGGCAACAAAGAAAAAAGAAAAGGTTGAACAGCAAGCTACCCCTCCCAAGGAGGCAGAAGCACCCAAGGAGAAAAATGCTGCGACAAAGGCGGAAAAGCCGCAGAAGACGCTGGCAGAGAACTATACATGGCTCAAAGAGAAGCATCCCGACGCGGTCTTGCTCTTCCGCACAGGTGATTTCTACACGGCCTTGAACTCGGACGCGGCGAAAGTCGGAGAGACACTGGGCATCACCGTGACCAAGCCGAAGAACAAGATGGAGGGCAATCTGTCTGCCGCTTTTCCCCATCATGCGCTGGACACCTACCTGCCCAGACTTATTCGGGCCGGCTTGCGTGTGGCCATCGTGGATCAACTTGAAAAGAAGCAGACGGTGGACAGGAACAAACGGCAGGAAGTCAAGGAGATGGTTACCCCTGAAAGCCAAAAGGCGAAAGCCGTCGGGAAAGAGGTGAAGGGCCCGAAGGATGCTCCGGGCGGAAAACAGGAAATGGAGCAACAGGAGAAGCAGCCTCGACCGCCACAGATGGTGACGGTGAACGGCGGCAAGGTGTCCCATGCCCATGCGTTCCAGTCGAACACACATCCGGAGAACTGGTATTTCGTGGCACAGATAGACGGTAAGCAGCTGCATCCCATGAAGATGGAGGCAGCCGATGTGGAAGCCTATCAGAAGAAGGAGACAACAGTGGAAGCACTCATGCAACGATATTATCCAACGAAGCTGGCCAAGCAGGTATCAGTGGAGGAATACAAGGCTGCTAACCGGCTTTCCGACGGACGTACCATCGACAAGATGACGGTCTATAAGGAAAATGATGAGCAGCGTGCCGACTATGGAAAATACAAGCTCTATGCGCAGGTAGGAGACCGGCGGATGTCACGGGTGATGTCGGTAGCCGACCAGAATGCGTTCTTCGACCGCGTGACGACACCGGCCCTGCTGGTGGAACGTAACTTCGGAGAACACCTGCATCTGGCTTCGGCCTATGCCGCCTATCAGCTTCCTGCGGACATCAAGGTCAGCGACATTCGCGTGGCAAAGGACAACCAGGACGGCAAATGGAAAATATCGGCTGCCGTGGATGATGGCGGACGCACGGAGAAGAAAGCCCTGTCGTTTGACGACGGCTACTCGCTCTTCCAAAGCAGGACGGCAACGCGTGAGCAGCTGGCGGCAAAGTATCTAGGTGAGGACATCCGTATGATGGCTTCCCGGAAACAGGGCGTGAGCCAGGGCATGAAAGTATAAGCAGCAGATAATAACATTAAGTAATTCTACACATGACAAGAACATATGAAGAGCTGGTCCAGCTCAGACAGGACAACCGCATCGGATGGCTTCAGTTCACCCTCGAAAGTGAACACGCCGACGACTATATGCAGTGGTGCCGTGAGCATGACACGCATCCGAGCGAGGAGACGGCGGAGTTCTACATCGACATGACCGAGCAGTCCGTACAGGACCGCCAACTGCTGGAGGAGGACGAATATGAGGAATTCGGATGGAACTGACAGCGGCAGGAAGAACCTCGGTGAGAAGGCTATCGACCGTTTCACAGAGATGATGATCAGCCGCATGGAACAGATGAAGTCAGTGGGCTGGAAACAGGGCTGGATAGGCAATGCTTCTGCACCCGGTGCCATGCCGCAGAATGTATCGGGGCGTACCTATTCGGGCAGCAACTCATTTTTTCTCCAGATGGACACGGCGATGCGGGGCTACTCCATGCCGGTATATCTCACCTTCATGCAGACGATGGACTTAAAAGCGCATGTGCGCAAGGGAGAGGCTGCCATGCCTGTAGTCTATTGGGACATCATGGCAAAGGATGAGAACGGGAAGAAGGTCTCCAAGGAGACACTGCGTAACATGACGCTGGAACAGCGTGCCAAGGTGAAGAAAATTCCTTTCCTGAAGGCTTATCATGTGTTCAACATCGACCAGACGAACTTTGCGGAGGTACAACCGGAGAAGTTTGAACTTCTGAAAAAACTGTTTGCTGCTCCAGAAATACGTGATACTCAGGGGATGTTTGTCAGCAAGGCTCTCGACCGTATGTTCGAACGGCAGGAGTGGCTCTGTCCCATCCGCTATGACCGGCAGGTGCAGGGAGCGTACTTTTCTCCCTCAAAGGACATCATAGTCATTCCCCGGAAGGAACAGTTCAATATCGGCAACTCACCGGAGGAGGTCTATAAGGACGGTATGGAATACTATTCCACGGCCCTGCATGAGATGGCGCACTCCACGGGTGCCGCCTCACGGCTCGACCGACTGTCCCACGACAAATTCGGTGATGCGAAATATGCCAAGGAGGAACTGGTGGCTGAGCTGACGGCGGCGATGGTAGGCAACTCGATGGGGTTCGACAAGCGCATCCTCGACAACAACGCGGCGTATCTGGACGGCTGGATTTACACCCTGCGAGAAAACCCGAAGTTCATCGTGTCGGTGATGGCGGACGTGAACAAGGCGGCAAACATGGTGTTGGAGGAGGTGGACAGGCAAAAGATGGCTTTGGGTGAACAACCCCTGCTCGACAAGAACCGTGTTCTGACAGTCTCCAATCAACAGGAAGCCGTTATAGAAAATGCAGCTATCATCAAGCAGAACAGCGGCGGGTATGCGGTTCGGGCCACGGTGAACGGTGTGGACTTGGGGATGAAGCCGGTGGAAAGGGCAACGGCATTGCTCTACTTTTCCCTGACGGACAAGCTGGAGAAGGACCGGCTGCTGTCCCATACCCTACAAAAGACCTATGGTGACCTTTCTGCTCTTTCAACGCAAAAGATGGTGCATGGCACGAAACGATAACAATATTTTTCTCTATGAATGGAACGCTCAACTTCAAAGACCTTAAAGCCAAGGTCGGCGTGGACGACATCGCCTATTTCCTTGGCTATCGGCTCGACCGTTCTGCCGGTGTAGGACGATATATCGAAATGGTATTGGCAGACCATGCAGGACATACGGACAAGTTGATTATCAAGAATCCCAAAGACAAGGCATCCCAGACGTTCTTCCGACGCAACGGAGCCAAGGGCGGTGACGTGGTAAGCCTGATACGGGAAAACCTGCATAGCTTCCATGAGAGCGGACGCACGGAATGGGAAATCGTCGGCAAAGTGCTGGCACGGTTCGCCAATGAGCCGATACCAGACTATGGCGACAGCCGCTATCTGGAGCGGGCGGGGTATGTTGAACACAGGGTGTTCAATCCTGACCGTTACGAGGTAAAGCCGGTCATGGGAAACCTTGCGGAAGCCATGCCGTTCTTTTCCCAACGGGGTATCAGGGAGGAAACCGTGGAGGTGTTCACCTCTTTCCTGCGGCTGGTGAAGGACAAGGAGGCTGTGAAATACAGCCTTTTCAACCTGGGCTTCCCCTATACGGTGGCTGGCAAAGACAAGGTTCTCGGTTATGAGATCCGGGGCTTCGGGCATTATAAGAGCAAGGCGGCCGGCACGAACTCCACCACGGCGGCATGGACGGCTGATTTGTCGGGGACAGACAATCCCCATGCGATTGATAATGTGTATTTCGCCGAAAGTGGTTACGACATCATGGCGTTTTATCAGGCCAACCGGCAGCGGTTGGACAGTGTACATTCGGTGTTTGTTTCGCTTGGCGGCACATTTTCCAATGAACAGGTGAAGGGCATCATGAATTACTATGGTGAGGCGCGTGCAGTGGATTGCTTCGACAATGACCTGGCAGGACGCATCTACGGCATCCGCATGGCGGCACTTCTGGAGGGATTGCCGCTGAGTATCCACAAGACGGAATCGGAGGTGAGGATGCTGGTGGGCGGTAATTCGTTTGTGCTGCCGCCTGATGAAGTGTCGGTCAGCGAGCTGGGTAAACATGTCAGCCTGCGCTATAAGGTGGGACAATGGAAGGCGGCTCCGGTATTCAAGGACTGGAACGACCAGATCTTGAACAAGCCCATTGTGGTGGAGCCAGTAAACAATAAGTTCATGCGGGACAAGAAACTGGCGGAAGACAGGGAGAAAGGAGTAGTAAGATGAAAAGAAGACTCATGTCAGTGGCTTGGGTATTATGTATCTGTATTTCTGTTCCTGCGCAACAGACAGACCCCACGCTGACGGGTGCAGTAATAGCGCAGAGTGAGATGCTGAAAAAGATTTTCAAGGACCGTGAGAAGACACAACAGAAAATCCTTGCGGCGGAAACGGCTGTAGGGGTGGCTATGGACAGGATGCACAAGGTGGAGAACCAGATGCTGGATTATCTCTCGAATGTGCAGGGAGCGATGCAGAACCTCTACCAGATCAAGCGGGTCACGGAGCTTGCCTCCGTCGAAATTCCCCGTAACATGAATCTCCTGCGCCATTCCCTCCCCGGACATCTCAAAGGCACGGCCATCGCTTTGCTGGTATCGGACGAACTGACGGACGCCGCTACGCAGATGGCTTCGCTCTATCCGTTCATGAAGCAGCTGGTGACAAGCGGAACCTATAACGTGAGCGGCTACGATGTGTCGGGGAAGCCTGTCAATGAGAAACACAAGGTGAACCTGTTGTCCGCCGCGGAACGCTACTATGTGGCCAACGAAGTGGTGACGAAACTCGAAACCATCAATACGGACCTGTGGCTGCTGGCTTGGCAGGTACGTACCTATTCATGGAATGATTTGTGGTTGGGCCTCGATCCTGAGGGCTGGGCAAGCGTGATGTCGGGTAAGGCGGTGGTGGAAGGGCTGATTTATGAATGGCAGTATCTCTGATGAGGACAACAGGCTGTAATAAGGATTTTATCAGTAACTTTGCAGGTACGACACTTTGTTATTGGAGGTTCTGCCCAGATGGTTATGGTTCGATAAAGAAAACGGTTTTAATGAAATAACAAAATGTGCAAATCTGAAGAACAAAAGGAAACTGTGTGCTGTCCTGTATGTGGCAGTACGCTTGAACAGGGAGAGGGCGGCTGGAGGTGCGGCCATGAGGGTTGCGGCTTCTCGGCTCCCCTGATGAAATACGGTGTAGGGATTGGCTGCGGGATATTAAGGCAACTGGCCACGGACGGACATACCAAGTCTATGGATATGACCAACCGGGACGGGCAGCCGTTCAAAGGGGCTTTCGTATTGCGTGATGGCAAGGTGGAGGTGCTCTCATGGGTGCATTACATCAGTGGCCAGTGCCCCGTCTGTAGTGGCAATATCCGTAGGACATCCAAGGGCTACCGCTGTGAGAACGCGCTGGGCAGCCATCCTACATGCAGCTTCATGATTCCGGGTATTATCTGCAACCGCCCCATCAGCGAGCAGGAGGCCTCGGATTTCTTGCATGGGCATCGGGTGGTACTGGAGGGCTTTGCCAACAATGAGTGGAAGATGTTTTCCTCAACGCTGGTCTTGGATGAGAACCGTCAGGTAAAGCTGGAATCGCGCATCGCCACGTGTCCGCACTGTGGGGGCGATCTCCATGTGGGTATGAAAGCGTTTAACTGCGCCAACTACAAGCGTGAAGGACAGTCCTGCAAGTTCGTCATCTGGAATCACATCGGCGGCCACAGGGTGACGGCTGACGAGGCAAGGGAGATTTGTGAACTCGGTGCTACCCAAGAGGCGATAGAGTTTTACAAGGAGGACGGAACGGTGTACTACAAGCGACTGGCTCTGTCTCCAGAGAAAGACCGTATCATCATGATATAAACTGCGAAAAGATGAAAACAATAAGATTATCCTTAATGATATTTGTTGCCGTTTGGGTGGCAACTTCCTGTACGAATCGCAAAGAGTCCCTTCTACAACTGGCAGAAGAAAACCTGCGGCAGTCGGTGGATTATCCCCAGCAGCTGCAAATATTAGGCATCTCTGAACCAGATTCTGCTTTTGGTGTCAACTCCTTCTCCCAAAAGGAGAAGGAGGGAATCCTGCGTATCATGAGGTCGGTGACGGACAGCATCATGCGGCGTACCAACAACATGGAGTCATTTGATATCAATGATTTCTATGTCATGGACCTGGCAGAACGACAGATGCGTGCCAATGCGGAAATTCAGGAGATGGTACGCCAGTCCAAAGGCAAGGGCGAGTGGTCGGGATGGAAGGTCAAGATTGACTATGCCGCCAAGAGCCATCATGGGCTGGACTATCACGCCGAGCGGTGGTTTTTCATCAACAAGGAGGGTAATTCGATTGTCAAGACCATGGAATTGCCGTTGCCATAGCTTTACAGCTTTTGATATTTGAAAGTGGGAATAAATACAGTGTAACTTTTCAAAAAGCGATTTTTCTTATAAAATTCGCTTTTTGAAAAGTTATTTCGTATATTTGTTTTAAGACCGGTGATAGCATAGGGCCGATGCGTCGGCCGTGTTTATATGTGCCATCGGGTACAAATATACGAGGAAACTCCTAAATAAAACGAAATCTTTTTATTATTATTTACAAATTTTTAATGAAGCTAATTGCTTCTGTTCTGTATCAAACCTCTTCTTCTCACCAGCACTCATTTTCTTGGCAAAGTTACGGCATCCGGGAGGACGGCAAGCACCGCTTCGCTATGGAGGATGAGACTTGTCGGCAGCCTTCCGCAAATTCAAGAATTTGGGTATTCCACCAACTTTCATTCGCCATTGCTTGCCTTATCTCCCTATTGGATGCCGTACCATCCTTGCACGAAAATCGAGTACCGGCGGAGAAGTCCATGACTTCAGACAAAAGGGAAAGAAGTTAAGTTGAACCTTTAATTTTTATAGTATGCACGCAATGGTTTATCAACTCTTTACGGAGAAAATGGAAAAGGAAAATTGGCTGGACGAAGATACCTTGTTACAAGGTGACGGCAGCTGCTATGATTGGTGTTCTGAAATATCGGAGGACGAGCGCAAGGCTGCAATTATAGAACTGGCTACCTGCATCCTGCCGGCAGGGATGTTCCGGCTCATTGACAGCGAGACATTGGAATATCTTGGTGGGATGAATGAATGGAAAAAGTCTTGGGTGGCAAACATCCATCGCAAGGCATTAGGTGTCAACGAAAATAATGTGATGAAACTCGTGGGAGAAACCTATCTGCTGGAAAAAGAAATCAAGAATCCGCTTCACACGGACAGTCATTTCTATCTGGAGGGTGAAGGCTATCAGACCTTTGCAGAGCCATCGGCGGAGCTGATGCGCCTTGTCGATGACATGAAAGTGGGCGACAGACTTTATATCGGTGGCATCATAGATTTTCACTTTTAATACGTAATACAATGGAGAATATCAATATCATCACCATCGAGGGGATAGATGCCCGTGAGGTGGAGAACGAGAAGTTCGGGGATGCGCTCTTTGCACCTTGCAGCGTGTGCGACAGGTGGCATGGCGGTTATCCACAAGAGGATAACCTGTTTTACGGATATGTGGCAGATGATATTTTCTACCACTATTCCGATGATGAATTTGAGACGCATGTCATGGCATTGTTTGACTGACCATTCTTCCCTGCCTGATGGAGTTCAGGCAGGGAGGTCTCTTTGTGAAAGCTGTATGCAGAATAGGGCGACAAGGACACTTGCCGTCGGGCGGCTCTCACAGTGAGCCACCGCTTGGGGATTCTGCACGGTCACAGTCAAAAGACTTGACAACTCCCCTGTACAAAACAACCACACATCTCCGAATGTAAGGTAGATTTGTACAGGAATGGTGATTTTGAATGTTGGCCACGCTGTTAGCCATCATACAAAAGAACATAGCAAAATGAAACATTTAGCAGATCTCTACTTCCACGGCCAGCATGGGATATGCGATGGACATTGCCCCTGTAAGCCGTGCCTGCACTCGTTGCGCATCGAGCAGCAACCCATTTCGGCACCGCTTTCACCGCTCATCAGGGACGATGGGCGGCAGGGGAGAGTGGTTGGGGCATACTGTGCGCATCAGAACCCGTGCCGGTGGTTGGCACAACGTGCATTCCACTTCAGCCTTTGGTGATGAGAGGCTGCACTTCTCATCAGTCAGAGCTTACGTTTCATTACCTAACGTGGCAACCACTGGCACCTGTCCTGCGCACCTGTCTTCTGTAGAATAAGATTGATAAAGAAACTGCAAATAGTATCTTTTCTATAACTTGTTGCCGTCATTGTCTGGCTTCGGAATGTTTACTACGCAAAGATAGTCATTGCCTGTCAGACACCGCAAGTACCGCCTTGCTATTTGCATCCTTTCTTATCGGCAACCTTCCCCAATCAAAGATTAGGGTATTCCGATAAGAAAGGATGCAAATTCCTTGTCCGTCTGCCATCGGTGGCAATGGCTTGGTCTCGCTCGTAAACATCTGATCCCGCCAATGAAGCAAAAGGCTTCAACAAAAGGGAAAAGAATTAAAATGAGGTAACGGACAACTGACCATTGTCCACAAAAAAATTATCCAGTATGACAAACAGACTGATGACACCGGTACTTGCCGAGAAATTCAAGAACTTTCCACTCTACTCACAGGACGGCAAACAAAAGGAGGCCATCTGCGTGTGTACCTTTACTATTGCCAATATCCGATGGTATGTGCTGGAAGGGCAGCCAGAGGGGGATGACTTCACCATTTATGCCATTGTGGTAGGTATGGGCGAAGATGAATATGGCTATGTTTCCATCAAGGAAATGGAGAGTATCACCATTGACGCTGCTGAATATGGGCTTGGCTTGCTACACATCGAAGAGGATAAGCGATTTTCCATGAAACCGTTATGGGAGATTGCCGACCCACGTTTGCAGAATCTCCTTACTCGTTTATATGGAAGTGAATAAACAATAACCTAAAATAATAGAAATTATGCCGAATTGGTGTTTTACTTCTTACGTCGTAACAGGTGATGAAGAAGAATTGAGAGAGTTAAACGACTTGATGGAAAAGTTGGAGCGTATGAGTGAGCCGAAAGTGCAGAATGGCTTTGGCCCCCAATGGTTAGGTTGTTTGGTGCATGAGTTAGGTGCCAGATGGAACGAGGTGTTCTGTCGTGGTGAATGGGCTGACAGGGATTTTAAGGGGGGTGAACTATATCTGCATACGGAAACTGCTTGGGAGCCATGTAACGAGGTCTTTGACTTGATATGCAGTAAATACCCAACTCTGTGCTATTACTATCAGGCGGAAGAGAGTGGAATGGGCATCTATATGACCAATGACAGCGAAAGCAGGTTTTTCTCAGACAGGTTCCTCGTAGAGGTACATCCTCCCCATGGCGACTACTTGCACGAATATTTTGCGACTAAGGATAAGGCTTTTGCTTACCTGTCTGAGGTAGTAGGACTTTCTATTCTTTCTGATAAAGATGTAGAAGAGTTACAAAAGCTGTGGCATGAACAGGATAGGGAGTCTTATTGCTTTCTCTATGAATTTGAGGTGACAGACTAATGAAAAGGTGGCTATGGTCACCTTTTATTTTTATATTACATAATACTATGGGGATGTCTTGCTTGTCTCATCTGTCATATTTAACAAAAGGCATTGAATATCAATAAGATACTATCTTGTTCTTGTAAGACAAATTTTTGAAATTCAGACAAGAGAAGGACAAAATTACGAATTTACTGAAAAATATGACAGCCTAAGACAAGATAAGACAAAGGGTAAATAGGATTAAGTCGCTGATAATCAATCAAAAGACAAACAAGACAAGTAAGACAGGTGTTTTAAGCTCAACTTTTCATATACAAGATGAGCGAAAAAAAGGCAGATATTCCTTGGAAGGAAATATTTGCCTTGTTCTTAAAATCTTTTGTCCGAAAGTCTATTCAAGCGATTCACTGTACATTGTCACCTAAACAGTCGTTCTCTTACCTATATTTAATAGTCACTTTTATTTTCCTCCGATGACATTTCAAGATTGATGTCAAACGCTTCTACCAGCTTCTGATAGTCGAAACAATAGGAACGCTGCTGAACGGACATTTTCTTAGGCTGGCCGTTACCATCCCTATGCTCAAAGTCAAGAATTGGGTTGCCTTTCTTCACGACCTGATAGGTCATGCGCTGCTCGCCGAGATATTCCTTGCTGTTTTCAAGATAGTATTTCAGCGATTCTTCAGGCAGTGAGGTTTCGCCATTGCGGTGGGCATTGAGCTTATAGAGCATGAAGATACGCGTCTTTTGCAAATAGAGTATCTTATGCGGTTCTGCCCATTCCGTTCCCTTGATGGTGCTGGAGTGAAAACGGGTGACACAGCGTATCTTGAAGTCGGCTCCCTCGCCAATTTCTCCCTCGCTGTTGAGAAACTGCACCATACGCCAGAAGCCACCCAACTCGTCATTGGTCTTACACTCCATATTCTGGTGGATAATACCGTCTATCGTAATATTGAACAACTCGGAATAGGTCAACGGGATGTTGATGTAGGTCTCCAGACAGCGGAATACGGTCAATGGGACAATCCAGTTGAGCACGATGCGGTCAATGACGGTACGACCGGTAAAGCGACTGTTCACCTCATCCATTGTCTGACGGTACATATCATAGAATATCGAAGCCAGTTTCTCACGCAAAGGAAGTAGCTGGAGGGTAAGGTGACTCATTCCCTTGGAGCGCATTTGGAGCAGCGTCTGGTAGTTGTCTTTCTCTACCTGAGTAAAGTCGGACTTCGGGAAAGAGAGGAATATCAGCCTGCTGAAGAGAGCGATGTCGGCCGTGGGCATCTCCTGTCCGGAGATAATCACACCGGCATCCACGGCAGTAGTCTCTTTCTTTTTGTCTGTCCCCATGTTCATTCGTGTGCGCCCCGTTCCGTCCCATAGACCTTTGATAAACTCTACTTTAAGGGTGTCGATGCCATTTTTGTACTCATCAATATGTACCAATGCGTTGGCCACCGCTGCCACAGTGTCGTTGAGGGCAGGAATAGTGGAATTTTGAATATTGGGTGGTACGTTGTCTATCATGAACAGCGACATGAGCGTGGTACCCATCTCGCTCTTGCCTGAGCCTTTGGGACCGAAGAGGTCGAGGATAGGAAAGGAACGGGAGGCAAGCCTTACGATGTCACGGAATAGTGTAGCAAGATAGAAACAGAATCCTACCTTCCCGTTGTCTCCAAAGACCAGGAACAGTTGGCGTGTAAACTCTTGTAAGGTGACCATGGAGAAATTGAAGTGGACAAACTGCCGCTCAAACTTGAAATAGTCAGTCTTCTCCTTATATATCTTGGAATAGGCAGGTAGATAGTAGTTGCCTTTGTCTCCTAAACGGACAATGCCGTAGTCATCCACGGCATGAAATGTATGGCCGTCAAAGATGCCATTACCGAAAGCATAAAAGCCTTTTCTGTTCCAGCCTAACTGTTTTACCTGCATGGCGGTTTCCGTCTTCTCATAGAGATAGCATTTGAGTTTGGTGAGTTCTTTGTCACCAGCCTTCCATACAAAGTTACCCAAAGATTCCACCTTCTGCTTGAACTTCTGTAAGGAAATCAAGTCTTCCTGTTCCATTTCCACCAGTTCCTTCACACCCAGCTCATTTTGCAGGATATAGATGCGTTTTGCCATCATAGGGTCTTTGATATGGAATAGCGGAGTGAGGGTGAAATTGCTCCATTCGTAGATACCGCCTTTCTCGGTGGTGGAATAGTATTTGGAGTGTTCTATCCAGAAGCCATATTGCCGGTGGAGGTCAGTATCATTCTCTTTTGGCTTTCCCTTGCGTGTTGCCTCGTTCTCAACAGCTTTTTGCCAAAACAGTTTGCCACGGTGATACTGGGTGAGCGCATCTATATACATGGAAAGTTTGGTGTCATCTTCTACAAAGGTAAGCAGGTTGACTACGTGCCTGACAGCATCACTTTTCTGTTCTGTGTTGGTGGAGACAGAGAAGAGTTTGGCGGCCACCCATAGAATGAAATCGGTTTCCTCCATTTCCCGGAAGGTCTGCATATCATGGATATAGGTGTCGGGATCTTGCTTTTCTCCATCTTTTCCCTCTGGTATCTCCTTGACGGAAACGGTCAGCCCATGCTCCATAGCCGTATGTCCGGCTTTCATGACGGTTCTTATCCCTGTCCCGAAGGCTTCTCCATCTTTGGCTGGGTCACTGTCAGGCAAGAAGCATACCTTGTCAGCAGCCTTGTGTATCAACGCGAACTGTTCAGCTGTCCAGTTGGACCCAAGGTCGGCTACGGTGTTCCCCACACCAGTCAACTGGAGACGCATACAGTCGGGTGCGCCCTCTACGAGGTATAGCTTTCTTTCCCTTCCCACTGCTTTCCATGCTACATCCAAGCCAAACAGGGTGTTTCGCTTGCTGTATATCAGGGATTCCCTGCTGTTGAGATACTTCGGCTGGCTGTCACCCATTACACGGGCCGTGAAGCCTATGATTTGCTGGAATCTAGAACGAATGGGGATGATGATACGATTTTGAAAGAAGTCGTAGCCTTGCTTATTGATAAGGCCCAACTCTTCCAAGAACTCCTTTTGAAGCGGGAGCCGCGAAAGGCTCTTACCCTCCTGCGGTGCGAATCCGATGGAGATTTCATCACAATACTTCCTTCCCCATCTTTTATAGGCGTAGGTCTGGGCAGTTTTGCTCTTCAGAAACTCCGCACGGTAGAAGTCATGCACTTTCTCGTTGACAATCAGCAGGGATTCTCTTTTCAGCCGTTCTTGTTTTTCTTCTACGGTTTCTTCTCGTTCTTCTATCTCCACGCCATACTTCCTACCCAGCCACTTCACAGCTTCTGGGTAGGTCATATTCTCATGCTCCATCAAAAAGGTGATGGCATTGCCGCCTTTCTTGCAACCGAAACAGTAGAACATCCCACGATGGGGTGAAACAGTGAACGAGGGAGTCCTCTCCTGATGGAATGGACACAAAGCCTTATAGTTCACACCACTCTTCCGTAAGGGTATGAATTCTTCAATGACTTCCTCTATCCGCGTTTGGTCAAGTATCTTCTCTATAATGATCTTTGGTATCATCCTCTAATGGTATAATTCATAAAATGACTTGACTAACTGGCTTCACAGTCAGTCAGCCAAGGTCTTCTTACTTAGTCACTTGTTATTTAGAGGATTGCTAAGTATCTCGCAGTTCTGCCACGAACTCGGATTTGAGGATGTACCAGCAGCGGCCCATCTTATGGGCAGGGATAAGCCCCTTCTCGATACGTTTGCGGATGGTACACTCCTTACGTCCGAGCATACGGGCAATGTCAGGCACAGTATAAACAGTGTCCGAAGTGTTTAACATACCGTGGCTCATGGCCAACGCCTCACTCGTGTTCTGATTCTTCCGCCCACTTTCTACGACTGTTGAAGTCGTGTGGTAGCTTTCTTTTCCATTTGTTTTCATCTGCATCATGATTGATTTCCTTTTCACGTTCTCCGAGGGTGATGGCATAGACAGCCATACGCTCTCCTCTGTTGTTGTAAGTGGAATGAATGAACTTTCCTGCAAGTATTCCTTGTGATTGATTGTACTTGCTGATAAGATTACGGAAGCTATGCTTCTGTTCCAATGACACATTGGCGATTCTGATTTCACCAATCTTCAATTCTCTAATCCATGTTGTAGGATGGATAACCCTTTCTACTTTATACATAAATGATAAATTTTATATGCCAAAGCTCCATTGCCTTGACATTTGAGAGTAGAAAGGCCTCCTAAAAACACGAAGCATAATAAATCACCTGCAAGAAATTGATCATTCATGTTTTATAATTTAGACAAATTAAAATTACCACTGAACTGAAAAATGTCAAAGACTCGTTTCTTGCTTGCAAAAATATAATCAAAAAATCTGTATTTCGAGAATCCTCAAAGCGAAACCGACCAACCAACCAATTATTTAACTTTACCAGACGGTTTACAGGAGGATATGAGGAGAAATAAAGTGGCAATGGCTATAAAATATCATAACTGAAGGTACACAAAGTCCAAGTGATATTCCCTTTTATTCGTGATACAATATAATGGTATAAAGGGCAACAAATAAACAAATACTGTGGTTAGAGAATATCATGTCCCCCTAAAAAAATAGCCCTCTTTGATACGATAATCAAAAAGGGCTGAAATCCGCAATAAAGACATACATTTTATGGATAGTGTTTACTATTCAATCA